>Ga0181571_10001115_pt1 | contig 19030 bp, 10 predicted proteins | sample 101ome_17_FD_132440 | JGI IMG/M metagenome (GOLD analysis project Ga0181571, IMG submission 132440) | Coastal salt marsh microbial communities from the Groves Creek Marsh, Skidaway Island, Georgia - 101407AT metaG (megahit assembly) | ecosystem: Environmental > Aquatic > Marine > Intertidal... | reverse complement strand
AAGAGGTCGAGGTAGGGCACGAGCCTGTCGGGCAGATCGGAGACGTCCAGGAGCAGGTTGGCGAACGTGATCCCGTTCGTGGGCTGCGCGTCGATCTGCAGGTCAAACCCGCCGGACGTCTTGGTGATTAAGCTGTTCCAATGCTTGATCTCGCGGGGCACCGCCTCGCTCACCTTGAGAGTGGGGAGGATATCCGCGTTCTGGTCGCCGTCCTGGCTCGCGCGCAGCGCCACCGCCTCCTTGACGATGGCGTCTTTCTGTTCCTCGGTGAGGGACTTTTCGATCTCGGCCACCTTCTTCTTCTCCGCCTCCTCCAGCTTGGAGTCGTAGTCCTTGTCGGCTACGCCCACCACCGTGACCCTGTGGGAGTTGTCGAGAAATCGGCGCTGGATGAGCTTCTGCCAGTACTTGGAGTCGGCGTCGATCGCAGCCTGGAGTTTGGCGGCCAGCACCGGGATCTTGAGGGGCTTCATGCCGTCGCCGCCGTGCACCCACGTCCCCATCGCCCCGAAAGCCACTCCCAGGCCAAAGTTGGTGCTCACCTTGGCGGCGCCGAGCTCAACCTGGTGCATGATCGCGTCGACGCGCTCCTTGGGGAAGCCCTCCTTCGCGATCCTCTCCAGCGTGCCCTGTATCTGGGCCTCCACCTCGGGCACGTCCGCCTCGGCCACGCCCTTCAGGCCCACCGCGAACGACGTTTCCCTCCTGGACGACGAGTATCCCGTCCCGGGGGCGAATCCCGAGCCCAGCCCCGACTCGAGCAGGGTCTCGTGGAAGTACGCCTGCGGTCCGTTGAGCAAGAGGTCGGACGCGACGGTGAGGGCGAAGTTCTCGAGCTCCGCCTCCTTCTCCTTGATCTGGTTGACCATGAGGTAGGCCACCGAGACGGCGCTCTGCTTGTTCGGGTCCGGAACGACGGGATCCGCCGGGACGGGTACCTCCACCTTCACCGGCGCCGTCAGCCTCCGCTCGTCCGCGACGTCCAGCGCGCTGACGTCGATGCGGTCGAACTTACCGAGCGCGAGCTCCTGGGACTTGGCGAGGGTCCGCTCCAGCGGGAGGTCCCCGTAGGTGAACACCCTCGCGTTGCTGGGGTGGTAGTGCGTGGCGTGGAACCTGGTAAGGTCCTCGTGGGTTAGGGTCGGGATGGACACCGGATCGCCGCCGCTGTTGTGGTGGTAGGTGCTCGTGGGGAACAGCGTTGCGCTCAGGGCGCGATTGAATCGAGCCGCCTGACTGCCCATGGCGCCCTTCATCTCGTTGAAGACCACGCCCTTGAGCTCAAGCTGCGAGTTCTTATCCTCCATGTCCTTGAACTCGAGGCGGTGTCCCTCCTGGAGGAAATCCTCCCTGGAGAGCTTGGGGAAGAAGGCGGCGTCGAGGTAGACGCCCAGCAAGTTGTAGTAATCCGTCTCGTTCATCGTGGAGAATGGGTAGCAGGTGAAGTCCGCGGCGGTCATGGCGTTCATGAACGTGCTCAGCGACCGGCGGAGCATGTTGAAGAACGGATCGCGGATGGGGTACCGATCGCTGCCGCAGAGCGCGGTGTGCTCGAGGATGTGCGCCACGCCCGTGTCGTCCGTGGGGGTGGTGCGGAACGCGACGTTAAACACGTTGTTCGGGTCGTCCGCGCCGCAGTGCATCCACCGCGCGCCCGTCTTGAGATGCACGAGCTCGACGCACGCGACGTTGTACTCGGGGACCTCGTTCACGGCGAGCACCTCGAAGGCGCCGTCCGCGAGCTTGGCGCCGGGCTTGAGCGCGGCGATCGCGGCGACGGCGGGGGCCATCGCGGCGGTGTCAGGCGCGGGCGCGGCCTCCACGGCGCGAGCCTGCTGGTTCCCGAGGTTGCCCATCTGCGCGGTGGTGACCCCAGCGACGCCACCGATGAGGATCGGCCTGCGACCGATTCCGTTGGCCTTTCCCGACGCGAGCGCCCTCACTGTGTTGCCTCGCTGGAATCGAGGGGAGATGCGGGAGGCGAGTGTCGATGCGGCGCAGACGAGAGTCCTCGAGGCGATCATCGTGATCCGCGCCCCGTGTTGTGGCGGGCGAGGCGTCGAACGGCACCGCTTCGGATCTCGATCTTGCCAGCTGGCGCGGGCAGCGCCGGGCGTGAGGTCCATCGAGACGTGGACGCGCGAAAACATCAGATCGAATCCCGGCCGGCGCTCTCGGACGAAAAAGTGCCGAGAGGCGGGCGCCGGCACTGCGGCTGGCGCGGCTAACGATGCTGACCGCTCACACGGTGCATCAGGCGAGGGAGACGACGATGCTGCGACGGCTGTGCAGCAGGGCCAACCCGAGCCGCGCGCGATGGTACCCGACGACGGTGCCCTCGGGGTGGGCTCCGGCGATTGCCAACGCGCTCGTGAATGCCGGGCTCGGCGTTCACCCCCGCGGAGGAGCGACGCGCGTCGCCGCCGCGGCCGGTCGAGCGCCTCTCGTCGCGGCGTGCACCAGCGGACGCGACCCCGCGTTCACTCCGAGCGCCGGCCCGCTCGCGCCGGCGTTCGCGCGAACCCTCTCCGGCTGGACCCCCGCGAGCGGCGGGGGAAGGGCATCCCCGACCGCCGCCGCCGCCGCGAAGGGCCAATCCAAATCCCACGGAGCGGAGATTGACGTCCGCGAGGTGCTCAAGGGACTCCCGTCCATCTGCCCCGGCTGCGGCGTGGGACTTCAGTGCGAGGACAAGAACGGTCCCGGTTACTTCATCGTGCCCAAGCGCCTGCTCGAGCCCGAACGCGACGCCGACGCCGAAAGGGGATTCGTCGACGACCCGAGAGCCGCAGCCGCCACGGATGACATGCTCAACTTCGACGACGAGGACGACGAGGACGACGACCTGGAAGACGAGGACGGGTCGGACGGGATGGATTCGTTCGCCGTGGAGGGCCTCGACGACGACGATCTGGATGACGAGGACGACGACGACCTCCCGGACTTTGACGGCGGCGACTTTGACGGTCCTCCCGACGGTTCTCCCGGTCCGCCGTCCGAGGACGCCGCGCTCGCCGCCCTGGACGCCCTCTTCGACGGCGAGGACGACGACGGGGCGGACGTCGACGGCGACGACTGGGAGTCTATCGCGGCGAGGAAGCGCATGGAGCGCGAGGCGAGGCGTCGCGATTCCCCCGAGACGGTGGTGTGCGCTCGATGCTACTCGCTGCGAAACTACGGCAAGGTGAAGAACGAGGCTGCGGAGATTTTGATGCCGTCGTTTGACTTTGGCCGCGTCGTGGGGGACAGGTTGTCTCGGCTGGGTCCCGGCGGCGCCGTGGTGTTGTGTCTCGTGGATCTCATCGACTTCGACGGTTCGTTCCCCGTGGACGCGGTGGATATCTTATCGCCTTACGTCGCGAACGAGACGGTGGATGTGCTGCTGGTGGGCACCAAGGTGGACCTGCTCCCCACGCAGTGCACGCGAGCGAGGGTGACCAGCTTCGTGCGCAGACGCGCTAAAGACCTGGGCCTGAAACGCGCGAGCGGCGTGCATCTGGTGTCGGCACACAGCGGCATGGGCGTCAACATCCTCTCGGAACAGCTGGAGACGCTCCTGGACGAGGGGAGGGAGGTTTGGGTCGTCGGCGCTCAAAACGCGGGCAAGTCGAGCCTCATCAACCGGCTCAGCAAAAAGTACGGGGGTCCCGGGCCCGAGGACGGCGGACCCCTCGCGTCGCACCTCCCGGGAACCACGCTCGGCGTCGTCAAGCTCCCGGGTCTGCTGCCCAACGGCTCGGACGTCTACGACACACCCGGTCTGTTGCAGCCGTTTCAGGTCTCCGGTCGGCTCACCAACGAGGAGGCGCGTTTAGTTCTGCCCCGCAAGCGACTCGCCCCGCGAACGTACCGAGCGGAGATTGGAAGCTCCATCCACATCGGCGGGTTGGCGCGCATCGACGTCGTGGACGGCCCGCAGCGCACGCTGTACCTCACCGTGTGGGCGTCGCACGACGTGCCCACGCACTACATGGTGCGGGGCGAGGGCGGCAAGGCTGACGCTTTTTACGAGAAGCACGCGGGGGGCAAGCTGTCGCCGCCCGTCGGCGAGAACCGCGTGGCGCAGCTCGGCGAGTGGGGGTGCAGGACGGTGACGGTGTACGGGGAGTCGTGGCAGAGGAGCGACAGGGACATCAGCATCGGCGGTTTGGGCTGGGTCGGCGTCGGCGTGAACGGGAACGCGTCCTTCCGGGTGTGGACGCACGAGGGGGTTCAGGTTGAGACGCGCGAAGCCTTGGTGCCAGACATGAGCCGGGACCTGTGCAGGCCGGGGTTCAGCGACGAGCAGCAGCCGGGCGGGGGCGGGGACAGGGCGAGACCGAGCAAGAGGATCATGCGGAAAGGGGGATACCGCGCGCCGAAGAAGAGCGAACGCAAGTTCAAGTTGTGAACAGTGCTCGTGCGACGGCTATGACGGCTATGACGACTTTTATTTAGTAACCTCTCCACGCCTCGGCGCCCACCTCGTCCGAAGAGAGCATCTCCACCGCCTTCAGGAGCTCCAACGGCGCGACCGCGATAATCTCTCGCGCCTCCTCCGTGCCCCGCGCGAACTCCATCTCCTGCCTCGCCGCCGCCACGTCCTCGGGGTCGCACAGGAGCAGACCCGGGGCTTGAGTCAATGCTCTGCCACCGAGTTCAGGAGCGATTCGCTTGAGCTCCACCACCCTGCGGACCACGTCGTTCGCCTCCCACAACAGCAGCTCCGGCTCCTTGGTCAGCACCCTCGGGACGTCCAGCCCGCTCGTCTCCGTGTCGAACACCTTAGCCAGCGCCCGCACCCTGCTCTCTAGCAGCGGCGCGTTGCGATAAGGGCTGTCGCGTCCCGCCGAGGTGAGCGCTGCTCGACAGTGAGGCGTGCTGCCGAAGAGGTGCCAAAAGTGAACGACAGCCTTGTCCTCCTGCGGAACACCCTCGATACCGTCGCCGGATGAGCCGATCCTGGACGTGTCGCGAAGCCGACGCGGCCCGGCGGGCGCCCAACGAGGGCACGCTGTCGAGCAAGCGCACATCACGTGTGACGAGAGCCGAGAAATTTCTTCGCGTGTGACGCACAGAACCTGCGTGCGGCCCCGTGAAGAAACTGGGCGCGCATTTGAAGATAAAGCCGGATGACGCGCTCCCGGGCCACCACTCTGGGAAGGGAACGGTGGTCCCTTCGAACCCGATCCAACCCGCTTCGTGCCCGAGCACACGCGCGCACGATGTCCGCGCTCATCATCGCCGCCGCGCGTCGCTCGTCCGGGGCGTTCTCGCGCGCGCTCGCCGCGTCGCCGTGGGCGGTGACCCACGGCGCCTCGGCAACCCCGAGGGAGCCGGCGTGGACCCGTCGCTCGTCCTCCTCCGCGACGTCGTCGTCCGCGGCGCAGTCGGAGGCGATGTCGGCGTTTAGGGAGAGGCTCGCCGAAGGTCCCGACTTCGGGGACTTCGTCCGGGGAGATGAGCTCCCGGGCACCGCGTACTCGCTCGCCGCGCCTAAAAACCTGCGCGACAAGTCCGTGCGCAAGCCCCCGTGGATGAAGCGGACGATCCCGGGCGGCGACAGGTACACCGAGATCAAGGCCAAGCTGCGGGAGCTCAAGCTGAGCACGGTGTGCGAGGAGGCGAGGTGCCCCAACCTGGGCGAGTGCTGGGGCGGCGGCGACGGCCACACCGCCACCGCCACCATCATGATCATGGGCGACACGTGCACCCGCGCGTGCCGCTTCTGCGCGGTGAAAACGTCCAAGACGCCGCCGCCGCTCGACCCGGAGGAACCCGAGAACGTCGCCAAGGCCATCGCCGCGTGGGGCTTGGACTACGTCGTGCTCACCAGCGTGGACAGGGACGAGCTTCCCGATCAGGGCGCCGGTCACGTGGCCGAGACCATCCGCCGCCTGAAGTCATCCGCGCCGGATCTTTTGGTCGAGGCGCTCACGCCGGATTTCAGGGGCGAGGCGGAGCTGGTGAGGGAGGTGGCGGCGTCGGGCCTCGACGTGTTCGCGCATAACGTGGAGACGGTGCCGGAGCTGCAGACGGAGGTCAGGGACCGACGCGCGAATTGGGATCAGAGCGTCGGGGTGCTGCGGGACGCGAAGCGGTTCGTGCCGAGTCTGATCACAAAGACCTCGCTCATGTTGGGCCTGGGCGAGACCAGGCCGCAGGTTGTGAACGCGCTCAAGCTGCTGCGCGAGGCTGGGGTGGACGTGGTGACGTTCGGGCAGTACATGCGACCGACGAAGAGGCACCTCGCGGTGAAGGAGTACCTCACCCCCGAGGCTTTTGAGGCGTATAAAAAAATTGCGGAGGATATGGGCTTTTTGTACGTGGCGTCGGGGCCCATGGTCAGGTCCAGCTACCGCGCGGGCGAGTACTTCCTGGAGAACGTGCTCAAGCAGAGGAAGGCGGAGGCGGCCAAGGCGACGGCGTGATGGACGGCTGGGGGTGTGATGACATTCATTGAAATTGCAATCCAATTTGCGAACAAGCACATGCAGGTCGACGCTTCGCTCACGGTGAGTCCACGGCGACCCAAGCGACGCGCTTCCCGGTCGGAGAGATCCGTCCCACCCTCGACTTTGCGCGCCTCAGTCGCGCCTCGTCCGAGTTTTTCCCCGGGTTTGGCGCCGGCGTGACGAGCGCAAAGTTCGGCCGCCGCCTCATCCTCCGCATCTGCCGCGCCAGCTCGTCGTCCGAGTCGGCGCCGGGCGTTTCCGGGATTTCCGTCACGGACCCCACGATCCTCGGGGCGACGACGTCCCAGTTGAGGCCGTCTCCGGGCGCGTCGCTCGCGGGTGAGCTCCCGGCGCTGTCCGCCTCGAGGGACCCGGATTCGTCCACCGCCGCCTTCAGCCGTTTGGTCAGGTCGCCGATCTTCCTCTCCTTCTCCTTGAGCGTCATGCGCAGGTACCGCAGCTCCCTCGCCTGAAATCCGACGGTTCGATCGAGGTCCGCGACAGCCTTGGCGTCGGATGACCCGCCCATCGACGTCAAAAGAGCCTGGTCGTTCTCCGGGGACGCGTTCGCCGAGTCCAGGTTCGCCGCGCCTTTAGCCGGGGTGGCGCCGGGGCTGAATAAGGAGGGACGCTTCTTCTTCCCTTTCCCTTGTGGGGTGAGCAGGTCCCGCACCCGCGCCACCGCGGCCCTGGTGCGCAAACTCACGTCCACCGCGAGGTCGATGGGCGAGCTCTTTTCACCGCGAGGTTGGTCCGCCGCCTCGCGGGAGTCCCCGCCGAACGGGCTCCGCCGTCTCCGCCGCTTGCGCTCCTCGAGCTCCTTCAACGCGTCGTCGCGTTCCGTCACGAGCCGCTCGAGCTCCTCGGCGATGGGCACGGCGAGCGCGTGGCCGGAGTTCTCGAGCGCCAGGAGCAGCTCGCGGAGCCGTTCCATCCGCCGGAGGTCCGCGTCCTTGCGTCGAAGCCGGCGCCACCGCCGCGAGAGCAGATCTTTCAGCGCGGAGAGGATGAACGGCGCCGCGATGGACGCCGCGGTGTGGCCAAAGCCGGCGAACTTACCCCCTCGCGCGCGGTCGTCGTCGCCGCGATGACTGTAGCGCCCCTCGTGCTTGCGTCGGATCGCCGAGCGCGGGGGCTCGGAGGTGGAGGAGGACGTCGAGGTCTCGTCCTCCGACGCGAGCACCTGGACCGATCTTCGCGTCACGGTATTCTCCTCCGTCTCCGTCGCGGCACCGTCGGCGGGGAGAGGGAGCGCCGTCGAGTTCGTGACCCCCTCCATGATGGTGGACGCGGGCGACACCGCGACCGCGCGGCCGAACATGGCGGGAGTCCTCTGCGCCGCCTCGCGCCCGCGCGCCTTCCTCGCGGCGCGACTCTCGGGGGGTCTCTCGCGATGCGTCTCCGAGCGGGTGTAGGCGACGTACGACGAGAGGACGCCGCCCGCGCCGAGGCCAAAGAACTTACCCGCGGACGAGCCCGCGAACCATGACGTCATCCTCGAGACGCGCGATGCTCCGAGGCCCGGGGGAACCCAGCGCGCGTCGCGTCGAATGTGTTCCGCGACAGATGCGACAGCTGTGTTCGCGTGTTCAAAAGCCTCCAAACGGTCGAATGCAGAATGAGAGCATACCTCATACTCTTATAGAGGCACAAAATTACGTTTCAAGATAAATATTTGATATGTACACTTCATCATCATATGAACATCAGCGCTAATTGGTATTACGAATAACGCTTTTCCTTTCAACCGACCGCTCACTTAACCAGCAGCTCCACAGCGACCGCGATGGCAGCCACCAGCAGGCCCACGAGCGTGGTCCATATGTGTTTGGCCCACATATTGCTGTACCTGTTTTTCGGGTCACCAGAGGCGTAGCCCTTCGCCCACTCCTGCCTCGCCTTGATGTACCCGCAACCGAAAAGCCACACCGAGAGCGGGTACCGGATGCCACCGATGAGGGAGCTCACGAGGATGGTCGGGAAGGTCTCGAGAGCCTGCTGATGGCCTCGTTGGATGCAGTTGAACGTGACGCTTTTCTTGTCCTTGCCCGTGGCGTACATGGCGGGGAGATCCACCTTGTACTCCTTGCGAGCAGCGCTGACCTTGAATGACAGGGTCACGAGCGCGAGCGAGGCTCCGATGACGTTCACCAGGATGACGGCACCGTATCCCTTGGGGATGGCGGATGATATCGCGGATCCGCCCCAGATGTGGTCGTGGAAGTCGGGGATGAACTCCGCAGTCTTCTGGCACGCGTACGTCTCTGCCTGCGCGACGAGATGGGATCGGAATTTAATTTTCACTCTAAATCGTCGATCGCGCGAGAGGAGGGAGGCGAGATCGAACGGGACGTACCAGGAGGACGCCCGCGGTCTGGGCCACGAACTTGGCGGTGGCTAACCACATTCCCATGTTATCGAGTCTCTGTCGGTGTCTGGCTCGCTGTTTTCTGCGACGGTGAGAGTGGGTGCCGTCGGCGCAAATTATTGATGACGAAAAAGCGCAATGACCGCAGAAATGCCACGTTGGTTCTTCAAGCAAGTCGACCTTCTGCGGGCAGGGCAGGATCTGGCATTCCCGCCACGTCGGCCTTCGAAGGGCCAATCGTATGCGTGATCAGTCTCGGGCCCGTTGAGGAATCTGGTTTGCTTGAGATACGCACTTTTCGAAGCTCGGCGCGCTGGCCGATGGGGAGGGGCGCGGAGGCGGGCAAAGCGGACGACTCCGTCGACACCGGAGACACCGCCGCACCCAAGATGACCGAAGAGAGGAGCGACGCGCCGTCCACGTCGGTAACGACCGAGACGAACGGCGGAAGGCCTCCCTCGGGCGCGGGCGCTTCCACCTCCTTCCAAAACGGCAGCAGACCGGGGTTGGTGAGGCGCCTGGCGAGGTCCATCCCCATGGTCGGGGACCTGTTCCTTCCCTCGGACGGCAGATTTGGCGACGGCGCGTTCGACATGAGGATACGCGCAGCGCGGGGCCGCGCCTCCCCCGTGGACGCGGGCGCGGAGAAGGACGCAGGCATGGAAAAGGGAACATTTCGAGAGCGGGTCAGCTCGTTCAGCAGCCTGCTGAACGTCCAGAAGGTGTCGCAAAAGGTGAGCGACACCCTGGAGCAGCAAATCGGAAGGTTCGGACCCGCGGGGATCGAGATTTACAGGTTCGCGTGGCAGAGGTTCAACCGGCGCGTCGCGTTCCACATCGCATTCTACTCGGTGCTCGGCAGCGTGCTGTTTGTGCTTTGGGCGCTCGCCGCGTGGCAGCTTTGGCTCGTCATGGGACTGTGGGCGTTCCGAAGGTTCATCCTGGTGCTCGGGGTCGTTGTCCTACTCGCCATGCTCCCGCCGAGCTTCCCCAACGCGGCGGCGCACGGCCTGAGCCTGGCGCTCGTCGCCGCGGAGCTCTGCCTGCTGGGCGTGAACCTCGTGTTGTTCGGGCTGGTGCACCTCGCGGTGCTCCTGAACAAGTACATCCTCCCGCACTGGTTCCACCGCGGCCTGACCGTGGTGAACGAGATCAGCAGCGGGGTGATCGACCACGACGGGCGCGCGCGGTCGGTGATGACCCAGGAGCGGAACAAGCTCCTGGCGCGGCTGTTCCACTGCAAGTCGTACAGGGAGTGGCTGGGCGTCGCGTCCCAGTTGGATAAGCTTCCCGCGGACCTGGGCGAGGGCGGGGACGAGTGGAGGAGGGACGAGTCGCGATCGTCGGACGCGTACGACGCGGCGCTGTGCAAGATATACCTCACGGTGATGAGGCAGGCGAGGGCGGGCGGCGACGCGGCTGCGCTGGGCCTGGCGCTGAGGACGGTGCTGCACCGCAACTTCGGGGGCATGGACCGGCTGCTCCGGCTGAGGCACGCGAGGACGGGGACCAAGCTGGTGGCGGAGGAGTTCACGCAGGAGCTGTGCAGGAGCGTGAGGTTCCTGGGGACCTGCGGGACGCCCGAGTACGACTCCGCGGTTAGCGCGTTTGGCGGGACGCGGGATTCCTCCAGGAACGGCGGGGGCGAGTTGCTGCGGCTGGCGACCGGGCCGGTCACGGGATCGATGACGCGGCTGGACTCGCCCAGGGGGGACTCGCCCGGGTCCATCGCGAGGGCCCCGAGCCCGCCGCCGGGCTTACCCCCCAAGTCGAGCGGCGACAGGATAGATTCGCCCCGCGGCGGCGGCGGCGGCGGCGGTTTTGACACGAGGGTCCCGGAGACGCTCCGCCTGATATCCGAGGCGCACAGGAGCCTGGGCCGGACCGCGCTGTGCCTCAGCGGCGGCGGTGCGCTCGCGATGTACCACTTCGGCGTCATCAAGGTTCTGCTGGAGGAGGGGCTGTTACCCCAGGTTGTGTCGGGGACGTCTGGCGGTTCCATCGTCGCCGCGTTCATCTCCATGTTCCCGGAGGAGGAGCTCCTCAAGACGATCAAGCCGGACCTGAGCAACAGGCACGACGTGCGCTGGTTCCCGCCCGTGTGGAAGATGATTCTGCACTTCGTCCAGCACTCGGTGTTGATGTCCGGCGACGAGTTTGCGCGAACCACGGAGGCGTACTTTGGCGACGTCACCTTCGCGGAGGCGTTCGCGATCAGCAAGCGGGCCGTGTCGATTCAAATCTCCGTCGGATCGGGTCACGGGTTCGTCCTGAACCACTTCACGTCGCCGCAAGTCGTGATACGCACCGCGGTGAATGCGTCGTGCGCGTTGCCCGGTTTGATGCCTCCGTCCGAGCTGTTGGCCAAGGACGAGGCCACCGGCGAGTTGATCCCGTTCCATCCCGCGGGGGTGACCTCCTTCGACGGCACCATCACCGCGGACATACCCGCCGCGAGGCTCACCGAGCTGTTCAACTGCAACAACTTCATCGTGTCGCAGGTAAACCCGCACATCAACTTCGTGCTCCACCTCGCGGACGACGGGGGCGGCGGGAGGAGGCTTCGGCACATGGGCCGGTCGGGAGAGAGGCGCGCCGCGGTGATCAAGCTGCTCCGCGTTGCAAACTTCCTCCTGCTCAACATCAAGTACGGCATGCAGAAGCTCCTGGAGGTTGACCTGCTGAATCTGCGCATGGTGCGGACGCTTCAGGGCATACTGGTCCAGGACTTCCGCGGGCACGTCACCATCTTACCCGAGCTCAAGTTTTCCGACTACCTCCGGATCCTCCACCAGCCGTCCGAGGCTGACATGGCGCACTTCATCAGCAACGGGGAACGCGCCACGTGGCCGCACGTCGAGGCCATCAGGCTCAAGATGGCCGGGGAGATCGCCCTGCAGGAGGCCGCGGCCGCGCTCAGGTCCAGGCTGGCTCGACAGAACCAGACCAGGCACAGCGCCGGCGACCAGTGGACGAGGGTGCCGCGGTGGTCGCAGGACGGGGGCGGGGGCGGCGGCGGGACGGGTTCCCCGGCGAACGGCGCGGGGCATCACGCGAGGAAGAGTTCGATGGACGCGGCCGCGGCGGAGCACCTCGGCGCGGGGCTCAGCTGCGCGGTGACGCAGGAGGATTTCCACTGAGAGAGAAGCACGGCGGTGCTGCTGCGCGAGAAAAATAATGACTCACCCTCCAGTCAGGATAGGCTGCTCGTGTGCCGTCGTTGAAGTTGTCGCGTTCTGAGTTGTGTCACATCAGTTTCTCGAGTCGCCTTCTTCGCTCGGGCGCGCGCCGCGGGGATGCCCGGGTTCGTTCGCGAGGCGATACCGGCGGTCCTCGTCGTGTTCCTCGCCGCCGTCGCCGCCGTGCGACACGAGCCGGGGTTGGATATCGGCGACGAGGGAACAGCGAACGGCGGGGGAGGGGACGAAGACGGGGCGCGGATATCGGTGCTCAACCCGACGCTCTCCCCGACCCAAGCGAACGCCGCCGCCGCCGCCGCGCACGCGGCGCTGTGCGCCCTCATCGGCAGCGGGATGGACCCGACGTGTGCGAACGTATCCAACGTATCCAACGCGAGCGCACCGATCCTCCCGGCGTTCATCTACGACAACCTCCTCACCGCCAACCTGGTCCTTTCCTTTTCGTCCCTGTACCGTAAAGCGCGGGTGCTGTCCCAAGCCGGCGTCGTCAACGAGCTCAACATCACAGACGACGACAAACCCGCGGAAAGCCCGATCCTCATTCCAAACGCACAGGCGCTGAGGCCGGTGGTCCAAGCCGCCGCGGGCATCGTGCAACTCCACGGACTCTCGTTCAGTTTCCTGGCGTTTACGCCCGAGTGGGCCGCGGCGCAGGCGGCGTTCGCGGGGGTCGGGGAGGCGCAAGGGGCGGTCATCGCGGAGGAGGAGGACGTCGCGGGTGGTGGTGGGGGCGGTGTCCTCGGCGGTAAGCGGCGGTTACGTGGGATGAACCGCGAACGCGTGGATCGGCGGAGGGTTTCGCTCGAGACGGAGGCGGCTGCGGACTTTGACGACATGTCTCGCGCCGTGGACGACCCGACAGTCGACGCCGCCGTCCGGTCCCATCCCACCGTCAGATCGTACGTCGAGCGGGTACTCGACGCGGCGGTGGATGCGAACGCCGCGGCGACACCGTTCGACGGGATGTTCGACGAGAAGTTCGAGATGCGATACCCCGTGCGCACGGCGGGGGAGGCGGCGGGGTTACTCGACAACGGCTTCTGGGGTGATTTCGGCGCCGGACTCGACGACGAGGCGTTCGATGCTATGGTGGCCTTGCTGAGTGGGCTGGTGGCGGGCGAGGAGGTGCGTGCGTTGGGTGATTCGGATGAATCGATCGATGAGAAGAAACGGGCAAAGCTGGAGGATCTCGCGCGGCAACTGAGCGACGTGGAGCCAAAGTTTGATTTCGAGGTCTCCGTCATCGCCAGACCGATCGTGACCACGCTGTTCTGGGGCGCTGCAGCGAGGCAGTGGGGTCACGCCGCCGTCCGCGTCGCGCCCGATGAATTCACGCCGTATACGTACGCGGATCCACTCACGATCGCGGCGGTGGATTTAATACCGGAGAAGGCAGCCGCGTACGTAGAGGCGCTTCAAGCTATGAATTTGACGCGGCGGGAGATTGCGCAGAGGCTGTTGCGGGCGGTGAACGTTCGTTTCGTGGTGACCGTGGCGCTCAAGGCGATACAACAGATCAGTGTCAACGGCGGGGATATCCTGCGAAACATATTCTCGCTCACGCTCTAGCTAGCTACTAGCCAAACGCGGCATTTGGTGTAAGGAAAAAAGTTATCCCGCAGAATAAACTGATTCCAACACTCGAGGAAACCTCTCGCGTTGCTCCGGCAGTCCGGTCCCCTCGGAAACGGGAGCCGCAAAGTTTGTGGCTCTCTTTGACGCGTTCGATCCGAGGTGGCCGCCTCGCACAGAGGAGCGCGCCGAGTGTCCAGTGAACCTTCTTCCGATGTCCGCGACGCCGATGGTCTCATGGGCCACGACCGTGCGCCCGAGCGCGGTCCGCAAGTCCGCGCCCGCGCCCCGCGCGCGAACGATCCGCGCGTTCCCCGGCGGCACCCCCCAGGGGGGAAACGCCGCTTCCAACCGGTCGCGTCGGTGCCTCCGCGTCTCCGTCTCCACCGCCGAGGAGAACGTCGCCACGAGCAGCACGCGCATGGCCACCGTCGAGGAGAACAAGGGCGTCGTGTACCCCAGCAACCTGCGGTGCGCGCTGCAGGTGAACGTGCCGACCCCGGAGGTGGACGACGCGGCGTACTCGCTGTCTAATTACATGAGGCTCCCTGTCGATCAGTACGTCGGGATCGAGCTGCCCATGGGCGCGGAGATGAAGCGCGTGCCGGGCGACTCCACCTTGTTCCAGCTGGAGATTCCCGGGTTGAAGTTTCTCAGCCTGGAGGTCAAGCCGGTGGTGCGGGTGAGGGTGCGGCTGATTGGCGACGGCGAGGAGGTTCTCACGTGGACGGGGCAGAGCGGGCACCCGGGCGGAAAGACCCCGGATTGGCGCGCGGAGGAGGCGGCGAGGCTCGCGGAGCTCGCCATCAAGGCGGAGTGCGTTGACGACGACGACGAGCCCGAGGAGTGCCCCACGCCCCCGCCGGCGGCCACGCCCATGGGCCGGCCGGAGCGGGAGGATGTGGTACTCCACGGCCCGTGCGTCCTCATCGAGGCCATCTCGTGCCGGGTGGAGGGGAAGACGGTGGAGGAGCTCGGCGTCAACGACCTGTTCGTGTTCCGCGGGACGACGTGCTTCAGGTGGAGGTCCCGCGGCGACGGTACCGACGCGGGCCCGGTGCCCAGCCGGACGGGACCGGGCGGCGAGGATGAGGCGGGCACCGGCTGGGCGGCGGCGCCGGTGGTGGGGGCCAAGAAGCTGAAGGACGGACAGTCGTGCATCGTGGGATGGGCGGACATCGGCGTAGGAGTGGATCCCCCGGGGCCGTTCGCGCTTCTGCCGCAGAGCTTCGCGGAGAAGGTTGGAGACGCGGTGATGCGCACCACGCTCAAGGCGCTGCAGAGCGTGTTTTTGAACGGGTTGGCGAAGGATTACTCCAAATGGGCAACCGACGAGAAGTACCGCGCCGCGAGGGAAGTGGCGGCCGCGGCCGCTGCAGAGGAGGCTGGGTTGTGATTGTTTGTCGCAAGACTTAATTCTTTGATTGATTCAAGGCGTATGCGTATTACAAAGGTTTTCTCGTCATCGTCTTCGGTGGAGTTTTCGCAAGACAGAGGAAGTCACCGGGCACACGACAAAAAACTGTGAGCCGGCGCACTGTCTGAGCGATTTAAATCACGCACGCGTCCGAATGCTAGGCATTTAGGCCAATTAGTTGCCACCGCGGAGGCGGAGCACAAGGTGGAGGGTGGACTCCTTCTGGATGTTGTAGTCCGCGAGAGTGCGGCCGTCCTCCAGCTGCTTCCCAGCGAAGATCAGGCGCTGCTGGTCAGGGGGGATACCCTCCTTGTCCTGGATCTTGGCCTTGACGTTGTCGATGGTGTCGGAAGACTCGACCTCGAGGGTGATGGTCTTGCCGGTGAGAGTCTTGACGAAGATCTGCATACCACCGCGGAGGCGGAGCACAAGGTGGAGGGTGGACTCCTTCTGGATGTTGTAGTCCGCGAGAGTGCGGCCGTCCTCCAGCTGCTTCCCAGCGAAGATCAGGCGCTGCTGGTCAGGGGGGATGCCTGAAGGAAAGAGGGGGAGAGGTCAGCGTCGGGTCACCTCGTTTTGATCCAAATTCAAAGTCAAAAACGGGCACCCCCGTCAACGGGTCAAGATCGGGTGAGATCTGGGCGAGAGCGTGCGAGATCGAGCGAGACTGGCGCGGGGAATTCAACGATGAGAGCCAAACGAACGACATCGATTGATGTCGACGCGAGGTCGGGTCTTCGCGATTTCACGGGCTCCCGGCGCACGCGTCGCATTCAAGCGCGCGTTCAAAATAAGCCACGTGGGGCCGATTATCGAACCGGTGACTTACCCTCCTTGTCCTGGATCTTGGCCTTGACGTTGTCGATGGTGTCGGAAGACTCCACCTCGAGGGTGATGGTCTTGCCGGTGACTGCACAGGGGTATCGGAAGAGGGGGTAGATCGGTCAGGTCGCGTTCGACGCGATCAGGAGGGCCCGTCGCCGGGTCTTGTCAACGAATCCGAGGGCTCGCTTTTGTCCTCGTTTTTGCCGCGAGATCTGGCGGACCGGGGTCGCGCGGCGACGCGCGCGGCGAGGACCAAACCGGGCGCGAGGGGGGTCGGGGGAGATGGAGGCGGGTCGACTTACGAGTCTTGACGAAAATTTGCATGTCTCTTGTTTCGATGTGTGTGTCGCGCGAGGCGGTTGTGGCCGCATGAAGCCCACGTCTTCAAACTTCTCCGCCCTCGGACTCACAATTTGATCTGATTGGCGGGACTGGCGCGGGAACCGCGGGTTCCACTCGAGATTTTCTGCTGGGAATTTTTCGAAGGGTCGCGCCCAAACCCAAACGCCCAAATCGAACCCCATGCATGCTGGCGCCGTGTGAGAGGATAAAATCGCAGATGCGGGTGCGTCAGCACCGAGCGAGTGGAGCCACAGAGCGAGCAGGTTTTGCGGTCGGTTGTTTGGTTATCTGCGACACTCGCGCGCGGCACCATGGCGGGCATGGGCGGCGGCCAGAGTGGCGCCGAGATTTACACGTACGAGGCGCCATGGCTCGTGTACGCGATGAATTGGAGTGTGAGTGCCCGTCGATGACTCTGCTCCGTCCCGCCGCGTTCCTCCCCGCCCGGGCCGATCCCTCGCCTGCACCCCATTCTGACCCGGCAAGATCCGCTGCTGACGCGACTTTGAGGACGCGCCCGGCAGTCGATCGACGCGCCCCGCGACGTGACTTGACCCGTTGACGCTTTACTCGATCTAAACATCCCCCTCCCCGCGCGCGCATTCAACAGGTGAGGCAGGACAAGAGGTTCCGCCTCGCGCTCGGGTCGTTCGTGGAGGAGTACAGCAACAAGGTTGAGATCATCACGCTGGACGAGCAGAGACGGGAGTTTCCGGCGGAGCCGACGCACAGGTTCGACCACCCGTACCCGTGCACGAAGATCATGTTCGTCCCGGACACCGAGGGAACCAGCGAGGACTTACTGGCCACGAGCGGCGACTATCTGCGGGTTTGGCGCATAGGAGACGACGGCGTGCACCTGAAGAGCCTCCTGAACAACAACAAGAACAGCGACTTTTGCGCGCCGCTCACGTCGTTTGACTGGAGCACCACCAACCTGGCGAGGGTGGGCACCAGCAGTTTGGACACCACATGCACCATCTGGGACCTGGAGAAGGAGACGGTGGACTCGCAGCTCATCGCGCACGACAAGGAGGTGTACGACATCGCGTGGGGCGGGCCGGAGGTTTTCGCGAGCGTCTCCGCCGACGGGAGCGTCCGGGTGTTCGACCTGCGGGATAAGGACCACAGCACGATCGTCTACGAGTCCCCGACGCCGGACACGCCGCTGCTGAGGCTGGGTTGGAACAAGCAGAACCCGAGGTACATGGCGACGATGGAGATGGACAGCTCCAAGGTTGTGGTGCTGGATATTCGCGTGCCCGCGCTGCCGGTGGCGGAGCTGAAGAAGCACAGAGCCGCGGTGAACACGCTGGCGTGGGCGCCGCACAGCTCGAGGAACATATGCACCGCCGGGGACGACGCGCAGGCGCTCATTTGGGACCTGTCGTCGGTGGCGCAGCCGGGGGAGGACGGGATGGATCCGATGCTGGCGTACAACGCGGGGGCGGAGATCAGTCAGCTGCAGTGGAGTGCGACGCAAACCGACTGGATAGCCATCGCATTCGGCAAAAACCTGCAGGTGCTTCACGTGTGACGCCCGCGGGGAGAACGTGGCGATCGTAGTCCTAGTCCGGTTTTGAATTCAACGTTCATTTAGCATTCACTTCGGGAGTCTTGAAGATCATCGAGAGCAGCACTCGTCGGCGCTCGCGCGCAATCTTGTTTATATTCAGCAAGATACTTTTCTCATGAGAAAAGATCCGCGCAGTCAAAGCGCCCGCCGCTGGCAGCATGATGACAGAGATTGAGTTGAACAGTCCCGGGGTTAGGGGCGAGGAGCCCGGAACCGATGAAGAGAAAGTTCAGATCGTAGACCGCGGCGCGTGCAGGTGCTCCAACATGTGCTGGTCTACTCGTGACGGCATAGGTAAGGCCCTCGTGGACGCAGCTTGCAAGGCCGCGGTGTATCAGACGGGTATGAAGCCGTTCGCTAACCCCAAGGCCCAGGTTGGTCCCCTATCCGCGGAGCTCGTGGAGAAGCTCGAGCAGGGCGTCAAACCCGACACCATCCTCAGCAATCTGTCCGCGAACGTCAACGAGTGGACGGCAGGGAAGCGCGGAATGTTCACCCTCAACTTTTGGCAGGAGGACTCGATCGCCTCCCTTCAGGCGGACGTCGCGCGAGGCGACGGATGGGCCGCCGCCGACGTCAGCAGGGCGGCGCGAAACCTTCTCTTGGCGTACGACAAGCGCGGGCTCGCGCACTGCGAGGAAGCCTTCGCGAGCCCGGAGGAGCTTTTGGCGCACAAGGAGGGATGCGCGTTTAGACCGGTGGAGTGCCAAAATGTTGGTTGCGTGCAGGTCGTCGGCGCCAACTCCGCGGGGGCGCACGACGCCGCGTGCCCCCACAAGCTGCTCAAGTGTCCCCAGGGATGCGGTGCGGACGTCAAACGCACGGCGCTGAGGGAGCACATGGCGACCGAGTGCGACATGAAACCCGCCGTCTGCCCTTACAAGGAGCTGGGGTGCGAGCGCGAGGTCACCGCGGGCACCGTCGACGCGCACTGCGAGGAATGCGCCGGGACGCACCTCAAGCTCGTGGTGGACTGGGTGGGCCGGCTCTCCACGGAGGCGGTCGCGACGGAGGCGCGGGTCCGGGACATCAAGCTGCTCCTCCAGGGCGTCGTGCCGAAGGTCGAGGAGACCGCCGCCGAGGTTGTCGCGGGCGGCGAGGCACGAGGCCGACTCGCCGGGGAGGTGAAGGAGCTTCGCGCGAGCCTGAACGGGATGGCGAAGGCGGTGACCGCGCTGGAGGGGGAGATGAAGACGCAAAAGTCGGACATGAAGCTCGCGATCAAGACGATGGACAGGCTGGCGCGGGCGCAGGAGGACATGGTGAAGCGGGTTCCCATGCTGAGCGGCAAGAGTT
>Ga0181571_10001114_pt1 | contig 19037 bp, 10 predicted proteins | sample 101ome_17_FD_132440 | JGI IMG/M metagenome (GOLD analysis project Ga0181571, IMG submission 132440) | Coastal salt marsh microbial communities from the Groves Creek Marsh, Skidaway Island, Georgia - 101407AT metaG (megahit assembly) | ecosystem: Environmental > Aquatic > Marine > Intertidal... | reverse complement strand
CATACGTCGACCTTCGATGAGACCGTACTTCTCCAACGTGCGCAAATGGTGGGAAATCAACTGTTGAGACTTATCGAGCCGCTTTGCGAGTTCTGCTTGGGTGGGGAAATCACCCATTTGGCTATCATGGTCCAAGAGAACCAGAATCTTTCCTTGGAGAGAGAGTGGGTCAGGAGCGAGAATTGGTACGGGGAGAGCCTCGTCCTCAAGCAATGGGTGAAGTGTGTTTGTTAATGGGTAGTAGCGAACCAAGCGACCATCCTTGCGTCGCCAAATGCTCTCTTCTTGTTCGAGAACTCGAAGGTGGTGTGAAAGTTGCCCATTGCTCATTTCAAGTGCCGACAAGAGTGCTCGGAAATGACAGCCAGGATTGGCAGTTAAGTAACCAAGTAGGCGTCCACGTTGGAATCGGCCATCGCTTGTTTCAGAGGTCTTTCCGATCAACCCAAGCAACCACAATCCAGTGAGCGTCGTCGAAATTCGAATCGCTTCATTGTTGAAGGCTGCGAATCCAAGCATCGAAAGAATGGCACTCACGGTGAGAACGGTGACGGCTTGTGGAGCCCATTGTGGAAGCACTTCTTCTCCAATCACCTCTGTCTCAATGAGCGTTGATTCTTCAACAACAGGCTCATCATCTGTGACTGGTATTTCTTCAATGATGGCCATGAAGGTGTAACTCTCAGCAGTAAATCGACTGCATTTGATGTTCGCCTCGGATTGTTGCGCCTGATAGGTACCGGTTGAACCCCGCTCAGGCGTCCAAGATGCGACGGTTGAATCTGCAAGCATGTGAACAACGCCTGCATCATTTTCAAGCATCCAGCATGTACCATCAGGAGTGAGTACGCCGCTCCAAACACCATCGAGGACAACAACGGTGTTTTGCTTTTGATTCTCTTCCTCGACGACGACAGGATCCTCGACCTCATTATCCAATGGCCAGTTGAATTCATGCTCCAAAATCAGGTTCTGATCGGTCGCCATGTCAATGCGTACAAGATATTCAGCATCCTCATACGAGAAAGCGTTCAATTCTTCAAGTTCAAACTGAAGGACATTCTCGGAAGATAGGCGTAGAGGTTGATCGAATCGCTCTTCACCATTGCAAAGAACATTCTTTTCAAGAACCTTCTCCGTTTGATCAAGGTTCCAGAGTTGAAGCGAAGCCTTGCAGATTTCCAGCCAGTGGATATCGGTTTGCTGCTCCATGCCAGTCAATTGCAGTTGGAACACGGGCACATCGTCCTCATCGAGTTCAATCATGAGCGATGGTATCGGCTCAGATATTGTACCACAGTCTGCAGATTGAATTCGGCGGAAATCGACGTCGATGGATGAGGCATAGCCGAACTCAGGAATCTCAGCAACGAGGACATAATCACCACTGAGCATTGAACAGCCAACTTGGTCGACAAACGCCCAAGATTGGAGACTGAAGGTACTTTGCGAAGAAGCACCAACAACGACGTCAAGTTCTGTTGTGCGGCAATTGGCTTGATCGAGTGAATCGAAGACAACGCCGTTGCTATCCGTAACCCAATAACTCGCTCGGCATGTGTTGGTAAAGCGAAGCAATTTGCTTTCAGTGCCACTGTTTTCGAGTGTTATGGAGCCGTCAAACAACTCTCCTTGAATGAACGAAGATGAGAGCGTATTGATGGATACTTCAAGCGGTGTTGATTGAACTGGAGCTTCCTGAACGGGGACGTCGAACGAGCCAATGACTTGAGCATCTGGAGTTTGAATCGTTAATGTGGATGTACCAACATTGTTTGCCTGAAGCATCGAATGCCCGAGTCCAATGACCGCATAAGGCGCAATGGTTACGGCATCGGCTGTGCAGGAAGGACCAAGAACTTCTTCCTCGAACGAAATTAAGAGTTGGCAAGAATCAAAGCCGTTGAGATCGATGGAACGTGAAGTTGGATTGTGAAGTTCGTAGGTAACAATAAACGGTTCACCAATCGACAGGACATCTTCTCTGTGAGCGATGGATGTCGAGAAGGCCAATTCCGATGGCAACCCGGCATTTTGCTGTACCATGACCTCGACAGCCGAAGACAAACCAGAACCTGCAAGTTCGATGCTGATGGTGTAGAGACCAGGAGCAACTGGTGCACCATCTTGATCGGTTAAATCCCATTCGTGCTGATCCAAGGCAGTTGTTCCAGCATCAATGTCCAGACCACGGCTTTGTTCTCGACATCCAACGGATTCATCGACAATGGTTGTTCCTTCTGCGTTGGAAATGAGCATCACCGTACCACAAGATGGATCCTCGGTGATGGAGGTTGCTGCCCCATCGTTGACGATGGAAGCGGCGAGAACGACAGAATCTCCGACGCCGTACCATGGTTTGGAATTCTCATCCATCACATCGATTTCGAGGCGAACGGTGCTGGAATCTTCAGCACTGACCGGTACAAGGAGAACGAGAAGCATCACGAGTGATGATGCAACAAGACGACGCGTACGCACCTCTCCCATGGTTTTCCATAGGTCTCATTGATTTAAAGGGCAACGGTACAAACTTTGCGTAAATCAATCCAGATCAAGCATGGTTGGAATCGAAGCTTGTAGCGCTTCTTGCTGCTGAATCTCGTGCTGTTTCCATGCAGGAAGTGAGGCAGGATCCGTCCAACCCAATTCTCGAGCTTTGTCGAAATCACCATTGGCAACGTAGTAATCAATCCACTGTTGTCTTCGTTCCTCTTCATCCATCAGTTGTTCCTCGGCCTTTCGCTCAATTGCACGTTCTCGCATCATTCGGTTTCGGCTGGCTTGTCGAGCAAGCATGGCAACGAGGATGGCTGCAAGCATAAAGGCAATGATTCCACCCATGGCATAGAGCATAACGTTCGAAGACTTTGTTTCAACTTCAAGGGTCTCTTCTTCGTTGGCTTTGTTTGGATCTTCAGTTATGGCACAGGAAACTTGGCCGGGGATACCCGTTGAGATGTCTGGATCCCAAGGGCACGGGTCGTTGAGATTCGACATACCGTCGTTGTCACTGTCCGGACAACCGAAGCGATCAATGGTGGACGTTCCGAATTCGTTTCGGCACTCATCCGGTTGGTAGGCGCCGTTGGTGAAGTTGTTGCCATAACCATCGCCATCGTTGTCGTCTTGCTGTGTCTTGCGCAGTGGGAACGCATCAGGGGCAATACCTGTATTGTTGTCACCACGTCCATCGCAGTCCATATCAGACCATTGTGTTGCATCGTTCGGGAAGGCATCGCCAATTTGGTCGCACAATTCAATCATCAATCCAGGATTGTCTTCATCGATGACCGTCTTGTTGGTAACTTGGTAATTATCGCCGATGCCATCGCCGTCTTTGTCGCACCATTGAAGTGGGTCATCTGGGAAGGCGTCAGCACCTGTGCAATCTGGCTTGGCGACGAAGTCACCGAATGGGTCGGCATGCCCATCGCCATCGAAATCAGGACATCCTTGGACACCGTTTTCTGTACTCTTTCCGTACACATCGATGCATTCGTCACCATCGGTAAATTGGACGTTGTCTCCGAAACCATCACCGTCTTGGTCTGCCCATTGCAGTGGCTGATCTGGGAAGGCATCTTCTGGGTCGGTGTAACCATCGCCATCCGAATCAGGGCACCCACGAGATGCTGCTGAGTTGGATTCGCCATAGGTCATCGGGCAAACATCTGAAATGCCCTCGGAGATACCATCGCCGTCCGTATCAACGAAGTTGTCGCCATATCCATCGTTGTCGGCATCGGCCCACTGGAGAGGATCGTTCGGGAATCGATCGCCGTTGTTTCCACCGGGATTGTCTCCATATCCGTCGCCATCGGAATCGCGCCATTGTGATCCATCGTTCGGGAAGTAATCTGGATTGTTTCCATCCAAGTTGTCACCGTAATTGTCACCGTCGGAATCTTCCCATTGTGTACCATCGTCAGGGAATGGATCGCCTGTATTGGAGTAACCATCACCATCGCGGTCAGCGCACCCATCCTGATCTTCAGTTGATGTTCCTGCTTGATTTGGACAATCATCGGCGTTGTTTCCATCAGGGTTGCTTCCGAATCCATCATTGTCTTCGTCGCACCATTGTGTCGGATCATTCGGGAAGGCATCTGCTCCGTAACAATCGGTTCGTGCAGCCCATCCCGCATCAGGATCGGAGTAGCCATCGCCATCGGTGTCAATACAACCGAGTCGATCATAGGTTGAGTTGCCCCAAACCGCTGGGCAGCCATCAGGCCGGTCGCTCATTTGCTCGTCGCCAACCCAATCTCCATCCGTATCACGCCATTGGGTTCGGTCGAGAGGAAAAACGTCGATGTTTTGTGCACCAACAATGATTTCACCTGGCCATACGGGGGCTCGATATTGATTCCATGACGCATCTTCGTAATTGTCGCCATAGCCATCTCCATCGGTATCGTTCCATTGAGTAGCATCGTTCGGGAAGGCATCACCACGTTGGTTGACGTGGAGTTGATTCGAAGCAAGTTCGTACAGATAGTTGTCTCCATACCCGTCATTGTCTGCATCAACCCACTGTTCTTTGTTGCTCGGAGCCCAATCGTTGTCATCCGACCATCCGTCGCCATCAGCATCTGGGCAGCCAAAGCGATCTTCAGTACTGTTGCCCCATGTTGTGATACAGGCATCAGGTTGGAAAGCAGGTGCAGGGTTGTCCCCATATCCATCGTTATCGGTATCGTCCCATTGCGTACCATCGTCAGGGAAGGCATCGACAATACCGTCGCCCTGATCGGTTGAGTTGTAACCATCATTGTCTGGGTCAAGGTCTGCGAACATGAAGTAGAGGCCATCGAAATTTCGACTGACTGCCAGAGCAATATGGAAGCCATCAGGGTGCCAAGAAGCGGAGTTAACGTTACCACAAGGATTCTGCCCGCCATTTTGAGTGCAAGCGTTGTTTCCGCGGGCAACGGTCATCGTATCGATGAGCGTTCCGCTTTGCATCTCGTAGATGACGGAGCGTCCACCATCCGAGCCGTAGTACCCAATGGTGTATGCGACTTGATTGCTGTCTGGAGAAACATCGACACCGTAACATGAACTTGTACCTGTCTTGGAGAGAATCGATGCACCATCACTGGTTCGGAAGGCTCGCAATTGACTGACACCATTGTCGAAGGCTGTGCACATTGCGATGGTGTTTCCATCAGGTGAGATGTCAATTGAATTTACGTTTGCTCCAGACCCAGGATTCATCGCTCGAATCGTCGCCCAAGAAGAGGTGTTGATGAGGTAGGCGTTTCCATCGCCGCCAACGGCCATTCGACTACCATCTTGGGAAAAGGCAACGGAGGAGTAACTTCCGGAATTTCCTGCAGGCTTGACCTCTTGCCAGATTGTACCTGTTGCAACATCGATCAGCATGACTGCACATCCAGTACAGGTTCCTCCACCCCAACCTCCTGAGGCTTCGTCAACCACTGCAATCGAGGTGCTGTTCGGGAAGAAAGCTACATCCGAAAATGTACGAGATGATCCCGTATGCGTGATGTCTTCGTGAACAACAGTCATGTTGCTTGCGTGAAGGATTGTTGCGGTATCGTCGCTCAACGTTGCTGCAATGTAGGCATCGTCAGGGCTCCAATCTATGCTCGTGATGTAGGCATTGTTCCCTCCAACGAGTTGAGCACTTGAACGGACGTTGGTGTGCGTAGATGTATCGAAAATACGTATTTGGGTACCTGCAGCTGTAGCAAGCAACGATCCATCGCTGTTGTGATCGACCGAGTAATGCGAACCTCCGGTCAGTTGTTGATCAATTCCAAAGTTTGGATTGTTTGACGTCCAACCGTCGTAGGTGTCCGAGTATCCATCGCCATCACGATCTGGACATCCCGTTTTGTCAATGGTCGAGGTGCCTGCGGCATGCGGACAATCATCCAATGAATCATCCACTGTGTCTCCATCGGAATCTGCTGCAGAGGCACTCAGTGGCGTGAGAACAACGCCAAGCATCAAAAGGATGAGCAGGGCGCTCAGGGATTTCCTTATCGATTTGTCAGATTGCATGACAATGCGTCACTTATCTATTATTAGGCGTTGTGGTCTTTGTGTTCAATTTTGGCATCATGGAATCGCAACGCTTGAACGTGGTATTCTCCACAGAGGGACATGGCCGAGGGGCTTCCAAAAGTCAATGTCGCTGTCTCAGACCGCGTCTTGCTCCACCTCTTACACCATGACCATCTCGCTGACCGATTCGTCGTCACAGCAGCATTAACTCGCCCAGGAATTGCAGAAGCCTGCGCCCAACATCCACCGAACGTGAGCCGTACGATGCGGGATCTCGTGCGCAAAGGTTGGGTGAGTGAACACACGCGTTCAATTCAGAACGATGATCGGCGACAGAAGACATGGCAATTGACTGACGAAGGTCGCGATATGGCCGTCGTACGCACGAACAAACTGGGAGAGACGAAGGTATTGATTCGAGACAAGGATGGTCAACTGCTTGAACTTGAATCCAAGGATGCTGCAGACCGTTTGGCCTCGGACATGTCGTTGCTGCAAGTGCTTCTCCATGCACAACATGAAGGTGTTTTGACGTGGGGCGATATTCGCTTTGGCCTCATCAAAAAGCAAGATGATGAGGATACAATTCCGCCTCCTGGGCGCCTTCAGCCACTTGCTGGCGTTCATGCAACCTACCACACGAGTGCTCCTCAAACACGTAAAATGCGCGGACGTGACGAAGAACTCAACCGTCTTGACACATGGTTTGAGGGACGATCTGCCTTTGCGGTTGTCTCCGGAATTGCAGGAATCGGAAAGTCGACGCTTGTCGCAGAATGGTTGGCGGGAAAGCAAGACAAGCAACCGAATCTCTCGATTTGTTGGTATCCATGTCAACCTTGGGACAGAGAAGTTGGGCTTGCAGTCAGTCTCTTGCATCGTTTTGGTATCGATGAAAAGCATGACCCATACAATCTGATTGAAACGCTTCCATTGCGTCCTGGCGCTCCGTTGGATGTTGATACATGGCGACGTCGCTTGCTTGCGTATCTAACAGACGCATACACTGTTCGTGAACGATTCTCAATCGCACCTGGTGGTCCACCCCCGTATTGGTTGATCGTCCTCGATGATGTCCATCACATTGCATCCGAATCGAAGAATCTGCTTGGAGCCTTGTTGCAAATTTCTCAGAAAACACCGTTGCGATTTGTCTTAATCTCTCGCACATCATTGGACTTTTACGATCGAAGAGATGTCCACACACGCAACATTGTTGAGGAATTGCCACTTTCTGGCCTTTCATTGGATGAAACATCGCAGTGGTTGGATGAACTTGAACTCAAGGATGTTAATGCAAGCGATGTTCATGAACGAACAGGAGGGCATCCACTGGCCATCGAAATGCTCGAGTTATACGGAAAACCAACCCACGAAGATTGGTTACGATTCTTGGATGAGGAAATTCTTGCACCCTTGCCCGTCGATGAACGAGAACTTCTGGCAACGCTCGCCGTCTCCAAGAAACCGATACCATGGAAGACGCTTGCCAAGAGTCTGGACTGGGAGGGAACCCCGCCTCAGCGCCTGATCGATTACGGTTTGCTCATCGAGTTGGAACAGGGCATGTGGTTGCATGAAGCATTACGCGAACGTCTTATGCGTGAGGTTGGTTCTTCAGAAGCAGAACGTCGTCAACGAATCGAGTGACTCAGAAATCATCCGCTGTCATGTGGTTGTCGACCCATGTGGTCAAAGCAGCCTTCGACATCATACCGCTCTTGTTGTCCACCATGGTTCCGTTACGGAAGAGGAACAGTGCAGGAATGCCACGAACGCCGAGTCGAGCAGCATGCATGGTGTTGGCGTCGGTGTCGACCTTTGCGACGAGAATATCACGTTCTCCAGCGAGATCGTTGAGAATAGGAGCGATGGCTTTGCACGGACCACACCATTCTGCCCAAAAATCGACCAGAACCCATTCGTTCTCGTTGAGTGTATCTTCGAACTCCGAATCTGTAACCGCTTTGACTTCGCCCATGAGCCAACGGTCGGCCGTCGTTTCAAGAACCTTTGCCGGCAAATTCATGGGACGCCCAAGGGGTTCCCATCGATGCCTCATATACTTCCAAAGACAACTATACAATATGGCCGCAATGAAAGGAAAAGGCACACAGAAAGAAGCACGCTTAGAGCGTCTCAAGGCAGAAATTGCAACCTACATCGAGGATCGACCAGGTTGTTCAGCAGCTGATATTGTTGCATACTTGTCGAACGAGCGCAAAATGCGCAATCATGGCTTAACCGCAAGGAAGATTGGATATTTCATTCCTCGCCATATGAAGAACAGCATTGGATTCAAACTCGATGCAACCACGGGGAAGCGCATCTATCACGCCATGGGATGACCAAACATTCAATGGAGCAAGGTTCGTCGAGCCTCCATGGACTGGCCTGCTGGTGTCAAAGCGGAGGTGCTGTTTTCATCGGAGACTGCCCGCAGTATGATGAATTCAAGCGAGCCTGCGTGGTCAATGCTGGATCCAAACAATCCTTCTGGTTTGAAGTCGCAACTTCAGTTAAAACTCACCGCCATTGGGTCAAAACATCCCGAAGGCGCAGAGTACGTTACCATCGATGAACGGAAAGGTTTCGTTCATGTTGAAGAAGGGGCGATCGTCGAACCTCATGTTCATCTCATCGGTCCCTGTTTCATCGAATCAAAGGCAACCATCCGATCTCACGCTTATGTTCGCGAATACACGTGGATGATGACGGGAAGTCTTCTTGGTCACGCGAGTGAATCGAAACATTCACTGTTCCTTCCCGGAGCAAAAGCGCCACATTTCAACTATGTTGGCGATTCAATCCTTGGTTCGAATGTCAACCTTGGAGCCGGGGTCAAGTTGTCGAACCTTCGCAACGATGGACAACACATCGGAATTTGGCTAAACGACGTTCGTCGAGAAACAGGCCTGCGAAAATTTGGAGCCATCCTTGGCGATAACGCTCAACTCGGTTGCAATGCCGTGACCAATCCAGGAACAGTTCTCGGGAAATCCAGCATGGTTCATCCCAATACCACCGTCAGCGGCTATCATGCTGATGACAGCGTCGTACGTTGAGGGAAGTCCATGTCCAATCTGTTCGGAACCGATGGAATCCGTGGACGTGTATCGCTTGATGAATGCGATGATGAGGGTGCTTTGCAACGGATTGTTGACGAACGTCTCCTCACACCGCAATTGATGAAGCTGCTTGGTGAAGCCCTCGGTCGATGTTTACCAGAGGATGGCGAAGGAAGCCAAGTGGTTATTGGATGGGACGACCGACCTTTCAATGCAACACTTGCAGCTTGGTTGACGCTTGGTTTCCATGCATCGAATTGTCACGTGATTCACGTTGGTTGCGTTTCGACCCCGATGTTGCATTATGGTGTACTCGAAACCGAGTCAAGACTTGGTTGTATGATCACTGCAAGCCACAATCCCGTTGATGATTCAGGCATCAAAGTGTTCGATGCATACGGCAGGAAATCCATGCCTGCATACGAAATGCTGGTTTCTGAAACGGCCTATTCCCTTGCTCAAGAAGATCGTGAAATCGACGATGTTGACCGTCAAGCGTGGATGAAACCCGATTCTGAACACGTTGTAGACCATCCTCAATGGTTGGAAAAGCGACTTGGGCTGCTCGAGACGTTGTTTGCATCGGATTTGTCTTCATTCAGGGGATTGCTGTTGGATTCCTCGAAAGGGCATGCTGCTCATTGGCTGGCGACATGGTTGCAACAACAAGGACTCTCTGTTGAAGAGGTCAGTCAGACCGCTTCAGCCATGAACGATGGTTGTGGAGCGGGTGAACTATCTCCAGGTCAATCATGGACTTGGGATGAATTGAGGAACAGTGGACATTTGTTGATTGAATCGCTCACGTCACAGGGTGTTGGCAACCTTCTCGGTGCTGCGTTGGACGGTGATGGTGATCGTTGTTTGTTGGTACGGGAAACCAACGATGGGGTTGAAGTGGTCGATGGTGACGATATCGCCGATGCCGTCCTTCGCGCATGTCCAGAGGATTGGAAGGTCGCAGCAAGCATCGAATCAAATCTCAAACTCTTGTCCAGTATTGAAGCAAATTCCGGCATGCAAGGATTCGAAACAGCGGTTGGCGATCGTTGGTTATCGCATGCCCTTGCTCCGCACCTACCAACCCAAAGCCAACAACCACTTCTCTTTGGCATCGAGGATTCTGGACATCTCGTTCTTCCTTCGCCATATCCCGCAGAGCCCAACCGTTGGAGTCTTGTCGGCGATGGTGCAATGACCTTGCTCCTTGCTCTGCTCGCCTTCCATAAAGCAGGCAATGATTCGATGCAGAAAGGATGGAAGAAGCGTTTGAGCGTGAAGAATCCAAATCGATGGATGTGGAATGGTCGCAACGAACTTGCCGATACGGTTGAATCGATGGTTCGTACGCATTTCGAACTGGCCGGGAATGTTGCAGAATGGCAACGCATGGGCTTGGAAGGTGAGTCGAACTTGATGTTGATTCGATGTCAATTCAATGGAATGGATGTGAGTTTCGGATTGAGGAACAGTGGAACACAAGAGAAGACGAGCATCAGCCTGCGATTCTCAGAGCCGGATCCTGGATTCGATGCCATGCTTCTGATGCGCTCTGTTCAGAATCTCTTGTTGCGAACGTTCAATCCGGTCGCTCATTGAGAGGCGAGAAGTTCGTCTCTCGATTGTGTCAGATAGGTGATGATAGCAAGCAGGGTCGCAGTTGCAAGCAACAAGACAAGGGCTGCCATGGAGGTCATTCCTTGATAGATGAGCACGCTTGCAACAATCCAAGCGAGGACAAGGTTGAGGAATCCGATGATACGCCAACCTCGACGCAAGGTCAGGACACCGATCACCCAGGACGTCGTGGACATGGCCAAGGTCAGAAGGACGAACAAGAGCAGTGATGGAGACAAGACTCCAGTAAGAACAAACAGGATTTGCGCAACCCACAGCGATGCGGAAATCCACAGGCCTTGATTGGCATAGGTTGCCACTCCTCCAGCAAGAAGGCCAAGCATACCGATGACCATCGATGACATCCAGACTTCGAACAAGGTGAGATTCAACTCAACTTCCATCCACCACACCACTTCGTTGAGAGCAACGGGGAGGACGATGAATCCAACCATCAAGACAGCGGGTTGCTTCCATTGCCAACCACGTAGAACCATCAACGTCAATGCCAGCAAGGCTGCTGGTCCGAACGACAGCAAAAGGATGGAAATCCCGTAAGCGATACGTCCCATAGCACCTCGATGGTCTTGCAATCCGCGCTTCTGCCGTTCACCTTCGACCCAATTCCACAGAAGGGCTGCGAGAATCAAGAGAATCTCGTTTCCAATGACAGGAATCGTCCATGATGATGCCTCAAACTCGAGTGGATTGGTCATGGTTGGAATGGGAAGTTCTCCTCCTGCGAGAACCCCAAACAGACGGTCGATGACCAACAGTCCGACGACCATGTCAAGGACGTTTGGAATGCGAACACCGAGGTCGTCGCGCCCAACCAAGGCAAAGCTACCGATGGCAACCAGGGCAACGATCAGAATCAGCAAGTCGAGTTGCTCGTCAAGGAAGACACTACCTTGTGTCATTCTCGCAGCAAGGTGAACCAGCACCAATCCTGCCATGGTCACAGCGATTGGAATCTCAACACCAAGAACATCGACCAGGCGTAGGTTCAGTGAATCGGCTCGCATTCGTGCAAGACTGATGAACAGGAAGGACATACCGCCCATGAGCAGGAGGGCAATCATGCCAGAACCGCTGAAATAAGCGTAGAACATGGAAGCAACAATGGTCACTCCAAGGAAGGAGAGAACGATACTTGGGCGATGTTGAATGTCGCCAAGTTCCAAATCCATCTCGCCCGTTGAACCTGCTCGCTTGGCTCGTTTCTTTTGTTTTTCAGCCAGTTCAATCATCGCCGGATCGATGAATTGAACACCCGTTTGCTCCGAGGTTTGATTGTATTCAACCTGCATACGTTGCTTGGATTCGATCTCTTTCAATCGCTCATCTCGTCGAGCAACAGAACGCATGCCTGCACGCCATTCGCCTTGAATGGCGAGATAGGCTCCCGAACCGACAAAACTGAGCAACGCAATCGTTGTCAGCAATTGAAGTTCGAGTGAAACGCCGCTAAACAGCATCAGCCCAATCATCGAAACGGTAGCGAGCGTCGGAGGAAGCAACTTGTCCATCATCGTCACGCGACGGAGAAAATGGAACAACGTTCCAAGCGCAATGAAGCCCATCATCATAGCATCTTGTCCTCCTTGAGGGAACCAGTCTGCATTGGTGAGTTCCAATGATGCTTCATTCCTCAAAGCGGGTATCGCCAACAAAGCGCTCATCACGAGCAATTGATAGGTGACAATGCTGTTGGTTTGGTTTCGCTTGATGTTATCTTTGTCATCAAGGAAGCGATCGGTGTGAACCAGCATCAGCGAACATCCTGCGACCATTGTCGCCGCGAACATCGATGTATGGCCAAACTTCCAACCGAAATGAATCGCAAAAATGCTCCATGCAACCAACATTGTACGCGGTTGGCCACGGTGTTGTCCCAAAGCGACCAAGGTTCCATGGAAGACGAGAACGGCTGCCATGATGCTGATAAGACCCCAAGCAGGCATGCCTCCGACGCGTGTAATGCTCCAGACTGAAATGAGCGAGAGAACAAACGATAGGTTCCACAGTTGCAACAATCCAGAATCTCGAGCACGGGCACCAAGTTCGCTTAATCCAGCCAATCGACCAGCCAAATTCAACGTCGCCTGCCCTTGGCTGAGGTTGACGTACAATTGTTGAACGATGAGCAACAGCATCCATGCTGCAACATGTTGCTCATCGAGGACAGCAGGGATGAAATCATTTGAAAACATTCGCGATTCAACATCGGTTGCAAACATCAACAACCACACCCACGGCATCAGAACAGCAACGCCAGAGATGGATGGAGATTGACGTTGAACACCCAACCATGCCAGACCAAGCCAGACCGTTGCTTGGGAGACGAGAAGGCGCCAACCATCTGTATCCGCTGGAATCAGGATGGTCAAGAGGATGACGATGATGATACCGCCCATCCATAGGACGTGATCGGAGACAGCCTGTTGATTTCGAAGCAAGGCAATCGACGTGAAAAGTGCGGTAAGAATCGCATAAATGCTGTAACCACTCAGATTGGCGATGTTGATGGTAACGACTTCCAAATTGAGAAAAATCACGAGCACCAAAAGGAATGGAGCAGGCAGCAAGATGAATGGTGCAAGACGCTTCAATTCAACGCCGCGAACCGCAAGATAGGAACCACCGAAGGCACTCATGAGCAAGAGCAATTGTGCCAAGGCGTAGCCAGTTTCGTCACGATTGGCTGCAATCGAAAGGAGGGCTCCAATCATTCCAAGACCAACCGAAATAGCCCACAAACCAGGTTTGCCTAAGCCAAGGGCTTTCGCAGCTGCAGAGAACCAGTTGTCGGCTTTGTGGAATTGTGTCGCCATCACCGCATTGGTTGCAGTGACAGCAAACATGAGCATGAACAACAAGAGATCATCATCAAAGGAAACGATCTCGATGTTGGCAATCGACCATTCATTGGAGAAAGCATGCAGGCCAATCCAGAGATAGGAGACGGCAATACCGAGACTTGCAAGATTCCCTGATTTTCGATGCAAGGCAAGTCCATGCATCGATAAGGTACCGAGCAGAATCATACCAGCGACACCGATCTCGTCGTACAAGGCGCCCGTTGCGCTTCCAAGGGCGAGCAAAACCAGTGTTGCTTGCGCAGCGATAGCATCATCATCATGTCGTTGCGCAATGAGAATGTTGAATCCGATCAAGATGAGCAAGAAGACACCAAGGGAAAGATCTGCCCCAAGCGGTGATGCATCCAACCATCCCCAATGATGAACATCGAGGGCAAAGCCGTAGAGAATTTTCATCGAAATGATGACCCACGTCACGCCGAGAAGGTGCATGGTTGGATTTGGAATCCATTTCTCACCAGCCCATAATCCGGACAACCCCATGATGATGAGCAGTGGGCCACCAAGGAGTGGCGGTAATGCAGTACCGACCACCCATCCGAGGACGGACCAAACGAGAACCATGCCTGCGAGGAGACCGAATCCAAGTCGGCGTTCGCCGTGAACTGCCATGTCGGTAACGCTATCCGGTGCTGCGGCTTCATCGACGGTACCGTCTCGATTGATGGCGCCAGGTTCGTTGGATTGTTCATCTTCCGCACTGAACAAGGCTGCTATTTCTCCAACGGCTTCATCGGTTTGCTCCTCAGGAGCGGTTGCTTCAATCTCAACGTCATCTTCTGGCTCTTGAATCATGAACTGGCCAAGGTCGATTCCACCGCCCCGACGGAATTCTTTCTGGCGAAGAACATCGTCTTCCACAGAATCGTGGTCTTGACCGTCCTCCTCCATGACAATGTCCTTGCAAAGTCCCGTTTCAAACCTTCTCCACTTCGCTAAGATTCATGTTGATTTTATCACGGTCGAAGAGAAAGGGACAAAGAGGGTCTGCGTTAGCAACGGTCATGGCGGAGACCTCCACCCCGACATCGACCCCCCTTTCAGCGCATGGAATCAATGCGAAAGGAGAAGTCCATTGGAACCTCAATACCGATGTACTGATCGACATTTCCCTCGCAAGGAACGAAGGTGTTTTGAGCGCTCATGGAGCCCTTGTGACCGAGACGGGTGAACGCACCGGCCGTTCTCCGAACGACAAGTATATTGTCGACGAGGAATCCACGCACAACGACGTCAATTGGGGTGATGTCAACGTCTCGACCGACCTCGCAACCTTTGAGCGTATGCGAGCCCAAGTCGTTGACTTCCTTTCCGAGCAAGACGCCTTATTCGTCCAAGATTTGGCCTGTGGTGCAGAACCGAGCGAAGCACTTCCGATTCGCGTCATCACACACAATGCATGGCACAGTACCTTTGCTCGGAACATGTTCATTCGTCCGACGAATGAAGAGCTTGCAGCGCATACGCCGGAATTCACAGTCTTCCACGCACCGCATTTCGAAGCGGATGATGCTGAACTGAACTCACAATGCTTTGTTATCGTCAACTATGCTGCCGGTGAAGTCATCATCGGAGGAACACGCTACGCTGGAGAAATCAAGAAGTCGATTTTCTCGGTCATGAACCTCATTCTTCCAAAGAAAGGAATTCTACCAATGCACTGTTCTGCTAACACCAACGGTGAGAACACGGCGATTTTCTTCGGACTTTCTGGAACAGGAAAGACCACGCTTTCAGCCGATCCAAAGCGTGCCCTCATCGGTGATGACGAGCACGGCTGGGGTGCCAACGGTGTCTTCAACTTCGAAGGTGGATGCTATGCAAAACTGATCGATTTGTCCGAAGTAGATGAGCCAGAAATTTTCGGAACCACTCGACGACGAGGAACAGTTCTTGAGAACGTTGTACTCGATGGTAACGGCGTCCCTGACTTTACCGATGTTAGCAAGACACAGAACACACGCGGCTCGTATCCAATCGAATTCATTGACAACCGCACGATGGATTCCCTTGGCGGCCACCCACAGAACGTCATTTTCCTCACCTGTGATGCGTTTGGTGTTCTTCCACCAATCTCTCGTCTCACACCCGAACAAGCCGCTTACCACTTCATTTCTGGTTACACTGCTAAGGTCGCAGGAACCGAAGTCGGTGTCAAAGAACCGCAAGCAACCTTCTCAGCCTGCTTTGGTGAGCCATTCATGCCAATGCATCCTGGTGTTTACGCTGATCTACTATCTGCGAAGATGGAGGAGCATGGGTCAACGGCTTGGCTCATCAATACTGGCTGGAATGGCGGACCGTACGGTGTTGGAAACCGAATGAAGATTCGATACACTCGAGCCATGCTCAACGCTGCTCTCGATGGAGAACTTGACAATGTTGAGTATGTCAAGGACGCTCGATTCGGTTTCGACGTTCCAACATCATGTCCGGACGTTCCGAGCGAAGTGTTGCAACCACGCTCGACATGGGACGATAAGGCGGCCTACGATTCAACAGCGGACAAACTTGCAAACATGTTCAATGAGAACTTTGAGCGGTACGCTGCAGGCGTTTCCGATGCCGTCAATCAAGCCGCTCCAAACGCTGTTTGAAGGCAACTGGTGAGTTTTCCAGTATATCTCGAGCCATCTCCTTCAAAAAGGAGAGGCAACTCGGATGGGTTGGGCGATTAGGGTAGTCTGGATATCCTTCCGGCCTTCGGAGCCGGAGACGTGGGTTCGAATCCTGCATCGCCCGCTTTTTATTCGCATCACTGCGTAGCAACTCGCTTCCAAATTTGTACGGACTCTTCGCCCCATTTCTCAGTTTGTTGCAGTGACAAACCTGCTTGACTGAGCACGTCTTGATCGATGTTTGCTGGTACTGGATCTTGGTGAACAACCGGACTTTGGACAAGATAGAATTCGTCAACCAATCCTTCACTGAGGAATGAATGGATGGTTGTTGGACCACCTTCGATGAGGAGGCGTTGCTTTTCCATATCGCCCAAGCGGTTGAGGAGAGGAAGCAATCCGTTGTAATCGGATCCGATTTGTACTGTTTCATGACCATCGGTGTAGACGACAGCGTTTGGATTGGTTCGCTCGTGTGGGTCGAGAATCACTCGAAGCGGTTGACGTTCGGTCTCGATGCGTCGAATGGTGAGGGATGGATTGTCGCGCTCGACTGTTTCAGCTCCGATGAGAATGGCATCACAATCCATTCGAAGGCGATGGACTTCATCGAGACAAGCCTCACTGGTGAAGCGTTGTGCTTCTTCAGAGCGGTCGTCAACTGAACCGTTGGCATCAACAGCGAGTTTGACCGTAACGATCGGTCGACGATGCTCGCACCAATGCAAGAAGGGTTTCATTTGCTCAGCAGCACGGTCTTTGAGAAGCCCTGATTCAACAGAAATTCCAGCGTCTTTCAGAACTTGGAAGCCTTTGCCGCGAACGGTGGGGTTTGGATCTGGATGAGCGACAATAACGTGCTTGACACCCGACCAAAGGAGTGCTTCGGTACAAGGTGGTGTTCGACCGTAATGATTGCATGGTTCCAATGTGACATAGGCTGTTGCACCATTGGGGGATTTTCCTTTCGATTCAGCATCGTGGATGGCCATTTGTTCAGCATGAAGGCCTCCGAGATGATCGTGCCATCCTTCAGCGATGACTTCGCCATCCTTGACAAGAACGCAGCCAACCAACGGATTGGGAGCGACGCGTCCACGGCCACGTTCAGCAACGTCCAGTGCACGTTGCATGAATGCTTCGTCTTCGTTTGTCCACATAGGGGTCCTCATCGAGTGCGAAAGGTATCGAGTTGATGAGTCTGTTCGTTCATCCATGGATACATTGAAACCGTGAAAGAATCAGCAAACCGTATGGTCAAGGCGCATTTTATCATCAATCCTGCAAGTCGGGACTTCCGTTGCGGTAAGGCCTGGCCAGGGATCAAAAAACGACTGACAGAACGAGGATTTGACGTCGTTGAACACATGACAGAGCGTATCGGTCATGGCGCGGAACTTGCTCATCAGATTCGTACTGAGATTGAAGCAAGTGGAGAAGAATCCCCACTTGTCGTCGCCGTAGGAGGCGATGGAATTGTTCACGAAGTTGCTTCGGGACTTCGAGGGTCGTCAATCCCATTAGGACAGATTCCTTTTGGTTCAGGAAACGATTGCTGCATTACACACGGTGTTCCACGGAAGAACCTCAATGAAGCGATTGATGTCCTCGTTGATGGTGTTGACCGAAGTTGTGGTGCTTGGCGACTCGAAGGTGTAGCGGCTCCAACTTTGGATGGTTATCCAAGCCCTCCATCAAACGCTTGGGATGGAGAAGCGAACACTGAAGGTCGAACTGTTCGATGGGTGTTCCTTGAGTCCGATGCTGGAATTACATCGGCCATCAGTCGAGCCAAACTCCGTCGAGCAAAATGGATCAAAGGGCCGAAGAAGTACACATACCTTGGTGTAACAACCATTCCATTCTGGCCACGAAGAAAGGTTGAGATGACGTTGGATGATGGTGAAGCCACCATTCACGATTTGACCATGATGACGGTAACGACCGGTGAAACCTTTGGTGGAGGCTATCGTGTTGTCCCCAACATGTATCCTACTCGCAAGGATGGTTCAATCGTTCTCGCGTACCGCTTGAGTCGTTTGCAAATGCTTTCGCTCATGGGTCCAGTCAAGAAAGGGAAACACGTTGGTAAGTGGGGCATTGAACAAATCGATGTCAAACGTGTCACGCTTCGACCTGTTGACAAAGATGGCAAACCTTCGGATGTTCCAGTCGGTCATCCAACGTTCATCCAAGCTGATGGTGAACCGTTGTTGCAACTACCAGCAACTCTGGAATGGCATCAAGATCAAATCGTCTTCAGAGGCGCAAAGGACGTCTCTTGGGCTTAGAAACTGAAATCGGAGAACTCTTCATCATCATCGTTCCAGAACTCTTTCTGTCGCTGAGGTTGTGGTTCTGCTTCAGGCTCAGGTTCTGGCTCAGCTTGCTTTCGTACAGCTCTACGACGTCGAGGCTTTGGTTTCTCAGCGGGTTCAGAGGATTTCGGTGGTCCTGATGATCGAGCGCTAGAGGAAGGTACTGAGGTTGGCGCAGAAGAAACTGAACTTGAGACTGGAGCGCCTCCGCCGAAAGTTGAGGTTGGTGGAACGAACGGTTCGCTCTCTTCGATTTGCTTCTCGACACGCTTCGCATCATCGGAGGCGACGACAGAGCTACCAGAACCAAACTCTGAGCGTGAAGACGAGGAACTGGCGCTACCAAGTGCACTATCGATCGAGAAGGAACCAAACCCATCGTCTTCGTTCTTTTTCGACTTCTTTGGGGTTTCAGCAGGTTTGCTTTGTTTGCGTTGTTCAGCACGTCGTTCATCAGGAGTTGTCATTCCAGAGCGCTTTGCATCCTTGACATCCTGT
>Ga0181571_10001112_pt1 | contig 19044 bp, 10 predicted proteins | sample 101ome_17_FD_132440 | JGI IMG/M metagenome (GOLD analysis project Ga0181571, IMG submission 132440) | Coastal salt marsh microbial communities from the Groves Creek Marsh, Skidaway Island, Georgia - 101407AT metaG (megahit assembly) | ecosystem: Environmental > Aquatic > Marine > Intertidal... | reverse complement strand
TGAATGCATCTGTGGTACCTTGTCGTCTTGTGACCCCTTGGGCAGGTCGTGTCAAAGTCCTCTTGGGCAATCACCATCTTTGGAACCCAGGACGCGGGCATTTCAAGCGTTTGTTCCACATCAATCTCGGGCGATATGCTCACATCCCCTTCTTCGTTCACGTCTTCGGCATCAGTCATGGACTTCCTGGCCTTCGCCGCGTTGTCGACGTTTGTGTCTTGACCTGAGGTGGTTGGAGCCTCAGTCTCCGCAGTGCCTGCATCTCCATCCTCTGTTGTTGCCTCACCGGTAGCTGCCTCCTGTTCTGCATCCTCCACCACGACAGGTATCTCTATCTCCTCGACACCGGCGCGCACGGGCTCCCATTTGGTTGTGTCCTTCAGGTTAGTGTCGAGGTTTTTGATGGCAGGCACCTTCCGAATGGTCCCGGGCTGTATGTTAACCCAGAAGTTGCTGTGATTCCACAGATACTCCAGACCTAGGTACGGCGACGCATCTGTCGGGTACTTTCTCGCAGTGGTAGGCTCGATGAACACGGTCTCCGCCATTTCCCGACTACCCGCGCGCACTAGCACCCACGAATGCACCCTCCTGCCATAATATTTGTCTTCTGCTGTCGCCAAATTAGGACGCTGTGGCAAAGATTTATCTGGGGCCTCAGACTCCTTGGATTCTGGCGGCGCCATTTTTGCCAATTCCTCAGCCAAGATCATTTCGTCGACCTTGCAAGTCAAATCTGTCGGTTCCTTGATCTTGTATTTGCTTGGAGCTGCTTTTTTCTTTTGTGGAGTCTTCAGCGCGTCCTCTGCGGCGGCGGCAGCAGCTGCAGTCTCACGTTCAAGCAACGGGCACGTATCCCGCGTCTGATCATTCTCTGTAATCTCCTTTGGTGCGTATCCCATGCAGATGTACGCGTCATATCCGACGCCAATGAGCAGAGAACACAGCGCTATTGAGAAGTCAAAGCTGTCGCCAGCTTTCCAGGTCCCAAGGACTGTGTAAGGGCTCGGGATAGACTCCGGGGGCATGATGGGGTTCTCCAGCGGTTCGTACTCGAGATAGTCTGCGATGAATCTTGCGCACGGTTCGAGGTCGTACAGCTCTGTGAAGGACAACTTGCTCGGGCGCACAGTGGTGCACACGAACTTGCGCACACCACACTCGTTGGGGGGGTCCAGCAACAGGTGGAACCTGTCCGGGTAGTACTCAACGTACTGCGCATGAAAATCCCTGACGTGCTCCAACATCCTCGCCTCAGCACCAGTAACGCTCACAAACCCCTGGCGGACAGCCGAAGGGAGGTCTTTGCCGGCGGAGATTGTGGTGTGCTCCACCCTAATTTTCTTCTGGTTCACCGGTCTATCATCTTCGGAGTCAATCTCCAACTCGTAGAGATTCAGCACGTTTGCCAGCTTGAGCACATCCCAATACGTATGCTCTGGCAATGCGCTTGCCTCGATACCCATTGCCTTGGAACCAACCTGCAGCATAACTATTTGGTCGTCCGTGGAAAATCCCACCGATCTGTTCTGGTTGAACTCTATCTCGGAGTCCAGCTCACCCCACTTTGGCTTGATTTCGACTGGCTCGCCGTCATCTGCAGTGACAGGTTCAGGCACCGCTGCGGGCTCCTCCTCCTCCGCCTCCGCTTCGCCCTCACTGCCCTCCTCCTCTTCATCCGCAGGCCTTGCGCTCGGATCCAAATCCAGGGAGTAAAACTTTATAATCTGTCCACCGAGCTCGTCGAATCCACCCGCGATGTACAGCTTTCCGTCTATGCAGTGCAGCAGGTGGCTGTGGCACGGAGGAGGTGGCCTCCCGACGGTGTTCACCAGGGTCCAGTGCATCTCCTCCCTGTTGCTGACATCGAGCTCATACAGATCATTTCTCACGAAGTTATCCTGTCCTGCGTGGAGGTAGATCTTGCTGTCGCACGCGCAAATCGCCGCATCTTGCCGTGGAGACGGAGCGTCACCCTTGGTTGCCGCCTGTGTCCACTCCATCCTTTTGAGGTCCAGGAACCACAAATCGTTGAAGCGCGCTCCGGCACCTTTACCGCCAAAGAGAACCAAGGTGTCCTCATCGAGCTGGGCCATCGAGGCGCTCTCCCTAGGCGCAGGTTGCTCACCGTCCGGAGACAGTCGGGTCCACCTGTCCGTCTCTGGGTCGTACTGGAAAAGGTCGTTGAGCCTCTTCTTCTCGGCGTCCCGGCCTCCAAAAACCAGGAGCTTCTTGCGGTTTGAGTCAAACACAGCGCAGTGCCCGTCCCTCTCCACCGGTCGCTCTCCTCCCGGGTCTTTCTTCATCCACACCATGCGATCGAGGTTGGTGACGAAAAGCTCGTTAGTCTTGCACCCCTTGTGGCTCAGTAAGCCGCCAAACACATACATGTGGTTCGCGCCGCAGGTTGTGGAGTGCCTCGACCTGAGGAGGGGACCTTCGTCCTCGAGCTTCATGCGATACTCCAGGTAGTTCCCAACTTCTGTGGCCACCGGCTTGAGACGCTCAATCTCTTCCTGGATGATTCGCTCCTCCTCCTCTTTCAGGTACTCCAGGTACCCTCGCACAGGTCCCTCCGCTTTGCTCTTTTCCGGCTCCTGCAGCAGGTTGTACCTGCAGTCCAGGTCCTTCAGGTTCTCAAGGCGGCCCATGGAGGGCGGGAGGGTCTTCAACATGTTGTTGTTCACCTCGAGCCTGGTCAAGGAGACTAGACCGCTCACAGTGTCAGGCAGCGTCGCGAGCTGGCAGTTGCTCAGGTCCAGCACGCGGAGGTTCTCCATGGAGCCAACCTCGGGTGGCAGCGCGGTGAGCATGTTGTTCTCCAAGTTGAGGTAGACGAGCTTCTCGCACCGCGCGATCGCCGGGTCAACGGTAATGAGTCTATTACCTGACAGGTCGAGGTCCGTCAGCGCGCGAAGCTCAGCCACAGACGCGTCCACCGTCGACAGCTGGTTGCCGCCCATCTGCAGGTTTGTCAGCCGAGGTAGCTTGGTCAACATTGCGGGCAGGTGTTCCAGCTTGTTGTAGTCGAGCTTGATCACCCGCAGCGCCTTGAGGTCGCCGAGCTCATCGGGCAGGTCCGTGAGGTTGTTCGACCGTAGGTCCAGCTCGGTGATGTTCGGCGCGCCCGCCCTGACCCTCGTCGCCTGCTCGGAGGTGATCTCCGTCAGGTCCAGGTACGCGAGGCTGAGCTTCCCCTTGACGCTCGCGTCCTTCAGCGCCAGCTGCAGTGCCTCGTCATCCAACACGCCCGATGTTGTCATCCCGAGCGCGTCTCCAGCGCCGAGGGTGGATACCCCCTCTGGACGGCCGGGAAGCGGCGCGCTCCTCTCCTGCGCCCAAACGGGAATTCCACAGACCTGTCCATCACTGGGGGCCAAAACACTGCCAAAACAGGAATTTTCGTCGATTTTTGACAAAACACGATCTTTACCATGTGATCGAACCATTTGCAGTTGACCATCCACTTCGTTTTCCCATTATTTCCTATTTCGAGGTTCACACAGAGTATGCGTCCACGAAGAATGGGTGAGCTTCGTTCAAAACAATGTTCTGGTCGGATTTTTCCTGGGCCGGACTTTCCGCTAAAACCCTCGTCGACCCGGGTGTCTCGCCCTCTTACACCTAGCGCAGGAAGGCGAAGGGACAGCCAAGATGCCGTCCACCACCTTCTACAGGAGCTGTGAGTGATCAATCCCGCCCGACGTCACGCCCTTCCGTCGCGAGCGTGCGCCGACGCGATCGTTCCGCTCTCTTGCCGACGGCTGTTTTTTTCCCGCATCGCGCTCTCTTTTTCCCGCACCCATCGCCGGCGACTGACCTTCCGCGCCGCTCTCCCTCAACAGACTCCAAGACCTTCAAGAAGCCTCGCCGTCCTTTCGAGAAGGAGCGTCTCGACAGCGAGCTCAAGGTCGTCGGCGAGTATGGTCTCCGCAACAAGCGTGAGCTCTGGCGCGTGCAGTTCGCGCTGAACAAGCTCCGCAACGCTGCCCGCGTGCTCCTCACCCTCGACGAGAAGGACCCCAAGAGGATCTTCGAGGGCGAGGCCATCATGCGCCGCATGTACCGTTACGGCCTCCTGGTGCGTTCACGATTCCCATTCGATAACCACTTTATTTTCTGGATCTTCGGCGGCGAGCACGAGGCGAGCGCGTCGGTGGGCCCCGTCTGCCGGCGCCTGTCATGCCGTGGAATCGGGCTAGGGTCTGGAGCTCGAACCCTAAAAATTGCTGAGAAAAAATTCGCCTCGCTGACCGCCGACGCAACCTCACTCTCCCTCGCTCAACAGGACGAGTCCCAGGACAAGCTCGATTACGTGCTCGCGCTCACCCCCGAGATTTTCCTCGAGCGCCGTCTCCAGACCCTCGTGTTCAAGCTCGGCCTCGCGAAGTCTGTTCACCACGCGCGCGTGCTGATCAAGCAGCGCCACATTCGCGTGGGCAAGCAGATTGTGAACATCCCCTCCTTCCTCGTGCGTGCTGACAGCCAGAAGCACATCGACTTCTCGCTCAACTCTCCTCTCGGTGGCGGCCGCCCGGGTCGCGTCAAGCGCAAGAGGATGGCGGCTGCCGGTGGGGGTGGTGGTGATGGTGAGGAGGAGGACGAGTAAACACCCGAGCTGAGGGCCGGGGGATCTTCCACGCGGCGTCTAAGTGACGACGCCAGGCCTTGCGCGCCGATCTCACGAGAGTGGCGTGCAATTTACTAACGGTAGTGACTTGAAATACACGGGTAACTCCTGTCCACAAACGAACCCGCGCGAGAACTCCCCCGGCACTCTGCGCAGCTCCGCCTGATCTACGCGCTCCCCGCGGCTCTGTTGGCCCTCCATTCTCTGTACCTCCTCCAGAGTTCGTCGCTCTCACCCATTCTTCCGGTTATGGCGCACTTGGCGTAGTGCTCCGAGTCTCGCTCGATGTTGTCGATGACGTCGTCCAGCAGGTGCGCTCGCTCCGCCTGCACGCCAATGTCCACGGCGACGTTGGTGTAGTGCACGTGAAAGTGGTAAAACTGGGGTGGGTAGTGCACAAACACCCTCACGCTGTGATCCTCCAGCCCGTACGTCTCCCTGATTACCCTCCTGCCCGTCTCTGCCATGGCCCTCAGCATCGGTAGGTGCTCCCTCCGCAGGTCCCGCAAAGACTTGACATCCTTCCTGTGACACAGTCCCAGGCAGTACAGGTCCCTCGTGGACGCGTGCCCGTTCCACATCGCCTTGGGCGTCGTGTTGTGGTCAGGGTGGGTGGTCCACTTCGGGTCCGTGTTGAGCAAAAATCCGGCATCCTCGGTCGGATCGTTGAACAGCAGCCGCTCTGTCTCCTTCTCCAAGGCCAGTATCTTGTACACCCACCCGATGGCTCCCTCGGGGATGGCGCGAATATACGGCACGTGCGCACTCTCGTAAGCCTCCACGGTTTCCCTGAACGCCACGGGAGCCTGCGCTGTGTTCCTGCTTATATGTTTCTTCAGAAGCTTTTCGCGTGCCTCCTCGGACTCGTCGTAGAGGCACCCGGGGTAGAGCACGTCCACGCTCAGCCCTGGGGCGAACAAAGGGTCGAGAGCGCCGTGGTAATACCCATACTCCATCCCGCTCCACGGCGCGCGCTCGGACAAGGAGATGGCACGGGAGAGGGCGTCGGGATCGCCGACGGGTATGGGCGGTCTCGAAAGCTTCACCACCGCCTGCGTGGAGCACCCGGCGAAGGTTCCCTGGGGAACAGAGCGAGGGTTCCGGGTCAGGTGTGGACGTCGGCGGAGTGGACTCGAGTTGGACGCGTTCAACTAACGCGTTTTCTAATCTTCCGAGGGGTGAGCGCACCAGCAGAGCGACGACGCCGCTCTCTTTGCCATCGTTTAGCACCCGATCCACCTTGAGTCCTCGGAGACTTGGGAGTTTGTGAGGAAGCAGCGCGCTCTCATCCTCGGAAGCCATCGTGGCCGAGTGACGCGGAGTGTGTGTGACACACAAAACATTTCACTTCACCAAAACTTCACTTGTTGCAGCGCGGGTGGAATGAGCAGACGCTTCTTGCGTATCTTGTCAAATTTCTACATATTACATATCGACGATGCCGCAGAGATGGAAACACGCGCGACGTCTCCCCTCCGCCTCGAGCGCTTTGCCCTAACCCCTGAAGCTGACGCACCGTCAACTTTCCCAACTCTGCACTCATATTCCAGCTGTCCGAGGTTGTCGCCACTCATTGTTTCTGCGCGGCGCGCTCGGCCTCGAGCTCGGCCACCGCGGCGAGATCATCCTCACTGAGATTATCCAGGTCGATGATCTCATCCTGCACCATCTCCGACGCCTTGCCGCTGTACACCTGCTCATTGTACTTGTCCGGGAATGCAATCTTGTAGACAGTGCCAAACACGAAGATGGCACCAACGATGGCGCCCCACGCGGGAAGGATGATGGAAGCGGCGTTCACAAAGAGCGTGTCCGCAGCAGAAGTGTCGATGCCGAAAATATCAGCCACCTGGGGGACCGCCTGGTTCACGCCGGAAACCACGGAGTCGACCGGCGCGGAGGCCCTGAGCGTCGCAGGAAGGATCGGATAAGAAACTAAGGTTCGGATTCATGCCGAGGAGGACGACGACGCGTAGAAAGCGCGGCGCAGGGAGCGATAAAAGGACGCGAACCCTCGAGCGAGGTGTGTCCGGTGGGTTGGGAGGTGTCGCACGCACCTGACGGTGACGGAGCGGCCGCGACCGAGCGAAGCGGGGCGCGAGGCAGGGCGAATCTGGGAGATGCCACCGGCGGGGGCCTTGCGCGCGGCGCGCGAGGCAAGGGGCGCGCGGAGGAGCGCGACGGCGGGGGAAGATGCAATGGCGGGCATGATCTACAGTCTAATAGCGTTTCGGAGATACACGGATGCTCTCGCAGTTTTGACAGCCGTTGTATGTCGCTCGACGACGAAGCCAACATAACATCATCACCAGCCAATAGAATCGCCAGGGGAGTCCCATCACGAATCGGGAAGATCAAAAAACGAGATCCAGGCTGTGCATGCAGGTGGGCATTAACCTGAAAGAAACCACCATCAGGCCCATAATCGCAAAGAAACACCGCAGACGGCGTTTGGGCGGGGGAGTCTCCCACACAGGGTTCGAGGCCTTCAGACTTAGGAAGAGCTCGACGCGAACCGAGCTCCTCGTCAAGCAACATTTCTGACCTAGACCTTGCACACATGTTCGACAGCGACGACGACGACGATGTCACCGGGGTCTTGTGAGTGTCGCGATCCGCAGAACCCGAGATTCGTCCAGCATTCCCCGCCGACCGATTCCCTGATCGCGTGCCTCGGCGCTCCCGGATACCCCGTAGCTGACCGTGCGCCTTCCCTCCCGCTCCGTCGTATCCTTGCAGCCCTCTCCATGATGCCGCCGAAGCTGGAGACGCCGAATTGCTAGCCAAGCTCCTCTCCAAGGAGGAGAAGGACGGTGAATTCAACCCGGTGGGTGCCCCCACAATCACCGACAGAGCGCGCAAATAAAATACCCCGAGGAGCCAAAATCCCTTCCCACAAGCTCTCGATAACGATCTGACCCTCGCTCTCGCTCTCGCTCTCGCTCTCGCTCTCGCTCGCAGGAGGAGGAAGAAGAAGAAGACGACGATGATGTTGACCCCAACGAGAGAGACCGCGACGGATGCACTCCGCTCCACGTCGCCTTGCTTAACGGGCAGGCTGAATGCGCGAGGATGCTGCTGGAGGCTGGCTCGGAGACGTACATCACCCTCGAGGGTTCTCCGGCGCTGCACGTTGCGATCGCCGCAGGATCTCTACCTCACTTCGCCGACGCCGCCGCTGAATGCGTGGCGCTGCTCGTCGAGAAGGAGGCGGACGTGTTCGCGACGGATGACTACGGCAAGTCGGCACTTCACCTCGCCGCCGAGCACGGGCTGACGAAGTGCGTCGCGCATCTCCTTGAGCTCTATCCCACGGACGGGGGTGAAGTCGGGGAGGACGGCGAGCTGATGCCCGATCCGATAAACGCCAGGGATAAGTACGGCTGGACACCGCTGCACCACGCATGCTATGCGGGACACGCGGACTGCGCTGAAGCGCTCATCGGCAAGGGTGCTGACGTCGCCAAGTGCACCAAGGCGGGGGCCACCGCGCTGCACGCCGCCGTGGTCGGTCGCGACCTCGCCACGGTTCAAGCGGTCCTCGCGGGTAGCAAGGGCGGCGATGAACTCGTCGGCGCCGTGTGCAGCCTGGGAAGGACCGCGCTGAACATGGCAGAGGCGAGGGGTTACCCGCAGATTGCGGCGCTCCTCCGGGGCGAGGACCCGAGCACGGTTGAGCCCGCGCCAGCCGCACCGCCGCCGGTGATCATCGCCCCGGACGAGTGCTTCTTGCACCACACGTGCGGTCCCATAATAAGGTCGAGTAACAACGTGCCGCCGGAGAACGTGAACCGCCTGGAGACGCTGATGCACAAGAAGCGAGGTATTCTTCGCGCATCTGAATTCTCCTGCGTTGAAGTCGTGTCGGAGGTGAGGCCGGCAACCATGGCCGATGTGCTCAGGGTTCACGAATATCCCTACGTTCGCAAGATCCAGCGCATCTGCGAACGCATTCCCGCATGGCACACCGCCCCGAACGGCGCAAGGGACACGATCGATGGCGATACGGAGGTATGCAGGGACTCGTTCCAGGCTGCCCTGTGCGCTGCAGGCGCCGTTGTTGAGGCGGTTGATCGCGTCGTGGCGGGGAGCGCAGAGAGAGTTTTCTGCGCTGTGAGGCCTCCGGGCCACCATGCGGGACCTAATGGACCCGTCGCGGCTCCTGGTGAGCCTGGACCCGGATCTCATGGCTTCTGCCTCCTCAACAACGTTGCGCTCGGCGCGGCATACGCGCGATGCGTTCACCGCCATTCTCTCCGCCGCGTTGCCATCATCGATTTTGACGTTCATCACGGCAACGGCACCGAGGCGGTTGTGCAGAATACCACGCCTGCACTGCCCCAATTTGCGTTCACCAACCCCTACATCGAGGGATCCATCACCGTGCCCACCTATAGGCCGTGGCTTGACGAGACTGACCACGATGAGGTTTTCTTCGCGAGCGTGCACGGCTACGGTCGTGGTCGCGGGTTCTCCTTCTACCCAGGCTCCGGCCCCACGGACGACAACCGTAATCCAGCTGGGGAAGAAATACTGCCAACCGAAGAGCACGCTGCATGGGACGAAGAGGGTATCATCGAGGATCCCATGACGGTGGCTCAGGCTAGGCAGGAGAGCTCGGCAACTGGCGCCCTCCCGTGGGTGGTCGACGTCGGTATGGAGGGCAAAGGAAAGAAATCTGAGAGAGGTGCGGCGTGGAGGCGCGTTTGGCGTGGAAAGACCCTACCCGCTATCGCCGCGTTCAAGCCTGATCTCATCATCATCTCTGCCGGCTTCGATGCCCACGCCAAGGATGATATTCAGGGTCCAGTCAACCTGGGAGTCAAAGAGGCAGACTACGAGTGGCTCACCGAGGAACTGTGCAAGATTGCCAACACCCATTCCCAGGGGCGCGTCATTTCCGTCTTGGAAGGTGGCTACCGCATCCAGGGAGGAGTCGTGTCTGCATTCGGCCGGAGTGTTGCCGCACACCTTCGCGTCATGTTCCGCGAGAACCACGAACAGTGGGACCCTGAGGCTGCCAAGAAGGAGCAAGAGCTTGACCTGCGACAGAGGCGGCTCCAGAAGGAGGCCAGGCTTGCCGCCGCACTCGAGGCTGTACGGGCACGAGAAGCAGCTGCTTTACAGCTTGCTTCTGAGGCTGCTGCTGCGGCGGGCGAAGGAGGGGAGGAGGCTGTTGCTGCTGCTGCTGTTGCCGCTGCTGCTGTGACCGATGCAGGCCCAAGCAAGAGGCGACGGACAGCAGTGGACTACTCCGCGCTCAACGCCCAACTCGAAAAAGAAAGCAACGGCAATGCAAACGCGGATGCTCCGATGGATGGCGCCGATGTTGCAGGAGACGTAGACGAAGAACACGAAGAAAATGAGGACGCGGACGAGGAAGAGGGCGTAGACACAGACGAGGAGGGTGAGGACGCAGACGAGGATGAGGAAGAGGACGACGACGCGGGTGTCCTCGAAATGGATGAATGAAACTCGACTCATCAAATATACCGCTGAAATGGAAAGAATCACACCTAATCTTCTCTGACTCCTTCTTTGCCGGCGGTGGCGCTTTCGTTTTCCTCCATGGCGTCGATTCCCACCTCACGCTCGAGGCGAACAAATTCTTCGACAAATGCTGGCCTTTTCTCTTGGAATGATTTCTTTCGCAATCTGACGCCCACTGGAGTGGAGCGGCCCTTCATCATGACCTGTAAATCCTCCATATCGAAATCCTCGAAGTCCTCGAAGAATTTTTCAAGCTCTGCGGCGCTCGCATCCTTCGTCTCGTGAAGCTTGCGAGGGTCCCGGTACGGCCACAAATCACCCCACTTGGACTTTCGCGCAGCTTTATAACCCTGCTTTCCAACACCACCCTCCCAAGCATTAGATCTGGCGACGATGTGTCGATCAAGCTCTCCATTGGCACTGCACATGTCAAGGATGACATGTCTGCTGCGCTTGATTGGCGGACGGACCAAGCGACCCCAACTGAACGAGCTCGCAACTGCAACCGCACCAGCTTTTGTCTCCCCCACATCCTTGCCTTCTTCTTCATCGTCCTCATCGTCATCGTCCTCCTCCTCGCTGTCACCATCCTCGTCTTCCTCGTCTTCCTCGTCTTCCTCGTCTTCATCATGATCGTCCTCTTCGTCGTCTTCCTTGTCGATTTTGAAGCCAACCTTTTCCTCTCCCGCAGCAATCTCGGCGACACGATTTTTGGCCTCAGCAATGGCACGCTTCCGACTCATGCGACGGATAACAACGTACGAGAATCGCTCGTCTTGGTGCTGAGGTCCCCGTCCGCGGGGAAGCATCTGACGGTGCATCTCAGTACGCTTCACACGCTGGCTAAAATGGCACCACGTGCTTCCCTCGAGTCCGTCCATGGGGCACACCTTGTCATGCTGACAAGGGGCGACGATGTGTGCATCAAAAGAATCGTCGGCATCTTCTCCATGTTCCCGCCTCTTACGCGTCTTATTTTTCTCTGCATCAAGAATTAGAGCCCTCGCACGTCGAATCAATTTGGACCCTCGCGGAGTCCCAGGCTCCACCAGCACCAAGACCCCCCCGGGCGCGACGCGAGACCAGAGAGACATAATCGTGTCGTCCAACCTTTTTGTCGCTCCACTCTTCTCGCTCGCTTCGCTGCCGTCGCCCCGAAGTATCCGCTGCTGTTGTTCATGACTAGTACCTGTCGCGACCTCCCCTAGGCTGTAACCAGAGACAACCATGTCGAATGTTGCACGAGGGTTCAGTGATCTAAGCGATGCCACCGTTTGCACCGGTCCTGTTATGCCCCACGGATTGGGATCTGGCAAAGGCCTACCTGATGGTCTCGCGAGGAAACCCATCCCACTACCAAGCTCGTGCACCTCAGTATCGTCGTACACACCTCTGGCCAGTCTTCTTGTGAATGCCATCATGCTCGGACTCGCGTCAACGAGGGTGACGGAGGTGGTGCCACCCGTCGAACCCAGCGAAATGTTGTTGCCAAAAACTTCACGAGCGGCCCACAGGGCGGGAGTGGGACCCGCACCAAAGTCTAGCAGTGACACTGGCATGAACCCGGGCGCGCGCACGCGAAGCTCCTGCATCACCCGCACCTGAGCCCCAAAGGTCATCGGAAGCCTTGTCACCGCATATGCAGCAGCCTCCAGTGGGCCATAGTTTGTGGCTGCCTCACTCCGAACCGGGGGCTTCTTCTTCCCTTTCCCCCTGGCCATGCTTTCTTCATTTTCAAGAGCCTCAAACAATCGCTTCTGCTTGCGGACGGACAGCCTCGCGCCCCACTCGGCGCCCTCCCCAAGGAAGTCTGCGCCACTCACTTCACTGTCCTCAGAAGAAAACTCTCCCGCAGTCTTGCCCTCCTTCAGCCAGGCCTTTACCTTTCCTGAATGATCATCGTCGTCCACAGGGACCAATCCCCGAGATATTGACTTAAGCGCCTCAAGTAGGCTGCGTCCCTTGGCCTTGACCTGTCTATGAGTCGCTCCTGTGTCCCTCACAGCCACCCTCACAGCGCGGTCCAGTCTCCCTGGCAACTCGACGATGCCCCTGTTCCTCGCCGAGAGTTCATGCACCCCGGCTATGAGAACATCTCCATCATTGCCTGAGAGCAGCTCGGCAACATTATCAGCCACCCGGAGTGCCACCGGAAGCAGGGGAGGACCGTTGTCGGGCGCGAAGTCGTCGGGAGCCTCCAGGCGGTCAATAGGCGAAACGGCATCGTCACTGAGGCGCCTCAGCGAAGCGGCGGCGGGCACCGACGGTTGCCGAAGGGCGCATCTATTAACCACACCTGAAACCAAAGATACTGTCCGACACACACGACGATACATCTATGTGAGATTCTACCGCCACTCCCCCTTGGCCCGCTGTGCCCCCCGCGCATCTACAGTGCGGCGTCGATTGGGCGCAGGTGACTTTTGGAGCAACAGTCGCTGCCTGTAATAGTGGAAAACATCAGGAGTCTGAAGACCTTCCTCTTGCCACACTGAACGCCCCGCGACCGATTCGCTCTTTCGAGTGATGACGTCCCTGAGGCTCGCCGCAACTCTAGCCCGCGGCTGTGTACGACCGCGCGGCCTTCATCGCCTTGCCGGCTCTGCCAGTTCCTCCGCGAAGGCGGTCGTGGGAGGGGTTGCACATCCGCGTGTGAACAACGTTCCGATGCTGAAGGGCACCCGGTTCGTTCGTGTCGCGACCGCCGCGAGCGGCGGCGATGATTCCAAGACGACCACCGAAGACGAGGGATACATGATGCCTCCCCCGGAGGTTGCTCAATTCGTTGAGCGGCCTCAGAACCCGAGCATCAGCATCTCGCCAATGAGAGACCAGCTTCTGTACCTAATGCGTCCACCGCCTTATCCTCTGGTCAGCGAGCTCGCCCGCCCCGAGCTCAAGCTCGCAGGTATGCGGATCGACGAGACCCAAAATAGCCGCTCGCGAATGTCGGGCAACACAGGTATCGCAATCGGCCCGATGCCGACGTCCGAGGAGGAAATAAACTCGTTTGAGCACTTTGACGGGCTCCCAGACGGGGCCACATTAAACTATGTCAGCTGGGGTGTCGATGCCAGGCACATCGCGTTTACAGTTAGATTCGCCGGTCCCGAGGTGCAAGAGACCGATCGTGCCCCACCCGAGCTGTGGATTGCCGACGTCGCGACGCGTGCGTGCCGGCCGCTGCTCCCTGGCCGTGGTCTTAACACCTTGTTCGAGAGCTACAGCTGGCTGGACAAAGACACCATCGTGGCGTGCGTGGTGCCTGCGGGACGTCCGCCGCGTCCGCAGCGTCCGCCAACCCCTCCAGGACCGCGCGTACAGACAAATTTCGGCGGCAACGTGGCTCAGGCACGAACGTATGCCGATCTGCTGAAGGATTCACACGATGGGGACCTATTCGAGTACTTCAGTTCTTCTGAGTTTGTCAAGGTGAGCGTGTTGACGGGAGAGGTGACGCCGTTTGGCTCAGGGCCCGCGATACACACGCGACTTGACCCTTCTCCGGACGGAAACTTTATCATTATGGAATCGCTCCAGCGGCCATTCTCGTACGCCGTGCCCTGCGGCCGCTTCCCTAAGCGCGTGTGGATAACAGACCGCGATGGGCGTGAAGTAAGAGAGGTGTGCAACTTGCCGATGGCAGACAACATTCCAATTGTCCACAACTCGTGCCGTGAGGGGCCAAGGTCAATCAACTGGCGACCGGACAGGCCAGCGGAGCTTTACTGGACAGAGGCACAGGATCGGGGCGACCCAAGATTGGATGTATCGCCCAGGGACATAACATACACGGCGGACATGCACTCTGATCCCACTGCCCCAGGCGTTGCTACGTTCCAGACAGATCTGAGATACGGCGGTGTGTCCTGGGCAGGCGAGGGTGTTGGGTTACTTTACGAGTCCTGGTACAAATCTAGGACTATCCGCGCCTGGGTGGTGGACACGGACAGACGCACCAACAGCGCGCCGCGGCTCCTTTATGATCGTGATTACGAAGACTCATATAGCGACCCAGGATCGCCACTGTCGCGAAGGATGCCTGACGGGACATACTTAATTGCAAACGTCACTGGATCAATCCCCGAGAGCGGTTGGAAGCCGGCGAAGGTGATGGCGGAGGAGGCCAAGAACGGGGCCACGCGGATGACACCGGGGCCATTACAGTGGGAAACGGGCATGATTCTCGTACTAGAGGGCGAAGGGGCGAGTGACAAAGGGGATAGGCCATTTTTGGACCTACTCAACCTCGACACAGGAGCGACCAAGCGAATTTGGCAGTGTCCTGAAGAAGGTGCCCTCGAACGACCGGGATCGATAATCAGTGACACAAATGGAGCACCGATCACTCTGGACACCATGCAAATTCTCCTTTCGAGGGAAACACCAAGCGAGAACCCGCAGTACTATGCCCTAGAGCTCAACGGATCTGATGGCACGCTCAAGCCGCGCCGCATCAGCGACTTTCCGCATCCCCATCCAGGGCTGATCGATCCACCCAAGGAAATCCTGCGGTACAAACGTGCCGATGGCGTTGAATTAAACGCAACATTATACACGCCGCCTGGGTACGATGCCAAACGCGATGGTCCTCTCCCAACGATAATGTGGGCATACCCTCGTGAGTTCAACAGCGCCGAGGCTGCGGGTCAGCTGAGGGATTCGCCCTTCCGATTTACGTCGATCTCTCCCATGTCGCCGCTTGTTTGGCTGTCTCGTGGATATGCTGTTCTAGAGGGACCTTCGCTGCCTATAATCGGATCCGCTGCGGAGGGTGTTGAACCAAACGACACCTACGTAGAGCAGCTGGTGGCGGGTGCAAGAGCGGCAGTTGAGGAGGTGGTGCGCCGAGGTGTTACTAACCCACAGCGCGTTGGCGTCGGTGGTCATAGCTATGGCGCGTTTATGGCGTCCAACCTGCTGGCACACGCCCCAGACTTATTCGCATGTGCAGTCGCCCGCTCAGGGGCGTACAACCGAACGCTGACGCCGTTTGGGTTTCAGTCTGAGGAGCGAACGCTGTGGCAGGCGCCGGATACGTACATGAAAATGAGCCCTTTCATGCACGCTGATATCATCAAGAAGCCAATTCTGCTCATCCACGGCGAAGAGGACACAAACAGCGGAACCAACGTCATCCAGTCGGAACGATTCTTCGCTGCGTTGAAGGGAAACGGCGCAGATGCAAGGCTCGTGCTCCTTCCACATGAATCCCATTCGACACGTGCTTTTGAATCTGTCTGTCACACCCTCGCAGAGACGAGTGAATTCTTTGACAAACACCTCTCTGCCAAGGCTGTCGAGCGAGAGGTCGACGTCGCGCAGGAAGAAACACTGACGTCGAAGCTTTAGAATACCTTGCACTATTTCAATTTAAATTCACCTCTAACATGCCTGGCTGTGGCTCCCAGTAACGAATGCGCTCATTCTGCAAGTATTCGGCGACTGCGGATGGTAAACGAGCTCCTCCAACACGTTCCTTGGTGTGGTGCCCCGTCCCCACCAGAATGTGAACAACTCGCCCGGCCGCCTTAAAATTTGGGAGCTCCCGCCGAAGAACATTGATCGCCTCAGCGACGTGCAGACCGTGCAGATCGAGCATTGGTGTACCACCTTGGACGTTTCTGTTATTTCTTTCCTGGAAAATAAAGGCAGCTGCTCTCTCGTGTGCAGCTTTCATGTTCATCGCGTGTTGACGGCCTTGACGACTCAGATCTTTGGCCAGAGCCTTATTTCCGGACAAATACGCCTGCGTGGCCTGCTGGAAGCAAATATTTCTGAGCCGCATGTAGTCCCGAGCATCCTCCCTGTTGGTGGCATACATAGCTGAAACCGTGTCTCCGGTGTCCACCCACTGCTGCTCCGCAGCGGCTCTCCTCCCGGAGAAGCTTCCTGCACCATATCCTACCTGTGTCGTACCTCGTAACTGAGCAGGTGCACTTGGCTGCGTGGTTCTCACCCTGTCGGCAAAGTCGCCGTGGGTAGACCTGGAAGCGATATTGTTCCCGGGCAGACGCATATTTGATACACCGCCTGAGATGGTGAACGACTTGAAAATCTCCTCGGGCGGTTTCGAATCGGGAGGTTTCTGACTCTCGCTCGTTCCAGTCGATGCACTCCCGCCGAGCGTGGGAAAACTCGACTCGTCATCCAGTCTAGGAGGCTCTGGAGGCGCTACCTCACTGTGCATCTCCAGCAGCATCTCCACTGTGATATTGGCATCCCCGCCGTTTGCCTCGAGCAGCTCCTGGAGGCTATCCAGGCTGTACCCGGGGAAACTCTCCTGTAGAAATTTTAAGAACTCTCCTTCGTCATACTCCGAGAGCCCTCCGCCTGCTCCCGCGGGGTAGTAGGGATAGTGCGGCATATTGTACGCCGCGAGTTGTTGATCGTATTCACCCTCGTACCCAGGGATAGGGTGTTGGTCGTGCGGTTGGTATGACACGGTGTGCTGCCACTCCGCGGCGACCCCCTCCACGTCTTCACCGCTGTACCAACCACCAATATTGTATCCATCTCCAACATGCTGTCTCATAGCCTGCTGTCGCCTAATCTGCGTCATGGGAGACGGGGTGTCGTCGCGCGACTCCGAGCCGTCCGATACAAATCCGAGGGAGTCCAGGCCCAGATCCGCGAGGCTCTTCTTCTTCGGTAGGTCTACGACTTGATCTTGTTCGTGATCATGATACTCGTCGAACTCGTCATACCCAGGATACTCCGGTTCCGTGGGTGGCGCCTGCGGGCGAGGATAGAAAGGAGCGGCACCCGCGGCAGGCCGTGAATCTGTGGAGCCGGGCGTGAACGAGGGTGCTGTCGCCTTGAAGGTGAACGCGGCCGCCGAAGGATTCAAGGCGGCTGCCGGTCCTTCCGGCTTACCCTCGGTCATCCTGCGAACAGTCACGGCGTTCCAAATCGACTCCCGCGCCTGGCGTCTCTGGAGTGCAGTCGGAGCTGGAGGTTTCAAACAGTCTGCCTGGCGACGAGGGGATACTTGAAGGTAAGAGTTATTAGTTTTGCCGAGGTACCGTCAGTATCCAGTGCGGGTCTCCTCCCGGTGGGTGCTCGACGGTGGGCAGAATCATAAGGTGACAATGGACTCGGGTGAGCCAACACCCGCGTACCAATTGGTCATCGGCAACGACCACCCACCCGAAGGCGGGTTGACACATTGCACGGCGCAAAGCACGAGCGAAGGCGTCCCAACTAAAGTGAAGGGGCGGGGTTGGAAGGCGAAACCCTACTGCCAGAATACATGGTCCACGCGGCAAGACGGCCAGCGTAGACTTGAGGTGTGCATATTTCACGTTTCTTGGCCGGCCCAACACACGACGAGCGTGACGCCCCCTTCCGCGTCCGGAGGAACGACCCGGTACTATAAATTCGTGCTGTCCCTTCGCTCTCGCAGGCGCTCCTCAACAAGGCTGCGAACACCCCAGATTTCAAGCCTGCATCTCTGACAGGTGATAGGCTGTCAGGGGATGCGGCACAGCTTCTCGTGGACTTTATTCAGCGGCCCGTTATACGTCAGCAGCTTCAGCCTCTTGGCGTGGGGACCATCCTCGGCAAGAAGCGAAAGAAGAAGCCCCTGCTGGATGAGGACGGCAATCCCACGCTGACAGCGAAGAAGAAGAAACCGGTACTGATCTCAGAGGATACTGGGCGGCGGGTGAAGACGCGACTATCCGCTCAGCAGACCGAGTACATGCAGGAAAGATTCGCGGAGAAGCCGCGGTGGAAGCCGCAAGAGTGTGCTGAGCTGCTCAAGGTGCTCAACACGATGGGGCCAGAGGTGACAGCTGACCAGGCGTACAGATGGTTCGACAACAGGCGAAACAAGAAGCCCACGAAAGTGTCATCGGCCATGAACGACAGCGGGGCGACGACCTCACACATAATGAAAACCAGCAGGATCAGCAAAGATGAAAGGGAGATGCTGGAGACAGCGTACTCTCAAGACTGTGCGCCGGACATGCACAAGCGCGCAGCCATCGCCGCCGCGATTGGGATCTCAACGCGCCAGGTGACAAACTGGTTCGCGCGACGACAGGCTTCACAACGTCCCGCGATGCCGCGCTCCCTGCTGGCCAACGTTGACCACGGAGGAGGGGATGACATCAGCTTGCTGAGCAGGGGACTGGTCGAGGGGCTGCTGCCGGGCAACTCGACGGCTGGAGTCCAGGGTGGGTCTCAGATGACCTTACCGGAAACCCTCGCTGCTCAGAGCGACTTAGGACTAGGAATTCATCACCCGGAACTGTACGGCAATCTACCCACTTCCCACTCGCCCGTTCCCCAGGGTGTGGTCACACGGGTATGGGGATGGTAAGGTTGTTTGCTGACAGCTTGTAGCACGTTAATGTTAACCATTAGAAATTGTAACCATTTGGATGTCAGATTTCTCTCAAAAAATATTCACATTGGATAACTATACCGGTTACATACCTTCATAACAAAAATACTATTTCATCAATTAAGGCTGGATCCCTCAAGAAACACATACGTTGCCTTGCAATTACACCATCTTATCCAATTGCAGATTGATGGGCCGCTTTGCGAGGAAAGACGGTGAAAATCGACGTGTCTCGGTCACTCGGATTCGCGCCGTCGAAGGACACGCGAACGTCGAACACTTCCATATTCACTCAAATATGGCTGCCATGATGACTATTGCGATGGCCATGCCCGCGGGCGCGCCTCGCTCCACCGCCACCTCCTCGTCCGGCGTGACTGGTGAGTGACGAAATCAACCCAGCCCATCTCTCTTGGGAGAAAAGAACCCGTCGACTGGACCGTGCGGCGGCACGGCGCGGAGCCAGCCCGGAAGGATGACGCGAGCGTCGAGGCTGTCGGGACGGTTTCGTGATGCCACGACAACGATTCAACATCGCATCACGGTCGTTCCGCCATCCGTGCTTCGCTGCGCC
>Ga0181571_10001108_pt1 | contig 19058 bp, 10 predicted proteins | sample 101ome_17_FD_132440 | JGI IMG/M metagenome (GOLD analysis project Ga0181571, IMG submission 132440) | Coastal salt marsh microbial communities from the Groves Creek Marsh, Skidaway Island, Georgia - 101407AT metaG (megahit assembly) | ecosystem: Environmental > Aquatic > Marine > Intertidal... | reverse complement strand
TTTAAAAGGAAGTTTATTTCACCAATTTAAAATTCACTCCTTAGACGAGTGGCTTTATGGCACTTCCTTTTATGATTTAGCAAAAGATTTGATGAAAGCAGGTTATGGTGTTGATTTTATATCAGATCAATTTGTTCAAAAAGCAACCGTGCAAAATGGCCAACTGAAACTACCCGGAGGTAGTTATAAAAGTTTGGTAGTGCCCCACACAGAGCTATTGCCACTAGCCACATTCCAAAAACTTCTCGCCTTAAAAAAACAAGGAGCCAATATTATTTTTGAAGGCCTGCCTAAAACAGTGCCCGGTTATAAAAACTACAAACAGCGCACAGAAACCTTACGCGCTCTTATAGAGGCAAACAAAGAGCTTTTTCAACCCACTCCTGAAGTGATTGCAAGCTTAAAAAAACAACATTTACAACCGGAACAGATTTCGAATACCGGATTAAAATTTATTAGAAGGGCCTTAGGAAAACAAAAAATCTATTTTATTGTGAACCACACGGCCTCCGATTTTGAAGGCTATTTGCCGCTTCAGACACCGGCCAAAACGGTTTTACTCCTAGATCCCCTCACAGGTATGTTTGGGAAAGCAAAGCATAAAACTCAAGAAAAACAAGTGGAGGTTTATGTTCAAATTCCCTCTGGAGGAAGTGTGTTTTTAAAAACAGTCGAATCATCAGACTACCCTAGCTGGAACTATTGGCAAAAGTCAGATAATCCAGAACAACTAACCAACCCTTGGCAAATTACGTTTGAAAAAGGAGGCCCTCAACTTCCTTCACCCACCCAAATTCAAAGGCTTGGTTCTTGGACAAAGTGGAGCCCAGCCGCTATGGAATTTTCAGGCACGGTTGTCTACACCACTACATTTAAAAAACCAACAGCAAAGGCAACTGCCTGGCAATTAGACTTGGGTGATGTGCGAGAAAGTGCCAAGGTATGGCTCAATGGAAAACCAATTGGAACGGCCTGGGCAGCCCCCTTTACCCTACTACTCCCACAATTGGAGGAGGATAATGTCCTCAGGGTTGCAGTAACCAATTTGGGAGCCAATCGTTTAAGAGCTAAAGAATTGAGAAACGAAGAATGGAAAATCTTCAATGAGATAAATATGGTGACCAAAGACTATAAACCCTTTGACGCTAAGGTTTGGGAACCCTCCCCCTCCGGTTTGTTAGAAACGGTAAGGATATGGCCGCTTGTCCCCAAAAGCTTTTAGAAGGGAATCAGTCTGTTTTTAAACTTTTGAGAGTGTTCTCCAATCGTTTGCTTTCCAAGCATCTTCTTGATAGAAATAGTTTGGTTTCAAAATTTTGTTGACCATATCCATGTGAAAAGCTTCAACGGTTGATCCCGAAATAGGGGGTACAATCCATTTCCAATCGGCATGAACCGACCGCCCAGCATCCATTTCTTCTCCGTGGAACTTCATAAAATAGTCTACTATGGTATGATGATCCAACATTCTAATTTTATGTTTACGATAGGACCACTGCACAGCAAGATTCAGTTCTACAACCGCTCGATCTTTCCAGTGGGTTTCGTCTGAGCTCATGTCTAAGCCCATTTTTTCGGCAATAACAGGAAGCATATTATAGCGCGAAACATCACCCAAGTCGCGAGCCCCTACTTCCGTACTAATAAAAAAGCCGTTAGAGGGGGCACAACGATATTGAATGCCACCGGCATCTAAAGCCATTCCAGCTACAGCAGGCACCATAAACCATTCCAAATTAAGGTCTTTAAACCACTTAAATTCAGGATGTTCTATGGGAATAGTGCGTATGAGATCTTCAGGCCATTCAAACCATTTTGGCTGATTTCCATCAATTTCTAAAACTAACGGGAGGGGGTCAAAACGGGTTTTCCCGTTTTTGGGTTGCCACCCCAAATCGAGGGCAATTTTTGTTAGCTCAACGGTGGCCGGATCTCCCAAAATGCTTCCGTCTTCTTGTACATAGCCGGCAAACATTAATAAAAGTGGATTGTAAAGTCTGATAAGGGGTTTGTGATGACTAAAAATAGAAATTACAGCTCTTAAATTACCTTCATTAATGCCTAAGCGTAAATGCTCTACTAAAGTTTCAAAAACCGCTTTTTCGTCCTTGATGTCTCTGCAGTCTCTAACAATCATATTGCCCCAAAAATAACGTCCCACACAACGGGTACTGTTTCGCCAAGCTACCCGAGAGGCAAAGGTTAGCTCGTCTAGGGTATGGGTATAGGTGCCAGTAGTTTCAATGGCAGTTAGTACTTCTTCAATTCGCTGGTTAAGGGCCTTTTCAGAAAGGCCTTTTTCTCCATAAAATTGCTTCAGAAAAACCACTGCCTCTTGTTTTATGTCTTCAACGGGACTAATAAAGAAACTGTCTGATTCTATAGCCTCATCCTGTTTTTTAGAAAGGTAGCTTCGTTTGTGTTCTTGCTCTTTAGGCGCGGCTTCTAGCAGCTCTCCTTCTGTATCAACCTGGGCATTAAAATGCTCAATTTTTATGGCTTCGTCAGGCCAATTGGTTTGCTTTAAAAGCATTTGAACACTTTCCATAAAGGCTTCAGGACCACATAGAAAAGCTACTTTACCTGGCGTGTAAGGATACTTTTTTTCGAGTAGAGCTTTCGAAATACGCCCCTCTTTTTTAGTGGCTCTATAGGTAATTTGAAACTGTTTGTTTTGAGCATAACCCTCAAACTCTTTTTTGAGCATAAAACTCTTTTCATATGGGGCAGACCAATCTAAAGAAAGTGGACGAGAATCGTTGCTAGAGGTAAGTGTACGCAGCATAGAAAGAGCAGGTGTTACTCCTATTCCGGCAGCAAAAAAGACAATCTCTTTTTGATGATCTTCTAAGTGATAATTCCCTTTGGGTTCTGAAATACGGATAATAGAACTAGAATCGGCGTGATCATTCAACCATCTTGAAAGGGTGCCCAATTCTTCTCGTTTGACGGCAATTTCATACTGTTTTGAAGAATTGCCAGGGGAGATCAAACTATAGGCTCTTGTTACCCATTGACTTTGGAAATAGGCTTGAATCACAATATGTTGCCCGGGTTTGAAAGGCTTCACTTCACCCTCTACTGGTTTTAGCACGAGAGTTTTAATGTCTTTGTTTTCTGTTTCGGTCTTTTGCTCAAGAACAGCCACAGACATGCTACTAATGCCACAAAGTGCTTCCACCAAAGGTTCACAACCGCCACAAATGGTGGTGGCTTTAGTTTTTTCGATTAGGGTAGACACTTCTTTTATTCCCTCTTTTATATAAGGATGAAAATCTTTTTGACACAAACTCATGCAATTACACACCACCCGATCGGGGGCATTGGTGGCGGGGTCTTCTAGGGTGAAGCTTCCCATTTCTTTTAAGACAGACTGTTGCCAGGGTTTTAGAGGTGTTTGGAAAAGTATTTTTTCCATTGCAGCCGGCAATTCAGGCCATTTTCCTTCCACTTCAATTGCTCGAAGCAAATCGTTCCTAACCGTTAAGCGATAAGAAAAATGATCCCCTTGATCCTCAATGAGCTCTTCTGTTGTAGAAGAGATACTGTTGTCAAAAAATACTTTGACCGATTCTTTTTTTCGTTCTATTATGAGTTGATCTCCATCGGGGTATATCAGTTGTGTAGTTTCAGTCCATTGGTTGCCCACAAAAGTTTTTCTGTTTGTAAATAATCCTTTGCCGGGAAGCACTTCTACTCCCAAAAAAGAAAGTGCATTTGCAGCCAACCATTCCATTAAAAGGGTCTTTTCTACTGGTTCCTCTTGTTGGGCCACTGAAGCGGCAGTTTCGCCCATCCAGCGCAGGGTTTCGGAAGCCACTAGAGGATCAAAATGATGTTGTACGATCAAAAACTCTTGATAGATCTCTTTCTCTATTAAATTAGATTCTAGTGCTGTGTCAACTTTGGCCAGCATTTTTTGAAGATCTTGATAAAGGTTGGCTTGAAATTCTGCATAGGCAAGTACGCCATCATTGTCTTCATCGGCAGCAGCCACTAAAGATTCTACTTCGGTTTTAGAAAAGCCCATTTGAGAGAGCATCATATAAATTTCATCAACCGTGAGGGAACCGTCTTGATTTTGATCCATTTTCTGAAACTGGTCCCACAAAAAGCGATCACTTTCTTTAGCTTTATCCAAGCTTTTTTTCAGCGCTTGCGTGAGGGTTTGCATAGAAAGCACCTCGCCAGACAACTGGAGGCGGTCTCCAGCATTCACTTTTTGAACAGCTTCTGCAATACTTTTTAAAGAACTCCAATTGAGTTTTTGAAAAGGAAAGGCAAATGTTCGTTCTGTTTTAATAGTTCGTTCATGTAAGGCTAAAAATTCAAGTAAAGGGGGGTAATATAGAATGGCGAAAGCCGCACCACTTTTTTCTAAAACAGTTTCAGCTTTAAAGAGAGCATCGTTATTTTGCAATGCCGGTACAATCCAAACTAAGAGTTCCAAATCCTTTTGTTTAGAGGCTTCCACTAAGACCTCAGCATGTTCGGGAGCTTTAGAAAGTTGGTTGATTTCCAAAAGGTGTATTCCCCTTTTTTGTGAGTCTTTGAGGCCCTCGGCTAATTGTGAGAGTAAAGAAGGTTTGGTGGGGTCAAGAAGCGGAAAAAATGCCATTGATAAAAATTAAATATAAATAGTAAATCTGAAAGATATGATTTTTTAATGCTTAAGAAAAATAAATGGTAATTGAGGCGGGTTAAATAAGGACTCTTTTTTAAAGCTATTGGTTACTTAACGAAAACGGTTTGTTATGTTTTTGAGTGCCCCATTTTTTATTAGGACTAGTAGTCATATTAAAATCAATCACCCCCCCTTTTAATAAATCGGCATGTTTAAAAAAAGTGGCTGGATAGGGGCTTTGATTTACTTTTATGTCCTTGATATAAAAGTTTTCTCGGGTGCGGTTGGGTGCATTAATTTGCAGTTTTTTTCCCTCAGAAAGGTGAAGGGTAATTTTTTCAAAGTGTGGCCCTGAGATCACATATTCTGGAACAGATGGAGCTACGGGATAAAACCCCAAGGTAGCAAAAACATACCAAGCCGACATTTGTCCGGCATCATCATTGCCGCTTAGGCCTCCCACGCTATTGCTGTATTCATCGGCAATAATTTGATTTACCCACGCTTGTGTTTTCCATCCTTGACCTGAAAATGTATATAAAAATGGGATGTGGTGACCGGGTTCATTGCCATGCCAATAGTGTCCTTGTTCACGAAATTCATCTAAAGTGGCATTGAAATTTGCCTCACCGCCCATCAATGCCATAAGGCCCGCCATATCATGGGGTACATACCAGGTATATTGAAAAGGGCTGCCTTCGGTAATATAAAATTGTCGTTCGTTTTTTACAAAGGGGCTATAAAAGTCACTCGATTTATATTTTCCTCTCACCGCCTGATCTTCACTGCTAAATACATTTTGATAGTTTTGGGCACGCTTTTTTAAGGTTCCCATATGAAGGGAATCTTGTCTGAGCTTGGCTATTTGATAGAGAGCAAAATCATCAAAGGCATATTCTAAAGTACGCGAAACTTGTTCTTTTTTATGAAACGAATGGGGCACCTCATCTTCCAAAGGCACAAAACCATTTTCTAAATAGGAGGTCAAAGCACGGCGTCCCTTACCCAAAATATAATCCTCTTGTTTTTCGGGCAGTGAAAAAGCATTTTGAAGAAGGTAGCCATATTCCTCTTCATCAGGTAAATAAATGCCCTTTAGCGCTGCATCGGCTAGAGTAGCCACAGCATGATCACCAATCATGGCGGCGGTATAGCTATTCCAGGCTGGAAAAATAGGAAGCCATCCACCTTGTTTGGCTTTTAGAAAAAGACTGTGCATCATGTCTTTGGCAACCTCAGGGGCTAAAAGAGTGAGCAACGGATGCAAGGCCCGAAAGGTATCCCACATTGAAAAATCTACATAGTAGTTTCCTTCTTTTATTTGTTCAAGCTGATGGCCTCCATCAAAGGAGACATAGTGTCCAGAGACGTCATTAAACCTTCTGGGCAATAAAAAGCTGTGATAAAGAGCCGTATAAAATTGGGTTTTAAGATCTGTTCTAGGGGTTTCTACTTCTACTTTTCCCAACCACTCGTTCCAGGTCGATTTTAGTTTTGAAGCAACAGTGTCAAAGGAATCGTTCCCAATTTCTTGAACTAAATTTTTACGTGCCCCTTCAATGGAAGTAAAGGAGGTGCCTACTCTTAGGGTTACTTTTTTTTGGGCTTCAGGCGAAAAAGTGAGATAGGCTCCAAGTCCTTTTTGTTGAGATAGACTTGTTTTTTTGGCAAACACTTCATTTTCTTGAAAGACCCCATAATCTTCTATGGGCTGATCAAATTGCACCACAAAATAGCCACTAAATCCGGCGGATTCACCCCAGCCTTGATAAATGCGATGCACAGGGTTGTAGCCCACAATTTCTCTTTTTTCGAGATCAATTTCAATATAACCTTCGGCTTCGTCGCTGTTAGGAATAACGAGCAAATGAGCTAATGGCTGCTGGGGATAGGTAACTTCTAACATACCAGCCCTTGCCGTTGCGGTCATACCCACCTTGAGATTTTGCTCATGAAGTAGCACCTCATAGTGGTAGGGGGTTGCGGTCTCATTTTCATGTGAAAAAGGCGTTGCTCTTTGATCAGCGAACGGTTTTAACGGTCCGCTTTGAGGCATAATTGTTACAGACCCGTAATCTTGAGTACAGGAACCACTCATCCAATGACTCGCTCTAAAGCCGGTTAAATTTTGATCTTTAAAATAATAGGGAGCCACACATTTTTGTTCCGAGGTTTGGGTTTCGGGGGTCCATTGGGTCATGCCAAAAGGTGCCGTAACAAAAGGCACCACTTGGGCATTGCTTTCTTTTTTTTCACTGAATTTTAGAGCACTGGGCGTGGTGGCATTTGCGGTCCCTAAAAGAGGATTAACATAGTCAACTAAGGCAGGTTTGTCTTGACCAAATGAAAATCGCATGAGCAACACAACTAACAAACCACTAAAAAGAAATGTGTTTTTAATAAGGCTATCGTTTTAAATTAATGGCAATATAGCATAGTAAAATTATAAAATAGATACTATTAGGAGAGTAAGCTAGCGCTTTCCTCATCCAAATGCAAAACTACTTTTGGGTGGTTTCTTAATATAGAAGCCGGGCAGCTTGTGGAAAGAGGACCATTTAGAGCATTATAAACGGCTGTTGCTTTCCGCTTTTCGGGCACCACACAACTAATGTAGTCTGCCGCCATAATGGCTGGTAGGGTGAGGGTGAGCGCTTCTTTAGGAACACGCTCTAGTGACGGAAACCAGCCTTCGTCAAATTGTTGTTGCCTGCAATGTTCATCTAGGGTTACGCGTTTGACCCACACCGGGTCATCAAATTGTGCCACGGGGGGATCATTAAAAGCTAAATGTCCATTTTCGCCTATTCCGATACAGGCAATATCAATAACATTTTGTTGTAATTTTTCGGCATAGGTACGGCAAATCTGGTCAAGATTTTTGGCATCCCCAGCCAAATAGTGGACCGTTTTAGGTTGTACATTTTTTAAAATACGCTGGTATAAATAGTGCCTAAAACTTGCGGGGTGTTGATCGGAAAGACCCACATATTCATCTAAATGAAAAACGGTAATACGCTGCCAATCGATGGCTTCTTTTTGAAGGGCTTCTAAAAAGGAAAATTGAGAAGTGCCTGTTGCTAAAATGAGTCGCACCTCTTCTTTTTCTTGCAAAAGGAGGACTATTTTTTGAGCGACTTCTTGAGCGGCAGCTTTTCCGAGTGCTCTATTATCAGAATGAATAAAAGGAATTACAGAATTCATAAGGAGATCTCCAATTAATTTTTATCTTCGAATCTACAAACAAACTCTTGATCAATGAAATTAAATTCTTTTTTAGTTGCCCTTTTGGCAACTACCAGTCTTTTTGCCCAAACAACCATAAAGCTTGAAAATCCAAAAGAATCTACTTTAATCAGCAAACATATTTATGGTCATTTTGCAGAGCATTTAGGGCGCTGTATCTATGACGGTTTTTATGTAGGTGAAAAAAGCAATATCCCTAATTTAGATGGTGTTCGAGTGGACATTATCGAAGCCCTAAAAGAAATGAAAATTCCAAATTTAAGGTGGCCTGGTGGTTGTTTTGCCGACACCTATCACTGGAAAGATGGTATTGGTCCAAAAGAAGATCGACCTTCCATTGTTAACATGTGGTGGGGAGGTGTTACTGAAGACAACAGTTTTGGCACTCATGATTTTTTAAATCTTTGTGAGCGTTTAGGCGCTGAGGCCTATATATCCGCTAATGTAGGAAGCGGTTCCGTACAAGAATTTTCAGATTGGATTCAATATGTCAACCACGATGGTAAAAGTCCCATGGCCGATCTGAGAAGAGCCAATGATCGACTCACCCCTTGGAATGTTACCTATTGGGGTTTAGGCAACGAAGCTTGGGGCTGTGGAGGTAATATGACCGCCGAGTTTTATGCCAACCAGTATAAACTTTATGCCACTTTTATGACCGATTGGAGCAACACTACTGGACTATACAGAATTGCTTCAGGAGCAAGTGACGGTAACTACCACTGGACTGAAGTCCTCATGCGTGACATTCCCAAAAAGTTGATAGAAGGCGTTGCCTTGCACTCCTATTCTGTAATTGATTGGGCAAACAAAGGTTCTGCTACTGATTTTAGCGAAGAGCAATATTATACCACCATGCAACGGGCTTTCAAAATGGACGAATATATTACCAAGCACAGTGCCATAATGGATCGTTATGATCCTAACTATGAAGTAGATCTTATCGTTGATGAATGGGGCGGCTGGTATGATGTTGAACCCGGCACCAACCCTGGATTTTTATACCAACAAAATACCATAAGAGATGCCATGATTGCTGGAATGACCTTAAACATTTTTAACAATCATGCCAAGCGAGTCAAAATGGCCAACTTAGCCCAAACCGTTAATGTTTTGCAGGCAGTAATTCTAACTGAAGGAGAGAAATTGATTCTCACGCCTACCTATCATGTAATGAAAATGTATGCGGTGCATCAAGATGCTACCTTGATTCCCTTGACCTTTGAATCGCCTCGCTATGAAAAGGAGGGAGAAAGCCTGCCCGCCATTACGGCTTCTGCTTCTAAAGACGCCTCTGGCAAAGTCCATATTTCGCTAGTAAATATAGAGGCACAAAAGGCTCATGATCTCAACTTAGATTTAACCGGGCTTAATGTTAAAACGGTAACGGGTGAATTGCTCACTTCAAAAAGTCTCCAAGATCATAACACTTTTTCCAGCCCCGATAAAATTGTTCCAAAACCCTACAAGGATTTTAAACAAAAGAAATCCAATTTACAACTCACACTGCCGCCTCATTCGGTGGTGATGCTCACATTGGAATAAAAAAGAAAGGGGGGCTTAGCCCCCTTTTTTTATTGGGATAATAGGGTTTCTTGAAGCCACAGGGCACAAGCTTCTGGCCAAGCGTTTTCGGTGCTTTCTCTGCCCAAGCCATAGCCGTGACCGCCTTTTTCATATAAATGAAGCTCTACAGGCACTTGGTGTTTTTTTAAGGCTAAAGCATACACAATACTATTTTCAACGGGTACGGCAGCATCATCTACAGAATGAACTAAAAAAGCCTTTGGGGTGTTTTTGTCTACCCATTCTTCATTCGAAAAGCGGTGAATTTGATCTGGTGTTTCTTGTTCCCCTAACAGGTTTTTGCGAGAGCCACCATGGTAGAGGTCTTTTTTAAAGCTCACCACAGGATAAATTAAAATCGAAAAATCAGGGCGCGCACTCACTGTTATACTTGGTTCATATACCGGGGAATCATAGTGGGTAGAGAGCGTGCTGGCTAAATGTCCGCCGGCAGAAAAACCAAGCACCCCTATTTGATTGGCCTTTAAACCCCACTCAGGCGCTTTTTGTCTCAAAATTCGCAGGCCTTGTTGAGCATCTTGTAGTGGCCCAATTTTCTGATCTTCCATAATCTTAGCACTCGGTAAACGATATTTCAAGATGGCCGCAGTAATTCCTAATCCGTTAAGCCACTTGGCTACTTCTACGCCCTCGTGTTGCACTGCTAAAATACCATAGCCTCCCCCCGGACAAATAAGAACAGCAGCCCCTGTGGCCGTTGCTTTTGGGGCATGATAGACAGTGAGGGTGGGTTGGGTCACCTGACTGATTCGTGTTGGGCGATCAGCCTCATCTTTTGTAACGACTTTTTCAAAATAGCTGGGATCTTCTTTAGCCCCAGGAACACCTTCAGGCCATAAGGGAATAATTTCTTGTGCGTTTAACGGTAGGCTAGTCGTTAAGCTAAAGAGAAGGAAAATTTGTATTACATTTTTCATCATTAATTCATTTTAGTTAGTTCAATGCGATATTTCCCAGAACCTAAAGTGGTAACCGCTTCTATTGGGGTACCCTTTCGCTTATTATTTTGGAAAAGAATTCTTTCTGTACTTTCAATACTTGTTAAGTCTACTTTTGCAGTGGTGTTTACAGGCACTTCAAAAGCGAGTTGAACACGCTCATTTTCTTGTGTCCAGTTCACTTTTATAGTTCCATGAACCGTTTCAAAATGACCCTTAATAAAACTAAAGTCATTTGAGAAAAGGGGCTTGAGAGTAAATGCTTTAAAGCCCGGATTGTCTGTTTGTCTTTGAATGCCTAATAAATTATTATACATCCACTCCCCAATGGCACCATAGGCATAGTGGTTGTAGGAATTCATTGAAGGCGTTTGGGTGCTGCCATCAGGTTTTAGCCCATCCCAACGCTCCCAAATGGTAGTTGCCCCTTGGGTGACTGGATAAAGCCAAGAAGGGTAGCTTTTTTGCATAAGCAAGGCCATAGCCACATCAGCTCTTCCGTTTTCAGAAAGAACATGACACAAATAAGGCGTTCCTAAAAAGCCGGTGGTTAGGTGGGTGTCATAACTTTTTATATTGTCCACTAAACGTTCAACAGCTTGTGCTTTTACATTTTCAGGGAGCAAACCAAACTGAAGTGCCAATACATAGGCTGTTTGGGTTTCAGAAAGCAAGCGGCCGGAGGGTGTAATAAATTCATTTTGATAGGCTTTTTTGGCGGCTTGCAGTTGTTTAGTGTAGTGCGCCACATCTTTCTCTTCTCCTAACACGCGGGCACTCCTAGCCATAATATCAAGCGAGTGAATAAAAAAGGATTGGGCAATCAACTCTTTGCTCGTGACGGCAGCCCGGCCACTGTTGTCATCATTAGGACGGTAGAACAACCAATCGCCAAAATGAAAGCCCCCTTTATATAAGCCGTTAGTGGCTAATTGCTCCATGTAACCTACCCAGTTTTTCATGCTGGGGTAGTGTTGTTTAAGGGCGGTTTTGTCGCCATAAATTAAATAGGCATTCCAAGGAATTATAGTGGCAGCATCAGCCCATCCGGCAGAACCCATAGCGTCTTTGCCCAATACATTGGGCACCACAAAAGGAACCGAACCGTCCTCTCTTTGGTCTAAGGCTAAGTCAAGAAGCCATTTGTCAAAAAAGCTTTTTACGTTTCGGTTAAAAGCAGCTGTGTTATAAAACGCTTGCGCATCGCCTGTCCACCCTAGACGTTCGTCTCGTTGCGGACAATCGGTTGGGACATCAAGAAAGTTCCCTTTTTGGCCCCATTCAATATTGTGTTGTAATTGATTAATCAACGCATTTGAAGTTTCAAACCCACCTGTGTCAGGCATTGCAGAATAAAGGGCAATGGCCTTAAATTTTGAAGGATCTATAGTAGTATCTCCTTCAATTTTGATGTAGCGAAAACCTTGGAAGGTAAAGTGAGGTTCGTATACAAAATTGGGATCTCCATTGAGAATAAAAGTGTTTTTTTGATCAGCATCTCTCAGGTTTTCAGTATAAAATTCACCTTCTTTATCTAATATTTCGGCGTGGTAAATGTGGAGAGAATCTCCAGCTTTTCCTGCATGTTGAAAGCTCACCCAACCCACTAAATTCTGACCGAAATCCAAAACCAAATCGCCTGAGGGTGTCTCAATTTTTTCTTTAACCTCAAAAACTTCGTGTTTTTTAATAAGTTCATTGGCGGTGGCCACTAAGGGCACTTCTTCTGTTTGAATTTGTGCCTTTTTGGTTTGGTTGGCTTGAAAACCAAAAGTAGTCCAGTTTGGGTTTACCAAACGTGCATCAAAAATTTCACCATCGTATAGTTCAGAATCGATTATGGGGCCATGATTGTAATTCCAACTATCATCAGTATTTAAAACCTCTTCGCTGCCGTCTTGATAGCGCACCATAAGTTGAGCGCGCACTCCTAGTTGATTGCCATAGTGATTGTTTTTGTCGCCCCAAGCTAAGTAGCCTCTATACCAACCACTTCCTAGGGTAACACCAAGAGCATTTTGTGCTTCCAAAAGGTTGGTAACATCATAGGTTTGATATTGCAAACGGTAATTATAAGATGTCCACCCAGGAGTTAAATAGGCATCTCCAATGCGTTTTCCGTTGAGGTGTGCTTCATACATCCCTTTTGAGCTTATGTGCAAATAGGCTTTTGCAATAGGCTTGTTGGAGAGGCTAAATTCTTTTCTGAAGTAGGGACTTCTTCGGGTTTCATCATCTTCAAGAGTTTGTCCAATCCACTGGGCTTGCCAATCTGCAGGACTTAAACCCATTGACCAATAAGCTTCAGCACTTTGCAGCGGTTTTTTAAGGTTGTTGGTCCACACCCTAACCTTCCAATAATAGGTCGTGTTGGCTTCTAATGCGGGGCCAGCATAGGGCACATGTACACTTTGATCGCTGTTAATCACTCCCGAATCCCAAAAGGCTTCCTGAGCCTTAAAGTTGGCTTGTGTGCCCACCAAGAGTTGATATTTGGTTTGGGAAACGTCATAGCCCTCACTTTTAATTTTCCATCCCAATTGGGGGTGTTGATTATCAAGACCTAGAGGATTTATTTTTTGATCAGTGGTGAGATCGTAAACCTCATTTTTTTGAGCCCAAGCTAAACTGCTTACAGCTAAAAAAAGAAATAGAAATTTGGTACTAAAGAGAGTCGGTTTCATATGTGTTTAATAATTTAATCCTTCGTTATAATTAAAAAGGGCATAGGCTTCTAGGGCTTCTTCATAGCCTGACACATCTGCTTTTTGAGCGGTTACTGCTGCAGCAGAACGAGGGGTGCTAAAGGGCATTTTTCCTACTGGCTTAGCCGCACCAGATACAATGTCTAAAAGGGCTTCTAGGGTGGTGCCAAAGGTGGCTAAAACTCCTTTCACCATTGGGGTATTAGCATTATAAAGCTCTTCAACAACCCAAGGATTGGTATAATTTATGGCCAAAAGAGTGGGCTTTTTGGCACTCCACTTTTGAATGTGAGACACCGCCACTTTATTGTCAGACAACAGAAGGGAAATGGGCTGCCCTTGAGATTGAAAGAGTGATTTGCCTTTGGGCACAACCCAAAATAATAAAACATCGGCTTCATCGGGTGAATCGACAAAAGTGAGTGAACTTGCTTCAGGGAAAACGGATAGTGGTTTTTCGCCCACTTCAACATATACTTTTGTTCCCTTTGCAAGGGGTAAAATGGCTTGGTCATTATGGGCTTCATTGCGCAGGAGCACAATTGATTTTCTATGCGCTTCTGCCGCTGCTTTCATAAAAGATTCATTTCCGACCACTTGTTCAGCAGCAGCCCCATCTACATAAGGATTTTCGAAAAGACCTAATTGAAATTTTTCGATTAACAGGCGTTTCACAGAGTCTTCAACCAGAGGAATTAGCGAAGGATGTGCATTTACAGTAGCCAATAATTGAGTGGGGTCAGCAGAACCTGAAAACAAATTTATTCCGGCCTCTAAAGCTACTTTATAGCGTTCTTGAACACTCAAATTTTCAACTCCCCACGGCATCATCCGAATGGGGCCGGTATCGGAATTAATAATGCCTTGAAAGCCTAATTTATTGCGCAATAAATCGGTTAAAACAGGTTTGTTAAAAGCATATCCTAAAGTGTCAAAGGGGGTGTGCACCGGAAAGGAATAGTAGGGCATAATGGCCGATGTTCCTGCTGCAATGGCAGCTTTAAAAGGAATGAGGTGTTTTTCAAAAGCACCCCCTTCAAAAACTTCTCTTCTTCCCCATTTAAAGTGAGGATCTTGACCCCCTTCGGTGGCCCCTCCCCCGGGAAAGTGTTTGGTGGTTAAGGCCACCGATTGAGGGCCTAAGCGAGTTCCTTGGAACCCTTTTGCCAGAGCCGTCATGACTTGCGCCACCCACTCGGGGTCTTCTCCAAAGGTGCCCTCAATGCGTTGCCAACGAGGTTCTGTACTTAAATCGGCCATATACATATAGCCTTTTCTAAGTCCTACAGCCCGCCATTCTTGTCTGGCTATATCGGCAAACTCCTCAATGAGTTTTGGGTCACGACTGGCAGAAAGGCCCAATTCGCCTGGCCATTGTGAGAAAGAAGTTTTGCCTAAACTCAAACCAACCGAGGCATCTGTGGTCACATGATTTCTGGGGTTTGAAGCTACAATAGCGGGAATCCCAAGTGGCTGTTCTTCACAAAAAGCCTGTAAATTATTTTGCCATGAGGCAAGCGTCCCCACTTCTGGATTGGCGCGTAAAATGAAGTGACGACCGTGAAAATCGCGAACTGCTTTTGTGGTGCCGGCTGAGGACATAAATGGATCTTTCATTGGTACTCGGGTGAAAAAATTTACGTTGGATTCAACGTCCACTTCACTAAAGCCGTCTCCCAAAGGTTTTTTTTCTCCTGGAGGAACTCCAAATCCAGCTTCGTTTTCCATCCGAATGGTGCTAATGAGCATAAAGCCAACTTGCTGTTCTAGCGTCATTTGCGAAAGCAAATCTTGCGCTCTAAGGGCGGGGGCCAAACGCCAATCTTCATACGGATCTAGTTGCTGATTGCGGTTGAGGTCTTTAAAACGGTAACCTTCTTGCTCTATAAGGTCCACAACCCTAGCTTGCAGTTCAGGTTGTTGGTAACGGGGGGAGTTCTCACAGCCTACAAAAAAGCTGACGCAAAGAAATACTGAAAGGACTGAAAAACTTCTTTTTAAAAACACTAACATTTATTTTGAATTTTTTTGTTGCGGAAAATATTTGTTTATAATGTAAGCAGGTTGCCATTTGTCCGGGGTTTGTTTTAAGGTTTTATAGTCATATTCTTTTGAAACAAGGGTTGAAGGGTTTAAATTCAAAGTATCATCTGTTGCTTGATGATGTGTTTTAAGCAGTTGCATCATTTCCTCCACTTTTGTCTCATAGGCGGGGTCTTCAGCCAAGTTGTTTATTTCCTGGGGGTCTTCTTTGAGGTGATAGAGTTGGGTGTAATCGATTTGCGGATAGCGAATCAATTTCCATTCCTCATCTCGTACGGCTCTAATGGTGTTTCTATAGGCTGTGTAGAGGCTGCTCCGAACCTGTGGTTCTTTTTGCTGAATTACCTTTAGCAACGACAAACCGTCAATACCCTCAGGGGTGGGCACATGTAGATATTGGGTGAGGGTGGGAAACAAATCATATAGATATACTAAGGCTTTTGAAGTTTGCCCTTTGGGGATACCTGGACCACTAATAATCAAGGGAACATTCATGCTGTGTTCATACAGATTTTGTTTGCCTAAAAGACCATGACTGCCAATGGCCAAGCCGTTGTCGGCAGCATAAATGATGAGAGTGTTGTCATACAAATCATGTTGTTTTAAGCGCGCTATTAAATCGCCGACACGGTCATCTATATGTTGAATTAGGGCATAATATTCGGCTAGAGACGATTGAATGACCTCGGGGGTTCTGGGCCATGCTGCTAAAGTTTCGTCTCGCACGTTGAAGTTGTCAAAACGAAAAGGATGCAGGGGTAAAAAATTATCGGGTAAAGGAATTTCATCTTCACCATAGGCTTGTGCATATTTGGGGGCAGGAGAGCGTGGGTCATGAGGAGCCGTAAAGGCCAGATAGCAAAAGAATGGTTGCTTTTGACTTCCGGCACTATATTGATCCAGAAAATTTAGTGCTGCATCGGCAAAAAGATCGGTAGAAAAACCTTCTTCCTTAGGTTCGCCTATGCTTCTATTTTCATCCATTTGTCGCACCGGAACATTAAAATGATCACTCATGCCACCCAACATGATTTGCGCTCCTTTTTGGAAGGTGGCTTGAAAACTGGCCTTGCCATTATGCCATTTGCCAGTGCCAAAGGTTTCATACCCAAAGCGGGTTAAATAATCAGGTAGCGTGAGCACCCCGTCTAACTTATCATAGACATGAAACAAGCTTTTGCCACTGAGCAACATAGCTCTGCTTGGAGCGCAAATGGCACCGTGATGCCCCCCCATTACATAACAATTTTCAAAATGGGTGCCTTGCTGGGCAAGAGCATCCAAATGAGGCGTTTTTATATAAGGGTTTGATCCTAGCCCCAAAGCATCTGCCCGTTGGTCGTCCGCAAAAATGAAAAGGATATTGGGTTTGGTTTCCGTTTTCTGACAACTTAAAAGCAATAAAGCTAACCACAAAGAGCTAATAAGGGTTAGACCTTTTATTCGTTTCATGTTTGTTTTTGGTTGTTATAGATTCTCTAAAATATAATTTTTTAAATTGTGTGGCTAAACAAACAACACATAATCCCAAAAAAAGTTTTTTAATAGCCGTTCAAAGGCTACTTAAAGTATACTTTTGCTAAAATGACATTGTTGGAACTAAAGGGTTTGGTTTTTTGACCTTAACTAAAACATTTTAGTAATCAATTGCTGAAGCTTCGAGCCTTTTTTCAAAAAAATGAAAAAATTTTGATGTAGGTTCGGTACTAAATAGGGGGTAAAAAGTTAAGTATGAACAAGATATTTTATTGGTCGATAGTAGCTGCCCTAGCAGGCTTTTTATTTGGGTTTGATACGGTAGTTATTTCTGGAGCCGACCAAAAATTGCAAGCCTTATGGCAGTCTTCCAATGCCTTTCACGGCACTGTGGTTATGGGCATGGCACTTTGGGGCACTGTGGTGGGAGCCCTTTTGGGCAGTTTTCCCACTCAAAAATGGGGCAGAAAAAAAACGTTGTTGATTATCGGTCTATTTTATTCCGTTTCAGCACTAGGCTCTGCTTTTGCCAATGACCCATATACCTTTGCCGCTTTTCGATTTTTAGGGGGCCTCGGAGTTGGGGTTTCTACTATTGCTGCACCAGCTTATATTTCTGAAATAGCCCCTTATCAAAAAAGAGGAAAATTGGTAGGGCTCTATCAATTCAATATTGTATTTGGGATTTTAATGGCCTTTTTGTCAAACTATTTGTTAAGCAATTTTGGCGAAAATGCTTGGCGTTGGATGATGGGCATTGAGGCTTTCCCAGCGCTTCTCTTCACGGCTTTAGTTACCAGCATTCCACAAAGCCCCAGATGGTTGTTAATGAAAGGGAAGAAGGAGGCTGCACAAGCCGTTTTGGCCCTTCTCCATTTAGAAGAGGAGACCCAAATGGTAGACAACACTTTAGAAGAGCCCTCTACTGGGGGTTCAGCCCTTTTTACTAAACCATACAGTTTTCCCCTTTGGCTCACCTTTTTTATTGCCTTTTTCAACCAATTTTCGGGAATCAATGCCTTTCTCTATATGCCCCTCGCATTTTTGAAGAAGGTGGTTTGGGTGAAAGCACCGCCCTTTTGAGCAGTGTGGGTATTGGGATAATAAATTTAATTTTTACCCTAATAGGCATCAATCTGATTGATCGATTGGGTAGAAAACAACTCATGTATTATGGCTCTTTTGGCTATATTATTTCATTGAGTTTGGTGGCATGTGCTTTCTTTTTTAGTTGGGAAGGATTGTTAATCCCCATTTTCTTATTTCTTTTCATTGCCTCACACGCCATAGGGCAAGGGGCTGTGATTTGGGTGTTTATTTCTGAAATATTTCCCAACCACTTGCGCAACGCCGGACAAGCCTTTGGTTCTTCTGTCCATTGGGTTTTGGCCGCTGCCATTCCCTCTTTTGTGCCCCTACTTTTTGCGAGTATTGGACCCGGAACCGTATTTCTAATTTTTGCCGGCATGATGGTGTTGCAACTGCTCTTTGTCTATTTTATGATGCCCGAAACCAAAGGAATACCCTTAGAAGAATTAAGCCAAAAATTAAGCACTACAAAATGAACACACCTAACCGCAGCGGGTATAGTCTACTACTAATTTGTTTGATGATGACACAGTTAACAGGATGTAATGATGCTAGTGTAAGCACTCCAGAGGAAGAAGAAAGATATCGTCCGAACGTGCATTTCACCCCAGCTCAAAATTGGATGAATGATCCAAACGGGATGTTTCACTACAAGGGAAAATTCCATTTGTTTTTTCAATACAACCCCAACAGTAATGTTTGGGGTCCCATGCATTGGGGGCATGCCACTAGTGAAGATGGCCTCCATTGGGAGGAGCATCCAATTGCCCTCTATCCCGATGAAAATGGCACCATTTTTTCTGGCTCTGCAGTAGTAGATCATCACAACTCCTCTGGCTTTGGAACCGAAGAAAATCCTCCTATAGTAGCTGTTTTTACTTATCATAACCACGAAAAGGAAAAAGCAGGTGAAATAGAATATCAAACCCAAGGTATTGCCTATTCTCTTGATGAGGGCATGACGTGGACCAAATATGAAGGAAATCCCGTAATTCCTAACCCAGGTATCAAAGATTTTAGAGACCCCAAAGTGTTTTGGTTGGAGGCCCAAAAAAAATGGGTAATGGTTTTAGCGGCCGGACAAGAGGTGCAATTTTTTGAATCGGTAAATTTAAAAGAGTGGACCAAGCTCTCCAGTTTTGGAGTAGGAATAGGAAACCACCAAGGCGTTTGGGAATGCCCTGATTTAGTTTTGCTGCCTGTGGAAGGAACCGAAACATACAAGTGGGTATTGTTGGTGAGTATTAATCCCGGAGGCCCCAATGGTGGAAGTGCTACCCAATATTTTGTGGGAGATTTTGACGGCAAACAGTTTAGTGTTGATGCGACCTTTGCGAATCAAATGGAACA
>Ga0181571_10001099_pt1 | contig 19108 bp, 17 predicted proteins | sample 101ome_17_FD_132440 | JGI IMG/M metagenome (GOLD analysis project Ga0181571, IMG submission 132440) | Coastal salt marsh microbial communities from the Groves Creek Marsh, Skidaway Island, Georgia - 101407AT metaG (megahit assembly) | ecosystem: Environmental > Aquatic > Marine > Intertidal... | reverse complement strand
TGACATCTTCGCCCGCGATATATGGCTTGCGGCCCGCTGCCGCTACAACGGCAACGATGCCGCCCGGCTTTGGGAACTGGCGCAGCTATCGGTCGAAACCAATGTGCCGCTGGTCGCCACCAACGACGTACGCATGCACATACCCGACCGCAAGCCGCTGATGGATGCGATCACCTGCATCCGCGAGCACTGCACCATCGATCAGGCCGGATTCCGTCTTGCCGCGAATGCCGAACGACACATCAAACCGCCCGAAGAAATGGCCCGCCTGTTCCGCCGCCACCCGGAAGCGGTCATGCGGACTATGGAAATCGCGGACCGTTGCCGGTTTTCGCTCGACGAACTGCGCTACGAATACCCGGACGACGAAGCGCCCCACGGCAAGACTCCGCAGGAAGAACTGGCGCGACTGGCATGGGAAGGCGCCGAAGGCCGCTATCCCGATGGTCTGCCGGACAAGGTCCGCAAACAGATTGCGTACGAACTGAAGTTGATCGGCGAGTTGAACTACGCGCCCTATTTCCTGACCGTCCACGACGTCGTCCGTTATGCCAGGTCGCAGGGCATCCTGTGCCAGGGCCGCGGCTCGGCGGCGAACTCCGCCGTCTGCTACTGCCTCGGCATCACCGCCATCGATCCGGCCCGGATCGACCTTTTGTTCGAGCGCTTCGTGTCCGCCGAACGGAACGAACCGCCGGACATAGACGTCGATTTCGAGCACGAGCGCCGCGAAGAGGTCATCCAGTACATATACGAAAAATACGGTCGCGACCGCGCCGGGCTGGCGGCGACGGTCATCCGCTATCGCACCCGCATGGCCGTGCGCGAGATCGGCAAGGTCATGGGCCTGTCCGAAGACACCATCGCCACGCTGGTCGCCACCGTCTGGGGCTGGCGGACGGAAGGAGTCGAAAGCAAACATATCCGCGAAGCCGGACTCGACCCCGACGACAAGCGACTGTCGCTGACCATGCGCCTTGCCTGCGAGTTGACGGGCTTCCCCCGGCATCTGTCCCAGCATGTCGGCGGTTTCGTCATCACCCGCGGTCCGTTGTCGGATCTGGTGCCTATCGCCAACGCCGCCATGGAGGACCGGACGACGATCGAATGGGACAAGGACGATCTCGACACGCTCGGCATCCTGAAGATCGACATACTCGGACTCGGCATGCTGAGCTGTATCCGCAAAGCTTTCGACCTGCTGCAACGGCACTACGGCAGGAAGATCGATCTCGCCACTGTGCCGGCGGAGGATCCCAACGTCTACGACATGCTGTGCGAAGCGGACTCGATCGGTGTCTTCCAGGTCGAAAGCCGTGCGCAGATGACCATGCTGCCACGCCTTAAACCACGTAATTTCTACGATCTCGTCATCGAGGTCGCCATCGTGCGTCCCGGACCGATACAGGGTGACATGGTGCACCCCTATCTGCGCCGCCGGAACGGCGAGGAAAAGGTCGACTACCCGTCCGAGGAACTGCGCGAGGTTCTGGGAAAAACCCATGGCGTTCCTCTGTTTCAGGAACAGGCTATGAAAATTGCCATTATTGCCGGCGGATTCACTCCATCCGAAGCCGACCAGCTACGCCGCGCCATGGCCACGTTCCGCCATACGGGCACGATCCATACGTTCGAGGAAAAGCTGATCAACGGCATGGTGGCCAACGGCTACGATGCGGATTTCGCCGAGCGCTGCTTCAACCAGATCAAGGGGTTCGGCGATTACGGTTTTCCGGAAAGCCATGCCGCGAGTTTCGCGCTGCTGGTTTATGTCTCCTCCTGGCTGAAGAAACACTATCCGGACGTGTTTGCAGCGGCCATCCTCAACAGCCAGCCGATGGGTTTCTACGCCCCGGCGCAGCTGGTACGCGACGCCCGGGAACACGGCGTCGAAATCCGCCCCGCCGACGTCAATTTCAGCGACTGGGACAACACGCTGGAAGAGAACGGCAACGGATATCGCGCCCTGCGGCTGGGCTTTCGCCAGATCAAGGGATTTCGGGAAAACGACGCCGTTGCCCTGACCGACGCCCGGGATGGGCCCTATCGAGATCCTGCGGACATTCAGCACCGGGCCGGTCTTTCCGCCGCGGCGCTGGAACGTCTGGCCAAGGCGGATGCTTATGGCTCTATGAAACTGGGCCGGCGGGAAGCGCTCTGGGCGGTGCGTGCCCTGCCGCCCGCGCCCCTGCCCCTGTTCGGAGACGGCGAACACCGCCACGACCCCGACGTTTCGCTGCCGTCCATGGCCATCGGCGAGGAAGTCACCCACGATTACGCAACCCTGCGCCTCTCCTTGAAAACCCACCCGCTGGCACTGCTGCGCGAGGAACTGGCCGCCGCGCACGTTACGCCGAACGAACGACTCATCCGCACCAAGGACGGCACGCGCGTCACGGTCGCGGGGATCGCCCTGGTCCGGCAACGTCCCGGTACTGCCAGCGGGGTGATCTTCATCACGCTGGAAGACGAGACGGGCGTTGCCAATCTCGTCGTGTGGCCGAAGACATTCGAAAAATATCGCCGGGTGGTCATGGGCGCGCGGCTGATCCGGGTAACCGGCAAGCTTCAGCGCGAAGGAATCGTCACCCATGTCATTGCCGACCGCCTGGAAGACATGACCCACCGTCTGCATGCCCTGAGCGGGCCCGATTTCGAGCCCGCGACGCGCCGCAAAAGCGCCGACGGCGCCTATGAAAACAATCTGGCCCGGGCCGACGAGGTCAAGAATCCGTTTCCGGGATCCCGCCGCTCAACCGCGCGAAAGATGTTTCCCTCACGGGATTTCCATTAGGGAAACGAACAGACTTCAGACTGCGGGCGGCACCATGTTTTTCGGCCCGCTGGTATCCGCCATGCCCTTGGCAACCATCTCGTCGTAGTAGGCTTTGTACCCGGCCATCATTTTTTCCGGCGCGCCACGATCGCGAAACACCGTTTCATCCCATTTCCTGTCGATCCCGTGTCCCAGGATCATTCGGTTGAACCAGTTCCAGCTGGAACACACGGTAATTGCGATGGTCAGGTCTTCCTCACTCCAGCCGGCGCGATAGCAGGCTTTGGCATCCTCCTCCGTCAACCGGTCGGGCGTCAGAGTCAGTTTGCGAACGTATCTGAGCACCGGTTTGAGTTTATCATCGACCGGCGCCGTGTCGATGTCGTCGACCAGCTTTGGGAAAAGTTCTTCATCGACGCCCATGGCTATACACACGTTCTTGTGTGCGCCGTAACAGAAATCGCAGGCATTCAGCAGCGAACAGAACGCCGCAATAATTTCCTTCTCTTCCTGCGTGGGACCGGCTTCGTAGTTCATCAGCCGGTGTATGAACTCCATATAGGGTTCGAATAGGTCCCATTTCGACATCTGAAGCTGCGACATCGAAATAATGCCGTCATAGCTGGGGAAATAGGTCACGGGCGCCTCCTTAAAAGCTTCTTTCCCGGCATGGTTCGCTGCAAAAGAGTCGATAAATTATCTATCGTTCATCAGACACCCAGCCCAGCCGCCTCGACGGGCTCGAAATTGTCATTCGTGACGCCCTCGGTCTCGGCATCGAAGGCAAGTTCGACCTGCACCCCGTTGGGGTCGAGGAAGAACACCTGGACCAATCGCCCGCCCCCGGCGAGACATTTCCGATAGGTAACGCCATTGTCCGCCAGTGTTTTCTCGGTACCCACTAAATCACGTGCCGACAGGCCGATATGATCCAGACCGTTTCCCCGCCCGTCATGAATGGTACGAGGCTCTCCATTGGGATCACTCAGCGAGAGATGCACGATCGGCACATCGCCGCAGTAAAGCCAATATCCGTGCGAAGGAAAATCCGGACGAAACCCGATTTCCAGACCGACCACATCAACGAAGAAATCCTTTGTTTCCTCCATTTTGACGGTCCGGATATTGATATGATTCAGCTCATTGATCGCCATAATAATTCTCCGCTTTTAGACCGCACCAGCTTGCGCGGCTCCCCCGGCTCCATTAGCCTTCCTGTGAATTCTGACGACTGCTGACCGAGGAGGCAAGACAATGGGCGATCGGGTTTGGGACGATTTTCTTACTGAACGGGACAAACAGGTTTTCGAAGCCGCCGGATACGCACAACCTGCGGGTCTCGGCGAACGGCCGGCAGTGATCGTGATCGACGTGAACTATCATTTCACGGGCGACAAGGACGAACCGATACTCGACTCGATTAAAAAATGGCCCAACTCCTGCGGCCAGGATGCATGGGAAGCCCTTCCCCATATCAAGCGTCTACTAGATGCGGCGCGAAACAAAGGCGTGCCGGTGATTTACACGACGGCCGCGTTTCGATCCGACGGATGGGACCGGGGATCCTGGGACTGGAAAAACGCTCGCGTCGGCGACTGGGAACCCGATGCCGAAGTTCGCCAGACCAATCTGGACGGCAACACCATCAATCATGAAGTCGCGCCCCAGCCGCAGGACATCGTCATTGAAAAACTGAAACCGAGCGCCTTTCATGGTACGCCGCTCAGTTCCTTCCTGACCAATTTCAAGGCGGATTCCGTGATCCTGGTCGGCACGACGACATCGGGCTGCGTGCGGGCCAGCGTGCTGGATGCGTTCAGCGAAAACTATCACGTGGCCCTGGCCGAAGAAGGCTGTTTCGACCGGTCGCAAGCCAGTCACGCGATCAATCTTTGCGATATGAACGCAAAATATGCGGATGTCGTCAGCACGGACAGCATCATCGAATACATTGACGGCCTGGAAGACGGCCTGTTCGACCTGCCGAAAGGCAAATAGCCCCGCTCAGACGATGGCGATGACCAGCGACAGGATCGCGATACCCCACAGGGTATAGTTGCGGAACTGGGCGTCAGAGGCGCGGGCAAAGAGCCGCATCCCGGCCCAGCAGGCCAGGGTGAACGGGACAAAAAGAATTGCCGACAACACAAGAAGGTCGAGCGTAATCAGCCCTGACACCGCGAACGACACAATGGCGCCGAGCTGAACCATCAGCCCGAAAGCTAGGAAATCCGCGCGCTGCGACGCGGCGTTTCCGGGTCCGGACAGCAAATATAGAAAGACGGGCGGTCCGCCCATCGAAACCGAGCCGGTGACCAGACCGCCCAGTCCCCCGACCCCGATACGGATGGGCAATCCGCGCGGCCCGCGATAACGCCAGCCTGTCAGCAACACCAACGACAGAAGGATCGACGTACCGGCCACGATCCGGCGCATCAGGTCTTCCTCTATCGCAATCAATAGCCACGCACCGGCCGGCGCCATGATAATGGCTGCCACGCCGACCGGCAGCATCCGCTTCCAGTTGGTGTGCGGCAACGCGCCGGGCATGACCTGGATGTTACTGATCAGGTTAAGCAGAATGATGATGGGCACACCTTCGCGCGGGCCGATTATCAGCGCCAGCACCGGCGCCGTAATGAAATTCGCCCCCGCCCCGCCATTGAATCCCCGTACCAGCCCCGAAGCGACAAACGCGACAACGATGGCGGCAAGTTCCCAGGCACTGAGTCCGTTCAGGATCATCGGACCAGACTACAGGAACAAAGTCGCTAGGCCGATGGCTAACAGGAACAGGAGAGCAACCCGGCGGAATCCTTCTTCGGTCGCCCTCGAAAACAGATGCTGGCCCAGCCACATTCCCAACATCAGAGGGGGCATCGTGAGAAGACAGATACCGATTATCGGAGATACCCAGAGTCCGGCGATTCCATACATTACGCAGGCAACGGACTGGATACAGATGAAGTACAGGATAATCGATGCCCGGTTCTGGGCAGCGCGAAAAGGTCCCGCCATCAGGAATGTGACAACCGGCGGACCACCAATGGTCGCCGCCCCCGTGATCACGCCACCAACAACGCCTACGATGGCCATCACCCAGCCGTTCACCGTCCCCTGATAGCGCCAGCCGCGCATCATCATGATGGCGAAAAAAATAATCAGAACGGAAATGGCTTTCCGCAACAGTTCCGGATCCTGGGTGACGAGCACCCACGCGCCCGCCGGCACAGCAAAACAGCCTGCAATCGACAGCGGAGCCGTCCTGCCCCATTCGACGTCTCTCAACGCCGAGGGAATCAACTGGATACTGGAAGCGAGATGAATGGCGACGACCGCCGGCACGGCAAGTTGAGGCCCGAACACGTAGGCGACAACGGGAACTATCGTCAGCGCCGATCCGAACCCCGCATATCCCCGCATGATCCCGGCGATAAACGAAACGATCCCGACGAGAGCTCCATCGCTAAGGGTGATCTGGGGGATCAGATCCATGGACGATCAGGCAAAGAAGGTCGAAAGACCGATCGCGAGCAGAAAGATCAGGGCGATGCGCCGGTACAACTCATCGGATGCCTTTCCGAACATCTTCTCGCCGATCCAGGTACCCAGCATGATGGTAGGCAACATGGGAAGTGCGACCCAAAAGGTTTTCAGGGTAATCAGACCTCCGAACCAATACACAACCAAGGCCACCGCCTGGGTGAAGATGAAGTACAAAATTATTGCAGCCCGGTTGCGGGCGGCGCTTTCCGGGCCTGCGAGCAGGAAGATGATGACTGCAGGCCCGCCAGCTGCAGCTACGCCCGATATCAGGCCACCCAGCCATCCGGCAAATCCGCTCATGAGCGGTCCGACGCTGCCTCGGTATCGCCAACCGGTCAGCATTACGATCGCGAAAAAGATGACTGTCACCGAGATAGATTTTTTTACGAGTTCCTGATCGACGACGATCAACATCCATGCGCCGATGAGAATGCCAATCGCCCCGCCAACCGATAGCGGCACGACAGTCGGCCAGTTCACATCACGAATTGCACGCGGCGCGAGCTGCGCGCTGGTCGCCAGCATTAGAAAGAGAATCGCCGGAATCGCGGCGCGGGGTCCGACGGCGACCGCCAATACCGGCGCGATCGTCAGAGCCGCACCAAACCCCGAGAATCCTCGCATCAGCCCGGCAACAAAGGCCGTAGCGGCGACGAGGATCGTATCGAATGCGGTCAGTTCGTAATTCGCCTGAAGCCACTCCACGGTCAGTCCAGATCGATCTCGGTGCCCCGACCCTCTTCAACTGCGCGGCGATAAGCCGTCATGGCCATCGCCATTTCGGAAGAGCCTGTCCCGTTATTGTTTTTGTGATAGGTGATCTGGTCGTCCGACGTACGCCCGGGATGTTTTCCGGTCGCGAAATCGCCAAGTTCGAACACGTCCTCCAGATCGATGATTCCAGCCTGCATCGGACCAAACAGATCTCCCTGTTCCTCGGAGATCATCGATTCGCGGAGATTCGTGACAATGATGTCAGCCCGCGCGGCCGTGTTATCGTCGATTTCCCGTCGGGCTTTCTTCAAAAACCCACCCTGAACCAGTTGCTTGTTGCCACCGATTATCCCGGTGACGTGCTGACCCGGAACCAGCCGGTTGCCATCGAACAGTTCGACGTTGGTGTTGGTCGCACAAATCACGACATCCACGTCGTCCAGCAGAGGTTCGGGGGTATCCACGGGCTCGATCTCGACGCCGAATTTTTCGGCATATGTATCGGCAAACGCTTCTCGATTCTGCGGACTTCGACTGAACACCTTTACATGCGCGATCGATGGTCGTTCCGTTTTAAGAGCAAGAAGCTGATTGGCGGCCTGTCCGCCGGACCCGAACAGCCCGACCGTCGATGCGTCCTTCCGGACAAGGTGGCGAAAACCAATTCCGCTGGTTGCAGCCGTCCTGAACGCCATCAGGCTGGACGGGCCGATCGTCTTTTCGTCGATCTCGCCGAAAAGGATCGCCAGCAGGCGACCCGTCGTGGAATCATGCAAAACATGGACGGGCCGTTCGCGATGCTCATATCGCTGATTGGGGCCCTCCTGGACAACCAGTTCCGCCCTTACCTGCGCGCCCATCACGCCCAGCTGATGAACACCGCCTGGAAAATTGGACACTCTCACGCCGGCCGGTGAATGTACGCGTCGTCTGGGGCCGTTGATTACGGGAAACTCCGTCGATTCCCGGTAACCCTGTTCAACGGCATCGATCGCATCCTTCATGGAGACCAGACCCTGCAAATCGCTTGGTTTCAGCAGCAATACGCCCATTCGTTTCCTCCCTGTTCGCTCGGCAGCATGGCCGCGGGTCCGCAGCGGGTCAAATGCCTGCTGACTTAGCGTCTGCCCGTACGGCGCTCGAATTCCAACCATTGAAAATTTTAGGAGAATTTCGCACGCGCCGATCGTTGAAATATCAACTTTATGCCGGCACAACTAACTGGATCACTACTAAAAAATCCCGAGACGTGACCAAAGTTCATCTGTCGGGCGACTGTTCTCTTGACGACGTCGTCCAAATCGCCGCCGTCGCGTAAAGCATGGAGACAACCGGGTCTGAGGCGGTGGTGTTGAATTTCGGTGCAATCGAGTATCTCAACACCGCTTGCTCCTTGCGGGTCGAAAAACTTCTGCGGCGGTTGTCATTGGCAGGCCACACAGTGCCCCTGCAAAATGTCAAACCGGATCACAGCGTTCTGTTAAATCTCATCGGCAGGTTAGCCAAGGCATCCGCAGCAAGAGGAATTAAGTGCCTTCCCTCTCGGATTTGGCCAGATATTCTTCGATCCCGAAAGTCAGTTTCTCGGAGTCGCCCGCTGTCAGCATGTAGGACCAGCCCGCCGTACGTTCGTTGATTTCGTCAACTGTTTTCTCCGCCGCTGTTCTTTTAGCCACGTCGGTTACAGTCTCGTCGATTGTCGCCGAGAATCTGCCCCAGTAGTCTTCGCCGATTTTTGCCGTTTCGATCTTCACGGCAAAACCATCCCAGGCAGTGTAGTATGCGACCCACGGTTTTTTCGGCCATTCCTGATTGTTGGCTTTTTTGACGTCGTCGAACATCATGCGCCACATCACGCCACCAAGAGGATTGGCTTCATCCGGATTTTTCATCCTCATGCCCCGAGGAATATTCTCCAGGACAAAGTTTTTGTCCTTTTCCGATGTCTTGGAGATGGCAAATTTCTTGCCATTTGGATGGATGATGACTGTTCGCTTAATTTTTTCCTGACCATAGTTCACGATCTGACGGACCATCCAGTTGTTCGGCTCTTCGCCCAGTTCGACCTGACCACGAGCCAGCCAGCTTGCCTTGTCGCTCTCACGACGAATATATGTGCCTGCTCCTCCTGAGCCGAACAGGTTCGGATTTAGTTTACCGATCACCGCAGCGGCCAGAAGATTACCCTCGGCATCCTTAAGAGTGATTTGGCGTCCCTTTGATTCTGGACTGATCGGGTTATCCACTTCGAGACGCCCGTAACGGTCTGGATCGCTGGTTTTCTTCTCGATCAGTTTGAACTGAGAAAGATTCACGATTGCCGATTTCACTTTTTCAAACTCGACGCGGTAACCTTGTTTCTGGTCCATGCCCCAATTATCGCCGTCCCGGGTAATGGAGAACGAAGCTTTGGCATTCTTGATCTCGATTTTCGCAACATCATTCACGGCGTTCGCGAGTTTCGGGAATACAGGCTCCGTACCCTCGGTCAGGGAGATGGTGTCGGACTGTTTGGATACCGCGATGGCAGCGGCTACGACCGCAGCGGCCGTAATGCCGGCAAAGGCATAAAAGGTCTTGGGTTTCATCTATCGATCTCCCCTATTTTTCAGGCCGCTGCCCGGCCGCGTTTCCGGTTGCGGCGCACCAGCGCCACGAGCAACGCAACAATGGCGACCGCTACGGGCATGGCCGCGATATTGATGACCTTCAGTTTTGAATCGAGATCCTCGATATCGCGTCGAAGGTTCAGTTGAACCTGACGCAGCTCTCGCCGAATTTCGAGAACACGTGCACGAAATTTAGTGATCTCGGCCTGCTGTTCAGGCGACAGAACGGCCGCACCCTTTGCGCGTTCGCGTGTCTGCAGTTCCTGCATCTTCTTCTCGACGTCTCCGAGTTCCCTGACCAGGCTGCGTTCTTTCGCGCGGTACTTGTCTTCGGCTTCATTCTGAATGTCCTGAACCAGTTCGAATGGCCGTGCCGACAACCCTCTACTGCGGAGATTGATGAGCGAACTCGTCCCGGAAAGATTATCGGCGGCGTTCACGATGAAATCGGCATTATTCGCGGTAGGCACGATAACCTGTTGTCCGAACAGATCCTGCGTCTGCACCCAGAAGAGATCTGCTATAAAATCAGTGTCTGCAACGACGATCAGATTGATCGGCTGTTGGGATTCGGCGAGATGTGGCTTGGCCTGAACCGCTTCCTTTTCTTCTTTCTGCTCTTTCTTTTCGTCGCCCTTTGGCGGGCCATCGGGAAACGCCGTCTTGACGTTTCCGCTGATTCTGGCGGCGAGCAGGTAAGTCTTATTCTGCGGCTTGAATTCCTTAAGGATCTCTGCCGGTTGCGGGTTGCGGCGCACGCTCTCCGCATCGAAAGGCCCTGATGCTTCCGTAGACGTAATCAAGGGTTCAACCTTGGTGGTCGCCCCTTCTTCGATTTCAATGAAACCGGGCGTCCCGAAATTGACCAGCCGCAACTGGGCTGTCGTCACATCTTCTGAATTAATGTTGTCGGGACCATAGCTTGTCCACGCCACATACCGGGTAATTATCGGCCGGCCGAAGGAATCGACTCCGGCCTGAACGCGCTGCCCGGCCTTGAGATCGCCGAGTACCTTGTCCCGATCGAATTTGATCCCCCACGCCTTGAATAACTCCGGCATGTGAGAGCCGAGTCCTGCCTGCAGGCGAAGCGCCTGGTTGCTGCGCGCACCCTCTTCGGCATGGGGGTCGACGAAGACCATCGCTTTTCCGCCTCGCAGGACATACTGGTCGATCGCATATTTCGATTCGTCGCTCAGCCCGAACGGATGGACGATCATCAGAAGGTCGACGTCATCGGTGATCTTGGGCGTCAAACCCTGGGGACGAACCTCGAAGAACTGCCTCAGCTGATCGATCAGCGCCCAGGCTTTGTATTTCTTGAGCGGGTCGGAATCGACCGGAATGCCAGACACCAGCGCGATGACCTTTTTCTTCGGATTCGCCAGGTTGTTGATCATCCGGGTCAGGTCGTATTCAAGAAACTGTTCGCGCTGAGGAGTCAGGAACGGGATAACATCCGTATCGTCGGTCGTGTTGGTCGCTGCGATCCCGAAATAGCCGAGATCGCCCGCTTCGGAGATCGGAACGCCGCTTAGCCCGAAACCGACTGCCCGGTCTTCTTCCGGCGAAAACGGCTCCGGATCGATAAGTTCCAGTTTGACCACGTTGTTGGACAGGGCGACATAACGTTCCAGCAGTTCCTTCACCCGTTCTCCGTAGGCGGTAAGACCCGGAGTCGTCTCTGTGAGTTGCCGGGTCGAGAAAAAACGGAGCGTAATGGGCTCCTTCACCGCGGCGAGCGTTTCCTTGGTTCCGTCCGACAGCGTGTAGAGAGACTTTTCCGTCAGGTCGAACTGAACGCCCTTGATCGCCGTTTCGGAGAACACATTGATTGACAGGAACAGGACCACGGCCAACGCCAGCGAGGCGATGCCCAGGATCCTGCTGTCTTTGATAGGGGATTTATTCGAATTATCTGTCATGACGAATCCTCACGACCCCTTCTTGAGATCGACAACGACGACGTTTGCGAACAAAAAAACGCCGATGACGGACGAGAGATAGATAAAGTCCCTGAGATCGAACACACCTTTGGTGATCGCATCGAAATGGGTCAGGAAACTAAGCGATGCCACGAGATCGACAACGAACGCGCTTGCCCACCCGCGGAAGGCCGACTGCACGGGTTCCAGACCGCTCATCATGAAGAGGAAGCATGCCGCCGCCGAAATCACGAAAGCGATGACCTGATTACGCGTCAGAGCAGAGACAAAACTGCCGATCGCAAGAAACGCGCCAGCCATCAGAAAGCTGCCGACATATCCCGCGAATATCACACCGTTGTCGGGCGAACCCAGGTAATTCACGGTGATCCAGATCGGGAAGGTCAAAAGCAACGCGATGCCTGTGAAAAGCCAGGCTGCGATAAATTTCCCCAGCACCGCTTCGGTGGTGGAAACCGGCAAAGTCATCAGCAGTTCGATCGTGCCAGACTTGCGTTCCTCAGCCCAGAGACGCATGCCGACAGCGGGGATCAGAAAAAGATACAACCACGGATGAAACGAAAAGAAAGCCGCGAGATCTGCCTGGCCACGCTGAAAAAATCCGCCGAAATAGAATGTCGTCGCACCGGCAAGCGCCAGAAAAATGACGATGAACACATAGGCCAGAGGGGTCGAAAAATAGGCGCTCAGTTCCCTGCGGGAAATCGCGAATGTGGTGCTCATCGCCCACCTCCGTCACTTGTAATCTGCCGGAAGACATCGTCCAGGCGACCGCGCTCGACGTAAAGCTGTTCGACCGAAATGCTTTTCTCGCGGATTCGGGCGTTGACGGTCTCCACGATCGAGGCGCCATCGCGCGACATGACGGTGACCTGAGTAAGTACGCCGTTCCCATGACCGACTTCGACTCCCGCTACGTCGTCGATACCTTCCAGAGCGCCCCGCAGCCCGTCGACATGGTCGGGATGGAGGTGCACCGAAACCGAGTTGTAGTAGCCGGATCGACGCTCGAGATCCGCAGGCGTGCCATCCGCCACTTTCTTGCCGCGGGCGATAACGACCGCCCGACTGCACACGGCATCGACCTCTTCAAGAAGATGCGTCGAAATCACGATCGCTTTATCTCTGGACATCTCCGCAATCAGTTCGCGGACCTGATGCTTCTGGTTCGGATCGAGTCCGTCGGTTGGTTCGTCCAGGATGAGCACGTCCGGATCGTGCAGAATTGCCTGCGCCAGACCGACGCGACGTTTGAACCCCTTTGACAGCGTTCCAATCTGCTGATTGTAGACTTCATCCAGTTGCAGCTTCGATACCGCATTGTCTATTGCGGAGCGTCGCTCGCCACCCGACAGACGGCGAATGTCCGCAGCAAAAGCCAACAGACCGGCGGGCGTCATATCCTCGTAAAGTGGCGCGCCTTCCGGCAGATAACCGATGTGGCGTTTCACGGCGATAGGGTCGCGCGTAACATCCTTGCCGCAAACCAGTGCGGTGCCGGATGTCGGCGACAAGAAGCCGGTAACCATTTTCATGGTCGTGGACTTTCCCGCGCCGTTGGGTCCAAGAAACCCCAACACTTCTCCGCTGCCGACGGAAAAACTGACATCGTCGACGGCAGTAAATTGGCCGAACTGTTTCGTCAGGCCCTGAATTTCGAGCATCGTGCTCATGATCGTGCAAACCTCCCGGATATCCCGCTGCTGGGATGGTCGGGTTTTCCCCGAAGCCAGCTTTCGCGCCGGCTCTACATACAGAACCGCGGGGGGATAAAGCCCCTGACCCGGTTCGTCAACAGCGGTCTTCAGATCAAGTGCGTTCCTCAGTATAGACGGTGACAGGCTTCTTGATGGTTGTTGACCAAACAGCCGGGCCCCCGAAAGGGCCCGGCTACTTGTGAAGGTTCCAGGTCAGGCGGCCTTAGCCGACTGATCCTCGATAACCTTGCCGCCCGACTGAATGTCGATCTTCCGCGGCTTCATGGCTTCCGGAATTTCGCGGACAAGGTCTACCTTGAGGAGGCCATCGACAAGGTCGGCAGCCCTTACTTCGACGTGATCCGCAAGCTGGAACCGGCGCTCGAACGCGCGGCGGGCAATGCCACGATGCAGGAACTGGTTATCCTGCTCTTCAGCGGCGCCCTTGCCGACGATCACAAGCTGGCCATCGCGAACCTCAACATCGAGGTCCGACGGACCGAAGCCCGCCACGGCAACCGTGATCTGGTAAGAATCCTCACCGGTTTTTTCGATGTTGTAGGGTGGGTAGCTGTCCGCGGGCCCGTTCTTCTGGGCAGCATCGAGTACGTTCATAAGGCGGTCGAATCCGACGGCCGAGCGATAGAGGGGGGAAAAATCAAACGTGCGCATATCACATATCCTCCTGTGAGCAACATGTTAACGGGCCGCCGATATGGCCGACCCTGTGGATCGAAGCCCGACCCCTTGGCGGGCGTCGGACAGGTTTTATGTAGGTCTGCGAATTCCGATTTCAAGAGGTTGCAACCTCTTGTTTTAAATCATCTTTGCGACATGATCGGCGATTGCGAGCGACGATGTCATTCCCGGTGATTCAATACCGTAGAGGTTGATAAGACCGTCGATGCCGTGCTCGTCCGCCCCCTGAACAACAAAATCCCTGGCAGGCTCTCCCGGCGCCTGGATTTTGGGACGGATACCCGAATAGCCGGGCTGGATAGCGCCGTCGGCGAGGTCGGGATAGTACTTCCTGACCGCATCGTAAAACTTGTCGGCGCGTCCTGGATCAACGTCGTAATCGATTACGTCGATCCATTCGACATCCGGCCCGAACCGGACTTGCCCACCGAGATCCACAGTCACGTGAACGCCCAGCCCCGCCTTTTCAGGGACAGGATATATCGGCCTAGAAAATGGCGGTTTCCCTGACAGGGTGTAATAGTTCCCCTTGCAATAATATGTCGGCGGCACGCTGTCGGCGGGGACCCCACTGATCCTCGACGCAATCGACTGCGCCCAAAGCCCCCCCGAATTGACAACAAGATCGGCCGTCAGAGACATGGGCGCATCGCCGCCACAATCTATTCGGATGCCGTTATTCAGCACCTCGCCACCAATCGCAGGCGTCTGAAACGCGAACATCGCGCCTGCTTCTTCTGCATCGCCCTGAAGTGACAACATGTAGGAATGGCTGTCCAGAATACCGGTCGATGGAGACCAAAGCGCGCCGACGCAAAATACGGCGGGTTCCATGTCCGTTACTTCCCTAGGCGTCATCCAGGTCAGGTCCGCGACGCCATTCGCAGCTGCATTGGTTTTCAGCCGTTCCAGTTCGGGCAACTGTTCTTCATCGGTTGCCACAATGATCTTGCCGCAGGGATTGTAGGAAACGCCGTGGCTGTCGCAGAACTCGTAAAGCGCGCGTTTTCCGGCCACACAGAATTTCGCTTTGAGGCTATCCTGCGGGTAATAGATACCGGCATGGATAACTTCGCTGTGTCTCGAACTGGTTTCCGAACCGATGGTATCGGCCTTCTCCAGAACGACAACCTCGCGACCGGCAAGCGCCACGGCGCGCGCAACCGCCAAGCCTACGACACCTGCGCCAATTACGATGCAATCCACCCTTTCGGTCATTTGTCGGCGTCGTCCTCCGACACGGTGCCGAAGCGTTGATCAGTCTCCTGCAGCCATGCTTCTTCTTCCGGCGTGTTAACGCGCCCGAGGATGGGGTTACGGTGGGGAAACCGGCCGAATCTTTCAATGATATCGCGGTGTTCGACGGCGTAGTCCAGCCACTCCTGTTTCTGTTCGTGCTCATCGATTGACACAAACAAGGAAACGCTTGTGTTCTGATCTTCCATGTTTTCACTGTGTTCATACGGAAGATAGGCAAACAGCTTTTCGACCGTCATCAGGTCGCGATGACTCGGGCTGTCGACAAGCTTCTTCGCGTTGGCGAGCGCAAGGTGGTCGTATTCGAAAGATCGCGGATCACCGCGGAACATGTTTCTGGGAAATTGATCAAGCACCACAATCAGCGAAACGGCGCCACGGGGATCGGCGAACCAGCCATCCAGCCTGCCGGCAACGGCATCGGCATAGGTTTCCGAAAATCTTCCCGCAATCTCTTCGTCAAACTCGGCGCCACCCCCGAACCAGAAATCCCTTACCTCCCCGTGGTATATGGACCCAGGTTCTCCAAACCAGAAATCGTATACCTGCGACCAATTATCGATCATGCGTGCGGCCTCGCGTTCAAACGACGTGTCTCTCTTCAATGGCGTAACGCATCAGCCCGCCAATCACGATCATGCGGCATATCGCGGGCAGAAAATGCGCGATTGTCTCGGAAAGTGCGTCCCGGACGTTTTTATCGGGCGCCTCAAGTGGATATTCGGGCACAACCATTTGGTTGAAAATATCCGCGGCTATACGATCGGCTTCTCCGGAAATTTCATCGGACAGGTCTCGGATTACATTACGTTCATGTAAAGGCCGCATCCAGTCGCACAGCCCGGACAAGACTGCGGGCCAGCATGAGAAATGTCGGAACAAAGACGGGACAAGACCCGACCGCTCGCCAGTCGTAAAAAATGCGAGCTCAGTCATATGACCGGATACTTCCCGATCCAGATCTTCCAGTCGCCCCATCGGCAACAATTCCACAAGCGGGTCAGGGCTTGAGATGCTCACATTGCCGGTGGGCGGTCGCCACCCTTCAGACAGCGCAAGAGCGATAACGCGCAAGCTGAGCGCGTTCATCGGATTCGCCTGATTGTAGGCGTCGAGCGTGGCATTCACGGCGGCGATTTCATTCTGCGTCAACCCGAACCGGGCGAGGGAAATTCGTCCAACCCGATCAGGTTCGACCGACATGCGTTTCCCGAAGCCGCCCAAAGAGGCAGATCGCGTTCGATATGTCTCGTCCGAAAAACCAACTCCGACGACTGCCCAGGCCCACTGCAACGCGCCGGGTACGGTCGCGAGATGACGATAAACAAGATTTACGAGACGAACGCCCAAGGCCGCCTCGATGGATCGGTATATCTCCAGCGTGCTACCTGTTGCCTCTTTCGCCAATATCTCGGGAAGGGCTTTCATCCGGTTTTCAGCCAAGTTATTGAATCTTATGCAAGTTAGCAGGGGCAGTAATTTCGTATTAATCAATTATTCAGCGCGACGCCATACACTGCAGCATCGTCTTGTAACATTTCGGATCGTGCGCGCCTTGGAAGGACATTTCACATTCGACGTGCTCGTACTGTCGGGCAAGTCCAACTGGACCAGCGTATCCAGGTGGGAGAACCCCGGCGACGCGCGGAAAGCCGCACGCAAACTGGTGTCAGATAAGAAGCACCAAGGCGTCAAAGTGATGCAGGAGCACTACGACGACGTCGAAAATCGTTTTATCGAAAAAACGATTTTCAGGCATATGAAGCAGGATGAAGCCCCCATCGAAGAAGACGACGACGATGATGAATTCATGTCGTTTGACGATTATGACGATTATGGCGAAGGGGCGAACTGGATCGTGCCTCTTGCCGGTATCGTCACGCTGATCGTCGTATTGCTTGGCGTGGGTATCTATTTTTACGACGACAAAATGAATTTCACGGGAAAAGCACGGCCGGGCTATTTCGTTTACGAGCTCCCGCCTGTCCTGACGAACGTGACAAGCGGCGAGAAACGGATCTCCGTGAAAATCAATCTGCAACTCGAACTCAATAACTCCCAGGATTCAAAGGCTGTGGAGTTTGCGCTGGCGCAGATTATGGAGTCCGTGATCGACGAGTTGCAGATAAAAAACGCCTCTGACCTGATGAACAGCAAGAGCGTTGAACTCCTTCGCGGCACTCTGCAGGAAAAAATTCAGAACGCCATGGGGGAAACCGACCTCCAGGGCGCTCTGTTCAAAGACATTCAGATATTCGAGTAATTCGGAAGCTATCCCGTCAGGTAATTACGCGACGGCGTCTCGCTCGATTCCGAGATACAGATCCCGCCCCTCGTTAAGTATGGATATCTTGCGGTCAGCGATATAGCGCTTGTGATTCCATAGTCCGCAATCGGGATGAATATACGTCACGCGTCCTTCGCCCATAATGCTCTCGGCACGTTCTATCAGCGCGGCGATCTGGTCCGGCGTTTCGGTCATGGTGCGTTTGACGTCGACCACGCCGAGACCCATGCCGATCTCGGGCCGCAGCTCCCTGAACGCGACAAGTTCCTCGGCCGGCCGGTGAGCGCACTCCATCACAATGTGATCGACATGCAGGGCGTTCAAATAGTCCATCAGCTTGCCCCACGAGCCGTCCTGGGGCTGCTGTCCGGCGTAGTTCCCGAAACACAGATGCACCGCCGGGATACCAGGCACCGCATCGAGCACCCTGTTCATTGCGGCCGCGGCCCATTCCCATTCTTGAGGCGAACCGGGCAAATTCGCTTCGTCAATCTGCACGATATCGGCATCCAGCCTGGATACCTGTTCCGCGAGTACATCGGCGATTGCTTCCGTCACCGCTTCTATCGATCCGTAATGATGATCGACCAGTGTCTTTGCAAGCATGTGAGGCCCCGTCAGCGCAAACTTGAACGGCTTCTGGGCCAGCGCCTTGGCACGCCTGCAAGGCATGGCAAGATTCATCGTGCCGCTCGTGATCGGTCCCTCGACAACGCCCGCAGGAAGGCGTCGCCATCCCATGTTCATGTCGGATTCGAATTGCCGGATCAGATCGAATGTCAACGCCGATCGAATACCGCCCATCGGGGCAGTGAAGTACTCGATCATCCCGTTGGTTTCCGGGTGACTGAGATCGTAGCGATAAACTTCCCCGTCGCATACGACGTCGAGTCCGGCGGTCTCCTGCGTATGCAGTATGACGCGGGTTGCGTCGACGATGTCCTGTTCCGACGGCGCGTTGCCGAGCCAGGCGGGAACTGGGTAGGAGCCAACGGTGGTCGTCTTGATGCGGGGAGAGCTATCCATGATCATTATCCTTGCCGAACCGCCATCTCTGACGTAAGTAACTAAATAGTTATTTCAGGCTACGGACGCCGTACGTCACTGTCAAGCGACAGGATTGCAGAATGCCGGTAAAGACGGACAGCAGGGAAAATACGACGAAAAATCAGCCGGTGCGGCGCAATCCCGACGCGTCACGCGAACGCATACTGGCCGCAGCAACCGAGATTTTCGCCGCACAGGGGCTGGACGGCGCCCGTGTCGATGAAATCGCCCGGCGGGCGGGTATCAACAAACGCATGCTCTATCATTATTTCGGCAACAAGGACGATCTTTTTGCCGCCGTACTGGACGAACTTTACGAAGCAATCTGCACCGAAAGCGCGGCTCTGGACCTGATGTCAAACTCCCCCCAGTCGGGCCTGACCAAGCTTGTCGACTTCGTCGTGGATTTCTATCTCGACAATCCCCGCGCGATAACGCTGCTGAATGCGGAAAACCTTCACAAGGCAAGGCACCTGAAAGCATCGGAACGGATCCGCGCCATCCGGCCGCCGTTCGAGGAAATGCTGGAC
>Ga0181571_10001098_pt1 | contig 19109 bp, 20 predicted proteins | sample 101ome_17_FD_132440 | JGI IMG/M metagenome (GOLD analysis project Ga0181571, IMG submission 132440) | Coastal salt marsh microbial communities from the Groves Creek Marsh, Skidaway Island, Georgia - 101407AT metaG (megahit assembly) | ecosystem: Environmental > Aquatic > Marine > Intertidal... | reverse complement strand
TAGGCGTGAAGGGCACTTTTTAGATTGACGGAGCGGTAAGACCAAACAGGGCGATTTTTGTTGCTCTAGCTGACCGGTTTTGCTCTGAAAAACGGGCTCTCACATGAAAATTTCCTCACTAGTTTAAGGAGTAGTGTAAACTTCGGGGTTCAATATAAACCATCAGTATAAGGATCCTTTTCCTCTCGTGCTAATACTTCGCTACTTGACGCGCGATATTCTAACGCATACGGCTGCTGTTTCGATGGTGATATTGCTCGTCGTGTTCAGCAGTCAGTTTGTGCGCCAACTGGGGAACGTGGCCGAGGGCGATCTCGCCGCTGAATTTCTTGCCTCACTGATGCTTTTCTCTTTGCCCAGTTACATTGAATTAGTTCTGCCTTTGGGCTTTTTCGTTGGGCTCATGCTGGCGCTCGGTCGTTTATACATTGACAGTGAAATAACCGTTTTGAATACCGGGGGTCTGGGCCCGGTTCAGTTGCTTAGGTACACGCTTGTTTCCGGCCTGTTGGTTGCGAGCCTGAGTGCGATCATGAGTCTTGCGGTCACGCCTTGGTCCAAGGAGCGTGTTCTCGGTATCGTGAGCGTTGCCGCCGATGAAACTGGCCTCGCGGCCTTCGCGCCGGGTCGATTTCAGCGGCGTCATGGTGGCTTTGACACCATTTACGCAGAATCGGTCGACGCAAATAGTGGGATTCTCGAAGGAATATTTTTAGCAGCCCAAGAGCGCGAAACGGACGGCCCCGAGCGCATCACCCTGACGTATGCTGAGCGCGGGAGAGTGGTATTTGATGAGGAAAATAGAGGGCGGTATTTGGAATTGAGTAATGGGCGCCGCTATCACGGTGTCCCCGGGTTGAACGAATTTCGAATAACCCAGTTTAAAACCCTCGGTGAAAGATTACCTGAAACTGAAGGGCAAGGATCGGGATTGGGTGATGATTTCCAGGATGCTAAAGCAACCTTGACGCTATTGAAGTCTGAAGACGCTTCGTCACAAGCGACCTTAGCTTGGCGTGCATCGCTGGTGTTCATGCCATTAAATTTATCGCTGTTGGCATTGGGCTTGGCGCGCACTGATAAGCGGCGAGGTCGCTATGTTATGTTGTTGCCGGCGATCTTACTGTATCTCGTGTATCTGGTGACACTGGCAAACTTGCGCGCTTCAGTTGCCGAAGGGGGCAGCGCCTCTGTTATTTTGGTGTTGCATCTCATTATCGCAGGTGTCGGAGGGATCATCTTGATGTGGCCCAGCTTACGTTTGCGAGTCCCTCGGAGGGTGACGACGTGATCCTGCTCGAACGCTATGTTGGTGCGCAAGTGGTGTGGGGAATTACTGTCGTCCTTACCGTGCTGGTTGGTCTCGATGCCCTGTCGGCGGTGATCGATGAGCTACAGGGTTTGCGAGGTAACTACGGGTTTTACGATGCACTGTTTTATGTCGCAACCTCTCTGCCAGGGCGCGTGGTAGAGCTCGCTCCAATTGCCGTTCTGGTGGGTGTTCTGGTCGCCCTTGGGCAATTGGCTTCAACCAGCGAGCTGGTGGTAATTCGGTCGTCAGGAGTGTCTCAAAGAGGCGTGCTTAAGATTTTGTTGAAGCCGGTGTTGGTCTTGGCCGGTGTTTTACTGATTGTTGGGGAATTTGTTGTACCTAAAGTCGAGCAGTTAGGTGAAACCGAGCGCGCTCTCGCCCTGAGCGACAACGGCAATGTCACTGGCCGTTACGGCATGTGGTACCGTGAAGGGCAACACTTTATCCACTTCAACGCGGTGCAGTCCGCGGGCGTGATATACGGTATTACGCTGTTTACCTTTGATGACGGGTGGGCGCTCAGTGAGGAGATTCGAGCTCGCCGAGGCACCTTTCAGGATTCGGGCTGGTTGCTGGAAGAGGTCGAGCGAACACAAATTAACTCATGGGGTACCGAAGCAAGTCGGCATACCACCCTGCTCTGGGAAACCGACGTGACGCCTGATTTGTTGGCTATGGAGTCGGTTAGCCCTGACCGAGCGAGTATCAATAATCTGTTGAAGTACAGCGCCTATTTGCATCAGCAGGGATTGGAGGCGGCGGATTATGAAGTTGCTGCCTGGAAAAAGATTACACAGCCTCTGGCTATCATGATGCTCGTGCTCGTGGCCACGGGGTTTATTTTTGGGCCTTTACGCGACGGCACATTGGGTTTGCGTGTATTTATAGGAACGCTGGTTGGGCTGGCCTTCAAGATAAGCCAGGATTTAGTCATATCGATTACCTTGGTCTATGGGATAACCCCTTGGCTCGCGGTGCTGCTCCCGCTCGCAGTAGGAGCGGCCGCAGGTGTCTATCTGCTGAGACGGGGCTCGTAAATTTATTTTTTAGGTAGCTGCACTAATTTTGTGCCAGACATACGGTCGTGCAAATAGAGCCCATCCCGATCAACAAAGCGCCAGGCGAGCCCGAGTCCGAATAAGCCATAGGCCAATGTTGCAGCCAACAAGCGCGTTATCAGTTGCCCTGCATCGGCGCGCGCTCCGGTTAAATCGACCAGTTTAATTCTCCAAGCCTGCATTCCCAAAGTTTGCCCCCCCCGTCGCCAAAAGATGAAATAGAATAAGGCGACGCTGAGTAGAGCACCTGATTGAACCGCTGCCGGGGGTAGGGCAACAATGTCAGTTTGTGCTGCGGGTGGTGGCAATATGGTCACGTAGAGGCCCATAATGAGTGCGGTGGTGAGCATTATGATGGGCACCACTAAGAAGGTATCGTACACCAAGGCCATAAGGTGACGCCCCACAGAGGGCTGCGTTTCGGGAGACATAAATCAAAGTTTCCTAGTAATCTCAGAAAACGGCAGTTTAGAATAACACAGACTTAGCTTGGAGCAGTGCATGAAAGTTCTACTTATCGAAGACGATGCGTCCGTGGCCGATTTCGTAAGCGCTGAGTTGGTCAAAAAAGGGCACGAGTGTCAGTGCGCGCGAAATGGGACCGAGGGTTTGGTGGCGGCGAACACGACGCGCTGGGATGCTCTGATCGTAGACCGTATGTTGCCTAGACTCGATGGCTTGAGTTTAGTTAAGAACTTACGTGAACGCGGTGATTTAACGCCCGTACTCATTCTGAGTGCATTAGGTGAAGTGGATGACCGCGTGAAAGGCCTGCAGACCGGCGCCGACGACTACCTCGTGAAACCGTTTTCCTCAGAAGAGCTGCTCGCGCGCCTCGAGGCGATACATCGGCGTATGGCGCCACTGGGCGCTGATTTTAGGACGACCCTCGAACACGAAGATCTGCGTCTTGATCTTATTAGTCAGGAGGTGACACGCGCGGACAAGCCGATTTCATTACAGCCGCGAGAATACAGACTGCTCGAATATTTGATGCGACACGCTGGCCAAATTGTTACCCGCGGAATGCTGCTGGAGCATGTTTGGGGTTATCACTTTGACCCGCAAACAAACGTAATTGACGTCCACATTTCGAGACTGCGCCAAAAAATCGATCGCGACTTTGATTATCCTTTGGTGCACACCGTCCGCGGAGCGGGGTACCGCTTCGGTGACTGACAAATCTGCCGACAAGCCCATCAACTGGGCGCAGATGATCTTTCTGCATTTTGCGACACGGTTTAGCGCGTTTTTGTTTCTGGTTGGAATCACGTTGTTTCTTGTCTATGTGGCCGCCAGTGCTTACCGCTTGCACGCGCGTTTGATCAGCGATATTGAGGGTCGCTTGGACTACCTCGCAAAAGAGTATCAGGAAAAAGGCATCACGAGGCTTGCGTCCTTGGTTGGCCGACAGAGTCACAGCGAGGACGGGCGCTTCGTTCTCTATTCTCTCGATACGGTTGCAATACCCTCAGCCGAATACCGCTCCAAGGGTACAGTGCCAGAGGGTTCCGTCGCGTTTTTTATGGAGCGTGCGCTACAGCGTGATCAAAGAGAGGCTTTTTGGGTTCGTGCGCGGCAGTTGGCTCCAGAGGTGCACGTGTCGGTTGCGCGCTATTTTTCGTCGGAGTTACAAGAACGTGTTGAGAATGCGATGCAAGTCGCCGTTATGCTGCTGTGTTTTTGGATCGGCGCGGTGTTAACGACGGGCGCGGCGACCTATCGCGCAACGGAGCGCTCCCGGGCGGTTCACGCCGAGATTATTCGAATTATTCGCGGCTCCACCAAGGAGCGGCTCAGTACCGATGACCCATCGATGTATGTAGCGCAACTAATCGAAGCAGGGAATACCATACTTGAGCACGTTGAATCTTTGGTGGTGGGGGTCAGGACCGTGTCAGACAACATTGCTCACGATCTTCGGACCCCCTTGACCCGCTTGCGCAATAAACTGAGCCAATTACGACAGCAGGTGGATAGCTCACATATCCAGCAAATCGACCAAATCCTGTCGGACTGCGATGATTTGTTGACCTCATTTAATGCGCTTCTGCGAATTTCTTTGCTTGAAGTCGGGTCCCAACTGCCCGCAGACGGCCAGCTCGTAAGTCTGCGTAAGGTTCTGCAGGATGTGGTCGAGATGTATGAGCCGGTGGCGCATGAAGCTGGGGTTCTGCTTTCATTTCACTCGGAATATGTGGACCAAATGATTGGCGAGCCCGATCTGCTGGGACAAATGTTCGCAAACCTGATTGATAATGCCATCAAGTACACCCCACCAGGCGGACGCATCGTCGTCACATTGGAGCGAGACAGCCCTAAATGGTTGCGGGTGCTTGTAAGCGACAATGGGAGGGGCATTCCAGAGGAGGAGCGAGCGAATGTTTTTCGACGATTTTATCGAGGAGAACCCAGTCGTGGAGAGAGTAAAGGGCATGGTTTGGGACTTTCCCTGGTGCAGGCCATCGTTTCGTATCACAGGGGCAGTATTGTACTCTCCGATAACAATCCCGGCCTGCGGGTGAGTGTGTTACTGCCTGTGGCGCTAGAGTCGAAATCTAGGGTAGGAGCTCAAGGTGTTCGCTAGGCTCAACGGTCGGTAGCTGAGGCCGCGCAAACTCACTAAGGTCGGTATCATGGGGGGCCAGAGTGAGCGCGAGGGTGTTGACTTTTCGAGCTTGAATCGAGGGGTAGCCCGCGGGGCTGTCATCTGAGGTCAAACTGAGATGCGTTACCTTTGGGGGCGGAGGTGCAGTCTTCGTTGGCAAGGTATATTGCCCTGGTTTCAACGCGCTCAAATGGTCTATTTCAATTTTCTGGGGAATCACTTTTGCCCGCTCGTGCTCGGCCAGTATGGGTGTTCCTATCGGACTTAAATCGAAGGCTCGTTCTGAGCTCTCTCCTGATACTAGCGCCCGCGATGCGGGAGTCCTAGATTCTGGGTTCTCGGTCGGTTTGTCTAGCTCTCGAATAATCGGTTTCGCGCCCGCCTTGCGCAGAGCGGAGGCATAACGTTTGGCGCCGCTCTCATCCAGGCCGCCTTTAACTTTTTGCTCAAGGCCAGAAAACAATTTGTCTAAAACGGTCTTGTCTGCCTTGAACAAATCGGCCAAGTTCTCCCGGACCTCAGCTTCAGTGAATCCAGGTAAACATTGTCCTTGATAGAAGATGTTGTATCGCCGCATCCGCTGTATGCCCATCGTTAACAACCATAGAGTAGGCAAATCACGTAGGCACGGCAAGACCTTTTCATCACCGTAGCCGGTCTCAGCCCCTGTGCGGTATAATCACGTTACGAGAACAGAGGTTGGTCATGGTACAAACGGAATTAGTTCAGCGCTTGCAGACAGCATACCCTGAAAGTCAATACTGGGTTGAAAACGAAAGCTCGGGGCACAACGTCCCAGCGGGTTCGGAGACGCATTTTAAAATCACCTTAGTGAGTGACGCCTTTTGCGGTGTCCGGAAAGTGCAGAGGCATCAAGCGATTTACAAACTGGTTGATGATTTGTTGGCCGGCCCCGTGCATGCACTGGCTCTCCATTTGTACACTCATGAAGAATGGGCTAGTGCGGGCGCCGTGGCCCCAGATTCGCCCGACTGTCTAGGAGGGTCGAAGCGTGGAGCTTAATTCCTCACCCTATGTGGTCGCTGCGCTGTACCGTTTTGCGCGCTTGCCTCAGTTCGAGGCACTGCGTGAACCGCTGTTGGACCAGTGCGTATCATTCGGTATTAGAGGGACCTTGCTGCTCGCGAGCGAGGGTATCAACGGCACCGTTGCTGGTACGCGCGAGGGTATTGATTTGCTATTGGCTTATCTCAAGGCCATACCTGAGCTCGCCCAGCTTGATCACAAGGAGTCATTTTGTGACGAACTGCCTTTCTACCGCATGAAGGTGAAACTCAAAAAAGAAATCGTGACGATGGGTGTGGAGGGAATCGATCCTCAAGTCACGGTGGGGCGCTACGTCGAGCCCAAGGATTGGAACGCTCTGATCACCGATCCAGATGTTCTTTTGGTTGACACCCGTAACGACTATGAAGTCGAAATCGGTACATTCAAGGGTGCAATGGATCCAAACACCACCACTTTTCGGGAATTCCCTGAATACGTAAAAACTAACCTAGATCCCCAAAAACAAAAAAAGGTCGCCATGTTCTGCACCGGAGGAATTCGTTGCGAGAAAGCCACGGCCTACATGATTGAGCAAGGTTTTGACGAAGTATTTCATCTCAAGGGTGGGATACTCAAATACCTCGAAGAGGTGCCCGAAGCTGAGTCCCTCTGGCAGGGAGAATGTTTTGTTTTTGATAATCGTGTTTCGGTAAACCACAAGCTAGAGAAGGGCGACTACGACCAGTGTCACGGTTGTCGTTTTCCGATTACTGAACAAGATAAACGAGACGCTCGTTATGTAGCTGGAGTCAGCTGTCCACGGTGTCACGATTTACTTACGGAGGACCAGCGTATGCGTTTCTCCGAGCGCCAAAAACAAATACAGCTCGCCAAGCAGCGCCAACAGGTTCACATCGGCTCAAGTTACTCCGAGCCCCTTGGCGATTGAGTTTCTGGACGGAAGTTAATTTCAGACCGTAAGGTTAGAGGGAGCTCTGAAGTCGACCAGTCCAGCGTGATCTCCTCGCTGTCGCCTTGAGATATGACCCCAACGACATAGGCCTCATCTGAATGCACTTGCACCAGAGGACCACCAGATGAACCTTTAGAGCTTTGGCACGACTGCCAAAGATTGCTTTGCGACCAGTTGCAGTCGGCGTCAAAGGACAAAGACGAGCGACCCTGCCGCAGTTCGCCGGCGAAACCCAGAGCATAAGCGGGTTGGTGTTCTTTTCTAAGTGAGAGAGACAGGCCCAGTAGCCCTGCGTCGGGCACTGGAGACACAAGCCGAAGTAGGGCCCAGTCGCTGGTGATAGAGTCGCCGGAGCGATAAATGCGGGCGAACAGGGGCTGCTGCGGTGCCACCGCGTGAGGGAAGCGGATTTGAATCTGCTTGCTAAGATCCGAGTAGTTCTCTACGCAGTGCCATGCTGTCAGAATTAAATCAGGTCGTTTGTTATCGGCGTTTTGCAACAAAGTGCCCGAGCATCGTTCTATAAAATGGCGCGTACGCCCCGCTTCTCGCTTTTCTGAGGGGACTTCAATCGCTACAACATTCCGCATCCAGTGAGGACTTCCCTCAAGGTAGCGCTGCCGCGATTCGCTGTGCGCTAGGACCGGTATCAAAAGAAGCAGTGCAGCTAATCGCCTCAAAGTTTAATAACCCGTTAGTCGATTTAACCCATTAAGCGCGGCAATACGGTAGGCCTCTGCCATCGTAGGGTAGTTGAAGGTGGTCTCGACAAAATAACGAATCGTATTCGCAGCCCCGGTTTGCTTCATAATCGCTTGGCCGATGTGGATAATCTCTGTCGCCTCAGCGCCAAAGCAATGAACGCCGAGTATGGTTAGCTCTCTCGGGCAGAACAATATCTTGAGCATTCCTGCTCCTTCGCCTGAGATTTGCCCCCGTGCCGTGTCTTTGAAAAACGCGCGTCCGACTTCGAAAGGGATCCGACTGTCTGTGAGCTCGCGTTCAGTTCGGCCGACAGAGCTGATCTCGGGAATCGTGTAAATGCCGGTAGGGACGTCGTCTATGAAGCGAGTTTTGCCGCGATCTTCACCTGTGGCAGAGGCAGCGCGACCTTGATCGTAGGCCGCACTTGCTAGAGAGGGCCAGCCAATAACGTCACCTACTGCGTAAATATTCGGCACTTCAGTTTGATACTGCCGGTTCACTCTGAGCTGACCTCGTGAATCTGCTTCCAAACCCACGTTTTCGAGCCCAAGATTTTGCGTATTACCGCTGCGACCGTTACACCACAGGAGCGCGTCACCTCGGATGCTTTTACCGGATTGCAGGTGAAGAATAACGCCCTCTGGGGTTGCCTCGACTCGTTCATAAGTCTCTCGGTGTCGCACCATTACGCCAGAATCTCTCAGATGGTAATCGAGCGCGACGGAGATTTCGTCGTCTAGGAATGCGAGCAAATTGTCGAAACTGTTGATCAACTCGACTTTGATGCCCAGCCCACTGAATATCGATGCGTATTCGCAGCCGATTACCCCGGCACCATAAATAATCAGTTTTCTCGGTGTGTGCTCAAGGTCGAGGATTGTGTCGCTGTCGTAGACGCGAGAGTGCTCGAAGGGTACGTCGGGTGGATGATAGGGGCGAGAGCCGGTCGCTATCACAATATCCTGAGTTTTTAGCTTTTCCACCGACCCGTCGGAACGAGTGACGCGCACCGTATTGGCGTCTTCAATCTGCGCGCGCCCCCGATAAACGGCGATATTGTTGCGCCCGTAGAATTTGCTGCGCATGTCGACCTGCTGCTCTATGACCGATATCGCATGGCGCAGTACTGTGGGGTAGGGGATTTGACGGCTGTGACCAATCTCTCGAAAGAGCGTGCCATTGTTAAATCGCATTAGTTGCTTCACCGTGTGCCGCAGGGCTTTGGACGGTATGGTGCCTCGGTGGGTGCACGCCCCCCCAACCTGCGGGCTCATTTCGATCACCGCGGCTTTCTGGTGATGTTTGGCTGCGTTGAGCGCAGCCGATTCGCCCGCAGGGCCGCTTCCAATGACAACAAGATCGAACTGGTGCTTCGGCATGATCAATAGGCTCCCTCAAAAGCGTTATTTTATGCCACTTGCCCGTCGAGGGGAAATGCGGCCAAGGTCGACACTGAGACCATGCTATGCCCGCTTTTTTTGATTCACATCAACCCAGGTGTGGCTGCGAGTCCACCTGGACTGTCGATTTTGACCTTGATCAAGGCCTAACGTGGTCACAGGCGTACTATCGCGGCATGGGTGATGGACACCCAGAGATTGACAGGCAGAAGAGGCAACTATGAATACGAAAGTTTGGTTCAAACCCGTAATGATCATGTCAGCGATGGGGCTGATCTCGGTGCAGGCTAACGCATACGAAGCGGGTGATTGGATTGCTCGTGTGGGAGCCATTACGGTCGCGCCAGACGAAAAGAGTGATTCGATTGTTCTGCCAACGGCTCCGGCCGCTACCATCCTGCCCGGCGTTTCTGTCGACAACGATACTCAATTGTCTGCTATGGGTGTGTACATGCTGAGTGATTCCCTGGGTCTGGAAGTTCTGGCTGCAACGCCTTTTAGTCATGACATCTCGCTCAAGGGAGTGAATATCCCAGCTGGCGACACCCAACATTTGCCGCCCACTGTGAGTGTACAGTGGTACCCACGTAGTAATACCTCCGGTTGGCAACCTTATCTAGGTCTCGGTTTGAACTACACCACCTTTTTCAGTGAGGACCCATCTCAAGAACTGACAGACGCACTGGGCGGATTGCTGGGGGCTAACCGTGTCGCCCTTCGGTTAGAAGACTCTTTTGGGCTCGCCGCACAAGCCGGTGTCGATATTCCACTCAATGACCGTTGGTCTCTGAACATGGGCGTGTGGTGGGTTGATATCAATACGACTGCCAAAGTGAAAACCGATGTGGGTACAGTTAAGTTTGATGTTGAGCTCGATCCGATGGTTTACAACATCGGGATAGCCTACCGATTTTAGTCGCTATGTGGTGTCCCCAACACCACTGCTTCGCCCCGCTTTTGCGGGGCTTTTTTCTCCTATACACCTCTGGCGATGCACATAATCGGTGTGTCCTTGCACTAAGACATCGAGCCGATGACTCTAGCGAATTCAACGACCAAACAACTCAGCAACCTGCTAGTTCAGGCACAGCTCAATTCAGGGATCGGCCAGGCCAGCGAACGAGTGATTGAGTGATTGAGTGATTTACGTCCTGGTGCTGCGATTAACTTTGAGTCCAGCCTTACGGCCCGTCGTGATTAATTTCTCGGAGCTAAACGGCTAGGCCGAGTGCATCATCAGGGTGTGTCGAATGAGCATGGCTAAATTAAACAGTCCCCACGCGATTAAGCCTGCACCCATGCTGCGTCGAACCGCTTGGGAATTAAGCCAGCGAGTGAGCCACTGAGCACCTAGGCTGGTAGTGAGCATCGCGGGTAGGGTGCCAATGCCAAAAAGCGCCATGAGAAGTCCTGCGTTTAGCGGATTGGCTTGCGTGCTTGACCACGCGAGTGCGCTGTAAATTAGGCCACAGGGTAGGAATCCCCAAGCGGTCCCCAGTAGAAAAGCTTGATGGGCGTGTTTCGCTGGCAGGAGAGGGCGGGTAAGCTTTTGTATGGGTTGCCAGAGGCGGCTTCCTGCCGACTCGAGTCGTCTTAGCCCCAGCCACCAATTGGCGGTGTAGAGTCCCATGGCAATTAACATCAAAGCAGCCGCATAGCGTAACAATATACGCCACAAATCCATTTGTATGGTCGACGCGACTGCTCCAAGGGCGGCGCCAATCAAAGCGTAGCTACCGATACGTCCCGCGTGATAGGCGAGAGGGAGAGCGGGGCGATTATGGCTACTTAATCCAATTGCCGATGCGATACCACCACACATGCCAATACAGTGTCCAGCACCGGCGAGCCCCATCAGTAGTGCGGTAGCCAGATCTGCGTTGGTCAAAGAGTTGTCTCCTTGTCTTGCGGGGTCTGCTCGTCAAAGCCATCCTCGAAGGGGATATGCTCCCTAAAGTCGTCTTCGAACGGGATCTGTGCATCTCGATCGAGGTCATCGTATTGACCACTATTAATTGCCCACAACACCAGTTTAAACGTGATCACACAGAAAATGAGAGCGATGGGAATTAAAAAATACAGGGTTTCCATTTTGCCTCGCGCTAAGTGATTTTATTTATTCTAAGCGAATTAAGAACAACCACGATTGAACTGAATGACATGCCCAGTGCAGCTAGCCAGGGTGGTACGTGCCCAGCTGCAGCAAAAGGTATAGCGACGGCATTGTAGCAAAGCGCCCATCCTAGATTCTCAATAATGATGCGCTTGGTGCGTGTCGCCAATGAGTATGTTTTGCACAGTGCGTTAAGCTGGTTCGACAAAATGACCATATCGGCCTCGGCTTTTGCCATATCGGATGCGTGTGCGACGGCAATTCCCACATCCGCCTGCGCTAAGACAGCGGCATCATTGATACCATCTCCGATCATAAGTGTTTTCGCACCTCTGGCTTGCAGTTTCTCGACGTACGCAAGCTTGCCTTCGGGTGTTGCACCACTGCAAACGTGTTCGATTCTGAGTGAGTGCGCGAGCAAAGTCGCTTGCGGGCTTGAATCGCCAGTCAGCAGATGAACGTGCATTCCTTGGGATTTGAAGAAGTCAACCACCACACTCGCGTCAATTCGGGCTCGGTCCCGCACGCCGAAGAAGGCCAATACCCCTGAGTCATTTGCCAAGCCAAGCCAGTGGAGTTGACTCTCTGGCCAGGGCTGAGTGCCACAGAGTTCTTCGATAAATCCCCTATTGCCGAGTCGATACTCGCTGTTCGTGAGTTTAATTAGGATGCCGCGCCCGCTGACACTCACAGGACGCTCGGAATGAGTGTGCTTGAGAGCTTGTTCCAGCTCGAGGTGTTCCACCAGCGGGCGATAAGGCCTCCCGGGAGGCCACTGAAAAGCAGAGGTGATGGGATGGTTGCTGTATTCTTGTAGCCTGCAAGCAAGGTAGTAGAGGTCTTGTCCGGAATCTCGAGACGAGGACTGTATTTCGACACAGTCAAAAGCGCCGTCGGTCAAGGTGCCGGTTTTGTCAAAAATAACGGTGTCGATCTTAGCCAGGGTCTCGATGGCGCTTTCACCGCGAGCGATGATTCCTCTTCTGCGAAGTGTTTGAGCCGCGTTTGACAGTGCAGCAGGCGTGGCGAGACCTAAGGCGCATGGGCAGCTTACCACTAAAACAGCGAGCGCGATCCAGAGTGTTTCTGCTGGCTCGTTCTGATACCAATAGACAGCGGTTGCCGCGGCGATGGTTAGAATTACCGCCACAAAAACGCCCGCTATTCGATCTGCCATTAATGCAATTCTAGGCTTGGTCGTCTCCGCATACAGGATCGCGCGCTCAAGTGCATCCAAGCGGGTTGATCCCGGTAGTGCGGTGACAAGAGCGTCACACGTGCCATGCGCTATTACGGTCCCTGCATAGACTGTATCGCCGACCTCAACCGATCGGGTAATTGATTCGCCGGTGAAGGCACTTTCATCGACATCACAAATACCGCTGGTCGTCTGCGCATCGAGCGGGACGCGGTCGCCTTTGAAAAGACGGATCGATGTTCCCAGAGGGATCTCACTGATTGCCACTTTCGTGATACCGTCATGTCCTATGACGGTGGCGGTATGCGGCATTGCATCTTGAAGTGTTTGAAGTGTAAGGCTATTTTTGAATCGACCTCTTTGCTCCGTGAAGCGCGCGACCAGCAAAAAAAAGGTAAACATAACAACCGAATCGAAATAGACTTCACCTCCCCCCGTCAGTGTGGCGGAAACCGAGGCTGACAAAGCCAAACCCAGCGCCAAAGCGATAGGCAGATCCATTATTAAAGCCCCGTGCTTCACGTGTTGCCATGCCGATTTGAAAAAGCCTGCCGCGCTGTAGTAAGTCACGAATAAGGCAACCGGAAGACTAACCCAACGCATGAGGTGCTCATACTGGGATTCCATGCCGTAGATGTTGCCGGCGTGAAGGGCAATGGCGAACATGCCTACTTGCATCATGCCCAAACCAGCAACGGCGATCCGTTTGAGAAGTATGCGGTGCTCTTCTGCCAAAGCTTTGGTTCGCGCAGACACTTGAAATGGTTGAACTTGGTAACCTAAATCAGCGATGCTGCGCATGATCTTTGGGATGTTTGCGTCTGCGCTCAGTTGTAGGTTCAGTCGCGACTCATTGAGGTTCACTTTTGCAGCGAGAACCCCCTCTTGGTGGCCTACACGTCGCTCGACCAACCAAGAGCAAGCGGGGCAGGTCATGCCCAGTATGAGTAGGTCGGTTTGTTCTGTGGCGTCGTCTGACTCTTGTGTGTTCCTCCGCTTCGCGATACTGAGCTCATAGGACGAGAAATCATCATCTAAATTCGCGGCTTGTGGTGTTTCAGCAAAATGCGTGCGTTTACGGTAAAAGTCCCCCATCCCAGAGGCGCAGATCAAGTCAGCGACGGCTTTGCATCCTGGGCAGCACATGGGTTGTGCCTCGCCATTAATTTGACTCGTCCACGGCTTGGAGGGCAGGTCTTCACCGCAATGAAAACAGACTGCGTCGGTGGCGCTCGACACCGGTATTGGGTTTGTCTCTGTCGCGTTCATACCGCCAATCCTAGACTGGCATGGTGCACCGGTGCCGCTTGGGCAGAGCGCGTCTGACGCGGAGGAGTCGATTTCTTCGGTGATGGTTTCAGGTTATGGAGCCGCATCGATAAAGTGAATGCTTTGTAGTCTTCCTGACACGAGCCAGGGCGCTGGATCAGTGCCACTGATCGACCAGTGCCATCCGGGCTGGACCTCGCCGGTTAGCTCAGCGAACCAGCTCTCATCGGGCCCGGGAAGCAAGGTGAACGTCATGTCTCTGTCTGCTTCAAAGGGATGTGCTAAGGTAAGCTCCAATGAATTATCCCGGCTCGCGTGTGGCAGAGTCGTGTGAAAGCGCTTGTTGATCATCTTGATCGTGGCAGAGACACCGAGCCGAGCTGCAGTATCGCGCTCTTCAATACGTTGATTGATGGCAAGCCCGACTTTGTAATAATCATCGATTACTAAGTCGTCGGCTTGATTAAAGGCGATGGAGACGGTGATCAGGCTCGCAGTAACAACCGATCCGAGCAGCGCTATGATAAACCATGGCCAAAACTCTCGATACCATGGCTTTGTATCGTATTGATCGACTATCTGTCTGCTCATAGTGGCTTCATAAACCTTGATTCAATAGTAACGGTTAAGTCAGGATTATCTTCTGCGGTCAGCGAAAAGTGAATTGTTTTCGAGGGGACATCTATGCTGCTCGGCGCGGCGTTAACGCGGAGTGGAACGGTTAGATCTGTGCCAGCCGCGACGATGGGCTCGCTGTTGCCAATAATTCTCGCGCCCTCGAGGCCCGAAATATTGAGTACATAGCGACGCTGTTCATCGGTCATGTTTACGATGTGTATGGTGTAGACGTTCTCGATTCGACCGTCTGCTGTCTCGACGTAGAGCTCGCCGCGGTCTCGCATCACGGTCATTTCAAGCGGCACTCGGTTTATGATGTTGTAAGCAAAAACGCCCGTCATGATAGACAGCATGAGCGCGTATCCAATGATTCTGGGGCGCAACCAGTGGAAGGTCCCACCCTCCAGTGCATGCTCACTGGTATACGAAATCAGATTTTTCGGGTAGTTCATCTTCGCCATAACAGAATTACAGGCGTCTATACACAGTGCACAGCCGATGCACTCGTACTGCAAGCCATCTCGAATGTCGATACCCGTAGGGCAGACCTGAACGCACAATTGGCAATCAATGCACTCCCCCAAACCAAGCCCCTTATAATCGGCGCTGTGCTTGCGCGAACCCCTGGGTTCGCCTCGCTTACTATCGTAAGACACAATGAGGGTGTCTTTGTCGAACATAACGGACTGGAAGCGCGCGTAGGGGCACATGTATTTGCACACCTGTTCTCGCATCCACCCCGCGTTTATGTAGGTCGCTAGCGTAAAGAACACCGTCCAAGCAGCTTGCCAAAATCCTGTGCTGAAGGTCGCGAGTTCCGGTAGGAGTTGGCGAATCGGGTAAAAGTAGCCCACAAAGGTCATACCCGTCATAAAGGCAACAAACAGCCAGCTCGAATGTTTCATCCCTTTGCGGACGAACTTTTCCAGGCTCATGGGTGCTTTATCTAACTTCATGCGTTGGTTACGGCTGCCCTCGAAGCGCTGCTCAAGGTACATGAATATCGAGGTCCAGACCGTTTGTGGACAGGTGTACCCGCACCAGACTCTTCCGGCTACCACCGTTACCGCAAAAAGTGAGTAGGCCGCAATGATCAATAGAAAGGCCAGCATCGAAAAATCTTGAGGCCAGAATGTCATTCCCAAAATGTGAAATTTTCGCGCGGGTAGATCAAACAGTATTGCTTGGCGACCACCCCACTCAAGCCACGGGAGCCCAAAGTAGCCAATCAGGAGTGGCCAGCCAGTGTAGAGTCGAACGCGTTGAAAAAAACCTTCGATTTTGCGCGTATAAATTTTTTCACGTTTTTGGTAGAGATCGAGTTCGGCAACCTCGGCGGGCGCGATTTCATTTAGATCAATACGTTGTTCATCGGACATGGCTGCGGTTTACCTCTAACTGATGTCCCAAAATTCAACGTCGCTACGCGACGAATAGCTGGTGCGAAAAAAAGGGGAACCGTGTTCCCCTGAGTTTAGCCCCCTTTATTGGAGAGGCTGTATACGTAAGCTGTGAGAATGTGAATCCTGTCCTCCGATAGCAATTTGGCTTGCGCAGGCATAATGCCGTTGCGTCCAGCGCGAAGGGTTTGTGCAATATCGCCCTCACTGCCGCCATAGAGCCAAATCCCGTCTGTCAAGTTGGGCGCCCCCATCATTTGGTTGCCAGTCCCATCTGGCATGTGGCAGGCCGCACAGTACATGCCGAATTTCTGAGCGCCAGCGGCTGCCAGTTGCGGGTCCGCCGTACGCTTGTTCAGTGTCAGCAGATGGGCCGTCATTTCTTTGATTCCTTGATCGCCTAGAACGGAACCCCAAGCCGGCATCGCAGCTTGGCGACCGTTGATTAAAGTGTGTTTAATCGCAGCGGGTGTGCCACCCCACAACCAATCGTTGTCGGTTAGATTAGGGAAGCCGTACCCACCCCGGGCATCGGCTCCGTGGCACTGCGCACAGTTGTTGCCGAACAAACGCTGACCCATTTTTAAAACAGCGGCATCCTTAGCGATTTCTTCAACGGGCAGGGCGAGATAGCGGTCCCGCATGGCTCGGTACTTTGCTTCCGCTTTAGCGACCTCTTGGTCGTGTTGCCCTTCTTTTGTCCAGCCGAGGAAACCCGTGTAGTTGCCCATGCCTGGGTAGGCGGCTAGGTAACCAAGCCCCCATACGATGGTGATCGTAAACATGAAGAACCACCAGGCGGGAAGAGGGTTGTCGTACTCCTCGATCCCATCATAGACGTGTCCTGTTGTCTCGCCTGCGTCTTTGTCTTTCTTGCGATTGGCAAACAAAAGCCAAGTGATGCCAATAATTGTGATGCTGGTCAGAATAATGATCCAGTTACTCCAAAAACTACTCATTGTGTGTCTCCTGTGACCGAGCGTGCGAGCTTGGCTCGTCGGCAAAGGGCAGTGAGGCTGCCTCGTCAAATTCGTGCTTGCGACGGCCGCTGTACGCCCAAAAGCATAAACCGATGAATGAAACTAACAGCATTACGGTACTGAGGCCGCGCAGATCGTTTATGTCCATCAGCGCTTCTCCGAGAGTACTGTGCCTAAGTTCTGTAGGTAGGCGACGACAGCATCAATTTCGCGTTTACCTTCGACCGCAGCGCTCGCGCCATCAATATCGGCTTGAGAATAGGGAACCCCCAGCGTCTTCAGTGTCTGTAGTTTTTTGGGTGTCACGGAGCTGTCAACGGTGTTCTCAAACAGCCAAGGGAAAGCCGGCATGTTGCTCTCAGGGACTACGTCACGCGGATTCATTAGGTGCGCACGGTGCCAATCATCACTGTAGCGGCCGCCCACTCGCGCGAGGTCAGGCCCCGTGCGCTTAGACCCCCACAGGAAGGGGCGGTCGTAGACGAACTCGCCCGCTACGGAATAGTGGCCGTAGCGCTCGCTCTCTGCTCGCAAAGCTCTAATCATCTGTGAATGGCAGGTGTTACAGCCTTCACGGATGTAGATGTCGCGACCCTCAAGTTGCAGGGCAGTCAGCGGTTTAAGGCCTTCAACTGGCTCCGACACTTGCTTAGAAAAAATCAGAGGTACCAGTTCTACCAGTGTGCCGAAGCTAATCGCCACGATGGTAAGGACGATCATCAAGCCCACATTTTTTTCGATAACTTCATGCTTCATGATCAACTCCTTAGGCGGCTGCAGCGTGAGTATTTGCGGCTTCTTTTGAGTCGCCGTGGATGGTCATGTAGACGTTGTAGGCCATCAGCACCATCCCTAGGAAGAAGATCAAACCACCCGCGAGACGGACCATGTAACCTGGATAACTCGCGACCAGAGACTCAACGAAGGTGTAGGTTAGCGTGCCGTCTTGGTTGTAGGCACGCCACATCAAACCTTGCAGTATTCCATTGACCCACATCGAGGCAATGTAAAGCACCGTGCCAATCGTCGACATCCAGAAATGGGTGTTGATCAGGTCGGTGCTGTACATTTTTTCTTTACCAAATAATATCGGTATCAGGTGGTACAGAGAGCCGATCGATATCATGGCTACCCAGCCCAGAGCGCCAGAGTGAACGTGCCCGATTGTCCAGTCAGTGTAGTGACTGAGCGAGTTTACCGTTTTGATAGACATCATTGGGCCTTCAAAGGTCGACATGCCGTAGAAGGATAGGCTCACTACTAGGAATCGCAGGATGGGATCGGAGCGCAATTTATGCCAGGCTCCAGAAAGGGTCATAATGCCGTTGATCATGCCGCCCCAGCTCGGTGCGAGCAAAATAAGCGACATAACCATACCCACACCCTGGGCCCAATCTGGCAATGCGGTGTAGTGAAGGTGGTGTGGACCTGCCCAAATGTAGACCGCAACGAGTGCCCAGAAGTGTACGATACTCAAGCGGTAAGAGTAGACGGGGCGTTCCGCTTGCTTCGGGACGAAATAGTACATCATTCCTAAGAAGCCGGCGGTCAAAAAGAACCCAACAGCATTGTGACCATACCACCATTGCACCATGGCGTCGGCGGTACCCGCGTAAAGACTGTAACCCATGCTCCAATTCACAGGTAGCACGGCGCTATTGATTATGTGCAGAACCGCGACGGTAATGATGAAGGCGCCAAAAAACCAGTTCGCAACATAGATATGGCTTACGTTGCGTTTGGCGATGGTGCCGAAGAAGACAATGGCATAGACCACCCAAACGACGGCGATCAGAATGTCGATTGGCCAGATAAGCTCAGCGTACTCTTTAGAAGAGGTTAAACCCATAGGCAAGGTGATGGCGGCGAGTACGATAACGAGCTGCCAGCCCCAAAAAGTAAAGGATGCGAGCTTGTCCGATATCAGTCGTGTCTGTGTTGTGCGCTGCACTACGTAGTACGAGGTTGCAAATAGCGCGCAGCCCCCGAACGCAAAAATGACGGCATTGGTGTGTAAGGGGCGAAGTCGGCCAAAGCTAAACCAGGGCTGATTGAAGCTGAGTTCGGGCCAGACGAGCTGAGCGGCGATCAGTACGCCCACCAGCATCCCCACGATACCCCAAACAACCGTCATAATGGCGAACTGCCTCACGACTTTGTAGTTGTAGACGGGGTGCTCAAGTTGTGCGTTAAGTTCACTCATGATTTTCTTCCGTAGTCTCGGGCACGTTTAAAGGGTGTGGTCAGTAAATTCAGGGGCAAAGCCATACTCCCAGAGCATGACCGTGACGACCAAAATGCCCACGTAGATGACAAGCGCAATGGCGATAATTGCGCTGGAAAACAAGAATCCCCGTTCTTCGGGAATATTCATTACGATCGGAATACCCAAATACAGCAGATAAGTCGCCCATGACAGCGCGACCACGCCGATTAAAAGATCGACCCAAAGCAGAGGGTAAAAGCC
>Ga0181571_10001090_pt1 | contig 19177 bp, 11 predicted proteins | sample 101ome_17_FD_132440 | JGI IMG/M metagenome (GOLD analysis project Ga0181571, IMG submission 132440) | Coastal salt marsh microbial communities from the Groves Creek Marsh, Skidaway Island, Georgia - 101407AT metaG (megahit assembly) | ecosystem: Environmental > Aquatic > Marine > Intertidal... | reverse complement strand
CCTCAGCAGCAGATGGGCGGAATGGGTGGCATGATGGGAGGCATGCCCCAACAACAGCAGATGGGAGGGATGCCTCAGCAGCCCCAAATGGGCGGCATGGGTGGCACGATTGGAGGAATCCCTCAGCAGCCCCAAATGGGCGGCATGGGCGGCATGGGCGGCATGGGAATGGGAGGCATGTCTGCCCCCGCTGTCGGCGTTTCAGATCCCTTTGGCGCCTCTGTGAGTGCCGCGCCCGAGGCCCCAGACCCCTTCGCTTCCCTCGGTGGATCGATTGGAATATCGGCACCCAAGCCCAAGCCTAAGCCCGCGTCTGCTCCCGCGCCTCAGCCAATGAACGGCCAGATGAACGGGATGATGGGCGGTGTGGGAGGAGTGCCTCCGCAGCAGCAGCAAATGGGCGGCATCATGGGAGGGATGCCTCAGCAGCCCCAAATGGGTGGCATGATGGGGGGCGCACCTCAAATGGGAGGGATGCCCCAGCAGCAGCAGATGGGCGGGATGGGCATGTTTGGGGGATCGGGCATGGGTGGAGGCATGATGGCGCCTCAGCAGCAACAGCAGCCGAACATGTTTGCAGGAATGTCTGCTCCGACTCCCGCGGCACAGCAGAAGCCTGCTTACGATGCCAGCAACCCGTTTGCTGGCATGTAAAGTGAAGATCTCTCTGCATATAAGGCTCTCCTTCGTAGTCAAGAATGTGATGATGATGTCATATTACGCTACCTTGAGCGTGCGCTCGAAGTTCTCGATCGACTTGAAGAGCTCCGAGAAGTTCCCCTTGCCGAACCCGCCGCATCCAGCTGCCTGCTCCATCTTTCTCTCCTTGGCTTTCTCGCCATCTACCTCCCGCATGCAGCCGATCCTCTGGATAATTTCGATGAACACCGTCGGCCTGTCTCCCAACGGCTTCGTGAATACCTGGATCAACACGCCCTGGTCGTCCTTGTCCACTAGAAGGCCGAGCTCCTCTACCTCCTTGAACTGTTCCGGAGACAGCGCGTTAGCGCCCACTCTCTTTGGCAGGTCCCGGTAGTACCCCTCCGACGCCGGCTTCTGAAACTCGAAACCACCGCGAAAACCTCCATGCGCGCGCATCTTTCGAACAGTATCGAAGATATTATCCGTCTTAAGAGCCAGGTGCTGCAGACCGGGACCCTTGTTCTGCTCAAGGTAGGTCTGGATCTGGCTCTTTCGCTTTGTCCCAAACGTTGGCTCGTTCACTGGGAGCAGGACGTACTCGCTGTTGTTCGCCAGCACCATCGAGTTGAGGCCACTGTCCACGGTACCGACGTCCTCCGCGGTGAACTCCGCGAATTCGTGCATCCCCGTGAAGTTCGAGATGTAATCGACAGTCTCCAGCAGGTCGTGCACGTTACCCACCGCGTGGTCCAGTCGCTGCAAGCCGTAGCACAGCGGCTCGGAACCCGCCGGCTCAACCGGGACGGGCTCGTATCGCGGAAGGCAAAAGGGACCGCTCGTCGCCACCTTCTTGCCGACGAAGCGCATGACCACGTCACCGTACAGCTCCACCTCGGAGATTCCCTCCGCGGGTTTCGTCCCGTCCAGACAGTCGTCGTACGCCGCGTTCCTCGCGCCGCGTTTCGAAGATTCGCGATGGGCCTCCTCCGCGTCGTCCACAACCACACCGACAGCCTTGACCGCCAGGCCGTGCTTCGTGATGAAGCGAGTCATGTTCTCCCCGTCGTAGCAGCTGTGCGGCATGCTCGCCCTTTTCTTGTCGATGTCCTCGGCGGTCTGCTCCTCTCCTCCGCCGTACGGGGCGCTGAACACGAACACGAGATCGTTCGATCGGAGGACGTAGGAGGCGTACACCGAGTTGCCCGTGGTCATGTCGCTTTTGGCGACCACCTGCATACCCAGCGCAACCGCGAACCTAGACGCGGTGGTGATTGCATCGTGGCACCTGAGTGAGACGTCAGCTCGGTCAGCACACGGGAGGGTTAATCGGTGTCGAGGCGACCCATTGCAACGCGTGACGTGGCCATTGCGATAGGATAAAGCGTGAACGGCGGTGAACGCACCAGAACTCCACGTGATGGAAGCAATGCAGGGGAAAGCGGTCGGACTTTGGGTTATGCCTCTTGAAGTTCTTCGCGCCGACCAGCTTGTGGCGCTTAGGGGCCTCGGAGTTCTCCGCCATCGCGCGCCGGTGGGTCACGCGCCGGTGGGTACGCGCGTGCCGGTTTGAAACAAAAAAGCCTCCAAAATTTTGTCAAAAAAGCAGGGCGGCGGCGACAATCGACCTGAAAACGAGAGCGACCGGGTCACTCTCGCGGACACCACGTGGGACCAGAGTCGCTCGCGGCTTCTCTCGTGAGTCTCACAGGACACCCGGTACTGACATTCAGGGCGAAATGGGCGAGGTGAAGCTTCCCGAGGACGTCAAGGAGCAGCTGGAGAAGTTCGAGGCGGCGGTGCAGGAGATGGAGGAGGGTCTCACGCCGCTGCTGTCGGCGGACCGCAAGGAGATGGAGGCGGCGCTCAATCCACTGGAGCGCGCCAGGGTTCACATCGCGCTGGCCAACGCAGTCAGCACGCTCTATGCGAGTGAGTAAAGCAGCCCAGAGTGCCGGCCCCGTGTTCTCGCGCCACCCTACCCGCCCGGGCGAAACTCCCCCGAAAATCCCGCCTTCCGGCGAACATTCACCAACTCACCTCGCCTCTGCGCGTTTCCCCTCGAATCACAGTGTACATCAAGACTGTGGGCATGGATCCCGCCGATCACGGCATCTCGCGTGAGTTGGAGAGGGTGGACCTATACAAGGGGAAGGTGGACAAGGCGCTGAAGCTGGGGGGTCCAAACACCAAGCTCGACGTGCCCGCTGCGGAGCGCATGATCAACGCCGCTCAGGGTGGAAAGAAGAAGCGGGAGGCCAATGTGGACGAGGCCGAAGATCCGATCGAGGAGGCGTTGGAGACCAAGAAGAAGGGAGACAAAAAGAAGAAGAAGAAATGAGCGTCCTCCACGGGGTGCACGCGGCGACGCGCTGAACTCTGAGAACATGTACAACAGACGACGATTCCTCACTGCGGTCACTTGTACCTCTCGTAGCGATCCTGACGCTTGGCCGGACTCCTCGAGCGGCTGCGGCTGCGGCTGCGGCTCCTCGATCGCTTCCTTCGATCCCTGCTCCTGGACCGGTCCCTGTAGTCCCTGTCCCTGCTCCTGGACCGGTCCCTCCTCCTGTCCCCGTCCCTGTCCCTTCGCCTGTCGTCGTCGTCCCACCTGGACCTCCTCTCCTCCTTCTTCACCCTCCCCTCCACCGCCCGCTGTCGCTTCTTGAGCTCCTCCGCGATCTCCTTCTGGCGCTTCAGCTCGGCCGCCTTCTCGTCGATGAACTTCTGCGGTATGCCACTCGCGTTCTGCGTCGCCGAGACCAGCAGTTCCCAGAGCTCCACCATGAAGGTGTCGGTGTTGACGTCGAGAAAGGTCAGGAGCTGCGAGTGGATGCCCGCGCCGCTGCTGTGAACCTGGTCCATTTCCAGAAAGTTGAATATCATCGCGACGAGCACCTCGTCCTCCACGCCGAGGAGCTCCGTGACGCGGTTCGTGATCCACGGTTTCATCACATCGAACTTGACCAGTCGCAGATCCACCCGGCGATCGAGCTCGGGGGGGTACTTTGCAGCCTTGGACTTCTTCTTGACGCCGACCGCTGAGACAGCGCGGCTGAAGGGCTGCCTGGCCGTCCTGTTACTCGACGACATCGCGACCAAGGCGTCACGCGCTTCGGGGTGTGGACCAGAATTTCAATTCTGCAGTAATTTGACCGCCGGCAGAAATTCATCCTGGCTGCCAGTCTGCGGCGGCCGGATTCCACCTGCACAGTGCCTACCGCGCCCAAGCCCTCAAAGCAAGGCGCACGACCCTGGTACCGCCGCGATCCGATCGAGAATACTCAACCGCTTCTGAGGCGAGGCTTCGATCGAATCCGGATACAGCCTCGGCGCCCTGCACGCAAGGGAGTCGTAAGAGCGGGGAAGTCTCGCGAAAGGCGCTTCCAAGGAGAGGGCGCTCGCTGGATAAGAAAGGTTCCGGGCCTGCGCCAACACAACCGCTTCAGCCATGGACAGCATGGGTCAGGTCATGAGAGCTGCGGTCGGGGTGAGTGCCCAGATATACCCTGCCGACATCTTCGTCGTCGATCGCGTGCCGCAGCCGGCCGTCATGGGACCTCTCCCGTCGTGGATGCCCGCCCACAACCCTAAACCCTGTCGCCCGGGGTGGCCAAACCCAATCGCGGCGAGTCCGTCGCTGACATCCTCCTTCTTTTTCTTACAGGTTGGTTTCTGGATCAACGCGGTGAATATGGCCAAGGAATTCAAGCCACACATCTTCAAGCACGACTGCGATGTGTGCCACCGCACCGGTATCCTGACGTGCCAGAAGTGCGACGGCGTCGGCCACTCACAACGCACCGTCTTCAAGAAGTTCGACGCCACGAAGATCACGCTGGATGACGAAAGGGACGACAGCGGGTACCACACGTGCGCCTTCTGCAAGGGAAGCGGCGTGGAGGACTGCAAAAAGTGCGCCGCGAAGGGCTGGGTGTACCTGCCCTTGATCAACGTGCGCAAGTTTCAGCCTCACCCGATGTTCGAGAACTATCACTGGAACAGGATGAAGCAGATCGCCCCGCAAAGGGACTTCGAGCTCAAGTTTCAGAAGCACAAGTTCACCGAAATGCTAGATGCGGGCGACGCGGAGAATGAGAGACAGAAGGAGGAGGCGGAGAGGAGGGAGCGCGCGGAGAGGAGAGCACGCAAGGCGGCCAAGGCGGAAAAAGCGAAGAAGGGCAAGAAGGACAAGAAGGACAAGAAGGACAAGGACGGGAAGGACAAGAAGAAAAAGAAGAAGGCTGCCGCGTGAGGAGACAACCGCCCTGTCATAACCATGAAATACTTTCAATCACACACTCGCTCAAACCCTCACGGGTTGAACCCGGCAAAAATGAGTAAGATGAAGCTCACGAAAGCGGTGAGAAAGGCGTAGTTGATCGCGTCCGGCACATTGCTCTCTTCCTCAACCGTCCTCCTCGTCCCGGACCCCGCCGTTTTGGGGGAACTACCGGGCACCTTGGCACCCCGAGGTTGAGCCTTTCGTGTCACGCGCGGGTCGTCCCGCGAGAGTTCCTCCGGCGTCCACGCCTTGGCGCGCTCCGGGTCCCTGTCCCGCTCCAAGAGCAGAGTCACCGGTCCGTCCGCGACGAGTCCCGACGTCAGCGCCGACGTGGTCTTTGTCCACGACTGACCATCGGCTCCGAAGAGCACCACCGCGCGTTTACTGCCTGAGAGATCTCCCAGGAGCTGCGCCCTGGGTCCGAACGATACGGTAGACGTCGTGAACGCCCTCAACACGTCGCCCCTGCTGGCCGCCTGAGCGCCAGCCGGAGACAGAGACGCCACGGCAGCCGCTCGACCCGCGCGAGAACCGTCCACAAAGTCCGCCACCCTCACCCTGCCCTCGGTGTCCGGCTCGAATACAATCCCCAAGGGTCGCTCCATCGTCACCTCCACGATGTCGGACTCTCCGTTGGACAGGGTCTTTGGCAGGAAGAACGTGCGCTTGACACGCTTGCCGACCAGGCCTACATCCACTTTCACACGCTCCCCGGGATCCGTCGTCCTCACCGCGTTGTAGTAGTACCCACTCGCATAGTACACCACCTTGCCCCTCGAATCCGTCTCCCACTCCCCGCTAGTCGAAGGATCGGGCTCCGGGTCGTAAGACACCCAACCGTCCTGCTCCAGCGCCTCGTCCTGCGACTTGGACACGGACCCACCTCCGCCGAGGAAACTCCACCCTTCGTCCTCATCCGTGGACCCAGCTGCCCGATGCCGGTTGCCGCGGATAGGGACGCGTCGGATCCAGTTGCGATGAACGAGACGTCGGTGAGGAACGCCGATCCGAAACGCAGAGGACGCCGCCGACATCATGTCTCCTCGCGGCTCGCGCGACTCGAGTGTGACTGGACAAACAAGATTGCGCAACAAAGACGTGGCAGCGTTTGGGCAGCTCTTTGCCAAGTTGGGTTCTCGCCGCTGCACACACATGAAAAAACAGCGGCAATGGCAACGGACAGGCAGTGTCATCATCAACCAGTGTTTAACTTATGTTACAATCAACACCGTAGGCTCGAAGCTCTCGCGTTCTAAACTCGGAGCCCCTAGCTCTTGAAGGGCACGGCACGCCATAATATAGTGTGACTGGAAGTCATCGCCGATGGGTGTACCTGACAGAGAAGCCTCACGCGGCAAATCCTCCGGAGACGGGCGCGCGAGATGGAGCCATCTTGGTCCGTCTATGCTTGCTCCTCGGCGAGGGCGGGGGCATGATCGCCTCCTCTATGGCCCTCTTGTGGCCCACTTTGCCCTCGATCCTCGCGAGCCCGGCTGCGACCGCCGCAGGCTGCGGGGACTTTTTGCTCATCTCCTCCTGCGCCGCGAGCCTCGCCGGCGGGAGCTTGACCGTCTCGAACCCACTCTTCTCCCCCGACGACGTGTCCGGCGCCTCATGGCTCCCACCCCCTTCCTGGTTCGTCGGCGAGTTGCTCCCGTCCCTGACGCTCGGCATGGATCCGACGTGCGTGAGCTGCGACGCGCTGCTTCGGTTGCTCTGGCGCCCGTACAGCTTGTTGGACCTCCTCGACGCGGCTGGCGCGTCCGTGCCCGATCCGGACCCGGAGCCCCCGTTGCTCCCGTCGCTGTCGTCTTTTTGCACGGAGTTGGCCAGGTTTTGCTGCTGCTTCTTCTCGTCCGCGATCATGGAGAGCAGCTCCTTGCGGGTCATGCGCTGAAGTTTTTCAATCTCGTGCGCGTACTCGGAGATGTCCAGGTTGGTGACGATGACGCCACCCTCTGTGGACGCCTTGTGGATCGCGGCGCGATCGTACGCGCGCGCGGCGAGCTCCTCCGTTGCGAAGAACCCCAGGTGAAGCTGCTTGCCGCCCACGTTGATCTGTCCGTGCCACTTGCCCGTCTGCTTCAGCAGAGAGACACCCCTGTACTGGGAGGTTTGCGTACCGTGCCTACGGGCTTTCGCCCGCAGGGTGGCCACCAGCTCGCTGACGGACACCTTCTGAAGCGCTTCCATCTCCTTGGCGTAATCGGTTATGGGGTAATTCGTGGCCGCCGCCGGGCCCGCCTTGTTGATCGCGGCTCTGTCGAACGCGCGAGCCGCCTCCTCCTCCGTGTCGTGGTCCCTGCTCGCGCGGAAGGAGGGAGGTCAGCGAACAATTCATTTCAAGATGGCACGCTTCGTTGTTAGAAATTGACGATGCTGTTTGGGGGGGAAGGGTAGGGTCGCGACTCACCCGAGGCTCGTCGTCTTGCCTCCAGCGGAAATTTGAGCGCGCCACTTCTTCGTCGGGCGGAACAGCGTCACGCCGCGGAATTTGCTGCTCTTTGGCGGCATTGCGCTTGTCGTGCAGACCCGATCGCGTTCGGCAGGATCGTACTACCAGCTAGCTAGTAACAGTCCGGGCCGCCCCGGAGGTTCCAAATTCGTGGAAATGGAGCGGGGACCCCAAGGATGTCCCCGCGAGTTACCAGCGCGTTTCTGGTCAAACAAACCGGAACAGAACGTCGCGTGTGCGTCTGTACTCCAGTGCGACTGGCCGAGACAAGGTGTCGCGTCCCGAGCGCTGAGCGGGGTGCGCCGAACGGGGCGGTCTCCCGTTGGGAAAAAACCAAAAAGTGCACCGCGTTGAACTTTTTCAGATATTTCTCAGAGATGACGTGGCTTCGACGCGGATTGAATGGCGGGAGTCTGGGTCTATTCTTGAGTTGACGAGATTTGTTTGGTGTTGCTTCAACCTCGACGAGCTCATGCCCGACTCTAAGCTATCAGTTGATTCTCGACTGCGAGTGGCGCTTGATCTCGTACATGAACGCGGGGTTTGTGACCGCATCCTTGCAAAGCGCCGCGCCGTCCGGTCCCATCTGCGCCAGGACGCCATCCGGCCCCGTGAACCTGGTGTAATACACCAGCAGCTGCGAGAGCGTCCGCTGCAGGACATCCATCCCCCGCTGCAGGTTGCCGAAGTTCTTGATAACCTCGGCGTGAATCCGCTCGATGGCTCCCTTCCAACGATCGGCGAAGTCGCGCATCAACTGCGTAGCCTGCTGAAGCGACGGCGCTTGTCCTTCAGCGGCCTCGGCCCCCTTCTGCAAAGCCTCCGCGCTCTTTACGAACTCGATGAGCGGCCCGAAGTGGTCGGCGAGTTCCTCCTCGACGAAGGCATCGGACTGCGCCGCGAGCTGTTGGTCAAAGAACTTGAACGTTTCGTTACTGAACGTCTGCCCGCCGCCGTTCTCGTCGTACTTGAGGAAGATCGGTCTAGCCTCCCTGACAACCGCGCAGATTGTGTCAAAGTTGTTAAACAAGAACACCGTACCGCGCTTCTTCCCTGGGAACATCTTGGCCACCTTCTGCAGTAGCGCGTGCACCGCGAACCTCAAGCGCTCCAAGTTGCTCTCTAGCTGCCCGTCGCCTATGAACCCGTCGGATTCCCCGTTGGCCATCGAGCCTCCGCCGCCGAGCGCAATCATGGAAGCGGCAAACTCTGCGTACCTTCTTGCCACGTAGTGCGCCCTGACATCATCTTTGAACATGGCGTTGACGTTTGCGGCCAAAACCGACTGCAGGTGCGCATCAAAAACCTCCTTGAACTTTGGCCAGAGTGTCATGTTGACCCCGTCCAGGTAATGGTCCAAGCACGGCACTCTCCGCCTGGACATCACCACCCGGTGCTCCCTGTTAATTAAAATCATAAGCAGCAGCCCGATGGCATCAAAGTTGCCGCCGAACACGTTACTCGCGCCACCATGCGCCAGACCCAGCTGCAGGTTTTCTTCCATCGTCGCAATAGTCGGCGCGAACACGTCGTTGAAGATGGTTCGGTCCTGCTGCCAAAACTCGACGCAGAACAGGTACTCAAACGTCGCCGTGTCCATCACAAGCTTGTGGCTGCTCCTGAACAATGCCTCGTGCGGCACCTTCAGGCCCTGTGACTGCACCTGGTGGACGATCAGCGGCGGCGTCGTCTCTAGGTTTCCGAGCACCGCCGCCCTGGAGCCGAGCGAGAACACCGAGGAGCGGTTCTTTAACGCCGCCGCGCTCTTCGCACCACCAAACTGTGCAAAGAAACTTCCGGCACCGCCGCTCGCCGCGTTCTCCTCAGCACCCAAAAGGTCGGTCCTGCTCGCGATATCCTGCTGAAGGCTCCGCAGCGAGGACACGTAGCCGTGTATGGCCTGACGCAGCACCTTGGACATCGTATCCACGTAGCAGGCGCGAACCTCTGTCAGGATCGCCGGAGCGTGGTTCGCCAAAAACGTCACCAAGTACTTGTACGGCATGATGGAGTTCTGCTGCAGTATCTGCACGTTCGTCTTTGGCTTGCGCAGGCTGTAAAACCGAGCCATCAGAAACTCCCTCGACTTTGCGCACGCCGTCGCCTTGAGTCGCTCCAGCTCCGGCACGACATCCTCCGCCGCCTTTGAAGCCCTCGCGCTCGGGTTGGCCTCAACGGATTTCAACCTCCGATCGAGGTCGGCGAGGGCGGAGAGGTATCGCTCAGACACGTCCTCCTCGGCGATGGCGCGAACCAGGTCCGGCGGCAGGGTTATTGAATCTACGAACGCGCTCAGCCCCCGCTCGGCAGCCTTCCTGTTCCTCAGCTTGATCCCCATGGACTGGCTCTGGTCCTGCAGGCTTCGAATCTCGGTGCTGATCTTCCCGAGCTCCGTCTTGAACCCGCTCAACAGGGACTCCATGTCTCCCAAGATGCCGTCGCAACTCTGAATCTGCGCGTGCAGCTCTAGCAGGTTGTCTGACTCCGCCACGTAGTCCTTGATGGACTCCATCTCAACCGACTGCAGCTTGTCCTCGACAGCCTTCGCCCTTTGCTTGAGATCCGTCGCGTCGCTGTTCTCCATCACCGACCGAACCACGTCGTGGTCCGCGTACTTGACCAGATCGAGGTCCAGCCCACCTTCCTCCAGCGCCGCGAACACGTCGTTGTCCCTCTCGGAGGTTATGTCCAGCGGACCCAGGTTCAGCTCGCGCTCCACGGACACGTCGTCCTCGCCGGTGTGAACTCCATTCGAGGATAGATGGCCAGCGTCGCCCCCCGCCTTCTTATCGTCCAAAGGGCCCACCTCGCCGAGGAGCTCCGCGAGCGCAGCCTCGTGGTCCTTGTCTGCCATCCTGAACCCCGGAACGGCGCTATCTCACGCTCGCCGACGCAACCCTTCCCCGCGCCACCGGCACCGAATGAATGAATTCCGTCCTCGTTGTTGGCTTTCGAAGTGCCTTCTCGGCGCCTGGCCGGTTTCTTGAGTCGTGAACCGTGGAAGGTGCGCTCGCATGTGATTGGTCGAGATCCGATCTCAAGTTTCGTCTCCACTTGTCGAGGAGATATCGCGTGCGTGCACCGGGCATTGCGCGACGCGCGAGGACGCCCAAGTACATCCTCGCGACCAGTGACGATGACCGCGGTAATGTCTTTCGCCACATCCACGAGGGCGACGCTCGGTGCTGACGTCGCCGCGTCTCGTCGAAGCGGCCGACGCGTCGCCCGCCGTTCGGCGATTGGAGGAGCCTCCGGGAGTGCTGGCACCGCCGATGACAAGGTCAAGCCCGACTGGGCCGGCGACGACCTCCTGTCCAAGGTGGTGGACGCGGCCATCTCCAACAAGGTTCTGTACGAGGGGATCATGAAGCCCATGGCCAGGCGCACGCTGATCAACACCGCGGAGAAGAACGGCGTGGCGTGGAGGGACATCGCAGAGGAGCTGGGCAACGAGCCCGCGGTGAAGCAGGCGTTTGCCGAGATCGAGAACAAGAGTGTGGAGTACCCGGAGTACTATCTCCAGCCCTTCCACGCGTACGCAGAGGGTAACCTGTGCTGGCAGGCGGCTGTCGAGGCTGAACCTGCGACGTACTCCATGGCCCTGAGGGTATGGCCGAAGGATCGCATCACCGCAGACACGGCACAGAAGAGGTTGAGGGATTCGTACACAGGTGCGCTTAGGGCGCACGTGGACGAATTCTACGGTAAGGAGCCCGATACGATCGTGGACGTCGGTTGCTCGGTGGGTATCAGCACCAGGTACATCTCGGACGCGTTCCCGAACTCCAAGATGGTCGGGCTCGACCTCTCCCCGTACATGCTTGCGGTGGCGAAGCACAGGGACGCGGGTGAGCCGGGGAGCGAGCGCAGGACTTGGGTACACGGAAAAGGGGAGGACACGAAGATGGCGGACAACTCCGTCGACATCGTGTCCCTGGCTTTCGTGATCCACGAGTGCCCGGAGTACGCGACGAGGGCGCTGATGACGGAGGCGGCGAGGATCCTCAAGCCCGGCGGCGTTTTCGTGATGACCGACAACAACCCAAAGTCTCCGGTGATCCAGAACCTGCCACCGGCGCTGTTCACGCTGATGAAGTCCACTGAGCCTCACTCCAACGAATATTACACAATAGATATCGAGGGGATGCTGAGGGAGTGCGGATTCGAGCACGTTCACACCGAAAACACCGACCCGAGGCACCGCACTGTGCTCGGTAGCCTCAAGAAGTAGAGCCATTTTTTGCAATGTAAACCAACTCATCAATACAAGTTACTCATCAATATGTCTATGTAATCTACACTTGCGAGGAAGCGAGCAATCATTCAAAGATTTCCAGGTCCTCGTCCGCCTCTACGTCCACGTAGTTGGATTGATCGAGCCGCCGTTTAACCATCTCGTACACAACAAACGAGATCCCAGCCTGCGGGATCATCTTGGTGGACGCCGGAAGCCAGCCGTTGAACAACCCTTTGTACCCATCCTTGGCGATCGTGTACCGCATCACGCTCACTAAGTTCTGCTTGCCCACCAATCCGGGCACCAAAGTTCCGGTCTGCAGCTTGACCGTGGCGCTGTAGAGTGGAAACGAGATGGTGGAGGCCAAAAAACCTGAAATGAATCCAATTCCGAGCGTTGGAAGAGGACCCGCGCTGTCCACGCGAGCGAATTTCCTGTACTGCGCGCTCAGGATGTCGTAGCAACCGAAAGATATACCGGCATACGGTATCACGCCCACCATCGCCGCGCCCCAGCCGCTGTATAGACCGCGGATCCCCTCTTTCTTCGCAATCTCCACCATCGCCTGTGCGATGTTTGTCGCTCCCGTCTTTGACATGTTCATGGTCACTCGGGTCGAAACCACCTCCAGTGGATACAGGATGCTGTCTGAGGTCATGCCCGCCAGTGAACCCGCGAGTAGACGCTCCAAGTTTGTCGGTTCGCGGTCGTTGCCTGTGAGCAGACCCTTGTACACTGCGTAAGCGAAAAAATCAATTGCCTTGCCCGGTGCGCTGCTGATGCAGTTGGACATGTTGCCCTTGAACAAACCGCCGACACCCTCCGTGCGCGCGATGTGCGACATCGTACTCCACATTTCGCGGGCTGACATGCGACTCGCACCCCCTTCCCCGGCGATGGATCGAACCGCAACGACGTTGAGTGGCGAAGAGACCGTCTTGGAAGCGATGCCCGCAATGCCACCTGCCAACAAGTGTCCCCACGGTTTGCCATCCTTGCGCCTATCGGGGATGGGCAGGCGCCTGGTACCGATGTCCAGGCCAACCTTCATGTAGTACGGGGACACCGTCTGCAATTGATTCTCTGGGATTAGGATCATCAGGTCCCTGAAATCGTTGGCGTTCAGCACCTGCTCGTCCTCCACGTACTGAAGCATCTTCTCTATGCCTTTGCGCCTGATCTTCTTTCGCGAATTGTATCGACCCGCGCGGATCTCCATGTTGCCGAGGTTTTTCTTCAGACGTGACCCGCGAATCCTACCCTTAGCGTCCGGGTTGAGGGACTCGTACGCGTTTTGAAGCGAAATCTCTTTGGATCGCACGAACGCCGCGAACTCCTCGAACGTCATCTTGCCGTCACCCGACTGGTCCCCTTCGTCCACGAAGTCGTGCACGAACGCCTTAGGCATCCTCAGAGAGTGCGCGAAATTGTTGAGGTCGTCCTGGCTAATATACCCGTTCCCGACCGAGTCTATCCGGGTGAACAGCTCCCGTAGGCGATTCTCACGCTCCTGCCACGGCTTGCCCCGGCCGCGGCGCTGGCAAGTGACCTTCATCCTTTGCTTGATTTGTTCCCACTGTTCCTGCGGCACGGCCCCCTTGTCGGGTCCGCACACCACGAACCAGTTCTCGACGAACCCGTCCGGTCCTGCGTTCATGATGGCATTCATTACGTTGATGCCCATTGAGCTGAAAGCGCCGCCCATGTCCGCCATGAGGTTGGGGCGGTCCCACGTAATCAAGTTCACCTTGGTTAACCCAGTCTCCGGGTCATCCGTCACGGTGACCACCGTCTCTCCGATGATGCCCTGCTGCGAGTCGGGTTCCCCGGGTGCGGATTCCGATGTGGCTCCGTCACTACTTGGCCAAGAAGGAGAACCGATCCCGTTCATGGTCATGGACGCGAACGCCGCTCGGGTGGACCTGCACCTCCCGCTGAGACGAAACGCGCCCTTCGGCAAGGGAGAGTGACTCCCGCAGGATGACCCATCCCCGTCTCCGGAACAGGCATCTCGCGGGCTCGTTCGCACGCGGAACCATCTACTTGAGGTACCTCCTTGATTTGAGCCTCCCCAGGCCGACGCCATCGCCGATGCGGCCCGGCGCGCGGCTTCCATGGGCGAGCGGAGCCTTGTTACCCAAAACGCGTAATAAGTCGGCGTTCACTCCAAAAATTGCCCTGCTTGTTGAAACTTCGCCGCCTGCAACGCTTGGACACGTCAGGAGGGTTCGATCAGAGGTCGCCCATCTGCGCGCGCAGAGGGCGCGATATCAAAAACTCACAAAGACTGGCGCCCTTCGGCGTCGGCGCGTTGAGCTGCGCCGTGTGCACCGGAATGCAGCTCACTCTCCCGAACAACAGTTCAAAGGTTTTTGGCTGCGGAAGATCCTGCCAGCCAGAGTGGAGATTCCTCGACTTCCAGAGCCCGTCTGCATCGTGATTGGTCGGGCCAGCCACAAAAAGCACTTTGCATTCTCGAGGCGACCACAAGTGGGGCGCTCCTGCAAGGAGGGTTCTGGTGATAATCCCAGCCGTCAACATGCGAGGAACGATGACGGGTTCATGGAAGACGCTTCTGGTCGTGTTGGCGACGGCGATATTCGTACTCGCGCCCGCGGTCGGCGCGGTTCAGCCGCTCGTCCTGGCTCCCGGGAAAATAACTGTCGGGGCTACGGTGGGTCTCCTCGTTAATGGCGCGGCCACGGCCGGGGGATTGAAGGCCGACCTGATGGACTCGGCGGATAAAGTTATCGCGTCGGTGACCGCGCCGTCGGGCTCCGGCGACGCGCAGACGGTGCAGCTGGCCGTGCCATCCAGCGCTCCGCCCGGCTCTGCTCGGATCAAGATCTCCAAAACGTCAGCCCCGGCGACAGCCCTCGCGACACACACGGTGACGCTGATGAAGGCCGAGAACATGGACGTATCCGCCCTCATCATCGAGACGGACAAGTCCGTGTACAAACCCGGTCAGACGGTCCAGGTGCGGGTGTTGTCGCTCACGTCCGCGTCGCTCAAGCCGAGGTCCGCCAAGGTGACGCTGACGGTGAAGGACCCGAGCGATTTTATCGTATTTCGTCGTGAGCTCGACGCCGACGCGAGCGGGGTGGTGACGGCGAGGATGCCCACCAGCGTCGAGCCGCCGCTGGGAAGATATACAGTCGAGGCTAGCGCGACGGACGGGGACGGAGATGGGACCGTCTCGGGATCTGGGTCATTCACCCTGGACCGATACGTCCTTCCGTCCTTTCACGTCGAGATCAACCCCGACTCAACCGCGGTTTTTCGAGGGCAGGCGAAGATTGAGGGAGAGGTCAAAGCGAAGTATACGTACGGCGAGGACATGTCGGGCACGTATGACGTTACGGTATGGCAGCGCGAGGGCGCGAATATCGGATTTGGCGGTATCATGGCGATGCCGGAGCCCGATGGAGGCGAACGTTCGTCCGGCACCGAGTACCGTCTCATCGCCGAGAAGAAATCGCAGCCCATCATAGACGGTTCCGCGAGGTTCTCTTTGGACGTTTCCGCCGCGAATATCAACTTTGGCTGGGGTTGGGGCTCAAACGCGCCGGAGCTCGTCGTCGAGGCCACAGTGAGGGATGCCGCGACAGGCCGTGCGCAAAATAGGAGCATCGCAATCGCGCCCAAGTACAACGCGTATGACCTGAACCTGATTTCCTCTGGGATGAGCAACGCGATCAAGCCGGGTCTGCCCATAGAGCTCACGCTCGAGGCGTCGACACACGACGGAAAGCCGTTCGAGTCCACGTTTCCGATGAAGGTAACCACGTACAAGATGGACTGGAGCGACAAGTCCACAGTCGTTTACCAGGTGACGACAAAGCAGGCGAGCGATGGCAAGAGAGCTGTGGGAAAGTTTACTGTGAATGTGCCCGCGCAGGACCCGCGTTGCTGTTGGGAGGATGATCTAACCTCATACCGATCGGAGTCGTGCTGCATTACGTCGGTCGAGGTGAGCAACGACGCCATGGCAACCTCGTCAAAGTCGATGGCTGCGTCGGCGGTCTCGTTTGACACGGTATCATCCGCTGACAGCCTTGTCCCGACGGTGTCGTGGTCCGGTCAAGTCGCCTCCACAACCTCGTTTGGCGACTACGTCACTACATCTGGCGTGCCTTCCGATCCCGTCTCGGTCGGCCAGAGTGTCAAATTTCGCATCGCGTCGACGTTCACACCGAGCTCGAGTAAGTTCACTTGGGCGGTTCTCTCCGAGTCCCAGGGCGTGGTCGCGACAGGATTGGCGGCTCAGAATACCGACGTGCTTTTCCAGGTGACCGAGTCTATGCAGCCCGGGTCGGTCCTCGTGGTGTATTCACCTTGGGATGGAACGGACACAGACGACACCAACGTCGTGGCCTGCGCTAAGAGCTTTGAGGTATCACCAGCAAGCGCACATGCGTTTCCGCAGAATCTCACTGTGTCGCTGAGTTCAGCGGAGGTTCGTCCAGGCGCGAAAGTGACCCTAGAGACGCGTGCGACGGCGGTAGGGTCAAAGGTGTACGTGCTCGCGTACGATACGGCCGTGGCGATACAGGCGGGAGGAATATCGAGCGCGCTCACGAAGGATCGCGTCATCGCCGCAACTTCACCGACAAAATCTGCCGCCGCCGTTTTTGATGGTGGCTCCTCTTGTTATCCTCCAGCCGACATCGATTCGAACACGATCGCCATGGTGACGAAAATGAAAACGTCAAAGTGCACCGCGACAGGAGGAGGGATGATGCCCCGCGGCGGAGATGTCATGTTTGCGATGGAGGACGCCCTGGCTATGGACGCGCCGGCAGTGGCAGTGATGCCTCAAAAGGCTGGCAACAAAGGGGATGGCCTGACTGCTGTTACACGTGTGCGCTCTTTCTTCCCGGAAACATGGGTTTGGGTCGACGTCGACACAGACGCGGGCACGGGACTTGCTACCCTGCCTGATTTAGTGGCCCCGGACAGCATGACGACCTGGCAATTCGCGGCGTTTTCGACACACCCGACGGATGGGCTCGCTGTTGCTGACGAGTCCGCCGCTTCTTCGCGGCTCAAGGTGTTCAAGCCCTTCTTCGTCTCTCCCAACCTTCCGTATTCCGCGATAAGGGGTGAGGACCTTGTTGTGCGCGTCGGGGTGTTCAACTATCTGGAGAGAGCGCTCGACGTGACCGTGGAGATTGCGTCCAGCCCCGACTTTGATGTGGTATCCAGCGGCGGGCCTAACTCTGCCGTCTCAGTTGCCGCGAAGGCCACAGGTACCGCCGCATTTACCATCCGTCCTAAAAAACTTGGTGATGTTGACGTCCAAATCTCAGGCCGAACGTCTGCGGATGTGGGCCACGCGGATGCGGTGAAGCGCTCGGTGAGGATCGAGCCCGAGGGCTTTCCACGGGAGGCCACGGCTAACGCCGTGGTCAACCGACCTTCGGGCGGCTCCGTGGAAAGTGTCACCCTGTCATCTCTGCTCCCCTCCGCAGGGGTGGTGGAGGGCAGCGTGCGGTCTACGTTTGCCGTGGTAGGGGACCTCATGGGTCCTTCAGTGAACGGTCTGGACCGGCTGGTTCAGGTTCCATATGGGTGCGGCGAGCAGAACATGATCACCATGGCGCCAAACGTTGCTGCCATCTCGTACCTCAACGCAGCCCGCAGGCTCACATCCGAATTGAAGCAGCGCGCAGAGGACAACATTGCCATGGGTTACCAGCGCGAACTCCAGTACAGGCACTCGAACGGAGCGTTCTCGGCGTTTGGAGAAGGTTCCGGCTCGGATGGTTCGCTCTGGCTCACCGCGTTTGTGGTTCGTGTGTTTTCGCAAGCTGCTCAGGTGGGAAACCTCGCAACGGATCCATCGGTTCTCTCCTCCGCGGCTGAGTTTATCGCGTCGAAGCAAAACAGCGATGGTTCATTCAAGGATCCGAGCCCGCCGGTGCATTCGGAGATGTCTGGCGGTGCAGGCGAGGGCGCTGGTCTCGCCGCTTACTGCCTGTTGGCGATGGTCGAAGCTGGTCGATCAGCCGGGAACGTCGATCAGACCATCTCTTTCTTGGAGGGGTCCATCGATTCCGGTTTCGGTGGTTCGTCATACGTCGCCGCTATCTCCGCGCACGCCTTGACACGGGCGTGCGCCAAGATTGGGAAAGGGTGCGATCTCGCCACGCGTGCGAGGGCCAAGTTGCTTGAAATGGCCACGCCGGATGCTGACGGCACAAAACACTGGGGTTCATCTGGCGCGGTGGTCTCTTCTCCTGTTGCAGATGCTCGTGTTATTCCCTACGGCGCCGAGACTAGTACTGAGGTGGAGGCGACTGCGTATGCCGTGCTCGCTCTGGTGGGTGCTGGCGACACCTCGGGCGCCTATTCCGGAGCGAGATGGCTGCTCATGAGGAGAAACGCGAGAGGTGGTTTCCAGTCGACGCAGGACACCGTGGTGGCGCTCGAGGCGCTCGGAGCGTACGCCGCTGCGACGTTCTCAGACGTTGCCTCCCTTTCGGTGACACCCGCGGCAGTTGGGAATTTTTCGCCTGGGACTATCACCATCGACGAGTCATCCTTCGATCTCATGCAGCGCTTCGACGCGCACGGCGCGACAGAGGTGCTCGCCACTGTCGAGGGAAGCGGCGTCGCGTTGATGCAGCTGGAAGTCACTTACAACCTCGAGACTGACCCGAACCCTCCTGAATTCGAGCTCGTCGTACGTGCCAAAGCAACAGCGGTCACCGAGGCTGCGGCGCGAAGAAGGCGACGGGGAAGAAGCCTGCTCGGCAACCTGTTTGGATCAAACGTCGGGGGCGGCGGCGGCGGCGGAGAAGCAGAAACAGTCAGCGCCGACGACGCGAGGGCTACTGAGGTGAATGCGTGCGTGAAGAGAATGAGGCCTGGCGTCCCTCTCGGCATGGTACTCCTCGATGTCGGACTCTTCACGGGTTTTGCGCCGGACGAAGACTCGTTGGCTGATATACGCGTTGAGGGCAAGGGTTATGTCAACAGAGTCGACGCCGACGACCGAAAAGTCGTCTTCTACCTGGAAAACACGGATTCGTCAGAGGCGTGCGTGATATTCCAGGCCACGAAAATGCACGATGTGAAGAACCTTCAAGCCGCCACTTCGACCGTGCAGGCGTACTATCACCCCGAAAGGAAGGGCACCGCAGTGACGGATTCGGGAGACATCGAAGACATCAGCACATCGCCGCGGAGGGGTGGGCTATTCAGAATCGACGGACGCTCCCCGCTTGAGGTCGTCACGTCGAATGGCGAAGTCACGGAGAAGGCGCGCGTCGGTTTCTTCACGTCGCTGCTCGCGTCGATCCTCTTTTGGGGCTTGGGTTGATCACGTGCAACTGTGTAATACGATGTGAACGAGCTAGAGTATGTCGCGCCCGCGTTGAGTTTGCATAGAGTTAAGACTTACGCGTTTTCTTCTTCTCTGCTGAGTTGTTCGAAGGTTTAGGGTTTAGGGTTTAGGGTTTAGGGTTTAGGGTTTAGGGTTTAGGGTTTAGGGTTTAGGGTTTAGGGTTTAGGGTTTAGGGTTTAGGGTTTAGGGTTTAGGGTTTAGGGTTTAGGG
>Ga0181571_10001083_pt1 | contig 19226 bp, 10 predicted proteins | sample 101ome_17_FD_132440 | JGI IMG/M metagenome (GOLD analysis project Ga0181571, IMG submission 132440) | Coastal salt marsh microbial communities from the Groves Creek Marsh, Skidaway Island, Georgia - 101407AT metaG (megahit assembly) | ecosystem: Environmental > Aquatic > Marine > Intertidal... | reverse complement strand
CGCGAACGAGGACGCGCGCGTGATGTTGGTGATGACGACGCGCGCGATCGCGCGAAGCGCGGTGACGATGGGCGCGAGGCGAGGCGCGCGGGGTGACGATCGCGCGGTGCCGAGGATTCAGGGCGCGCGCGCGACGACGACGACGGCGACGACGACGACGGCGACGGTGGACGCGAGAGCGACGCGCGGTGGTAATGCGCGCGGTGTGATGGTGGCGGCGCGCGCGCGAGGGGACGTGCGCGCGCGGGCGACGCACGAGAGCGGGGTGGAGAGCGTGGGATTTTTCACGAGCGAGCCCGAGGAGGCGCGGACGCTGGTGGGGCGGCTCGCGGATGCGTGCGCGGTGGCGACGGGGTACTTTCCGGTGTACGTCGCGCTCGGGGCGGTGTTGGGATTGGCGGCGCCGGCGAGCGTGAGTTGGTTTCGAGGCGACGCGGTGACGTACGCGCTGGCGGTGACGATGCTGGGCATGGGCATCACGCTGGATACGAGTGATTTTTCAAAGGTGTTCTCCACGCCATGGAAGATTGGGATGGGGGTGGCGTTGCAGTACACGGTGATGCCTTCGTTGGCGTTTCTCGTCGGCCACGTGCTCCTGGCGAATAAGTCTCTCGCGGCGGGGTTGATTTTGGTGGGGTGCTGTCCGGGAGGCACGGCGTCCAACGTCGTCACCTATCTCGCGCGGGCGAGCGTGCCGCTGAGCGTGGTGCTGACGACGGTCAGCACGTTCATGGCGACGGTGATGACGCCGACGCTGACGCAACACCTCGCGGGAACGATGATTCCCGTGGATGGCGTCGGACTTTTTCTGAGCACGTGTAAAGTGGTGCTGCTTCCGGTGCTCGCCGGCGTGGTGCTGAAAAAGTTTGCGCGAAAATTCAGCGAGGGCATCGAACCCTTCGCCCCGATCGTCGCGGTTCTCACCGTGGCGCTTATTTGCTCGTCCATAATAGGGCGTTCCGCGGATAAGATTCTTGCCGCCGGTCCCACGCTGATCGGGGCCGTCGTTCTCCTGCACTCTCTCGGTTTCGGCATCGGATATTTCCTCTCCCGCGCCGCCGGTTTTTCGACCATGACGTCGCGCACGATGAGTATCGAGGTTGGCATGCAGAATTCCGCCCTCGGAGTCGTGCTCGCGTCGGCGCACTTTGCGGATCCGCTCGTCGCCGTTCCTTGCGCCATCTCCGCCACCGTGCACTCCGTCATAGGCAGCATGTTGGCTGGATTCTGGAGGTATCGCGACGACCACAAACAAGAGAGATACGAGCGGTGGCGAAACGATCCAAACTATTCCGCGTACAATGACACCTTTAGAAAGGCTACCGGATTGGGTACAATTTAATGACGCACTCTGTTGTAATTTTAACCATCGCGGTCGCTTACAAGATGTGCTACACGTTTGCTATGACGTTTGCTAATCGCCGTATGCTTTTTTTTACACACGCCGTCCTCAGTCGTCTCTTCGCAACCACTCGTTGTTAAATTTATCCTTGAGTTTGCGCTTCCGCTCCTTGAGGGCGGCGATTTGTTTCTTTGTGAGTTTGACGTGCTTGCGGTTTTTCATCTCGTGAAGAGCCGCGTCGAGCGTCGTCGTGTCCACGTAATTATCTAAACCTATGGAGCCGTACACGGACGTCGGCTTCGCCATCGTCGACGCGTCGGTGATTCTATTCAATACTTTGTTGTACACACCCGTGGAGTTGTACGACGCCTCAAGATCCGCGGCTCGCTTTTCGAGCACCTTCCGCGCAACTTCCGCGGGATCGGCACCGCGCATGATGGCTTGCTCCGGCGGAAGGCCCTCCATCACTGCGCGCTCCCAGTCGTTCTGAGGCGCCGCGGAACCGTCATGTTCGACCTCCGGCGCGAGCGACTCGGAGCGCGCCGCTCGAAGCGCGTGCTGCGCGTGCGCCGCCGTCGACCGAGGTGGCAACACAATACCGAGCGCAGCGCACTGCGCCAACAGCGGCGCATCGCCCAAGACGTCCGCTAACGTCGTCTCTTTCGCTTCGTCGCCGTGTTCAAACAGACGAAGCTCCATCGGAAGCATCGATCTCCACGCCATCAACTCCGCCGCGGTGAACGGTCCCTGCCAGTTGCCCGAATCGTCCTCGTAGTACCAAGACTTCAATCCAGGCAACTTTATTCGGGTTACGTCCACGGACGTGTGCGCCTTCAACGCGTCCAGCGCGTCTGACGTCACCTCGGCGTCTGTGCGAGCCTCGGCGAACGCGTGCTCGCGCCGCTTTGCTTCTCGCTTTTTTCGCGCCTCGGCCTCCTCGGCCAACTTCGCCACCGCCGTCTCATCCGGAATGATCGCCACGCCCTTCGGCCGATCCCACGTCGTCTCGTGCGTCGTCGAGTGAAAGTAATAAAACCCGTCGCTCTCCGCGTCGTACGACTGCACCCACGTCGCGCCGTCGCTCGTCGCCGTCGCGTCTCCCACGCCACCCTCCGGCACGATCACCGCCGACACCGTCCACGCCGTCTCCTCGTCCTCCGCGCCGTCGTCGTCGTCATCCCCACTCTTTTTCCGAAGCTTTCGCTCCAACGTCTCCTTGGATATCCCCGTCGTCCCGCCCGAGAGCAACAACTGCTCGTATTCCTCCTTGGAGCCCGGAAAGTTAATCTCCGTTCGCTTCCCCCCCGGCGCGTTCTCCACGTCCCCTCCCGCGTCCAACCACGTGGACGATCGTCTCGATAACGATTCCGCGCGCGCCGCCGCGATCGCGCGCGCCACGGCGTCGCATGCGTCCCCGTCGCGCGCGTCCTCGGCGCTCGGGAGAGAATCTCCTCTCGCGCGCTTCATCCTCCCTCCTCGTCGCCTCGCGCGCGTTCCGGCGTTCGCGCGCGCGTCTCGGCGTTCGCGCGCGCGTCCACGCGTCCGTCGCCGTCGTCTCGCGCGTCCTCCTCCGACGCGCCGTCGTCTGCGTCCGTCGCCGTCGATTTGCGCTGTCTCACATCCGCCGTCGAGTCTCGACGACGAGTCCCGAACCTTCAAACCAACCGAGCCCCTCATACGTCACACGTCGACGCGCGCGACCGCGATCCATCGCGACTCGAACCGAACGGTCGACCGCACCGTTCTCGTCCGCGTCGTCCGCGTCGATCACACGCGTCGTCGCCCGAACGCATCGTCGTCGACGCGCGTTCGATCGGCGCCACCGTCGCGAGAGGGTTTTCCTCGTCCATTTGATCGATCGATTCGCCGACGCTCTCGGTCGTCATGGTGTACGAGGTCGGTGAGGACGGTCTGTCGGTGCAGCGTTTGGAGACGTTGGACGTCGCCGCGCTCACACCGCTGAGCCCGGAGGTGATCTCGAGACAGGCGACGATTAACATCGGAACCATCGGGCACGTGGCGCACGGCAAGTCGACGGTGGTGAAGGCGATTTCGGGGGTGCAGACGGTTAGGTTCAAGAATGAGCTCGAACGTAACATTACGATTAAGCTAGGATACGCGAATGCGAAGATATACAAGTGTGAGGACGACAAGTGCCCGAGACCGGATTGTTATCGAGCGTATTCTTCGACGAAGGAGGACGCGCCGGCGTGCGAGGTCAAGGGGTTCGAGGATAAAAAGATGCAGTTGATTAGACACGTGTCGTTCGTTGATTGCCCGGGACACGATATTCTCATGGCTACGATGTTGAACGGTGCGGCGGTGATGGATGGCGCGTTGTTGTTGATCGCTGGGAACGAGAGTTGCCCCCAGCCCCAGACGAGCGAACACTTGGCGGCGGTGGAAATCATGCGCCTGAAGCACATCATCATCTTACAAAATAAGATTGATTTAGTGCAAGAAAACGCGGCGGCGAATCAATACGACACGATTTGCAAGTTTATTCAGGGCACGATCGCGGACGGCGCGCCGGTGGTTCCCATTTCGGCGCAGTTAAAGTACAACATCGATGTCGTGTGCGAGTACATCGTCAAGAAGATTCCCGTCCCCGAGCGCAACTTTCTCTCCCCGCCCAACATGATCGTCATTCGTTCGTTCGACGTCAACAAACCGGGCGCCGAGGTGGACGAGATCCAAGGTGGCGTCGCCGGTGGGTCCATTTTGGAGGGCGTCTTAAAGGTGGGTCAAGACATCGAAGTGCGTCCGGGCATCGTCACCAAGGACGCCGATGGCAACATCAAGTGCAAGCCCATCATGACGCGCATCGTGTCCCTATTTGCCGAGTCCAACTTGCTTCAATACGCCGTCCCGGGCGGTTTAATCGGTGTCGGTACGACGTGCGACCCGACGCTCACGCGTGCCGATCGTCTCGTCGGTCAAGTGCTCGGCGAAGTCGGTAAACTTCCCGAGGTGTTCACCGAGCTCGAAGTCAACTTTTTCCTTCTCCGTCGTCTCCTCGGCGTCCGCACGCAAGGGTCCGAGCGTCAGGGCAAGGTGTCCAAGCTCGCCAAGAGCGAGGTTCTGATGTTAAACATCGGTTCGATGTGCACCGGCGCCCGCGTCGTCGCCGTCAAGGCGGATCTCGCCAAGTTGCAGCTCACCTCCCCCGTGTGCACCAAGGTTGGCGAAAAGGTCGCCCTCAGTCGTCGCGTCGAAAAGCACTGGCGCTTGATCGGCTGGGGCGCCATCCAGGCCGGCACCCAGCTCGAGGAGTGATCGACGTGGTCGCTCCTCGCGCATTCGTTCGTTTAGTTCGTTCGTGATCAATCATTGTAGTAGGAAAAACCGCGAATCGAGCGCCTCCGTTTCCGTCTCTCTGTATCTCTCTCAGCTGTGTCATTCTTTCACGCATCGTCACTCGCCGTCGCGCGATCGACGACGACTCGCGACACCGCGCCGACGCACCCACCGCGACACCGTCGTCCGCCTCGGTCCATCATGTCCGCGTGGTCCACCATCGTCCGCGACGATCCCGCGCCCGAAGCCATCGACGCTCGAGACGCCGCCGCCGCCGCCGCCGCGGCGGAGACGCTCGAAGCGAAACTTCGCTCGCCGACGACGCTGAAATGCGTCGTGGACGCCAACGCCGTGTTCAAAGGATTCGATGTCACCGATCCTCGCGTCGTGTGCGTGACGATTCCCGAGGTGTTGGATGAGATTCGCGACGCGCGAGGTCGAGCGCGCGTGGCGGCGAGCGGCGACGCGTTGTCGACGAGCGAGCCGAGCGAGGCGTCGATGGATGCCGTGCGACGGTTCGCGAGTAAGACTGGCGACGTGCACGCGTTATCGAGAGTGGATATGAAATTAATCGCGTTGGCGTACGATTTGGAGGCGAGGTGTCACGGGGTGGAGCATCTGAACACGGAGCCGGCGGCGCCGCGGACGCACTCGAAGACGACGAATCGTTTCGAAAAGCAAGCGGGATGGGATTACGTGCCGAACGCGGAGGAGTGGGAAGAATTGGACGACATGAATAGACAACAGGAGGAGTTGGAGCGAGAGCTGTTGGCCAAGATGCGGAACGTGTCGGTGGAGGAACAGGAGGCGGCGGAGTTGAACGCGGAGGCGGAGAGGGAACGCGCCGAGGCGGAATCGAGACAGGCGAGAGATGAGGAGAAGAAGCGCGCGTTGCGAGAGGCGGCGGCCGAAGTGGCGGCGTCGCAGGATCACATCGCAAAGGGAGTGGAGGATGACGGCGGTGAAGACGAGTGGGAGCCCGCCATCAGTCGTACGACGCGCGTGCGAAGACAAAAGCGCGCCGAGCGCGCGCGCGTCGCCGCCGAGGAGGAGGAACGGCGCGCCGCCGAGGAAGCGGCGAGAAGAGAGAACGACGAGAACGACGAAGAGATTACAGAAAAGCTCGAAGAGCAGACAAAACGCGCCACCGATTTCTTCACGTCTCGCGGTGAGATGGACGCGGGTGTCGAGGATGAAGACGCCGCCGCGTCGAGCGCCGACGAAGACGACGACGACGACGAAGACGTCGAACTCGAGTCGTGCGTCTCCTCCGTCACCGCCGATTACGCCATGCAAAACGTCATCCTCCAGATGGGTCTCAAACTCATCGCACCCGACGGCATGCGCATCCAACACCTCCGTCGATGGGTCCTTCGATGCCACGCGTGCAACGAAATCACCCGCGCGCTCGACCGCGTCTTTTGCCCAAAGTGCGGCAACCAGTCGCTTCAAAAAGTCGAACACACCGTCACGCGCGACGGTGTCGAACAATTCGGCGTGCGCAAGAAATTCGTCCTACGCGGGAGTAAATACAGTCTCCCCGCGCCCAAGGGTGGTCGTCGCGCCAAAAAGCTCATCTTGCGCGAGGATCAACTCCTCGGCGTGCGCCTGACGAAGAAACAAGTCGGCCAAGACGTCTTCGCCGCCGAGTACAACGAGGAATCGTACGCCGACACCAAACACTTCGCCAGTCAAAAGACGGCGTACGAAATCGGTGGCGGCGATATTCGTCGAAATCCCAACGAGCGTCGTCACGTCGCGACCAACAGACGTCGAAAGTAGAGACGTCCCGGCCGCCTCGCGCATTGTTTTTTTAAAAGACGCCATCTGTCCCATCACGCACTCATTCATCACTTTCGCGCGTGCGCGTCGTCCGTCCGTCATGCCTCCCGACGACGTCGGCGATGACGACGGCGACACCCCTCGCGCCGTCACCGTCGCCCACCCGCGCGCCATACGACCCATCGACGCCACCGCCGTGCACAGAATCTGTTCGGGACAGGTGGTGCTCGACCTCGCCTCGTGCGTCAAAGAACTCGTCGAGAACGCGCTCGACGCCGGGGCGACCAACGTGGAGATACGCCTGAAAGATCACGGCGCGGACGTTGTCGAGGTGAGCGATAACGGATCGGGCGTCGACGCGTCGTCGTACGCCATGTTGACGAAAAAGTACGCCACGAGTAAATTGGGCGCATTTGAAGACTTGGAGTCGGTGACGACGTTTGGATTTCGAGGCGAGGCGTTGTCGTCGATGTGTGGGATATGTGGAGAGTTTACGGTGACGACGCGCACGTTGGACGATGCGTGTGGGACGAAGATCGAGTACGACGCGGAGGGGAACGTCGTGCGGACGAGTGCGGTGCCGAGAAGCGCGGGGACGACGGCGACGGCGAAGAGACTCTTTGAACCGTTGGCGGTGCGAAGAAAGGAATTTTTGAGAAACGCGAAGCGAGAGTACGGTAAGGCGTTGGCGGTGGTGCAGGCGTACGCGTTGATGTCGAAATCGGTGCGGATTTTGTGCACGCATCAGAGCGGGAAGTATGGACGGACGAACGTGTTGCACACGAGGGGCGGACCCGAGGCGACGGTGCGAGAAAACATAGTCACCGTCTTCGGTGCGAAGATGATGGCGTGCATGCGAGAGGTGGATTTCGAGTTGGGATCGTCGACGGGGTGTCGAGTCGTCGGATTCGTGTCCAAGGTGGATCCGGGGTGCGGACGTGCGGGAACGGATCGACAGTTTTTTTACGTCAACGGTCGGCCGGTGGATTTGCCGAAGATGAGCAAGGCGCTCAACGAGACGTATCGATCGTTCAATCCGAATCAAGTGCCGATGGCGGTGCTCGATTTTCAGCTTCCAACGGATTCTTACGACGTGAACGTGACGCCGGATAAGCGGAAAGTGATGCTTCACTGCGAACAAGAGATTTTGATGCGGATGAAGGAGTCGCTCGCCGAGACATTTGCGCCGAGTCGGTACACGTTCGCAGTCGGCGACGCGCCTCCGAGTGCGGGGAGACGGTCGTTATCGTCCGCGCATCGTAGTGATGACGTCGACGACGATGAGAACGACGAGAACGACGACGATGAGAACTGGACGCCGACCAAGTACGGAGGTGAGGAAACCTTTGGCGACGCGCCACCGATTGAAAATTTCTCTCTCGCGCGCGGCGCCAAGCGTCCCGCGCCGGTTCGAGAAGTTGAGACGCAAAAGAATTTGGAAAACTTTGGGTTCACGAGAGAGGTGACAAACGTAGCGATCGGCAGTGGGTGGACGATGGCGACGTCGACGGAAAACGCCGCGCCGGAGACGTCTCCATCCGAGGCGCCGCTCGCGCCTCTGCCCGAGGTTGAGATTAAAGAGGAGACGGAGGACGTCGAGGTGCGCGAAGAGGAGGAACCCAAACGGCCTCGATTGGAAGAGTCGATGCGCGACGCCGATGTCGATGACGACGACGAGGATGACGAGGACGCACCGACTCGTCCGGATGTCGGACACGAAGAGGTGACGTTTGAAGACGTCGCGGCGACGGAGGAGACGCCCACGCCGTCGAGACGCGAGTCGCTGGACGTGGGTAAGATTGCGTTTTCGATGGAATCCATGCTCCTGCGACGCCGAAATGCGAAAACTAGCACGTCGATGACGTCTATGGCGAACGAATCATCGTTTGAGTCGTCGAGAATTCCCGCCGAAACGGAGTCGAACGTCGACGCGTCGTCGACGCAGACGGCGGTCAAGGCTACGAATGAGCTCGAGCGAGTCTTCGACAAGGCTGATTTCGCAAAGATGCGCATCGTCGGTCAATTTAATCTCGGTTTCATTCTCGCCACGCTCGGCGACGATCTCTTCATCATCGATCAGCACGCGAGCGACGAGATTTACAACTTTGAACGTTTGCAGCGCACGACATCGCTCACCAAGCAACCGCTCATTCGGCCCATCTCACTCGATCTCACCGCGAGCGAGGAGCAGACCGTGCTGCAAAATATGCCCGTGTTTCTCGCCAACGGGTTCGGATTCTGCGACGTCGCCGAATCTGTTCCAGGCGCCGACATCAACAACTCCTCCGTCGACCCGAGATGTCGCGCGTTGCGTCTCAACGCCGTTCCGTTCCTCAAAAACGTCCAATTCGACAAATCCGACGTCCAAGAGCTCGTCGCCATGCTCGACCAAGGTCAACACTCTCTTCCATCGAAGAGTCAACTCTCCATCGGCCTCGCCCGTCCATCATCCGGCGCGGCATCTGCCGACGCCTCGGCGCGTCTTCTTCGACCCTCCAAGACGCGCGCCGCACTCGCCATGAAGGCGTGTCGATCCTCCATCATGATCGGCGACGCCCTCGATCGTCGATCGATGCGAAGAGTTCTGAACAATCTCACCGCCCTCGAGGCGCCCTGGAACTGCCCGCACGGCCGTCCGACCATGCGACACGTTCGTCGCTGGCGTGCCGCGCGTTGACCCGCCGGACCGTTGTTCCATAGTGACCCCCAAAAGCACCCATCAAAGGAGACCGTCCACTCTGTTTTTTAGCACCCTTCACTCCCCGTACGTAGACCGTTTGTAAACCGATCAAAAACTGATGCAGAGACGAAACACAGCGACCGCTGAGGCGGCGGCGGCGGCGGCGGCGGCGCGCCGCATTCGACGACGACAACGACCGACGACGACGATGGGAGACAAGAGCCCGAAGAAGGAGAAGAAGGAGAAGAAGGAGAAGAAGGAGAAGAAGGAGAAGAAGGAGAAGCGCGAGCGCTCCGAGTCCGACTCCGAGAAGGCTGACACCGAAAAGGCTGAAAAGAAGACCAAGGTGGAGGACGAGGAGACGAACGACGACGAGGACGATGGATTCAAGGTGCACAAGAAGTCGGACGCGCAGCTGAGCGGTAAGGTGTCCACGGGTACGTACGAGGACGTCACGCTCAACTGCCGAGACTGTAACGCGGAGTTCATCTTTACGATTGGGGAACAAGAATTTTACGCCACCAAGGGATGGACCAACCAACCGACTCGATGCGAACCGTGTAAAAAGGCGAAGAAGGCGCGATTCGGCGAAGACGCGCCGGTGTGCTACGCGTTCGAGCGCGGTGAGTGCGATCGCGGCAACAGCTGCAAGTTTTCGCACCCCGGTACGGACCACAAGGGTAACAGCGGCGGCGGCGGCGGCGGCGGCGGAGGAGGTATCTGCTACGCCTTCAGAGACGGCAACTGCAGCTACGGTGATGCGTGCAGATTCTCTCACGACCCGAACGCGTCGGATTCTCGTCCGTCATCTCGCGGTCCGCCGGGTAAGTGCTACGCCTTCGCCGAAGGTAACTGCACGCGCGGCGACTCGTGCAGATTTTCCCACGACTGAGCGTGCCGCGAGAGCGGTCGCTCTGCAGATTTTTTAGACGTGTGTTTCTAGATCATCTTGTAGTGTTTCAATCACATCCAATCTTCGACGGTTTACGCGTCGTCGTCGCGCTCGTCGCGTGGGTCTCCCTCCTGAGCGCGCCAAAGCTGACGGACTGGATTGTCACTCCCAGTGAAGGAACGCGCTCGGTGCGTCAGGCGTCGACGCGCACGATGTCGGAGTCTCAACCCATCGCGGACGCGCTTCGTAAAGAACTGCGCGCGACGCAGATGGCGATTCCGAGGTCGCATTTCGCGCGCGTGGCTGAGGAACGAACGCGAAAGGCGCGACTTCGAGCGGACGTTGCGATCAAAGTCTTCGAGCTCAAAGTGGTGGACGACGTGCCGAAGGAGTAGTGGAGGATGGATGAAAGAAACGCTCGATGTCGTCTTTGTAATGTGTAGTGTTGTACCTTTATTCAATCGCAACTCGCCTATTGAGGTTCGTCGAGGACAACGAGCGCTCCGGCGCTCGCGAGTTCTTCGAGGTCCACGCCTCTCTCGAGTCTGGATGTCGCGTGAAGCAATTCAGCCTCGACGTGGGTGTCAAAATCTCTGAGTGTGACCACCTTGGCCGCCCACCATAGGCTCGGATTCCCTTCCTCCAGGACGCAGACGTATTGACCGACGAGCGTGCTAAAGTCCATGTTTTCGTCGGCGACAGAGCCCGCGTACGGCTCAGGGACCCCGAACTCGCACCCGGGGAATTTTTCGATCCACGACATGTCATCCGAGGACGCGATGACTACGTCGGACGCCTTCCTTTTGCGACTGGCGCGAGGTGAGGGCGAGCTTCGGCCGCTTCGATGGCCGTCGCCATCCGTTGACAGGCGTCTGTTCGCCTCCTCCACCTTTACGTCGACGCCAGCCTCCTTCAACTGTTCGAATCGCGCGTACTCGCCTTTGACTTGGTCGAGCGTCGGGCCATCGACTTCGCCGTATCGCACGCTCTTCCATCCGTCGTCAGCTTTTTTCGTCGGATTACTCAGACGTTTGGCGAAAATCGACCACGCGCTCGGACTCGCGAACCTCTTTCCCTGAAACGTAATCGTCCCGTCTGCGGCGAGCTCTCCGATCCACGTGTTCTCCTGATACACGATGAACAATTTCTCCGATCCACTCTTGATCAATCCAGTCTCTAAGAGATCCAACAAAGAACACGCGCGCTTCCCGAGACCCGCGCGTCCTCTCTCGCCTAACGCCACCAACGGCTCCCCCGCCTGTCGACTCTTTCGCGTTGCCTTCGTCCCACGCGCTGTCTTCTCCGCCCTAGACGCAGTGCTCGGATTCACGATACCGCTCGCCTTTTCGCGCGCGTACACGCGCGACCGGTGTCGCTTGTGCCAAGTCACCTTGCTTCGCTCGAGCCACGCCGGCGGGTCGTCGTGCCACAGTTTCGCCATCTCCTCCGCCTCGTCCTCGCGGTCCAATCGCGTCTGCATGATTTGCCAATCGCGAAGAACGTCGTCCGTCGCGCCCGACGGACCGGTTTCCGCGCTCGCGCGCGCGCGCGAGTCCGCGCCGCCGAGGTTTTCATCGCAAATGTGTGCTTCTGAGAGCGGAACACCGATGCGCGCGATGCGTCCCGTGGTGACGCTCACGGCGAGGAAACGCGTGTCGTGCGCGGTGATCATATCCGTTGCCATGGTCGCGCGTCCCTTTGGCACGGGGCGCGTCGTGCGCGCGGCGATGTGTTCGGGCGAGATCGGCGCGGTCGGCTCTGGACAACTAGTTTTTCCGCGTCGACGAAGACGCGACGAAAATGGACGCGCGTGGACGAGTTCGACGCGTTCGTTCAAGTCAATGCGCTACCGTAATTATTGATTTATTGCTCACTTTTGTTCCTCCTCGAGCGCAGCCTTCAAGCGCGCGACGAGCGCAGCTTTTAATCCTGACGTACTCAGCTCGCGTTCGCTCAACAGTTGTTTCAATACGACGACGGTGAGCTTGGCGGGATCGCCCTCGACAGGGGTGAGACCAGAGGCAGCGTTTCGCGGCGATGGGTCTACGGACACCGAACGTCGACTCGATCGTCGCGGCGGTGGCGCGGGAGCGTCGTCCACGGGCGGTCGCTCGACGGAGACGGAGCGGCGGCTCGAACGTCTCGGCGGCGGTGGCGGCTTGTCCGGAATCTCCACCTCAATCTCCACCACTCTAGGCGCAGGCGCGGATTTATCGTCTAGGTCGCGCGATGACGGTTTTTTGGCGGCCTCCGTCGCCTTCGCGACCGCGGCGGCGGCTTGAATAGCTTCGATGTCGTCGTCTTCGTCGTCCGACGGTTCTGCCGACGCCTCACGCGGTGGCGGACTCTTCGAGCGCGCGGCCGTCTCAGGCGACGGCGGAGGCACAGATACCGCCACCGGTGCGTCCTCGAATCGACGCTCGGACGCTCTCGACGCGACCGGCGGCTGCGAAACCGCGGATCCCGCTCCGAGTCCTCCGCCGTCACCGCGCGCGGCCGCGGGTCCCACGCCTCGTCCTCGTCCGACGCCCACCGAGTGAAACCCGAAACCTTTCTCTCCCGGCACAGGAATCTTCGGCTGTGCCGGCTTCGACGCGTCGTTCGCCTCCGGTCGTCGCCTCCAATCGTCCGCCGCGTCCGCGCGTCCTGCCTCGCGTCCTCCGCGCCAGTCGTCTCGTCCCGACCCGCGTCCGCCGCGCATGTGCGGCGGCACGTATCCACTCTTCGCCGCCTTTCCCGGAGGCGGTCGCTCAACGTCTCTCCCACCGCCGACGTCTCGTATCTGTCCCTCTTCCTCCTCCTCTTCGTCGCTCTCGCGTCGTCGTTTCTTCGACTCGCCGCCGCCCCGTTCCGCCGTCTCTCGCGCCTCCTCTCTCGGTCTCGCGCGCGCCGATTCCCTCGCCGCGATCTCGCGCTCGGTATCGATGAGTTCCATCAACCGTCTTCGCCTGGCCAGGAGCGCGTCGTCGGACATGGCCGTGACGTCGACGCGCGGTTTGTGCTCGGGACGTTTCTTTGAGCGCGAGCGCGAGGACGAACTCGACGACGTGTACGACGAACTTGACGACCCGCGCGAGCGCGAGGGCGAGCGACGACGACGCGACATGTCGTCTCGCGAGCGCTCGTCGATCGAGATACGACGCGCGACGCGCGACGCGACGAACAGTGCGGTGGGACGTCGATTGGGAAGGGTTACCGTGACGCTTCAACTGTCGCGAAGCAGAGAGACGCGCGGGCGCGCGGCGAGACGACGGACGCGGGCACGCGTGATGCGTTCATTATGAACGAGTGCGTGGTACAAAATAATGGCTCTACTCTAATCGACGCGTCGGTTCGCGGGCGAACGCGACGTTCGGCGGACGCGCCTCGCGGCGGTCGCGCGCGTACGCTCGGGGACGAACGCCGGCGAGGACGTCGGCGGATGGTGTCGGCGACGCGCGCGCGGTGGGTGCTTTGACATCCCTCGCGGCGCGTTTGCGAGCGTCCATGGACGCGCGACGCTCGAGTTTGGCGCGTCGGCGACGCTCGGCGTCGGCGGCTTTGGCGGCGGCTTTGGCGGCGACTTTGGCGGCGCGTCTCTCGGTGGCGGCGGAGGTGTCTCTCGGCGGCGACGCGGCTTTGGCCCAGACGGCGACGACGAGGGCGACGACGACGGTGAGCAAAGGATTGTCCAATGCGGTCCAACGCTTCGTTTTGTGCGTCTTGACAAAGGTACTGAGATAAATTCTCTCGTACTCTTCGCTGCTGAGCAACGCGCGCTCGATGGCGATGGGACCAGGCGAGCGAAGACTCGTCAACGCCGCGATATCGCGACGAAGCGAACGCTCGAGCTCTTCGAGCGAACACGTTCGACGGCGATGGAACAGACCATTCATCGCCTCTACGGTCGGGTGCGACGCCCCGTTAGAAAGTTGTGGCACGGCGGCGCGGATGACGTCCGGAAATTTGCTCGGATGCGACACGGCGAGGACGACGCGCGGCACATCAACGTCGACGTCGTCGACGGCGTCCAACGCCGCGATCGCGATCGCCGTCTGCGGACAAGGTAGGTAACCCAAACGTTCCTCGCGCTGAATTGTCTCGTACACCTCCTCATCGCTCACCACCGCGCTCTTGAAGACGGCGCCCAACTCTTTGGACATTTTTGGCGGGAGCTCCACCTCGCCGTCTTCGTCAAAATCGTCTTGCAATTCGCTCAAAATGAGCGGATTCGACCCCGCGGCGTAATACAGCGATCGCCACACGTTCTCCGCGACGACAACGTCTAAAGCACTGGACGACGTGTGCACTATGTCCGTCTTGTACAGCTCCCCCAGGGAGATGACGCGATGCGCCGCGCCGTTGGCGTTGCACGCCGCCACAATCGTAATCGGCAACCCCATCAATCTCGCTACGTGTCCCGCGTACTCCAACGCGAACGTCGAACTGGGTAAAGTAAAAACCACCGGCTTCCCCCACTCCTCTCTCTTCGTCCTCACCTGCGCGTAGGCGTGAAAAAACACCGGCACGAAGCACAACACGCGCGCTATGTTGACGCTGTTCGCGCTCACCATCCCGTTGGCCAAACGAAACGCCTCATCGTTCAACACGTCGCTCACCACCGCGTCCACGTCGCTCATTCCATCCGGGCACTTCTCCACCTTGATCGGATGCACGTGATCCTCTACGTGACACGTCATCTCCCGCTCCTGTGGTTCGCTCACCTCGCCCTCGTCGCCCGGATACACGATCCACGCGTCCATATTTTTCATCTCCGCCGCCACGCACGCCATCGCTCCACCAGCCTCCCCCGTAGTCGAACACACCACGTGCGCACGTTTTCCTCGTCTCTTCAGCGCGCGCTCCATCATTCGCACGCTCATCTGCATCGACACGTCCTCCGCGCTCAGCGTCGGCCCGTGAAACAGTTCGCACGCCGTCGTTCGACGCCCACCCTGGCGTCCCGGAAGCGTCACCACGGGCGCGATCGCGTCGCTCGAGAAGCGCTTACACGTCTCGTGCGCCATCTCGCGCAGGGCTTGCTTATCGAACGCCTCGCACTCGCCCGCGAACAGGGAGAGAATATCCACCATGAGCGTTTCAAACGACGCATTCATGAATCCGTGCAGGGACACGCGCGGGACGGTCTCTGGAACGTACGCGCCCCCGTCCGAGGGCGCGCCCGTGAGTAAGGCATCCGTGAATGACACCGCAGGCGCGCCGCCACGCGTGCTGACGTATCGCATCGCGCGCGGCGTCGACGAATGAGGATGTGCTCGGCGACCATTTTTTTTAAATTGATGAGAAAATTGTTGTGTGACATCGTCAGTTGGCGATGTCGAACGCGACGTCGGTCGCGATGACGACGAGCGCGAGCGCGCGCAGTATGAGCCCGACGACGTCTTCGCGTGAGTTGACGACGTCACCGGGTGATCGCGACACGGCGTCGTCGCCGCTGCCGCCGCAGGATTCCAGCGCGGTGACGACGGTGACGACGGAGAAACCGACGCTGTCGACGCTGGCGGACATACGCGCGCGCATGTGCGACGCGCTCGAGGAGGAGGATGCCGGTCATCTCGGGCGAGGACCGTCGCTCGCGTCGTGCGCGAGCGCGTTGGAGGAGATGTTGGCGCTCGCCGACGCGCAGGCGGAGGAAGACTTTCACCTGCTCGAGGCGGTGTCGTCGCAGGTGGCGACGACGTGCGAGGCGGATTTGCTCGCGACGTTGGTTCGAGACGAGACCGGGACGGCGCTGCACGGGATGATGCGAGCGCTGATGAGCGAGCGAGAGGGAACGGAGGAGGATGAACGCGGGGACGGGACGCACGGCGCGTTGGCGAACGAGTACGCGAGGGCGAGACGGCGGACGATGCGCAAGGTGGTGGCGTTGGCGGACGCGCACACGGCGTGTCGAGCGGATAGGATGAAGTTATTGACGTCGATGGTGACGGCGAGTCGGTTACCGACGTGGCGGACGTTCGGGGGCGAGGCGTGAGCGGAGTGTAATGATACTGTACAACAAACAAATCAATTGACGTCGGGAACGCCTCTCGTGGGCGTCGCCGGCACCTATTCAGCATGACTAGTCCTAGTAAGTACTTAACTTTTATCGTCTAAAAACGAAATCATCGGCGTTTGGGTTGACCGGACGACGGCGGTCGGGGTTGCGGCGGGCCAGACTGCGGCGGTCGCTGCAAATTGTTGAACGCGGCGAAACGGTTACCGCCGGGGGCGTACCCGCTCGGCGGTCCGCGACCGCCCGGTGCGCGCGGTGGCGCGGCACCGAGGGGCACGCCGTACCCGAGCGGCGCACCGCCGAGCGGCACGCCACGCCCGTGCGATTGCACGTACCCCTGTGGAAGCGTCGGAGGCGGCGGCGGAGGCGCGCGTTGTTGAAAATTCAAGCCGCCGCCGAGGGGAACGCCACGTCCCATGCTCGCGTGGAGTAAAGACCTGGCGTCTTGGTTGTTTCCTTGGAATCCACCGCGTCCTCCGGCTAAGGGGTGGCCGGCCATACCTCGACCGTAATCGATCGTGGGAGGACCCGCGTGCGGCGCGCGCGGTCGATCACTCATGTGGAACAGCTGCGGCGGAGGCGGCAAGTCGCTCTCGTCGACGATCGGCGTCGGTAACTCCACGCCGGGCATCAACACAGGAGGCACGAAACGATCCGTGGGCAGACGCATGGACGCCACGACCACCTGGTTGTTCGTGATGTCCTTGCGACTGGAGAGCGGCGACCGCACCGTCGCCGGTTGCGCGTCTCGCTTGACCGACACGAGCGTGGCGTTCATACCCTTGCTTCGCTTCGGATCCATCTTGAGCGTCTTTTCAGTGTCCTCATCTTCGCGCTCTTCCAATTCGAGGAATTGTTTCGCGAGAGGATGCGAGGCGTTGACGTAAATTTCCTCTTCGTTGATGGAGTTTCGACGCTTTTCCTCGGCGGTGAGCGTGTACTCCAGCATTTCCGTTTGCTCGAGTAAACGATTGGCGTCGATCCACGGAAGCAGCGCGACGGCTTGCCAGGTAAATCGCTTACCGTTCATGTCGAGCTCGAAATCTTCGGGATAGAAATCGATGATGGGTGAATCCTTCTCGGACATAAGCGGCGCGAACGCCGCGGGCAACGCGTGAGAAGATGCCGCGGGCAACACGCCCATGAGCTGAGAGAACGGTTTGAACGGCTTACCGATGTCAAACTCGGTGGAGATGCTCGCGAGATCGACGAGATCCGACGCGAACGGGGCGTAGTGGTACGGGTAAAACCATCCCCACGAACAGCAACCTTCAAAGTAGTATCGACACACCCAAATCAAACCTCGCACGTACTCAACCACCATCCTGCGAATGATGTCAACCTGCGTCGCCGGCGTCGCTTGCATCTTCGCTTCGTAATATCGATCTTTCCACCCGCTCTCACCCAATCGAACGCGATCTGGTTCCTCTTCTCGCTCGCCCATGGCTTTAACGATTCCGTCGAGTTGTTTTGTAAACGACTTGATGTCCATCTCTTCGCCCGATTTGAACACGCGCACTTCGCTCGGTTTCGGGCACCCACACTTGAAGCACGTGCCTTTGGACGCGTACATGCGTCCACACCCCGTCGGGCACATCCAATCGCCCGGTTGCGCATCCGGCCCCGTCGCCTGAACGAACTGATGCGAAGGGATGTCGTCGACGCTATCTTCGGTGGCGAGCGTCTCGATCGTCGTCGCCGACTCGGATTCCGCAGCCTCAGCCTTTGCTGACAATTCGTTCCAAAACTCCTTCGCCTTTTCGTCACCCTTCTCGTCCTTTGGGCTCTCCTTCTTCGCTTTTTTCGCATCCTCCTGCTCCATCTCCTCGACGTCTGCCGTCGCCTCGGCGGCGCGCTTGCCTCTCGCCTTGAGTTTTTCTCGAAGCGACGCCGCCGCGCTCTTGTTTTGTTCCGCCGTCTTTTGCGTCGGCGGTGGCGGCGGTGGCGCTCGACCGCGACCGAGCGCGACGAGTTGTTCCGTCGGCGCCGCCGGTGCGCGATCGCTCGCGTTTCTCGAACCACCGAGCTCTCTATGCGCCGGTAAGTTTGTCCCGCTTCCCTTGCGTTGTCTATCGTAGTACTCGCGCGCCTTTTGCTTCTCGCGCTGTCGACGACTTCGCATCTGCGCCTCCTTCTTCGCGCGCTTTTGAAAGATGGCGTCCTCGTGCTCGCTCACGATGCGAACAAACTTTTCGACCACTGGGAGATTCGGTCGACCATCCGCGCACAGGTACCCTCCGAGCGCGGGGAGGTGTGTCTTGTAGAGCGTCATCAACAAGTCGATGGCACCCTCGCGAATCTCCAACGTCGGCGAGTGCGGTAAGAAATCGTTCCCGACAAAGAAACACATAAATATGTAATCGTCGAATAAACGCTCGGGATCGAGCTTGAACGGCGTCGGTGTCGTCGGTTTCAACTCAAACGTCAAGTACTCGCGAAGGACGCTCACGCTCAAGAGTTGATACGGCTTGCGCGCGATGGCCACTTTTTTCCTCGTCTCCTCCGTGCCCATGCCCAGCGTCTGCGGAGCTTGGTTGTCCTTCTTTTGAAACACAATCTCGCGCAAAATCCAAAAGTGCGGCTCGTGTGTCGCGAGCGCCAACATGATTAAATCTGCGTCCAAACCGTACACGACGTGTCGCGTGTTCGGATTCCATCCCGGTAATCCTCGCTGTTGACGAATGTAATGCATCGCCTTGTGCTCGCCCTCACCCGGTACGCTTGCATCGCTGAAAATTACCTCGATCCCTCGCCAACCCGGGTCGTTATTCAGTCTATCGTGTACGTAATACTTGAGCGCCTCGCTCAGCCGTCCCATGAACGGCGTCCCCGGCGTGATGACATTCGAATCGAACACCCCAGACTCCGCCTTCGGCTGCACCTTGACCCCCTCCGCGATCAATTTCTCTCGCAACTTCTCCTCCTCGAGCGCCTTCTCCTTCGCTTCCTGCGCGCTTCGAAACCGTCGACTCCGCTGTTGATTCATCTTTGCCCTCGGCGCGACGCCGTCGATCGCCATGTACAAAACCTTCCTCGGACGAATCATCAAAAACAACCGATCGATGTAATCAAAGATACACTCGAACACCTCCTCCTCCGTCGTCGGCGCCGGTCGATCCTCCGGATGAAAACACGGGTGGATGATGCCATTCATGTCCAGGTACAAATTATCAAACTCGATGCCGTTCGGGTTCGCCGCCGCGCTGTCCAGCGTCAGCGCGCGTCCGAGCTCGTCCAT
>Ga0181571_10001077_pt1 | contig 19244 bp, 5 predicted proteins | sample 101ome_17_FD_132440 | JGI IMG/M metagenome (GOLD analysis project Ga0181571, IMG submission 132440) | Coastal salt marsh microbial communities from the Groves Creek Marsh, Skidaway Island, Georgia - 101407AT metaG (megahit assembly) | ecosystem: Environmental > Aquatic > Marine > Intertidal zone... | reverse complement strand
CGTCCTGTTGCCGAGTCCGTTGATCTGGTAGCCGTAATCCCACCACGCCATGACGCGGGCATCCTCCGGAGTGTTGTCCCTGAGCCACCAGTAGGACTCGCGGAAGTCATCGAGCACGACGATGCTACCGTCCCTGTTCCTGGCGCGCAACATGATCGATGGCTCGGACATGCCCTTGGCCATTATCCAGCACCGGTTGAGGAACGAGGTGCCGATGCTGAAGCAGACGGCGAAGACAATCGCGGCGATGGCCTTGCGCGCATCCGGGTTGTCCCTGAACCATTTGGTGATGTAGGCGGGGGTATCGCTGATGCGGAAGTGCTTGGTGGACTTACCGAATCCCTTCTTCTCCGCGCGCCTCGCCGCGCGGCTTACGTCCTCTTTAGCTTTCGCCGCCGCCTGCTCGGCCGCCCTCTTACGCTCCGGGTCGATGGCCTCCATGACGGTCATCGCCTCGTCGGCTATCCACTCGTACAGCGCCGCGAGGGCAACGGCAGAGGCGGCGGCGCACGCGGGTCCGAGGAGGAGCACGAGTCGCATCATCTTCGAGGAGAAGTACATCGCGACGAAGAAGTTCACCGCGACGAAAAGGCGCGCGGGAGAACGCTTGTGGAACGCGCACATTACCATGCCGACCGCCCCGGTGAAGATGTTGAAGTGAAAGTACTTGAAGTACACGTCTCCCTGCGTCGCCTGGTGCTCCGCCACGGAGTCCACGAGCGGGTTACCCGTGCGCGTGTGCGGCACGAACAGGCCGCGGACACGCGCGGAGAGCGGCCCGACCTTGCCGGACTGAACGATCGCCAAGAGAAGCGCGAAGATTCCGGCGACGCCGTACACGACCACGCGACGCCTGAAGATGGAAAATTCCCTCTCGCCCATCTTCTTGCTTTGAACGTGCACAAAGGCGTAGAGGTTGGCGATGACGAGAACAAAGACGGGACCCATCTGCTCCATGGACTGCAGCGGCATCCATCCCACGACCGGCACCCTGATGGCCAGCGCGGTGCCCATGAAATAGAAGATGGTGTACGCCTTGTACAGGTTCCAGCTGAAGTTTTTGGCGCCGTTGACGATGAGCTGCGCGGCGGCGTGCACGCCCACCATGTTGAGCACGAAGGTGTACCCTCCCCACGCCGCGACCATGTAGAAATAGGACACGGCCGCGATGAAAGCGATGGGCCACGACTTCTCGTCGCGAAGCGATCGAACCCACCAGTAGAACGTGGCCGTCATCGCGGTCACGGCGATGCATTCGTTGTCGAATGCTCCCGCGACGGATCTCATGAGGTGCGCGGGGAGGACCGACATGAGCCCGCACCCAGCGGTGAACGCGCTCCACTTGCGCCCCTTGACGGCGGCCTCGAACGCGATGCCACCGGTGAAGATGCACGCGAGGACGGAGAACCCCGCGGGGAGGAACACGCAGACGTCGTTGAGCGAGACGTCCACCCCGAGCCACCCGGTGAGCACGTGGTAGATCGAGGCCGCGGTGACCTGCATTCCGGGGTAGATTGTGGTGCCCACGGGCCTGCCCAGCGGGTACCACACGCTGTGGTCGTACCAGGTGAAGAATTTGTTCCACCCGTTGTCTACGAGGTACTGCGTGGCGCGAAAGTTGAACCACGGGTCGAACTCGTGGATCACTCGACCGTACCGCTCCACCGCGAACAGGCGGATCTGGTAGGACGTGATCAGCGACAGCGTGACGATGACCACGCGCACGGCGCCGAGGAGGGTATCACGCAGCGCCTTCTCGGACGCCTTGATTCTCTCCATCTTAACGGCGTCCATCTCGCCCGCCGCTGAAGGGGGCGGCGCGGGTTTGGTACCGGCTTTGATCGGCGTCGTGGACATCCCCTGGTCGCGCGCGATCGGGAAATCTGATGATGTTCCCGGCGCGGCCCCCTCTACCCGCCGTTTCGAAAGGTGGACAGGCTGACAGCTTCAGGCTGACTCTGGTTTAGCCAACAAGCGGGGAAAACTGTGAACGAAGCAGAAAACGCCTCGGACCTTTGCGCGACGCACACCTTTCGCTGAGATTGGATTTTTCGTTAAAACGGCAACAACGACGACCACTTGCTCCTGATTCCGTACCTCTCCCGGAACACCCTCATCGCCCCGGGCACGTCGACGTCCAGCGCAACCTCCACCGGCGGCCTCGCGTTTTCCGTCCACGCGTTGGGAAAACTCCACAGCTTCTCACCCGCGTCCATTATGGTCTGGCCCCGGCACAGACCCTCGGTGGCCACCCTCACGCGCCCCAGCTTACACCTGAATAGGTCCTTGCGGAACGCCAGCAGGACCGCCGCCGGGTCGTGCATGAATATCCCCTCCTGCCGCACGGTGTCCCGGTGAAACTGCATGTAAAACTGGGAGATGTCGTGCAGGAAATTCGTGTGCGGGTGGTTCCGAGCTCGCATCCGCGCCAAGTCCCTCGCCGTCGTCACCAGCTTCTGCGTTACATCCAGCCCTATGACGGTCACCCTCGCCCCGCTGCCGTAGAGCTCGTCAGCAGCCTCCGGGTCGCCGAAGGCGTTGGCCTCAGCGCACGGGTTCACGTTGCCATTGACGAAAAAGGCCCCGGACAGGTGTACAATCTCGTGGAGCTTGTGCTTGATGCTTGGGTCCTGTCGGAGCGCCAGGGCGACGTTCGTGGCGGACGCCATGGCCACGACCGTCACCTGGCCGGGGAATTCGTTCGCCTTCTCGACGATGAAGTCGGCCGCGGTCTTGCCCTCGACTGCCCTGAGCGTGGGCTTTGGTTGGTTCGTGTTGCCAAAGCCATCGTCGCCGTGGACAAAGTCAGCGATGCGCTCCTTCTCCGCCCCGACGATGCTCGTCAAGGACCCTTCCACGACGGGGATGTCGGGACGGCCGAACTTCTCCATCAGGTACAGCGCGTTCTGCGTCGCCATCTTGGTTCGAACGTTTCCGAACAGCGACGTGATCCCGATGACCTCAACCTCCGGGCTTCGCAGCGCCAAGCATATGGCCCACGTGTCGTCGACCCCGGGATCCGTGTCGATTATCAGTTTCCGCACTCCCGGCGTACCGGCTGTGGGGTGAAACATCCCGGCAGCCGATGCGAGAGCGCCAGCCGCGTCCCGGCTATATGGCAAGATGATGGATAAGGGAATTCCCCAAAAGAGACGCGTGAGGTTGCTTTCCGCAAACTTCAAGCCAGTCTGCCAGCGTGGCCAGTTACGACCAGTCAAGCCAAGTCAAGCGCCCGCGGGCAGGCGGATCGAAAACGGGAGATCGGAGATCGGCACCTCTCAACCTGCCGGATCTTTGACTCCGCCGAGCTCCGACGGCCATTTCACGACGCGGCGCCGCCAGTTGCAGCGTCACATCGGGCGGATCTGGCTCTAGACCGACTTGGGACTGGACGTGGCCCGCGTGTAATCCACCGAGGGCACCCTGTGAGACGCCTGACATCCCGAAGCGCCGTCGCGATCGGTCGAGAAAAGGTCCCAAAGCGGGATCGCGGGAAGTAATTTGATTGACCGATCGCCATCACCCGACGCCCGACCATGGACGACGCGACGCGGAACCTCGAGGACCTGAAGCTCACCCCGGATGAGGTCAAGAAGTTCGAGACCGCGTTCAAGGACCCGGAGTTCAAGAAGATGTTCGCCGAGTACGCCAAGGAGATATCGGACCCGAAGAACAAGGCTGAATCCGACGCCTACCTCCGCCAGCTGGAGTATGAGAACAAGGTGGAGTCCGTGTACGGGAAAGGGGTCCAGCTGGTGATTCCCGCCGCGGGTTTCGTCGTCAAGACGACGGATGAAGCCACCGGACGAAAGGTGTTCGTCAACGTGTGCCACAGCGACAAGTGCGAGGACGCCAAGGGGTCCAAGGTTGCCGGCGGGATGCAGTGGCAGGTGCCGCACACCCTGGGCGGATGCCACGAGGAGACGGACAAGTCCGGAGCCACCTGCGACGCGTACGACTTCGTCGTCTCCACCCACACCTTTGAACTCTGCCAACGGGATGAGCGCATCAAGAACATGGTCGTGGAGACCGCCATCGAGGCTGTGAACAGGGCTCACGATCGGAAGTGCCCGCTGCGGTACACCCTCCCGAGGAAGACGTTCATGGGGCCCAAAACCGGCCCGGGGGTGCAGGCCATCAGGGACAAGGCCGACAACAAGGGACTCAAACTCGGCGAGGGTAAGGTAACCCCGGGCGGGAGGATCGCGCCCAAGGGGTCGCCCGCGGGGGATCCTCCCAACGGACCCGGAAGGGACGCGTCGCAGTCAAAGCCGAGCCCGTTTAGCTTTGACAGAGCCGTGAAGCGACCGGCGGCGAACACGGCTGCGGCGAAAGAGCCCGAGGGTGAGTGCGAACCCAAACACACCGTGGTGCACAGGGAGGATGGGGACGATCTGTCCAAGGGGTTTGGCCGGGGCAACTCGTCCAACGAGGTGTCCAAACGGCGGGACAATCGGCCCAAGCACCTCGTGGTCAGGGTGGAGACGCCCAAGATTGAATCAATTGCGGGCGCCGAGCTGGACGTCAGCGACACGAGGCTCTTCTTCCAGGTGCCGGGCAAGTACCGCCTGGACATACCGCTGCCGTTTGAGGTGGACGGCGACGAGGGCAAGGCGAAGTTCGACAAATCTTCCAGAAGGTTGGAGGTGACGCTTCCGGTGAAACCCGCAAGGGTTGAACCCCCCCTGCGATTCACCGAGCCAAGGGTGACCGAAGAGGCAGAAGAGGAGACGGAAGAGGAGAAGCCGCTGGTGGAGGAGATCCCCTCCGACGAGGTACGGGAGACGGCTAGCGAGAGCAGCGGTCCCGCTAAGGTTGACCAGGCTGAGGCTAAGGCCGCGGCGTCGGCGGCTGCGGCTGTCGCGGCGAAGCAGGAGTTTGAAATGCGCGGTGAGACGGAGAACCAACGCAGGTGGCGGGAGATGCACGAGAAGCGCGCGCCGGAGCCCAAAGCGCCGCCGCCGCCCGCGCCGGAGCCCGTTGAAGTGGGTGATGACGTCGACGGATTCATGTCCGCTGCGCGTTTCGCGGGTGCGAGGACCGGTTACGTGTTCAAGAGGGATGAACGCGGCTTGGGTTACTACCTTGACAACCCCAAACCAGCCTCCAGACCAAGGGAACCCGAGGCGCCACCGGCGGCAAAGTCAACGGTTTCGGACCTTGAGTTGAACCCGGAGCCGAAAAATGGGAGGGCAACCGAGCCGAGCCTGGACGACTCCGACGCTGAGGATGAGGTCGATGTTGACGATTGGGACGAGGACGAACTCGACGGGGAGTTTGGACGGAAGATCATCCCGCGGGGGTATAAATCCATCCTCGACATCGACGACGAGATCTTTTGATGACATTTGTGCTGCTAATAGTTACAAGTCGACAGCCCCCCTCAAGGTCTCAAACCCGCCTGTGCCTTCTGCAGAATGTCCCTTTTGATCTTTGGATAGTCCGGGTGCTCGCTCAGCACCTTTTTGCAGACATCGATGCAGTCCACCATCCTCTTCGACTTTAGGTAGCACCACGCCAGCCTGAAACCCACCCCAGGGTTGGACATCCCGCAGAACTGCCACGCCCTTTCGTAGTTCTCCGACGCCTCGACGTAGTTCTGCTCCCACTCGCAAACCTGTCCAATGAGCTCCCATGCTTTCGCGCAGCTCCTGTTGTACTTAAGGCACTTGTGGCAGAGGTCGATGGCGTGATCGTACTTCTTCCCCTGAACCTCGATGTCCGCCATCATGAGCCACGAGCGTTCGAACTCGTCTGCTTCCGAGGCGTTGTACGGCATTTTCTCCACCCGCTTCAGCTGGTTCCTCGCCTTGGGCACCTGGCGCAAGAGCATGTGACAAGTGCACACCGCGAGGACCGCCGGAACGTTATTCGGCTCCTGGATGATTATGTCGCCGAGGATGTTCAACGCCTCTGCGATGCCGTGCTGACTCTTGCTCATCATACGCGCGTAGCACTCCAATATTACGTGCCTGGGCTCCTCACGCCGATTGGGGTGCACTTCCGCGAGGAGTGACTCCGCGGCGGCTACCCTCGCCTGATCATCCCCTCCTCCGTCCATCATCGCCTCCTCGTCCCAAAGGTCAGTCGACTCGGGCGACAGATATATCTCAACCATGCTGTATACCGCGTTTGGACCCCACTGAATGTCCTTCCTGGACAGGTTAAAACTCCGCAGCGCATCCTGGGGCTTGTTTTCGAACTTGGAGACGAGTCCTTTGCAGTAGTTCAGGCCGCAATCATACTGAGGCGACTCGGAGGTTGAGTGCGCGAGTTTGATGAACCTTCCAACTTCGTCAAGCCGACCACACCTCCGCAACAGATGCACAAGCTGTGCCAACGCCCGGTAGTTGCAGGGGTTCTTCTCGAGCAGCTGCGAGAAGTGGTAAATCGCGGTTTCATAGTTTTCCTTTTGGAACATGAGCTCGGCAAGCATCAGCGAAGCCTCTTCGTTGTCTGCATCGTACCTGAGAACTTCGGAGCACGACTGCTGACACGCATCAATTTCCCCGGAGTTGAGCCTCATCCTGCTGAGCGCCAACAGCGCGGGCACGTTGGTTCTATCGTTCATGAGCGCCTCTTCGTAGAACGCGAGAGCGGACTTAACGTCGTGGCGCGCCTGGTGCAACCCCGCAATCTCCACGCAGAGCTCCGACATGAGACCAATCTGTTTTTTGTACTCTTCCCGGTCAGCTCTGGCCCTCAACACGAGCGACTTTCGCATCGTGTGCGCACGCGTCAGGGACTCTATCCGACCCTCGCGGTCCTTGATCCCCTCGCAGACCTTCGCGAGCATTCGCGCGCACTCCACTCCTCGCTCCAGGGACGCGGTGTCCACCGCGTTTTCGAGCCGGTTCACCAGCTTGGCGAGCCAATCCTCAGCCTCGCCAAATTTCTTCAGGCGGATATACAGCGCGGATAGGTCCATCTGAAGGTCTATAGCGTCCGGGTCCTTACGACATTCCTTCTCCATGTACTCCACCGCGGCTTTGAAGAAAAGGCAGGTGACGTACGCCTTTGCCATGTTGCGCTTGAACGCTGGATCGTTGGTTTTATCCAGAGTAGCCGCGTGTTCATACGCATTGATGGCGTACTCAGGCTCGCAGATTGTGATGAACGCCTCTCCCAGCGCTGCCCATGATTTGGTGTCGTTGATCTCTCGCGCGAGTTCCTGGTAGCAGTGGATGTACTTCGCCTCCTCCTTGCGTTTTTCCAGGTAGATCCTCGCGAGTGCCATCTTGGCCTTGGCGTAGTGGGGCGATTCCCGGGTGACGCGTGAGAGGAGCGTGAGCGCCTTTTCTTCGCCGTCGCCACCCTTCTCCATCGCCATCTCGCAACTCGCGATCATCACCCGGACCTCCTCGGGTGTCCCGGCGAACTCCGACGTCGCCGTCTTGAGCTGCACATCGGCGTCCGCGGCGCGCTCCAGCTTGTGGAGCACCTCCGCGAGCATGATGAAGACGGTGGCCCGGTCCTGCACAGAGACTGGGATCGTCTTCTTGCGTCTCGCCTCCTCCTCCTGTCGCGCGGTGAGCGGGGCGCGCACCCCCGGGAGCTTCATCGCCGCCTCGAGCTCCTTGAGCCCTCCCTCCAGGTCACCGTCCGACACCTTGCACTGCGCGCTGATGATGGAAAACATCGGAGACTCGCGAACCTTGAAATCGCTGGCGACGGCTTCGTCTAGCGCCGCGCGCGCCGCCGCGTGATCACCCTTGGACAGATGGATCCTCGAGAGCACGAGGTGGGCGTCGGCGCATCCCTGGTCCATCTCGAGCAGCGATTCGGCCGTGCGCGCCGCCGCGTCGTGCGCGCCGGCGACGTATCGCGTGCGCATCAGCAGCAGCTGCGCGGAGAGGAGCCCCGGCGCCTTCCCGCAAACCGCCTCCATCAGCGCGGTGGCGCGCTCCATCCCGGGGCTCATCGGCTCACCTTTACCCCGCGGTTCGCCGCTCTCCTGCGACAGGTACAGCTCTGCGCACTGCAGAAGTAGGTCCGGGTCCATGTGAACGAAGTAGTCGTACGCGAACGGCTTACGTTGCACCGACGCCATGTGATCGGCCAGGAGCCCCTCGAGCTCAGCCAGGGGAGTCGCCACATCGCCTTTGACCCTCGCCGCGTGCAGAGCGGTGAGAAACACCAGCTTAATCCCGCGCTCAGACGCGACGTCCGTCAGAAACTCGAGCTGCTGCGCCGCCTCCGTCAACTGCCCGTCGAGCAGCTGGCAGTGTATGGTACCGTAGAGGGAGGTGAGGTTGTCGAGGGTTCCGTCCATTTCGGCCACCCGCGCCGCCTCCCGGTACGTTCCGATGGCTCCGGCGTAGTTACCCGCGAGCTGTTGTTGGTACGCCACCTCGTTTAACACGGCCACATCCTGCGGCTCGATCGCCCTCGCCCGCTCCAGCATCTTACCCAACGCGCTCAGCAGGTTCGACGTACCCCCCGCCACCCTCGCGAGGTCCCGCGAGCAGCTCACGAAGAGACGCGCGTTTCTACCCTCGAGCGACTCGAGAGCGTCCGTGAGTTCGCCAATCTTGGCCCTCCCACCCGCCGCGTTACCCTCGACGCCGAGCAGGTAGAAGGCGTGGAGCCTGAGCGCGTCGATGTTTTTGGGATCGCGCTCTAGGATCCCCTGCGCCGTCTCCAGCGCCGCGTCCCAGTCGCCGACTCGCATTCGCATCTTGGCCTTCTCCGCGACGGCGGGGCCGAAGGAAGGGTGGATTACCGCGACGCGGTTGAGGGCGTCCAGCGCGCCGGCCACCTGACCTAAACGTTCCATCACCTTGACCCGTCCCATCAGCGCCTCGAGGTGCCCCTCGCCCTCCTCGGTGTCGAGGACGTCGTCGAACCAGCGCTTGGCCTTTTGCGTCCTGGCGCGATCGTTCTCGGTGGTTCCTCCCGGGGTTGGGGGCGCGCCGAGGCCGAGGTCGTCGTCGTCGTCGTCACCCGCCGCCTCGGTCGTGAGCTCGATCCAACCGAGCAGGGTCTTGGCGTCGAAGCCGTCGCCCCGCGCCATTCGAAGCGCGCGCTCGGCCATCCCTCTGGCGCGCCAGGAGTCGGGCCCCCCCGCGAGGGCGTAGAAGTTGGCGCACGCGAGCAGCGCGCGCTCGTTGGCGTCCCCCTCCTCGCGATGCATCCGGTCCTCCAGGGCGTCCACGCTCTCCTCGTCCACGATCCTCGCCATCTTGTGCGCGTGGATGCTCGCCGCGACGCACGCGAGGGAGATCTCGCGGCGCTCCATGAGCGACTCGAGCTGCGCGATGGCCTCCGAGTACGAACCCTCGAGGATCAGCCCGAACGCGCGCCAGAACGAGAGCGTGGGGTCACCCGGCCTCGAGCGGAGTGCCTCGCCGCACACCGTCTGGACATGCCGCCCGTACCCGGCCCGGGCGTAGTAGTTCACCAGCGCCTGCACGTCGTCCCCCGACATCGCGCCCCTACACCTGATGAGATCGTTTGGACGAAGGTGGACTACGAAAAAACTGACAACGGGGAGCAAACTGAACATCGCTGCGAACTGCACATTCGACGTGCCAAAACTTTCACGCCCTACGGGTCTACGTTGGCCCTCCACGTCACCTTCCGCTTCGATTTGTCCACAGCCTTGGGAGACGGCGGCGCGATCGACGCGTCCGCCCCGACCCCGACGTCCCCCGCGAGCGAGGGCAGATCGAACAGGTCGTCGTCCTCCTCGTCCACAGCCGCGGAACCCGGCGTCCCCAGCCCGACCACCGGCGCCGCCGCCAGCGCCTCCAACGTCGTGGGCCTCTTCTTGATCTCCTTCGGGGGCTGGAACAGCGTCCCGGTCCTGAGAGCCTCCCCGACCCCGTCCAACCCCACGTGCCTCGCCACCCTGCCGAGCTCACCCGCCAACGCCACCGCCCTGGCCTCCGCCATCCGCGCGGTTGCCTTGGCGCCGCGACACGAGCTCTTGACCCGCTCAACCTTCCCGTCGAGGGCGCGAAGGCCAGCATCGGCGCCGTGCGCGAGGGCGTCGACGCGCTCCCGGAGCCGCGCGGTCTCCCCTCGCGCTGCGGTGACCGCGGCGCCCAGTTCTTCGGCGTGCGCGTGCGCCCCCGCGGCGGTGGACTCGGATTTGATGGCCCGCTTGAGGGAATCGTCCGCCATCTTCCTCGTCTCCGCGAACCCCCGCTTCAAAGCCTTGACGTCGGAGCGCACCTCGGACATCTGCGCGCGGTAGATGTCCTGCTCCGCGCGACCCGCGCCGGTGGTCCTCTTGTCCACGGCGTCGAGCCTCTTCTGCAGACCCCCGAGCTCGGTCTGAACCGCGCGTACCATATGCCGCAGGGACTTGACCTCGACCAACTCCTCGGTGTTCTTCTTCCCCATCGACCGAGAAACGCCGACGGCGGCGGCGACGGTACCGGCCGGGGCGGTCCTCGCGAGCGCGCTGACCCCCCTCTCGAGCTCCGCGAGATGCCTGTAGATCTCGGCAGCCTTGACCTTCCCCGGGGACTTGAGCCCCGGTCCCGCGCCCCACGGCGGCTGCTGCCCCTCCGGCCCGACCCTCGACGCTCGTTCCACCCTGACGCCCTCCGCGCGAAGCATGGCGTCCACCTTGCCGTGCACGTAGGACAGGCGCGCGGCCACCTCCTGCGTGGGGCCCACCTCGTCCACACCCCGCACGACCGCCGCCGCGACCGCGTGCCGCTCCTCCGCCTCGTGCGCAGCCTTACGCAGGCGCAGGAGCTGCGACTCCATGGCAATTTCCCATCGTCTCTGCGCCGCCCGAGTCTCAGCGACGGCGACGGCGTCGGTGGCGCGATCCGACGATCCCTCGACCCGCGACCGCATCTCGTCCTCGCGAATTTCCAGACGACGCGATTCCTCGCGTTCGACGAGCGCGCAGACCGTGGCGAGCTCCGCGGCGAGTTGCCGATCCGCGGCGGCGGCTAACGCGACGGGGTCGATGTGGTCCACGCGCGGGGACATCGACGCGGCGAGGTCCTCGAGGGGTTTGATCGAAGGATCGCCCAGCTTGATTCCGAGTTTGGCCGCCTCGTGCTGCGCGGCGAGCCTCGCCCTCGCCGCCGCGGTTTTAGCCTTGGCCATTGGGGAGACGGGCGCGGGTCCCTTGGAGGAGAGGCCCAGCGCCGCCGCCGCCTCAGCCGCCTCCTCAGCGGTGACCCCTCGGAACGCGCCGCGCATTGTGGATTCGGCGGGATGCTCCGCCGGAGGTGGGAGGCTGTCCGGCGCTCGGGGTCGGGACTCCGAGTCTGGCGACCTCGGCGCGACCGTTTTAGGCGTCCCGGGCGTCCCCATGTTCCCCCCCCGACCTTCGACGGCTGCGAGTCTGCGACGAAGTTTCTCAACCTCGTCCGCGACGAGTTCGGCGGCTCCAGCTGCCGACGCCGCCGCGGATATCGCCGCCGTGCTGGCAGCCTCGGCGTTCGCCGACGCCGCCGCGGCGTTCTCGTCCGAGGTCGTGCCGTCGACCCTGCTCTGCACAAAGTCCCGCTCGATCTGCTCTACGCGACGCTGGAGGTTCTCGATTTCTCCCTTGACGGCGTCCACGGCGGCGGAGTTCAAAGACGACCCGTCGATGACGATACCCTCCGCTTGCTTTTTCTCGGCCCTGCCCCAGCTCGCCGTCACGGACGCCCTCGCTCGCGTGCGTTTGCTCTCCTCGAGGGCGTCGATCCTTCGCTCGAACTTTTCCCTCGGGGTGAGTCCCGCCTCAAACTCAGCTCGCTCTCTGATCCTGGTCTCCGTCTCCTCCTCGCCGGCCATGGCGGCGTCCAGCAGCATGACCTCCATATCCACGAGCCGCTGGCGCAAAGTCTTGAGATCGAGCGATTCTAGCGCGTTGAGCCTCGGGGCGACGTTTTCCTTGTCGAGGTACGCCGCGGTGGAGGCCATCGCCTTGGCTTGTCGCACCTGCTCCTCGTTCTCGACCATCCTCTCGGCGTCGGCGGCACGGTGCTTCCGAAGGTCGGCAACCTCCGCGGACAGGTTATCGACCTCCACCGAGACCTTGCGAGTCGTCGACTGGACTAAGCCCGGCACGTTCCTCAGCTCAGCCTCCATCTCCGATTGGCGTCCCCTGATGGCCTCAATCGTCTCCGCCGTCTCCGCGGCGAGCGAAGAAACCTTCGCCTGCACGGCGGCTACAGAAGACTTTACCGAGGATACGATCGCCTTCGTGTTCTGTATCTCGGCGATCTCCTTCTTGACCTCGTGCACGCGCCCCGCCATGGCGACCGCGAGCTCGCTGGAGGTCTCCCCGTCCGCCTCCAGGTTCTCCACCCGCCTGACAACGTCGGCGAGCTCGGCGAGTTTGGACTCGTGCGCGTTAAAGTTAGCCACCGACGCAGCGGCGGACGCCTGCTGCAGGGACTCGAGCTCCGCGACGCGCCTTCCCAGGGACTCGTTGTCCACTGCGATGGAATCGACCTGGACGAACGAGTCGCTGAGCTCCTGGAGCCTCTCCTTGACAGCGTCGAGCTCTCCCCGGACCCCGAAGCCCCCCCCCGGGGATCTCGGGGTCCTTCCCCCGCCGCCGGGGCTCCTCGGGGACACCGGCACGCCCGCCGGGGACGCAAACTCCGTCTCAACGTTCGTTGGATACTCCCCCCCGACCCCGTTTGCGAGCTCGAACATCTTAGCCTCGACCTCAGCGATCTTCACCGCGAGCCGGTCCTCGACCTCGGCCACGGCGTCCAACGCTATCTCGTGAAGCGTCACCTGCCTCTCCTCGGTGATTCGCTCGCTCGCGTGGCTCTCCGGCGGGACCGGAGATTTACGGGGCGACGGGGTGTGACGTCTCGGCGAGCCCCTGACGGATCCACCCGCCCCGCGAGCTCGGGTCGGTGCCGGCGTCGCGGCGATGAACGCCGCCGTCTCCACGCACGTCTCCGCGACCTCGGCGATTCGTGACTCGACGTCCGACAGTCTCGCGGCAACCTCCACCTCCATCTCAGCCACCCTTGAACGGAGACCCGGCACGGCTTTTTTGGTCGCCTCGGTGCCGGGGGAAGTGGTGGTGGCAGCCTCGGCAGCCTCCGCGGCGACCTCCTCGGCCCGATTCAGCCTCATGCCAAACTCGGATAATTTTTCCTTGAGAATCTGCACCTCCGTCGCCGCCGCCGCAGCCGCGGAGGATTCCGCGCGGATGATCCGGGCCTCCAGCTCGGATGTGTCGACAATCCCAATCGTACCCTGCGCCGCGACGGGCGTTCCCATGGCCTCCAGGGTAGATAACCTATCGTAGAGGGTATTCAGGGATTTTCCGTAGTCGAGCCCCTCCATCTTGGCCAGTCGGTCCCTGAGGCTGTGAATCTCGGGGACAATCTCTTCAACCCCAATCGTACCCTGCGCCGCGACGGGCATTCCCGTGGCCTCCAGGGCAGATAACCTATCGTAGAGGGTATTCAGGGATTTTCCGTAGTCGAGCCCCTCCATCTTGGCCAGTCGGTCCCTGAGGCTGTGAATCTCGGGGACAATGTCTCCGACCGCCTCTGCGATGGGGGCGGTGGCCCTCGCCGAAGCCATAGCGGTTTGCCCCAGGAGATCTTCGGCGGTGGACAGGCGGGCCTCGATGGTATCGAGTCGAGCGTCGGGGGCGGAGGTAGAGGCCACCGCCTCCTGCCCGTCTGCCGGACCTGCCTCCCCCGGAGCCGGGTGGGGACCCGAGTGTCGGGGCGGGGCAGACTCCAACGCCCCCAGGCGCTGCATTATCACGTTCATCTGGGACTGTTTCTGCCCACCCTGCTGCGCCAACTCCCCCTGCATGTCCTCCATCGCGGCGGCCATCTGCATCATCTGCCGACGCATCGCCTCAACCGCCGATTCCTGCTGGACAAACTTCTCGGCGACGTCCCTCTGAAACTCCCGCTGCCACCGGTGCGACTCCTCGAGCTGCGACTGCAGGTGCTTCACTCGCTCCTGCTCGGACTGATCTCGTTCCAGCAGCAGTCGCTGGGTGTGGTCCCACGCTTGCTGCCCGTAATGGGCGATGGCGCTCTCGGTCCAGTCCTGCGACGCCTTCTGGTGCTTAGCCACGTGGGCGCGAAGCGCCTCAACCTCCGCGCCCGCGGCGGCGGCCACCGCGGCGGCGGACGCCGCCATGTTGACCCCATCCGTCGAAGCCACGTGGTCCGCGACGGAATCCAGCCTCACCTCCAGCTGGGACAGAGACGTGCGGAGGGCGTTGGTCTCCTCGTGAAGCGGAAGCACCTGAGCCACGACGGCGTTGAACTCAGCCTCCCCCCGCCGCGTCAGCGCGTCCTGCCTCTCAGCCACGAACCTGAGCTCCCGGCGCACGCGCTCCGAGACCGCGGTGGCAGCAGCCTCCGCGGCGGCGACCGCGGCGGCCTTGGCGCCGTCCATCGTCGCGAGCACCGCGTCGGGTCGCCCCGGTCCCGACCTCGTCCCCGGGGTTGGCGAACCGGCTCCGGAGGACGCGAGGGACGACTCGATGGCCCTCGCGGCGGCGGCGGCGGCGACCGCGTTGAGGTCGTCGGGGGGTGCGGGGAGCGTGGCGGGAGGGAGCGTGGGGGGAGGGAGCGTCGCGGGGGATGGGGGTTCGGGAGCTAGAGCCGGAGGGGCCGCCGTGGGTGCGGGGGTCCCCTTCTTCTTCTTCTTCTGCTTCGCCGCCTCCGTCGCCTCGGATTCGTCGATCCTCGGACCCGGAGCCTTGAACTTCCTCTCCGAATCCGGGACCGTCGCCACGGGCTCGGACGCGGGAGCCGAGGGCCCGGTCGACGGCACCGGGATATCCGGAGCGGGAGGGAGCGTCACCCGCGGGGGCGACGAAGGGATCGCCGGCGCGGGCGGAGGCGGGGGCGGTGGCGGTGGCGGTGGCGATTCCCGCGACGGGGCGGGCACGGGGCGCGCCGTTCGGGGCGATAGCTGCTTCACCAGCCACGATGAACCCACCGCCATCACCGGGCCGGCCCTGGGGGCCCGCGGGGTGGCGCTCATCTCCGTCTCGCCGCGCCTGATCCACGCCCCGGGGGCGTCGGCGATCGGTGCAGCGTCGGCGGGCGGGGCGGCCCGGGATTCCGGAGCCGGGGCCACCACGTACGCCGCCTTATCGAGGGACGCGCGCCTCGTCTCCCGAACCTCGCGTTCCACGTCGTCCAACCTCTGCGCGAACGACGTCCCGGTGACCGTGCCGGTCGCGGCGGCGGCGTCGGCGATGTGTTTCCTCAGCCGAGTCACCTCCGCGTCGATCGATTGCAATCGGTCGGCGAACCCGCCGCTCGGGGGAGCGAGCGCGGAGCCGCCCGACGATACGATCGCCGCGGCTACCGACGCCGACGCCGACGGGAGTAAGGTCCGGTACGGGTCCATCGCGGCGCTGACCTCCATCGAGGAACGCGGGGCTTTGCTCGGGGACAAACCCCCGGCGACCCCGTGCGCCGCGCCGGAGGTGGCGTCCATGCGAGCGCGCATCATCTCAACCTTTCGCTCCAACGCGGCGATGCGAACAGCCTCCGCCTCCTCGAACAGCCGCGCCACCTCACCCTGAACCCTCGCGCCGTACTTTTCGGCGCTGGACGGAGATCCCGGGGCGTCGTCGTCGTCGTCTTTGACGGGGACTCGGGCGGACTCGAGGTGTCGCGGCGGGTGATGATGGGGGGGCGGCCTCGCGGGAGCCGGGGCGGCGAGCGGCGCCGGGGGTGTCCTCTCCGGGCTCGCCGCGCGGGAGTTCGTTCTGCTGTTCGCTCGGCTCCGTCGTAGCAGCGCGCCCCTCGTCGCGGCGCGCGCCGCTGCCGCGCCCCTCGCCGCCGCGGACGCCTGCCCGGGGACCCGAAGCTGGGTCGCCGCAGCCTCGAGGACCGAGGGGGCCGAGTCCGAGCGCGGGGGCGGGGCCGCGTCGGGGGGCGTGTACGGGGTACCCCCTAGCTCGCGTATCCTCGCGTCCATCTCCGGGAGTTTCGACACCAGCTCCACGGCGTCCTTATCATCCTTCCGCCGCTCCCACAGCCGATGGGTCTGGAGCGTCAGTCGCACAGTCTTGGCAAACTGATTGAGATGGTAGAGCTCCTCGTCGTCGTCCGCATTCTGCCGCGCCAGGTCAGCCTTGCGCAGGGATATGTTCGCCGAGCGGTATACGCTCTTCAGCGGCTGCTCGGAGCTCATCGTCAGAGGCCCTCGAACCCCCCCCCTCGGAGGGTCCTGAGGATCTGAGGAAAGGGGAGCGTTTCGCGGTGCTGCCGAGAAATCCAACAACCCGGGCTCTGCCGCGACGCCCTCCTCGGGTCGGAGGACCTACGGGATAGCCACCGCCCGGGCTCCCCAGCACCTCTACGGGTGTATGGACCTACGCGAGCGGCTACTCGCCTCGCGCTCGCGTCCTTTGTGGCCGCCCCGGTGACGCTGGGTCACCGTGATGTCTCTCGACCGTTGGCCGGGGGTGCCCGAATGAAACGAGTAATCGGGGCGAAATCGAGGCCTGTGGGACCAGTCCTTTACCAGTCAGAGGATTGTGCAAATAAAAGGCAAAAATTCATGACTGCCAGGCTGTGGGATCCCAGGGAGCCGCAGAACCGGTGGCGGCTGTTCCATTCTCAGCCGTCCACGCGTTCGGACGTCCTCACTTTATGGGCTGGAATGCGTCCAAAAGCGCCCACCTCTCGCAGCGCGGTTCCACCGTCGCTCGAAGACCAAATAAGTTCGAGGAGACTCAACAAGCTCTTAACGAGGACGTAGCAGTCTTTCGTTCGCGTGCGCCACACCCGCGCCGCCTTTCGCTCGACGCTCCGCGTCAGAGTTCTGCTCGCATCTCCCAAGGCGGAATCGTCTCGGACCCGTAGCAGATAAGAGGCGCCCAATCGTCTCTAACCAGCCTCTGTACCACCGGTGAGGACCGTCATGGCACTCATTACCTCCCTGAGCCGCGGGTTCACCATCCGCGCGGCGGCCACGACCGTCATCGCCGCTCGCGCGACCCGCACGCGCGTCGCACCCGCCGGCATTCGCGCCGTTCGCACCACGCGTTCGAGCCCCTTTGCGCCGGCGGCGGCGGGTCGCTCCGCGAATGTCCGAGCCTCCGGGTTCAGGTTCCGCGCCATCTCCACCGACTCCGCCGCGGTTCCGGTCCTCGAGGAGGAGGACGACGAGGAAGTCTCCAACCTCCTCGGCAAGGTGGACAACATGTACAAGGACCTCAGCGTCGACGACATCTTCGACGATATGGAGGATGCAGCCAGGCGGGAGGACGACGACGAGGATGACAAAGAGGACGAGGAGGACGACAAGCGCGACCCCATGCACCTGGACAACTTCCCCCTCTCCGACATCACCAAGGCTGCCCTCCGCAAGCGCGGCATCGAGACCCTGTTCCCCATCCAGGCGTCGGTGCTCGAGCCCGCGCTGCAGGGCAGGGACGTGGTGGGCCGAGCGAGGACCGGCACGGGGAAGACCCTCGGGTTCTCGCTACCCATCATCGAGTCGCTCCTCTCCAACCCCAGCAACCGCACCGACAGGTCGCGGAACCCGCGGTGCATCGTGCTCGCGCCCACGCGCGAGCTCGCGAACCAGGTGGAGAAGGAGATTCAGGCCACCGTGCCCTCCCTCCGCACCCTCTGCGTCTACGGAGGCGTCGCCATCTCCAACCAGGAGCGCCCGCTTCGCCGCGGGGTCGACATCGTCGTCGGCACCCCTGGCCGGCTCATCGATCTCATCCAGCGCGGCTCGCTCAACCTCCACGACATCGAATACTGCGTTCTCGACGAGGCGGACCAGATGCTCGCCGTCGGGTTCGAGGAGGACGTCGAGCGCATCATGGAGGAGATCCCCGAGCAGAGGCAGACTTTCCTCTTCTCCGCGACGATGCCGTCGTGGGTCACGCGCATTACCCAGAAGTACCTCGCCGACCACGTCACGATCGACCTCGTGGGGTCCCAGGAGCAGAAGGTGGCCGATACCATCGATGTCATGTCCTGCGCGTGCTCCCACACGAGCAGGACCACCATCCTCGCGGACCTGGTCACCGTGTACGGCAAGGGCGCCAAGGCCATCTGCTTCACGCAGACGAAGAGAGAGGCTGACGAGGTCACCGCTGCTCTCGGCAGGCGCATGGCCACCGAGGTGCTCCACGGCGACATCGCTCAGGCGCAACGCGAGCGCACCCTCAAGCGCTTCCGCGACGGCCGCTTCAGCGTCCTCGTCGCCACCGACGTCGCCGCGCGCGGCCTCGACATCACCGACGTCGACCTCGTGGTTCACTACGAGCTCCCCCACGACACCGAGTCCTTTGTGCACAGGTGCGGTCGCACCGGCCGCGCCAACAAGAAGGGCGCCGCGATCGCCATGTACACCCCCAGGGAAAAGCACAGGATCCGCAGCATCGTCCGCGAGACGGGCGTCAAGTTCAGGGTCATCAACCCGCCCACCGCGGGCGAGGTGATGACCTCCTCCGCGGAGCAGGCGTCGCTCGAGATTGACCTCGTCGACGACGAGCTGCTCCCCTACTTCACCCCGACGGCGGAGAAGATCCTCGAGGCGGTCAAGAACGGGGGCGCCGACGGGAGGTCCGAGAGCGAGGTTCTCGCCGCGGCGCTCGCGGCGCTCTCCGGGCACACCGAGCCCCCTCCCCCGCGCTCGATGCTCACCGGCGACGTCGGCCAGACGACGATGATCGCCAAGGGTAACATGATCCTCCCCAGGGACCTCCTGCGCGCCATGTCGGAGGTTTCTCGCTCCGCCGCCGACGGCGTCGGGCGCATTCGCATCCTCGCGGATAACTCTGGCCTGTGCTTCGACATGCAGCACGAGCAGGTGAAGCCGCTGCTCGAGGAGCTCGACGACGGCTACCTGGGCCCCATCGGCGTCGAGGTTGCGAACTCGCTCCCCGAGCTCGTCGAGGAGAGGGACCGCGGATACGGCGGCGGCGGCCGCGGGGGCCGCGGCGGCAGGGGCGGCGGCTTCGGCGGCCGCGGCAGGGGCGGCGGCAGGGGCGGCTTCAGCAGGGGCGGCGGCAGGGGCGGCGGGTACGAGCGCAGGTCCTTCTCCGATCGCGGCGAGAGGGGCTCGTTCCGTCGCCGCGAAGACGGGGGTTTCGAGAGGCGCGGGGGCGGGGACAGGCACGGCGGATCCTACCGCGGCGGCGGATACGACCGCGACCGTCCGCGCGGCGGCGGCGACCGCGGCGGCGGCGGCGGCGGCGGCGGCGGGTGGGACCGCGGCGGTTACGGCGGTGGTCGCGGCGGCGGCAGCGGCGCGTCGCGCTACGGAGGGTACGATTGAGAAACGCATCAGTCGTACCCCACGGATTCACT
>Ga0181571_10001072_pt1 | contig 19261 bp, 16 predicted proteins | sample 101ome_17_FD_132440 | JGI IMG/M metagenome (GOLD analysis project Ga0181571, IMG submission 132440) | Coastal salt marsh microbial communities from the Groves Creek Marsh, Skidaway Island, Georgia - 101407AT metaG (megahit assembly) | ecosystem: Environmental > Aquatic > Marine > Intertidal... | reverse complement strand
GCCGACATCCGCAGCCTGTCCCGAAGCATCAGGCAGCGTGGCCAGTTGGACCCGGTATACGTGAAAGATATCAAGGATATAAGAAAAGTACTGAACGAACTGCTGCTTGATGACGACATCCTGCTGACACAGGGTGCAGGCAGTATTGGCATGCTGGCCAGGGAACTGGCCAGGGACGGGCTGGGGTATGCATGAGCGGCCTGGCATCACAGCACAGCAGTTCGGCAGGGTGGCAGTCCTGATGGGCGGCGATTCTGCAGAACGGGAAATCTCGCTGATGAGCGGGAATGCGGTACTGGCCTCATTGCTGCGCAGTGGCATTGATGCCGTCGGTATGGATGTGACCAGTCGAGCAGTACCACAGGCACTGACAGACAAGAGGTTTGACCGGGTAATGATCATGTTACATGGCAGATATGGTGAAGATGGCAAGCTACAGGGTGAACTGGATGCCCTGGGTCTGCCCTATACCGGTAGTGGTGCTGCTGCCTCAGCACTTGCCATGGACAAACTGGCGACCAAGAAAGTGTGGTTGCAGCAGGGATTGAATACACCTGCCTATGCCACGCTTGGTCAGGACACCGACTGGAACAGGGTTATTGATGAACTGGGTACCGTATTTGTGAAACCGGTGAACGAAGGATCAAGTATCGGTATTTCCCGGGCAGAGACAGCAGATGCCCTGGCAGAAGCCTGGCATAAAGCCAGCGAGTTTGACGACGTCGTGATTGCAGAACGCTTCATCGATGGCCCCGAGTACACCGTCACTATCTTGGGAAACAGGGTGCTACCGGTCGTTGGTATGAAAGCCGCGACGACTTTTTATGATTATGACGCCAAGTATTTTTCGAATGAGACCCGTTATTTCTGTCCCTGTGACCTGGCTGCCGCTGATGAAAAAGTCCTTGGTGAGATGGCACTGCAGGCCTATGAGGCAGTGGGATGCACCGGTTGGGGACGGGTGGATGCCATGCGCGATCAGGATGGCACTTTCTGGTTGCTTGAGGTCAATACCATTCCGGGCATGACCGATCACAGCCTGGTCCCCATGGCAGCCAGGGCGGCCGGTCTGGAATTTGATGCATTGGTTCTGGAGATCCTGGCCAGCAGCATGAAAGACGGTGAGGGGGAGCGGTAATGGAAATATTGCATCCCAATAAAAAACACAAGCGCAAGCGCAGCGGTGCCAGTGCGAGAAAGGCCTCCAGGCCGCCTCGCCGAATCTCCGCTGCCATGGTGCTCAAGTTCCTGTTATTGACAGGACTGGTCGGTGCCGCCGCCTACGGTGCACTGAGTACACCCAAGGTGGTGGAGAAAGTCAGCAGTCAGCGCGTGGAGCAGGTGGTTATTGAAGGCGAGATCAATTACATCTCGGAGCAGGAAGTGTTGGCCGCGGTGAACGCCTTTATCAGCGAAAGCCTGTTGCTCGTCGATATGGTGGAAATCAAGCATGAGCTGGAACGTATGCCCTGGGTGAGGAACGTGACCATTCGCCGGGAATGGCCGGACACCCTGGTCCTGAGCGTGGTCGAGGAAAAAGCCATTGCCCGATGGGGAGATAGCCAATTACTGAATCAGGACGGCGTCATATTTTCACCGGACAGCATCATTGGCCTGGAACAACTGGCCATTCTCACCGGCCCCGATGACTCTGCCCGCAAGATCATGGAGCAATACCAGCTGTTTAACCAGTTGCTTTACCAGCGTGGCCTGAAGATAGCCGAATTGTCATTGAGTGAACGTGGTGCCTGGCAGCTGGTGCTGGGTAACGGCGTCCTGGTCAATATCGGTAAAGCGGATGTCATGACCCGCATGCGCCGGCTGGTGGGATTTCTGGAGCCCTTTTTCATGGAGCAGATGGCTTCTGTTGAATCGATAGATCTCCGCTACACGAGTGGCATCGCAGTAAAAAATAAATCAATTACAAGTGAAGAGGTGGTCTCGCTATGACCAAATTTCAGAATTTGAATAAAAAGGAGTTGCTTCCAATGAGTAACCCAGGCGGCGGAAACATGATTGTCGGCCTTGATATAGGCACAAGCAAGGTGGTGGCAATCGTTGGCGAGATCAATGCTGAAGGCGGTCTCAATATCGTCGGTATCGGCAGGCACAGATCGCGCGGATTGAAAAAGGGCACGGTGGTGAATATCGAATCCACGGTGCAATCCATTCAGCGTGCAGTGGAGGAAGCGGAACTGATGGCAGGCTGCCAGATCCATTCCGTGTATGCCGGTATTGCCGGAAACCATATCCGCAGCATGAACTCACACGGCATCGTTGCCATCCGGGATAAGGAGGTTTATCCCGCTGACATTGAACGCGTTATTGATGCCGCCCAGGCTGTCGCCATTCCGGCTGACCAGAAGGTCCTTCATATATTGCCCCAGGAATACATCATCGATTCCCAGGAAGGGGTGAAGGAGCCACTGGGCATGTCCGGCGTCAGGCTGGAAGCAAAAGTACACCTGGTCACGTGCGCGACCAATGCCGCACAAAACATTGAGAAATGTATCAAGCGTTGTGGTCTGGAGACCGACGAGATCATCCTGGAGCAGCTGGCCTCGAGTTATTCCGTGCTGACAGAGGATGAAAAGGAGCTTGGCGTTTGCCTGGTGGATATCGGAGGCGGTACCACTGACATAGCCATCTTCACCGAAGGCGCCATCAGGCATACCGGGGTGATACCCATCGCCGGTGATCAGGTGACCAATGATATCGCCATGGCATTACGCACACCCACCGACCATGCCGAGGAACTGAAGATCAAGTACGCCTGTGCACTGTCCCAGCTGGCCAGTGACGACGACATGATCAAGGTGCCCAGTGTCGGTGAGAGACCGCCACGGGAATTGTCCCGCCAGGCGCTCGCCGATGTGGTGGAACCCCGTTACGACGAGCTGTTCCACCTGATCCAGGCCGAGATCCGCCAAAGCGGCTACGAGGATGTGCTGGCAGCCGGCATGGTCTTCACGGGTGGCACCAGCAAGATGGAAGGCGTCACTGAACTGGCAGAGGAGATATTCCATATGCCGGTGCGTATCGGTATGCCGACCGAGGTTAACGGGCTGGTGGATATTGTGCGAAACCCGACTTACTCAACAGCTGTTGGCCTGCTCTTGTACGGCATGCGCCAGACACAGGAGCGGGAAGGCAACGTGGTACGGGAGCCTGGCATTACCTTGCTGGACCGTGTGAAAGGAATTTTCAGAGGTGACGACTGAGGCCGGTAAAACCGGACTCAACAATTCAAATTTAACTTAAGGTGGACTAACCCGAGGGGGTATACGATGTTTGAGATAGTAGATAATGTTGCACAAAGTGCAGTCATAAAAGTGTTTGGAGTTGGCGGCGGCGGTGGCAACGCTGTACAGCACATGATCAAGAACACCATTGATGGTGTCGAGTTCATCTGCGCCAACACTGATGCCCAGGCCCTGGAAAAAATGGATACCAAGCTCAATCTGCAGTTGGGTGGTGGTGTCACCAAGGGACTTGGCGCCGGCGCCAATCCGGAAATCGGCCGCCAGGCGGCGCTGGAAGACCGTGACCGTATCCGTGAAATCATTACGGGTGCCGACATGGTGTTCATTACAGCAGGCATGGGCGGTGGCACAGGAACCGGTGCTGCACCGGTAGTCGCGGAAATTGCCAAGGAAATGGGCATTTTGACGGTTGCGGTCATCACCAAGCCATTTCCCTTTGAAGGCCGCAAGCGCCTGGCAATAGCCGAGCAGGGTATTCGGGAACTTGCTGAACATGTTGACTCTCTAATTACCATTCCCAACGAGAAACTGATGGATGTACTGGGTAAGGGTTCCACATTGCTAGATGCCTTCAAGGCAGCCAATGATGTTTTACTGGGGGCCGTGAAAGGTATTGCTGACCTCATCATGCGTCCCGGTATGATCAACGTGGACTTTGCCGATGTCAGCACCGTGATGTCCGAAATGGGCATGGCGATGATGGGTACCGGTTATGCCCGTGGTGAGAACCGTGCCGTAGAGGCAGCCGAGGCAGCCATTCGCAGCCCGTTGCTTGAAGACGTCAACCTGCAGGGTGCCAGGGGCATTCTGATCAATATCACAGCCGGTGAAGACCTCACGCTGGGCGAGTTCTCTGAAGTGGGTGACACCATTTCCGAGTTTGCCTCTGACCAGGCCATCGTCGTGGTTGGTACCGTGATTGATCCGTCCCTGAAGGATGAACTGACGGTGACCGTGGTTGCCACGGGATTGGGCGGTATGCAGATCGAAAAGCCAACCAAGGTGGTTGACAATACGGTCAAAAACACCAGGACAGCGGATTTCCACAATCTCGACAAACCGGCTGTATTGCGCAAAAAAGAATCAGCCCGCGCCAAGGCTGAAGCAGAGGAATCCACGCCGGAGCGCCAGAAGATGCAGAAGGCTGTTGGGGCCGAGACAGACATGGATTTCCTGGATATTCCGGCATTTCTGCGGAAACAGGCGGATTAAACCGGTTTTCGAGTGCCGGAATGGGCTGATTGGCCTTTAATGCACCTGGTAGCTATTGGTGAAAATCGCGCTTTTTGTTACCATGCGCGTTTTCCGAACAACCCTGCAGGTTTACCTGCCGGGAATAAGAATAGCCGCCAGAAGCATCCCATGCAGTCCAGGGATGAGCATTAAAAGCAGCAGCAATAATAAATGTGCGGAAAGGCTTCGGGGGCTATCAGTTGTCGGGAAATATCCTGACTTTTTATCGGCAGTTTCGTGATAGGTGAACCGGGGGGTACAGTGAGAGTGAGCATTGATTAGGCAAAGAACTTTAAAGAACGTTATCAAAGCGACCGGTGTGGGACTGCACACCGGCCAGAAAGTATACCTGACCCTGCGACCTGCACCGGTTGATACCGGCATCGTTTTTACGCGGGTTGATCTCGACCCGGCGGTCCAGATACCCGCCCTGGCTGAAAACGTGGGGGATACCACCTTGTCTTCCACGTTAATGAAGGACGATGTTCGAATCGCCACCGTCGAACACCTGATGTCAGCCATGTCCGGTCTGGGTATAGATAATGCCTACGTCGATGTCAGTGCTTCAGAAGTACCCATCATGGACGGCAGCGCCGGTCCTTTCGTCTTCCTCATCCAGTCAGCCGGTATTGAAGAGCAGGATGCGCCCAAGAAATACATTCGCATTACCCGGGAAGTGACAGTGGAGCAGGGTGACAAAAAAGTCAGCCTGCGTCCGTTCAACGGCTTCAAGGTCGGCTACACGCTCCTGTACGATCATCCTGTCCATCGCAAGTACACCAAGGAAGCCTGCGTTGATTTCTCAAGCACCTCCTTTGTGAAGGAAGTCAGTCGCGCACGGACTTTTGGCTTCATGCATGAATTTGAAGAATTACGTAACCGTAACCTGGCCCTGGGCGCGAGTATGGATAATGCCATCGCTGTCGGGGACTATCGTGTCCTGAATGAAGATGGCCTGCGCTACGAGGATGAATTCGTCAAACACAAGATTCTGGACTCCATCGGCGACCTCTACCTGCTGGGTAAAACCCTGATTGGCGAGTTTCGTGGCTACAAATCCGGCCATGCCCTCAATAATGCCTTGCTCAGGAAGCTGATTACCTCAAAAGACAGCTGGGAAATCGTGACTTTCGATACCGAAGATGCTGCCCCGATCTCCTATCTGAGACCTGTATTTTCCAGCTAAATGTGGTCTAATCCGGCCTGTGTCGGGCTGTTGATCTGAGAGAGTTGGCCTGGGAGTCTGAATAAACGAGCTGTATTACAGGACACCATCGCACACATATCGGCAATTTCTGGCTGTAATCCATCATTATCGGCTCAAAATCGGCTAACAGACGACAAGCTGTTGAAAATAGCCTGTAGTAGACGAATTGCAGGCAGGATTTAAGCAATTTTAAGTTAATAGTAGATGTATCAAGCGGTTTATTACTATTCATGAAGATCATCATCGTAGACCAGAAGCACGGCAAGACACGCTCCATTGTCCTCAGGGGCTGGATGCGCGTTGCACTGTCTGTCTGCCTGCTGGGTGTACCGGTGGTCCTGGGATATTACGGCTATCACTTCTCCGCCACACGGAATGCCGATTTCTACAAGGATGAGGCCACCCAGGCCTGGATGGACCAGCTGATGTCCCAGAAACAGGACATCAACCAGATTCGCCAGGAGACACTGGCCCAGCTGGAAGCCCTGACCCTGAGAATGGCCAACCTGCAGGCACGCCTGCTGAGACTGGATGCACTTGGACAGCGCCTGACAGAAATCTCCAACCTGGATGACGGTGAATTCGACTTCACCCAGGCACCCGCCGTTGGCGGTCCGATCGACATCAACGCTGAAGATGTGCAGCTGCCTGACTTCATGCGTACCCTGGACAACCTCACACGCGAGATTGAAGACAAGCAGCAACAACTTGAGCTGCTTGATTCTCTGATGGCTGAACAGCAGCTGGCTTCAGAATCCTACCTGTCTGGCCGCCCCATCAACCGCGGCTGGATTTCATCACCCTACGGCAGAAGAATTGATCCCTTTACCGGCAAACTTGCCTGGCATCAGGGCATCGACTTTGCCACCGGCCGTACCGGTGTCGATGTGAAAGCAGTTGCCTCCGGTGTTGTCACCTATGCCGATGAAAAGCAGGGTTACGGCATGATGGTGAAGGTCAATCATGGCAACAGCTATGAAACCCTGTATGCCCATGGTGAGAAAGTCCTGGTCAAGCCAGGCGATATCGTCAAGAAAGGCCAGGTCATTGCTCTCTCCGGCAGTACCGGCCGCTCTACCGGACCTCATGTCCACTTCGAAGTGCACAAGAATGGCCGCGTCGTCGACCCTTCCTCCTACGTCCATCGCACCAGCCGATAATCCCCGTTATTCATTCTCCAGCTAATCGGCCTAAGAAAAGTGCCGGTCAGCGACTTGAGTGCCGACTTTCCGGCCTTATCTTTGTCATAACCAACACCGAATTTCGACATTATGCTTACAAAAATATTTGGTAGTAAAAACCAGAGGGAAATCAAGAAGCTTTCCAAGATTGTGGACCGCATTAACGCCAGGGAAGGGGAAATGCAGGCGTTGTCAGACGACGAGCTGAAAGCCAAAACTGTAGAATTCCGCGAGCGTTACGAGGCAGGTGAAACGCTGGATCAACTTTTACCTGAAGCTTTTGCGGTAGTTCGTGAGGCCGGTGTCAGGGTCATGAAGATGCGTCATTTTGACGTACAGATGATCGGTGGCATGGTCCTGCACAATGGCAAAATTGCTGAAATGCGTACCGGTGAAGGTAAAACGCTTGTCGCCACCCTGCCTGCCTATCTCAATGGCCTGACAGGTCGCGGCGTTCACCTGGTCACGGTCAATGACTACCTGGCGCGACGTGATGCCGGCTGGATGGGCCCCCTTTACGAATTCCTGGGTTTGTCTGTGGGCTTTGTGGTGCCCGGTCAGTCCCCGGAAGAGAAGCGTGCCGCTTACCAGGCCGATATCACCTACGGTACGAACAATGAATTCGGTTTCGATTACCTGCGCGACAACATGGCATTCAGGCTCCAGGACAAGTTCCAGCGTGAATTGTCCTTTGCCATTGTCGATGAGGTGGACTCCATCCTGATCGATGAGGCCAGGACGCCCCTGATCATTTCCGGCGCCGTGCAAAATACCTCTAAACGCTACATGGATATCAATGCCCTGGTTCCCTTGCTGAAAAAGGCGGAAAAGGGAGAGGAAAAATCCATGATTGAGCGGCGCATAGAAGGTGATGATGACATTGACGGTGATTTCCTTGTCGATGAAAAAAGCCGCCAGGTAGAGTTGACCGACAAGGGCCATGAAAAGGTCGAAGGTCTCATGGTCAGTCGCGGGCTGCTCAAAGAGGGTGAAAGCCTCTACTCGGCAACCAACCTGACTTTGTTGCATCAATTGTCTGCAGCGCTGCGTGCCCACTACCTGTTTCATAAGGAAGTGGAATACATCGTCCAGGACCAGCAGATTGTCCTGATTGATGAACACACCGGCCGCACCATGGCCGGAAGACGCCTGTCAGAAGGCCTGCACCAGGCCATCGAGGCCAAGGAAGGGGTGCCCATCCAGAATGAAAGCCAGACCCTGGCTTCCACCACGTTCCAGAACTATTTCAGGCTTTATGAAAAACTCTCGGGCATGACCGGCACAGCGGATACCGAGGCCTTTGAGTTCCACCAGATTTACGGTCTTGATGTGGTGGTCATTCCCACCAACAAGCCGATGATCCGGGATGATGCCAACGACCTGATCTACCTGACGACCGAGGAAAAGTTCAAGGCTATCGTCGAAGACATCAAGGAGTTCCGGGACAAGGGTGCCCCGATCCTGGTGGGTACCGCCAGCATTGAAACCTCGGAAATCCTGTCCAAGTTCCTGAACAAGGAAAAGATCAAGCATGCCGTCCTGAACGCCAAGTACCACGAAAAGGAAGCCGAGATCATTGCCCAGGCCGGTCGTCCTGGCACCGTGACCATTGCCACCAACATGGCCGGTCGTGGTACGGATATTGTACTTGGTGGTCGCTGGGAATCCGAAATCGCCGAGCTGGAGAATCCTTCACAGGAGCAGATCGATGCCATCAAGGCGGAGTGGGAAAAACGCCACGAACAGGTGATCCAGGCAGGGGGGCTACACATTATTGGCACCGAGCGCCATGAATCCCGCCGCATAGACAACCAGTTACGTGGCCGCGCCGGTCGCCAGGGGGACCCGGGCTTTTCCCGTTTCTACCTGTCACTTGATGACAACCTGATGCGTATCTTTGCCTCGGACCGCGTGGGTAACCTGATGCGCAAGCTCGGCATGGGAGAAGGGGAGGCCATCGAACACAAGATGGTGAGTAACTCCATTGAAAAAGCCCAGCGCAAGGTGGAAGGCCGTAACTTCGATATACGTAAACAGTTGCTGGAATACGATGATGTGGCCAATGACCAGCGCCAGATTATCTACCAGCGTCGCAACGAACTGATGGAAGCCGATGATATCAGTGATGTCATCAACACCATGCGCGAGGACGTCGTACAAAACCACACCAGTCTGTATATTCCGCCCCAAAGTATCGAGGAGCAGTGGGATATTGAAGGCCTGGAGCAATCACTGGAAGGTGAGTTCGGCGTCAAGCTGCCCGTTCAGCAGTGGCTGGATGAGGACAATACCCTGTATGAAGAGAGCCTCCGGTCCCGCATCCTTGATGAAATCGTGAAGGTTTACGAAGAAAAATCGGCAGCCGTTGGCGACAACATGCGCGTGTTTGAAAAGCAGATCACACTGCAGATACTGGATACTCTCTGGAAAGAGCACCTGGGACAGATGGACAGCCTGCGCCAGGGTATCGGGCTACGTGGTTACGGCGGCAAGAACCCCAAGCAGGAATACAAGCGTGAAGCCTTTGCCCTGTTCGAGGAACTGCTCAGCAACCTGCAGCACGAAGTGGTGAAATTCCTCAGCCTGGTGAAAATCAAGCAGGATGAATCTGCTGATGCGATCGAGCAGCAGCGCCTGCAGGAATTGCAGAAGCAGCAAACCACGCAGGTTCACCGTGAAACCAGCGCCATGGCGCCCCAGGAAGGTGAGCAACCTGCCGGTCAGCAGGCCCCTGCACAGCAACAACCACAGACCCCGTACCAGCGCGAGGGCCAGAAGGTGGGCAGGAACGACCCGTGTCCATGCGGATCAGGTAAAAAGTACAAGCAGTGTCATGGGAAGTTGAACTGATAGGATACGTTAGGTCGGATGAGGCGCGACGTGTTGCCATCCAATGGCTTCGATAGGCATTTCGATAAAGGGATAAAGGGATAAAGGGCAAGCGGTCTGCAGTACGCGATCGGTACAAATGTGACATTGTAGGCCGGAAGAGGCTCGCAGAGCCGTCATCCGGCAGGCCTGCCTGAGGCAGGCTGGTCCAAAGGATAGCAACAAGGCTGCAAATCCCGGTTAAATTAATTGTAGGTCGGCATAGGCGCAGCCGTTTGCCGACGATCAGGTTTTGGTATGACCAAGGTAGTAAGACGATGGCTGTAGGATCTGGAGAACTGGGCACTTTACATCCTGTCCCGGGTGTCACCATGTCAGCAGTATCCGCTGGTATCAAGAAACCTGGCCGGCTGGATTGCGTGCTGTTTTCCCTGGCAGAAGGAACGAATGTCGCCGGTGTTTTCACCACCAATGCCTTTTGTGCTGCGCCGGTGACCCTTTGCAAAAATCATCTTCAACAATCCAGTCCCCGATACTTTGTCATCAATACGGGCAATGCCAATGCCGGCACGGGAAAACAGGGCATGGAAGACGCCCTCAAAGTCTGTCAGGCCGTTGCAGAAAATGGTTCGGTTGGCGTTGAGGAAGTCCTGCCATTTTCCACCGGCGTGATTGGCGAACCCTTACCGGTTGAGAAAATTATTACTGTCCTGCCAGATGCCACGAAGCAATTGCAGGCAGATGCCTGGCAAGAGTGTGCAAAAGGCATCATGACAACGGATACCCGGCCCAAGGCTGCCTCGGTCCAGCTGGAACTGGAAGGCAAGACGGTCACTATTACCGGAATCGCCAAGGGCGCCGGCATGATCAAGCCCAATATGGCCACGATGCTGGGTTATGTATTTACTGATGCTGCCATTGCTTCCGATACCCTTCAGCAATACCTGGACAGGGCCGTTAATACTTCCTTCAATCGCATCACGGTGGACAGCGATACCTCCACCAATGACTGTTGCATGCTGGCGGCAACAGGAAGCAGTGGGGTTGTAGTCAATGAAAGTTCTTCTGCCTTTGCTGATGCCCTGAACAGTGTATTCATTGCCCTGGCCCAGGGATTGGTCAGGGATGCCGAGGGGGCTACAAAATTTGTGACCGTCCAGGTAGAGCAGGGGGCCAGCCAGGAAGAATGCCTGGCCCTGGCCTACACCGTGGCAGAATCCCCCCTGGTCAAGACCGCCCTTTACGCCTCTGATCCCAACTGGGGTCGAATCCTGGCCGCTGTTGGCCGTGCCGGGCTTGATCACCTGGAAATCGACAAGGTCACCATCTACCTGGGTGATGTCTGTATTGTGGAAAACGGCGCCGTGGCCTCCAGCTATACCGAAGAAGCGGGACAGGCTGTCATGGACCAGGAAGAGATCACCATTCGACTCGTCCTTGGCCGTGGCGCCAGTGCTGAAACAGTCTGGACCTGCGATTTTTCCCACGATTACGTGACCATCAATGCCGAGTACAGAACCTGAGATGGCCACGGTCCATGTGGCCGTTGGCGTTGTCATCAACCACGACCGGCAGATTCTTGTTGCCCGGCGGCATGCGGATCAGCACCAGGGCGGGCTCTGGGAGTTTCCCGGAGGCAAGGTGGCAGGGCACGAAACCGTGCAGGAGGCTTTGAAGCGGGAGCTCCTTGAAGAGGTCAATATCAGTGTCAGGGAATGCGCCAGCCTGTTGAAGATTCACCACGATTACGGGGACAAACAGGTGCTGCTGGATGTCTGGTATGTGCTGGTCTATGCCGGTGAGGCCAGGGGCTGTGAAGGTCAGCCGGTCAGGTGGATTTCAGTCAATGAACTGGATGAGCTGGAGTTTCCAGCTGCCAACCAGGACATCATTACCGCCGTCAAATCCCTTCTGGATTCTCCGGGTTAATATCAAACTCATCCAGTTTGAAATCTTCCGGGCCTTCTTCTGCCGGAATCGCATTGCGTTCAGCGGCCCAGTCACCAAAATCGATGAGTTGGCATTTTTTTGAACAGAAGGGCCTGTACTGGTTTGCCTGGGTCCAGGCGACGATTTTCTGGCAAGTCGGGCAATTGACCTGCTTGATGCTGGTTTTTTGTGTGTCTGTCATGATTCCTGTCAGTCAGTGTTGACGGTATTAATTACTCACTGGCCATAAACCCTATCACATCTTCCCGCATGCTGCTCAGGCTTGCCAGCTTGCTCGCAAGGGTTCCTGTCCTGATATTGTTGTTGATGGTGACTTCGCGTGTGGCCAGGTCAATGGTCTCCAGTGCTTCCTGGAAACGCCCGGCGTTCACAAGCTGAATGGCCATGTTAAACAGGACACCGGAATCCCGGGAATTTTCCCAGGCCTGTTCCATCAAGGGCAGAGCTTCCCCCGTCAATCCCTCTGACAATTTCAGGCGCGCCAGCTCAAACTGGAACATTCCCCTGTCATGGCCCTGGCTTTCCTGGATCAGTGTCTCCAGTAAAGATTCAAGGAAGGCTTGGTTATAGGTTGGGCAATTCCCCTGCAGGTTCAGGTTGATGATCTGGCGTACCGGTGAAACGGGATCGCCAGTCTCACGGGACAAGTTTCGAGCCCGATCCAGTATGCTGCCCGGGTCGAGTGCCGGAATGGCAGGATTGACGCAGGCCAGGGTGAGCAGGTTGAGCAGTAAGTGAAAATTAGAGGGATCATTTTCTACAGCACGTGACAGGACTGCCGCCGCTAGCTGCTCACCGTCGCTGCCGTAGCGCGCCAGCTCCATCGCATAAAACTCCACGTTCCTGGCCGTGTTCGGGTCAGCTTCGTACCAGTTCTCTGCCAGCCGCACAGGTTCGCTCCACATGGTACTTATCCTGAAGGTATTCAGCGCCAGTAAGAGCAGGTATATCCCGGTAATGGCCAGCCTGCCGCGGAACTTGACCAGCGTGTCGGGCAGCCAGTTGAAAAAAGCGAACAACAGGACAAAGACAATACCGAAGAAGGCCAGGTAATTACGGTGATGGAAGAAAAGCTCCAGGGGGACTACGGTGGATTCAATAATATGCCCGGACCAGAACCAGCAAAGAGCAAATAGCCAGGCACCATACTTACCCGGCTTCAGGGCAAGGCCCAGGCCCAGCGCAATCCAGGCAATGAGGGCCAGCAAGGTAGTTATGGGGGAAAGCAGTGACGTGGAAATGACGGTGTCATGAAAAATACCGACAGAACCGGTTGCCGGCAGGATGATCGCAGCCAGGTAGGTCCACAGAATACGGAGTTGCGTCAGGACTCTCTCTCCCATGGTAAAAGTGCGAAACTCTTCGTAGTTTGCCTGCAAAGCGCCCACGGAAAAGAGTGGCAGCAGGATCAGCGCAATGGCAGGCAGATAGAGGAAAACCAGGCGCCATTGGCGATAGGTCCTGGATGCGGGCAGGTTTTTAAACAGGGTAAATTCCAGGGTCAGCAGGTAAAACACCAGGGAAGGGGCATTTTCCTTGCTGAACAGGGCCAGCAATCCGGTACTTGCCAGCGCCAGGGATAACCACGCCAGTGACTTCAGGTTTTCTGTATTTTGCTCGAGCCGGTAGCAAACAAAACTGTAGAGCCCTGCCAGCATGAACAGGTTGGATAACAGGGCCATTCGCTGTACTGCGTATAACACGGTGGAGGTATGGATCGGGTGCAGGGTCCAGATCAGGGCCGTTGCCAGGGCAACCACGCTGGCACGGCGGGTTGTTGCCTTCATATGCAGCGACAGTTTGTAACTGATGCCATAGAGCAGGACGCTGCTCAGGACATGGATGAACAGGTTGGCCAGCTTGAAGGCAAAAGGATTGTCTGACCAGGCACTGGCCTGCAGGGCAAAGGTAAACAGGGAGACAGGTCGTCCGGTAGGCCCGGCTTCGCCGGAAAAGACAAATTCCCAGAAGCCGGCACTGGTGACACTGCTTTCCTGGATCTGGCTTAAAGCTTCCAGGTTGGGCCCGTCGTCGAAGAGAAAAAGACTGTTCAGTCCGGGGACGTAGCACAGGATTGCCAGTAACAGCAGCAGGGCTATATGAAACAGGGGTTTTTCTACCAGGGTACGCATGGATTTGGCCTATTGTTTGGCCAATTGCAGGTATTTTTCGTGCAGGGTCTCGACCACGTGTTCCAAGTTGTCTACAGAGCCACTGTTATCAATGATGTCATCTGCCAGTTCAAGACGCTGCTGTCGGGATGCCTGGGTAGCCATAATTCTCTCTACCTGTTCGTGCGAGCTGTCATCACGATGGACAACCCGGGCAACCTGTTGTCCTTCCGGAGCATCCACAACTGCAATCCTGTCAAGGAAATCATAGCTGCCGGATTCAACCAGCAGGGGTATCACCACGATCACGTAGGGCGAGTTGGCCAGCGAAATACGTTGGGCTATCTCGTTGCGGATTTCCGGGTGTAGCAGGTTTTCAAGCCAGGTCCTGGCGGCATTATCCTCGAAAACCTTTTTGCGCAGGGATGATCTATCCAGGTTACCCGATGTATCAATAATGTCCTGGCCAAAGTGGTTGCGAATCTTTTCCAGTACTGGTGAGTCCTTGCTGACCAGTTGGCGGGAGATTTCATCGGCATCAATGACATCGACTCCCAGGTTCCGGAAGAGATCGCTTACAGTGGTTTTGCCACTACCGATACCGCCTGTCAGGCCAATAGCGTAAGTTTTAGGAGTGGATTCCTGCATTGGTTCGGCCCTGGTCTTCAGAGTATCAGGCCGTAATACAGTCCTGAAATCTCGTTGCCCCATACCAGGGAAAGAAAACCGGCACTGGCCAGGTAAGGGCCAAACGGAATAGGAATATTCTTGTCCCTGCCGAGGATGGCAATCAGGCTGATACCGACGATGGCGCCCACCAGGGATGACAGCAGGATGATCATGGGCAGGGCTTGCCATCCCAGCCAGGCGCCCAGCGCGGCAAGCAATTTGAAATCTCCATAGCCCATACCTTCCTTGCCTGTGACCAGTTTGAAGAGCCAGTAAACGCCCCACAGCATGAGATAGCCACCCATTGCACCCCAGACAGCACTTTGCAGTGAGGTAATCAGTCCAAAGCTGTTAACAAGCAGTCCCAGCCACAACAGGGGCAGGGTGATGTCATCGGGCAGTAACTGGTGATCGAAGTCGATCATGGTGAGCACGATCAGGCTCCATGTTAATACCAGCACGGCCAGTGTGAGCCAGTGAAAACCGAAATGAAATGCCACCAGGGCGGAGGCAATCGCAGTAACCAGTTCGATGATCGGGTAGCGTACGGATATGGGAGTCTGGCAATGCCGACATTTGCCTTTCTGGACAAGCCACGAGACCAGGGGAATATTTTCGATAGCAGAGATTTCGTGTTTGCATTTCGGGCAATGGGAATTGGGTACGGCCAGGTTGAACCGTTGTGGCTGTCCCGCGGTATTATCAGGGGTGTTTCCAGGAGGTGAGATTTCCAGGAGCTCCCGGCACTGTGCAGTCCATTCAGCTTCCATCATTACCGGAAGCCGGTAGATCACTACATTCAGGAAACTGCCGACAATAAGCCCGAAAACAAAAACTATTACCGCCAACACAATGGGGTTGGCGGCAAAAAATTCAGCGAATGTCATCTGAATGAAGGGTACCTGGATAAAGGCCTAAACGCTGTCTTGAGAAATGTCCTGAACAGCATCTTGAACCAAGATTTTAAACAACAGCACCGATCTGGAAGATGGGCATGTACATGGCAATCATCAGGCCACCGACCAATACACCCAGTACGGCCATGATCAGTGGTTCCATCATCGAGGTCAGGCCGTCCACGGCATTATCAACTTCGGCTTCATAGAATGTAGCGCACTTGTCGAGCATGGCATCCAGGGCACCGGACTCCTCGCCAATCGAGACCATCTGTAGCACCATGATCGGAAACAGGCCGGTGGACTTGATTGACGCGGTCAGCTGTTGTCCGGAAGTGACATCATCGCGAATCTGGAGGGAAGCATTTTTGTAAACGATGTTGCCAGTGGCACCCGACACCGAGGTCAGGGCATCCACCAGTGGCACACCGGCGGCAAAGGTCGTGGAGAGAGTGCGAGTGAATCGGGCCAGGCAGGACTGCTCAATGATATTACCGAAAACCGGCAGTTTCAGCGAAAGCCGCTCAAGACTCTCACTGAATTTTTTGGAGCGGTGCTTGGCTTCCTTGAAGATATAACCACCGATACCAACACCGACGAGAATATACAGCCACCAGGCAATCATGAAGTCGGAAAGTCGCATGACATACTGAGTGAACAGGGGCAGTTCAGCCCCGAAACTTGAGAATGTCTCGGCGAACTGGGGTACCACCTTGATTAGCAGGATGGCTGTCACAATAGCGGCAACAACCAGTACCGTAATCGGGTAGTTCATGGCTTTCTTGATCTTGGATTTCAGCGCTTCCGACTTTTCCTTGTAGGTGGCCAGGCGGTCAAGCATGGTTTCCAGGGCACCTGATTGCTCACCGGATTCCACCAGGTTACAGAACAGCTCATCAAACTGCCGGGGATACTTGCGAATGGCATCAGCAAAATGGTTACCGGCAGAGACATCATCGCGAATGGAAAATACGATTTCGCGCATACTGGGGTTTTCCAGGCCTTCGCCGACGATTTCAAAAGACTGTACCAGCGGAATACCGGCTTTCATCATGGTGGCGAGCTGACGGGTAAAAATGGCAATGTCCATCGGTTTGATGGCTTGTTTACCGCTGCCGAAGAGGGGTTTGGGTTTTTTCTTGACCTTGGTTGGCTTGATGCCCTGCTTGCGCAGTTGGGCTTTCACCATGGCAGCATTGGTACCGGCAATCTCACCCTTGGTGGATTTACCCTTGGAATCCTGCCCCTGCCAGAGGAAAGTGGCCTGTTTTACAGCAGATTGTGCCGGGGCTGCCATTTTCTGTTACCTCTTCAATTCGAAATTAGGTGATAGAAATACTCGTTGTAGTGCTGTGCTAAATCGTTCCAATGAGTCTCACATGACTTTCAAATGACTCTGTTGATCTCTGCCAGACTGGTCTGCCCTTGTGCAGCTTTCTCAAGTGCCGAGCTGTGCAGATCATTAAACCCTGCTTTTGTCGCTAATTCTGCGATCTGTATCGAATTTCCGCCATTCATGATAACACGGGAAATGTCCCCGGTAATTGCCACAATTTCATAGATTCCGATCCTGCCCTGATACCCGCCCTGGCATTGATGACAGCCCACTGGGCCAAAAAGCCTGGCATTGGCGGCCTGATCTTCGGAAAAACCCATATATATCATATCTTTAGTGGTTAATTGTAGTGGTTTTTTGCAACGATGACAGAGGCGTCGCACTAAACGCTGGGCAATCACAAGGCTCAAGGACGTAGCCAACTGGTAAGGGGCAATGCCCATATCCAGTAGGCGGGCGAGGGTAGCCGGAGCACTGTTGGTATGCAGGGTAGACAGGACCAGGTGCCCGGTTTGGGCAGCTTTGAGAGCGATCATTGCCGTTTCAGGATCCCGGATTTCCCCCACCATAAGCACATCAGGGTCTTGCCGGAGAAAGGCACGTGCCGCATTGGCAAAATCCAGGCCGATGGCCGCATTTACGGGAACCTGGTTGATTCCTTCCAGGTGCAGTTCCACCGGGTCCTCCACACTGGCGATATTGCGCTCCTGGGTATTGAGCAGGTTCAGTCCGGTGTACAGGGTCATGGATTTGCCGCTGCCGGTAGGGCCGGTTACCAGGATCAGGCCCTGCTGTTTTTCCAGGGCGTCCTGATAAAGCCTTTTCTGGTCGGCGTTAAAACCCAGGTGGTCCAGGTCAAGCTTGTCCAGGCCCGAATCCAGCAGCCGCAGTATGGTTTTTTCTCCCCACAATGTAGGCAGGGTGTTCACCCTGAAATCCATGCTTCGCGTCCGTGACAGGCTCAATTTGAAGCGCCCGTCCTGGGGCAGGCGCTTCTCGGCAATATTCAGCCGGGCCATTACTTTCAGCCGGGCACAGATTTTTTCTGTCACTGCGGAAGGTGGCCTGGCTATTTCCCGTAGCAGCCCATCGAGGCGGTAGCGTATTCGTGATGAATGCTCAAAATTTTCAATATGAATATCCGATGCACCTTTGCGGATAGCATCAATAAGTATCTTGTTGACCAGCCTTGTGACCGGGGTTTCCCTGGCCTGTTCATGCTCCCGGAGTAGATGGTTGCCAGGATCGGATGTAAGAATTTCATGAAAATCATCATGTTGCAGTGAGGTGCCCGCGCTCAGGTTACCCGTCCTGGTGTCCAGCAGGTCCATGAGCAACTGGTTTAACTTGGCTTCTTCCACGATGAGCGGTTCGGTTTTACAGCCACTATGAAACCGGATCTCACTGAAACTATCCTGGGAGGCCGGGTCTGAAATTCCCAGTTGCAAGATATTGTCCTGTTTATGAAGAGGAATCGCCCGGTGCTTCCTGGCAAGCTCATCCGAGACAGTCATCAATGGCAGTGCCTGGAGGTCAAAAGCATCAAGATCGACCAGAGGTAACTCGAAGGTTGAGGCTGCGGCGGATGCAATTTCATAGCTATCTGCCTGGCCGTTTTCGACCAGGTATTTCACGAGGTTGTGGTTCTGGTTGGCAGCGCTGACCTGGGCCTGTTCCAGGCTCGTTTTGTCAATACAGCCTGTCCTGATTAACCAGTGGGTTTTATCATGGATGTTTGCTTTGCTGCTCATGGCGGCGATGCAAGGGGGTGATTTCACCTCAGTGTAGTGAGGATTTACCAGTTCGCCATGAGAGAAGAATGGCCGGGTATTTGCACCCGGAATTGACAATTATTGCTGGTTGCTGACAATTTTTGTCAGTTATATTGCTAAATTTTTACAGCGCAGACGGTATTATTTTGATACTAACTACTTGTTTGTTCATACAAAAAACCATGAAATCACGATTTAAAGGTGATGTGGTTCACATAACAGCATGATCAGGGAGTTGTCCTGCCAGATGGCATAGACCTTGCAGACTTTTCTCTGCTCTCTCGCGAATCTTTACAATGGATTTGAGTAACGTTAGCAAAAACACGTGTTTTTTCAGGAGATAAAAATGAAAAACATCAATAAGCAACAGCAGGGTTTTACCCTGATCGAATTGATGATCGTAATTGCGATCATCGGTATTCTGGCTGCGGTAGCACTTCCCGCTTACCAGGATTACACAATTCGTGCCAAGGCTTCTGAGCTGGTACTGGCTTCCAGTGCTGCCAAGAATGCCATTTCAGAGTATGCGTTGGTTAACAATACTCTGACTATCCCTTCATCAATCAATGTACAGTCCATTAACCAGGGTATGGTTTCATCCCTGTACTGGAGTGGTACCTATATTGTTGTTCAGGGTAGTGCGACCAACCTGGGCGCTTCTATCACTCTGTGGATGCAGCCTTCCGGCGACCCCCAGACTGGTATCCTCTGGATCTGTAAAGCTGGTGGTGTCGGTACCCAGTACCTTCCCTCAAGCTGTCAGAACTAAGACGCTTCTGCTGGTTGCATAAAAAACCAGTCCTTACTAACGTGG
>Ga0181571_10001063_pt1 | contig 19323 bp, 16 predicted proteins | sample 101ome_17_FD_132440 | JGI IMG/M metagenome (GOLD analysis project Ga0181571, IMG submission 132440) | Coastal salt marsh microbial communities from the Groves Creek Marsh, Skidaway Island, Georgia - 101407AT metaG (megahit assembly) | ecosystem: Environmental > Aquatic > Marine > Intertidal... | reverse complement strand
GGTAGATCCAATGCTTGCCACTGGCAATTCATCTATTGCCGCCATTGATTTACTAAAGAAATCTGGTGCTGAAGATATTAGGTTTTTATGTTTGTTAGCGGCTCCCGAAGGCATAAAAAACATTCAAACGCATCACACTGATGTCACCATTGTTACTGGCTCAATAGACGAAAAATTGAATGAAAGTGGATACATCGTGCCGGGTTTAGGTGATGCGGGCGACAGGATCTTCGCAACGGTATGACGATATTTGGATCTACCAAAATTCGAACAAAGGGGACGTTTTAGCACTTTTCTAAAGTAGCAACGAACGCGGTAATATTTCTGCGTCGCTCGATGATGTGTTATACGCTATTGGTGTCAGTTTATTTTATTTGTTTTGATTTATATTGATTGCGGGAGCAGAATTTACTGAGTAATCAACAATACAAAAAGTTGTTTAGATTTATAAAGACGCTTGAGTCCTATCTATCTAGATAGCTGTGTTCTTTCACTAGGTTGTAAATATAGAGTCGAGCCTTGGAATCTCTCCCTACAAACACGCTAAAAAGTGGGTGTTTGGTGTGTTTTTGAAACTCACACGCATAGAGCTAGGATACAAAAATAAGTCATTGATATTGTTTTGAAAAGTGGTACCCGGGGGCGCAACCAGACTTTTTCATAATATCATTTAATTATAGATGGTTAGACGGAACCAAAAATATAGAAGTGGTCCTAAAAACGGTCCAAGTTACAGCGGAAACCTCATATAAAGTATGGTTGCAAGTTTGATGATCTCAGGACTGGTTTTGAAATAGAGGGAGGAAATCTCTTTAGGCATGGCGGGTAGCTAAGTCCCGCACCCAAGTCATGCAAGCGAGTTTATTCTAACAAAACAATATAAATTTAATTTCAAAGCGTGGTGGGCACAATTTATACTTAAAATCAAATATTAAGTTTCTGTAAAAAAAGTATAAATATAGTCGCCAAAATAGCTACTAATAATCCTAGAATAAAAGCTAAATCAGATGATAGATATGTAGTTAAGATTGCGAATGAAATACAAAAGGTTGCGAGACTAATTGTGCCTAAAATTGTGGAAAATAGAACCTTTATAACTATACTTTCATCAAAATCAGTGTGGGCTATAAAAGCTATTAATGCAAAACCGATGGGAAATGCGAGTAACGTCCCTGAAAGCTCTGAACCGAGCTGACTCGAAAGAATGGTTACTGCCCCGATCAATAGTCCGCCTAAAATTGCCCTTAGATAGAGTAGACGTGGCCGTACAACTGGACTTCTATTGTCAACGGCTAAAACTACTATTCGCCCAATGCGCCTAGCGAAGTATGTGATAAATAAATACAAAAAAGTTGCAGATATTAAGTCCAAATTCAATTTCAACAGGCCAAGTGCGAGGATAAACCAGACTAAAACGGAAATAATCACACACACTATAGGAGTAAAAAGTTTTGCTAAAAACATATAGTTCAATAAAAAAATTTGAGTTGCATTCAGTGCAATTAGTGAGTTAAGCGCTGTGCTGAATAAAAACTCCGAATTATTGGGTTCGATAAGAAAATAGAATCCAGGCGCTAGCCCCATAGGCACGCCTGCAATAATTCCCCCGAATAGTGGCCCTGCTCGGATTACAGTTTTCGCCACAATAAAAATTAAGATAGCTGAGCAGAGCACCCTATAAAAAAATTGGGGCTGAACTATATCGAGGAACATTAACAAAACGGGAGTTTCAAATTTTCAGTGTAGGTACTTGTAAGTTTCATGCATCTTTAAAAAATCGATCCAAAGAATCTAGTATTTTAGTTGAATTAAAACTCCTTCCTATCAAAACGATTTTATCGTCATCCTGCCCTGAATAATACGGAAGGTCATCTGGCATTTTTTCTGGAGGTTGCATAATCTTTTTTACTGATTGAAGTAACAGTCGTCCACCTGGGGTTTTAATAACACCTTTAATACGAACAATTTTCTCACCGTGTTTATAGAGAAGCGACGAAAGCCAAGTTGAAAATACTATCCAAGTATTTTGATCACTTTTAAATTTTTTTAAGTCAAGTGACACAGAATGTATGGGAGTATTTTCGAAATTATTATTTGAAAACTTAATCTCAATCGGATTTGTGATTGGCAAAATTGGCTTCTCACTTTCAACACCAAAAGAAGTCATTTTAATCTCAACGTTCGAGTTTATGGTATTCAAAGTAGAAATTAGTTGAGCCAATTGCACGGGTTGAAAGTTTTCTGCTTTAGCAATGAGTATTCTATCGGCAGCTTGTATCTGAGATAATGCAAGCGGTTCTTCCCTCAACTGATCAATTGCGTGTAAATAGTCAACAATAACAATTATTTCATGTAAAATTATATGCCTCGACAAAATTTGATCGTCTTGGATAGCTTCTAAAATATTTCCTGGGTCCGCAACCCCACTCATTTCAAAAATCAAATATTTGCTTTGTTCATTATTCGATTTAGAGGTCCTTTCATTGCATATACGATGCAATAGTTGTTTCATTTGTGATTTTTTATCACAACAAACACATCCTCCATCAAGTACGTCAAGTCTACGAGCTGCACCAAGCAAGACATCATCTACTGAATGCACAGCCACTTCATTCACTATAACGTGCGCCAAGTCATAAGAATTTTCAAATAACTGATGCCTTAGCCACGTACTTTTACCAGCTCCAAGAAACCCCGAAACAATTATTAACTTAATTCGATTATCAACTTCATTCATGTAATTTATAGATTTAATGGATCGAAGGCCGATCCAGTGAAAAGCTCAAATTGTTTCCAGACCTCGTCTAGATCTTCACAAATTACTGTTTTGCCTCTGCCATTTGAAATTTGTACGCCTTGCGAAGGTCCCATTTCATGTACAAAGATACTATGCGGTTGGAGCAACTTTTTGAGTAGAGCAATTCTTGAAAACCTTATTCTTAGACGGTCATGCGGTGTAGCCCCTCCTGCATCGGTCCAGTGACCAATCGCAGGAGGAAATCCACAAGCTGAGCACATTCTCTCACCCTTTCAAGACAAAATATTCATCTCTGGTAGAATAGATCATATAGTCTCAGGCCTTAATCCGCTGTCGAACGGAAAGCGCTTTCGAAAATCGTCTGTTATATTTTGAAATGTAGTCCATTCAACACCAGTTTTAGTGTTTATGTACTCTATCAGTCTTTCCAACATAAGTAAGACCTGCGGCCTTCCAGCTACATCTGGATGTATGGTAAAACAAAATGTAGCATAGTCCATTTCACGATATACCCAATCAAACTGATCACGCCATAATAATTCGATGTCACGAGGGCTAACAAAGCCATGGCTATTGGGAGAAGCCTTCATAAACATCATAGGTGGCAGATCATCTACGTACCAGTTTGCAGCAATGTCTACTAGATCAATTTCTTTACCATGTTTCATTGGACGCATCCATGTACTAGCGTCTTTAGTATAGTCTATTTTTGACCATTCGTCACCGACCCTTGCATAAAAAGGTAAAAAATCACGGTACATTTGGCTATGGTCATATGTGAAACCATACTTTTGCAACAAGGCCGCAGTGTTTTCTGACATTTCCCACCAAGGTGCAACATAACCCTTCGGTTTATCACCGGTCAAATCCTGAATTAATTCCACTGACTTAGCCAAAATATCTTCTTCCTGTTGAAGAGTCATCGCAACTGGATTTTCATGCATATATCCATGCGCTCCAATTTCATGGCCTGCGACTTTTATCATTTCCATTTCTTTTGGAAATGTTTCCATAGTGTGTCCAGGAATGAAAAATGTAGACTGAATGCCATAATTTTTGAATAATCGCAGAAGTCGAGGAACACCGACTTCAGTTGCAAATACTCCGCGTTGAATATCGGATGGACTGTCCTGTCCTCCATAAGATCCGATCCAACCCGCTACCGAGTCTATATCAACACCAAATGAACATTTTATTTCCTTCATAGTGATACCTCCCTAGTATCTTTTTTCGCAATCCGAAGTGATGCCACGAGCATTATAATATGATATTCAATTATTTATACCCGTTATCTATTGTGGTCGTCGTATGTGTTAAGATTGTTTATACTCAATCATTACGCACATTACTTTTTTCATCACACTCCTATAGGCATGTGTTTTTCATCTCTTAAAACCGGTCTTGGCGCAATCAATTCTTTCCACCTTGAGAACGCTCTACTCGGAGCTGGATAAGGTGTCCTCCTGGTATGCAGCCCTCTGCCAGGCTGAGATTGAGAATTTTTATCAGCTTCCCAAACAATTTCACCGCGGGACAAGGTAACCCTTGGAAGCCCTTCAACACGAAATCCTTCAAATACATTATAGTCGATTATCGATTTTTGAGATTTTGCCGAAATTGTTTTCTTTGCTTTTGGGTCCCAAATTACTAAGTCCGCATCAGCACCAACCAAAACTGCGCCTTTTTGTGGATACATATTAAGGATCTTAGCGATATTTGTAGATGTAATAGCTACAAATTCATTTGGCGTTAGTCGTCCTGTATTCACTCCGTGCGTCCAAAGTAAAGGCATTCTATCTTCTAGACCACCAGTTCCGTTTGGTATTTTAGTAAAGTCACCAATACCCATTCGCTTCTGCTCAGTCGTAAATGCACAATGATCTGTTGCTACTACGTGAAGTGAACCTGATATTAAGCCTGCCCATAATCCATCCTGATGATGTTTATCCCGAAATGGTGGCGACATCACTCGCTGAGCAGCAAAATCCCAGTCCTTACTTTTATATACATCTTCATCGAGCAATAAGTGTTGTACCAAAGGTTCACCCCAAACCCTTTGACCTTTTTGCTGCGCCCGACGTATCGCTTCATGTGCATCTTCACTTGACGTGTGAACAACATACAATGGCACTCCACATGCATCTGCAATGGTAATTGCTCGATTTGTAGCCTCTCCCTCTACTGATGGAGGCCTTGAGTAAGCATGTGCTTCAGGACCACAATTTCCTTCCAACATTAATTTTTGCTGCAGACTGGCAATCAAATCTCCATTTTCTGCATGCACCAATGGAAACGCACCTAATTCCCTACAGCGTGAGAAAGATGCATAGAGTTCATCATCATTGACCATAAGTGCGCCCTTATATGCCATAAAATGTTTGAACGTATTTACACCCTTATTAACAACTAATTGCATTTCATTGAAAATATGTTCGGACCACCCAGTTATCGACACATGAAATCCATAGTCGCAGGTTGCTTGTTCCTGTGCACGTCGTATCCATGTATCTAAGGCAAAATCAATTCCACGTTCATCGGGGATGACCATATCTACTATCGAAGTTGTTCCGCCAGAAACAGCAGCAAAAGTTCCACTTTCCCAAGTTTCAGCGGTAGTGGTTCCCATAAATGGCATTTCTAAATGCGTATGAGGATCTATGCCGCCTGGCATAATATAGCAGTCAGTGGCGTCAATAACTTCATCACCAACTAAACTATCTCCAATTTGGGCAATCTTTTGTCCTTCAATAAGCACATCGGCTTTTAATGTCCGATCTGCAGTTATTATCGTTCCCCCTTTTAACAGCTTTGCCATCTAAACCTCCAATTCTGTGGAAACTAACATCCTATTCTTTTGGTAAATTGAACATCGATTTTGACAGCAAAGCAGATGCCACTACTCCATCTATACATTGAAGTCCAAATTTTTTTGTAAGTGGTCCTGCTAGATATGACATACCTGCACAACCAAGGGCTAGACTACCCAGCTTTTTCTCTTCGAGCAGCGTTCGAAGTAGATTTTCCATCCTAAACTGCGCATCAATTGGATTCTTTTCAAATTCTAATACTGGTATTTCGCTAGCCAAGACGATGTCGCATCTATTTGCCAAGCCATGACTTTCAAGATTTTTTTCTATTACGGGCACAGCGTCGGCAACTGTTGTTATAATCCCAAAATTTTCAGGAAACATTGAACACATATAGAAAGCAGAACCCCCAATGCCAATAATCGGCATTGGGAAGTTTTCTCTAGCTTCATTAAGAAAAGGATCATCAAAGCAAGCGATTACGGCCATCTTAGCTCCAGAGTTGGCAGCATCCTCTAGTTTTTTAAAAAGGATTGGTTTCGCAGCAACAGCGTCTGCGGGTCCTTGAATGGCAGGTGGTGCACCGTGACAAGTTTCGCCAATGACAGTGATATCATCCCCCAAAACCTTCTTTGCCGAACACACAATATGTTCAGTCATCGCCTCTGTAGAATTCGGGTTAATATAATAAATAGGTCCTTGCTTTATCAAACTAACCCCTTTCCAGCATCAGATTTTTGCTTAGAGCGCCTATTTTGAGAAATAACGAAAAATGCAAGAAAACATGTGATTACTAGCAAAGAAAAAACAGTGGTGAGTGTACCAAGAGCGTAAATAACGGGTGTAGTTACGTTCGTAGTCATTCCAAAAATTTCAAGAGGTAATGTATTTCTACTCCCAGACGTCAACAATGTGCGCGCGAACTCGTCATAACTGAGCGTGAACCCAAAAAGGGCTACGCCAATTAAAGATGGAGCAATAATCGGTAGAACTATTAATCGGAATACCTGTAGCGGACCTGCACCAAGGTCTCTGCCCGCCTCCTCGTAAGCTTTATCAAATCGGTTGAAGACGGCAAACATAATGAGGATACCAAACGGAAGTGTCCAAGTTAACTGCGCGCCAAGTCCTGACGTAGACCAATGTACTTCCCAACCAAGTTGTGAAAAAATAAGACCTACCCCCAACGATACTAATATGGATGGTATCACAAGACTTGCGATTATAAGATAAAATAGTGGGGTTGACCCGATAAACTTTCTCCTAAAAGCAAGACCAGCTGCCACAGAAAAAATCACCGTGATTATCATTACTATCAAACTTAATATTATACTCCGCTTGAAGGAGCCCCAAATATCTCCGACCATTTGGGTGCGAAATAATTCTTCAAACCAATAAAGCGAAGCACCCTTCATTGGAAATGTCAAACCGCCTGTGGGTCCCTGAAAACTCAATATTCCAATTGTAATAACAGGGCCATACAAGAAAATTAGAAAACAAATAAAAACGGCGGTTAGAGCATAAAATCCGAAAGATCTATTATTTCCCATTTATAGCTCCTTACGAATATCAACAAATTTTAACATGATTGAAATCATCAAAAGCACTGTTAACAATAGTACAACTGCAGTAGCACAAGCTGATGGGTACTGCAGTAAGCTAATATCATTAGAAATGAGCCTGCCCATGTTCGCGATCTGAGATCCCGACATAAATCGTACGGTAATAAAATCACCCATCACCAACGCTACGACAAAAATGGAGCCAATCATTATACCTGGTTTGCAAAGCGGAATGATGACATTTAAAAGTATCTGTAAGCTGGACGCACCCGCATCCCTTGCCGCTTCGATGAGTGATCTATCGATCCGCATCATTGTGTTGAAGATAGGTACAACCATAAATAACGTGTAAAGATGAACAAACGCTAAGCACACAGAAAATTCTGAATACAGTAACCATTCTAGTGGTTGATCAATTACACCAAGTTCAATTAACGATTGGTTGGCCAATCCATTCCGCCCAAGGAATGGTATCCAACTAATCATTCGGATGATGTTTGATGTCCAAAATGGGATAGTGCAAAGTAAAAAACAGACAATTTGCCACGTCAAAGATCTAACAAAAAACGCAAGATAATAAGCAATTGTAAACCCTAGCACTAAAGTAATTAGCCATACCAAAAAGGCGAAATATAAAGTTCTGAAAAATACTTTATAGGTCACTTCAGACGTAAAAAGGAACTCGTAATTATCAAATAAAAATGCCGGGAAGATGGCAAACTCTGTTGACCCCCAAAAACTTACCGCAATTATTAATAATATCGGTATCACTATGAATGCTGAAAGAACTGCGATCACAGGGCTTGCAAGCAATATACTAGTCATATTTCTGTTCAAACTATTCACGTAATCACCAATTTTAGTCTTTAAGTCTAGTGAAGTTGGCACAGATTCTCACCTACGCCAACTAGATTTACGAATTATGATGCGATGAATTCATTCCACTTGCGCACCATATACTGGTTTTCTTCCATCACAGCGTTCCAACAAGCGACGCTACCCATGCGTTCGTAGAAAGAGCCACCATCTCGTACAGCTCCGGCGCTTTCCATTTTGACGCCTTGTGGGTTTACAATATCACCTTGAGCGGGCTTACCTTCGAACCAGAAACCCCATTCATCGGCTGACATATACTCTTTCGATGTCTCAACAGCTGCAGAGTAGTATCCTTGGCGCATCAAGAAACCACCTACCCAGCCGGATAAGTACCAATTAATGTACTCATATGCTGCATCGAGTTCTTTGCCACTTAGATGAGCAGCTATTCCCAGGCCACCACCCCAACTACGATATCCCTCTTTTAGGGGTTGATACACACATGGAATCCCTTTTGAGCGAACAGCCGTTATAGCAGGTGACCACATCGATTGGATTACCACTTCACCAGAAGCCATTAAATTTACAGACTCATCAAAGGTTTTCCAGAATGCTCTGAACTGTCCAGCTTTTTTAGCTTCTGTGAAGATCGCAATTGTCTTATCGATCTCTTCACGCGTCATATTGCCTTTGTCGCCATATTGGATTTCTCCCATAGCTTCGCACACCATTGCCATGTCCATGATGCCAATTGAGGAAATGTCTAATATCGATGCTTTACCTTTAAACTCTGGGTTGAGTAGCTCAGCCCAAGTGTTGATTGGTCTATTGATCAAATCAGGCCTAATTCCCAGCGTATCGGCATTGTAAATCGTTGGGATCATGGTCATCCATCCAGTTTCGTCTGAAGCGAATTTCCTACCATTTGCGCCCTCTACAAAGCTAACTGTATGTGGAGCTGTTCCTTGCGCAATTGTACTTGTCGGCGTCAATTTTCCGTCTTTGAAAATTCCAACAATTTTATCGTAGTTTTTGATTTTGCTGGTGTCCATCGCTTGCAAGTTACCAATAGGCCAAACTTTTTTACACATCCAATATTCTATGTCTGCGATATCAAACGACTTAGGCTGGGTTGCAACTTTTTGCGCAACGGAGTCACTGTCTAGTGCAGTCATTTCCATGGTTATGCCAAGGTCTTCTTTAGCTCTCTTCGCGATTTCGTTAAACGCCGAGACACCAGTGCCTGATTGGCGTAGCACAATATTACTTTGAGCCCAAATCATTGGTGCACCAAGCGTACTTGCGGCAACAGCTGTTGAAGTTGCGACCGCTCCCTTTAGTAAAGAACGTCGCGACAATTTAGATTTGGATTTTGTATCCATTATTACCTCCATATTTTGACATCATTGTATTCTGAGACTCTTTGCATCGATGTCATTCCAATCTACAAAGACCTTTTCGCTGACCAACATAGGATCGGCGAGATAATCGGTATCCGAAACTTTTGATATTAATTCGACTCCTGAAGTGGTTTCGAGCGCTATCATTACATTATCGCCAAAATACTCGACCGAAGTTATATCGCATTCCATTCTACCGTTATTTCTCTGAATTTTCAGAAGATCAGACCTTAGAGAAATGAGCCCTGTATCAATTCTGATCACGTTGTGCCCACCTAAAAACTTTGCAACAAATTCTGTATCGGGGTGGTTAAATATATCTCTTGGTGATCCAACTTGTTGAATCGATCCATTATTCATGACAACAATCTGATCAGATAACGCCATAGCCTCATCTTGACTATGCGTTACGTGGATAAATGTGATTCCTAATTCTGACTGTAATCGTTTTAATTCTGCTCTCATTTTGATACGTAAAAAGGGATCCAGCGCAGATAGCGGTTCGTCAAGAAGTAAGACTTGGGGATCAGTTATCAACGCTCGAGCCAAAGCGGCCCGTTGTTGCTGCCCTCCCGAAAGTTGACTCGGCAATCGTTGCGCAAATTCTGTAAGACCTACTGTGTCGAGCATTGCTGCGACGCGAACTCTAATATTGGCATCAGTTTCGCCCTTTATCTTCAGGCTGAAACCGACATTTTTTTCTACAGTCATATGCGGAAAGAGAGCATAATTTTGAAACATCATCGCTGTGCCGCGCTGAGCGGGCGGTAGTGCTGAAATATCACGACCGTCTAGGAGTATTGACCCTGCACTAACATTTTCATGCCCCGCAATCATTCGAAGGGTCGATGTCTTTCCGCATCCAGAAGGTCCGAGTAGACATATGTAGCCTTGGTCTACAAATTTAATATCAATGTTATCAACAGCCAAAGACTTACCATAATATTTCGACAATCCGACCAATTCTAATTGAGACATATTCCACCCGTCAGTTACAACTACATCATTTTAATTCCATCAAAATTTTTGAATAGATCAACCACTCAAAACCTTACAGAATCGATGCAATGATTAAACTCTAACAAAAAAAAACGACTTCGCACAAAAAATATGCAAGAAATACATGCCTTTGCATCGTGATCAGTCTCTTAAACGTTTAAACCGTAAAATTTGCCTGCTACGGCTTTTGTAATTATTTCATTTTCTAAATCAATTTTTATAGCTTCTAAGTCTCTTTCTTCAGGCAATCCATAACCCCCACCATTAGGACCTAGAACTTGAATTTTTGTACCCTTAGCGATTTGACGATAAGGTATTTTAGACGGAAGGCTAATTTTTTCCTCGTTCGGCAATATTAAATTTATCTCAGCAGTAGAACCCATACTTCCCCCCGCAAGTCCCCAGGGCTCATACTTATGCCCATCTCCTTCAATTGATATCGCGCCATCTTCTAAAAACTCGAAAACTCTAGAAGTTCCCAAACCCCCACGCCATTTTCCAAAACCTGACTTAGCAGTTCTTAACTCATAATTTAATACTCGCAGTGGAAGGTGTGTTTCGATGTCTTCAATAGGATTATTGCGTGTGTTAGCGTAAAGCGTATCGACCGCATCCATTCCATCTTGTCCAAACCGCCCTCCATAAGAGCCCTCCATAATTTCCATATGAACCCATTGGCTTTCCGCCTGCCCTCCAGAGAAAGCAACAACGCGTAGGTTACCTATACCGGCACTTACTTTATCCGGTAGCGCTTTTGCCATGGCTTTCATGACTGTATCTGCCAGCGCGTTGCCTGGGCAAAATCTGGCTATAACAGGAGCTGGAAAAATTGGATTTGCCAAAGAACCCTTAGGAGCAGTGATAGTGATTGGCCGTGTTAATCCTGAGTTTTGTGGAATCGAACCAAATTCGTTACTATCTAATAATATTGAGCGAAGTGTGAGCCATATCGCACAGTCCACTGTTCCTACGAATGGCATATTAATCGGCTTATCAGGTAATTGCGGTGACGTTCCTGATAAGTCAACTCTGAGATCAGTTCCCTTCACCGTCAAATTCACACACAGCTTTATATCTTTATAGGTTGTATCTGAATGATCTAAAAATCCATCTATGTAGTTCTCAGCGCTATAAGTACCATCCGGAATCTTTTCGATTGCATTTCGCATGAGAGCTTCAGAATAATTTAATAATTCTTCGTACGCAGCGATTATGCTTTCGCGTCCATATTTTTTGATTAATTGAGTGAAACGCTCCGCACCAATTTTTGCAGCAGATACTTGCGCTTCCATATCGCCCACAACTAGGTCAGGCATCCTAATATTTGATCTTAAGATCTGCCAAACTGGCTCTATCTTTTCAAAGTTTTCATAAACTCTTACAGCTTTAAACTGCAATCCTTCTGCATAAGCATCAACTGCGTCCACGATGCCACAACTTCCCGGGGTCAGAGCTCCAATGTCAAGATGATGTGCAGTAGTTACAGAAAATCCTACCAAATTTTCTTCATCAAAAACTGGAACTATAAAACCCACATCTGGCCCGTGGGACGCGCCATTATAAGCGTCATTATGAATAAAGATATCACCTGGCTTGACGTGATCATTGCGAGCGCATAGCTCATGTAAAAGTCCACGGACGTAGCCAGGAATAGGCCCGGACTGAAGGGGCGTACTCATTGTACATTCACATAATTGTCTACCAAGTTCATCCGTTATGGCAGTTCCAAAATCTTCACTCTCTCTGATGATACTAGAATAACTCATTCTCATAAGCTTTTGACCCATCTCCAAAGCAATATCTTCTAGCGCGCCGTGGATTACAGCTGTTAAAAATGGATCTACTTTAATATTACTCATCTGAACGCTCACACCTCGTCATGATTATAGTTGAGTCAGCTTCAATTCGCATTTCCCATCCGGGAGGAACAACCGTCGTACTGTCTTCTTGATAGATCAACCATGGCCCCTGATAAGTGACCCCCGGCTCCAGATCCTCTCGATCTTTGAATTTAGTCATTAATTCAATTCTCTCGCCAGCCTGATAGTAACTAACCATTTTTTCAGAAGTTTCTGGCATGAGTGACAACTTTGAGGAGGTATCTTTTGAACTATTTTCGAGTGTAAACTCTTCCTCAAAAAGAGATCCTTTTACTTTCAACGAGACTAATTCGATATCGGCGTTTTTAAAACTATGTCCATACTCTAATTCGTGCTCAGCGTGAAAAGCGTCCCAAATTTCTAGCAATTCGCTCGCGCTAGAAATCTTTTCGGGAATTTGTATTTTTAGTTCATATCCTTGACCAAAATAACGCAAATCTGCGACAAATTGAAAGGAGAGACTTTTTCCATCAATGCCGTCACGCTTAAAAATAGCCGATATTTCGTCGCGCATGGAATCGAGTGACATTTTAAATGTTTCAAACGAAAATTGGCTTTTGCTTAATAGTATCGTCCTAACGGAGTGATACTCCACTTTTGATGCGAGCAAACCCAAAGCACACATTATACCGGGGTATGAAGGTATAATTACTCTTTTAATTCCCAATATATCCGCCACACCCGCAGCTTGCAATGGTCCAGCTCCACCAAACGCACAAAGCGTAAAATCTCTTGTATCAATACCTTTTTGTACGGTCCTGGACCTAATAGCCGATGCCATGTTATTATTTAAAACTGTCAAAGTTCCCAAGGCAGTTGACATTACATCGCTATTCAAATGCTCAGCAATTAATTCAAAACTTGTTTTTGCAAGTTGGTCATCTAGCATAAGTCTGCCATCCAGTATTCTCTCAGCAGAAAGATACCCTAACAGCAAGTTAGCATCTGTAACTGTAGGTTGGATACCACCTAAATTGTAACAAGAAGGCCCTGGAAACGCCCCAGCGCTTTCAGGTCCGACTTTAAAAGCACCTCCAGTGTCCACTCTCGCTATTGAACCACCGCCTGCGCCGATTGTATGAATATCAACCATGGGCAACTGAACTGGATAACCCGCAATATTGGCATTTCTGGAGCTAACTTCATTAAGTTGGCCTCCGTTAATGATTGAGATGTCAGCGCTGGTCCCGCCAATATCTAACGTTATTAGATTTTGAATACCTCTCTTTTCAGCCAACCAAGCGCCGGCATTTGCGCCCGCGACCAACCCAGACAGAAGAGTTAACTCAGGGTGTCTTACGATCATTTCGGGAGTCGCAAGACCTCCACTGGAAGTCATTATCCTCAACTCTGCATTTGGACATATGCCACTTAAATCAGACGATAATTTGGTGATATAATGAGCTACTTTAGGACCAATGTAGGCGGCTATTGCACCTGTCGTGAACCTTTCGAATTCACGAAACTGAGGAGAAACACTAGCCGACGTAGTTACAAAAAACTCGGGAATATGTTCGCGAATAATATTATACACCTCTAGCTCATGGGAATTATTTCTGAAAGAAAACAGAAATGCTACAAGAATTGAACTAACGTCGTGGGACTTAAAAAAATCTAAATGTTTGTAGATTTGCGATTTGTTTACAGGAACTAATTCATTTCCGTCACTATCTAGTCGACAGTCAATTGTTTTGCGGTACTTTCGGTCAATTAAAACCCTATTTTGCCATGGGATTTCTTGTCCAATTGAATAATGCTGCGGGCGCTGGTGTCTTCCGATATGTAACACATCTCTAAAGCCTGAATTCGTTATCAAACCAACCTTAGCACCTTTATTCTCGAGAATCGCGTTTGTACCAACTGTTGTGCCATGCAATATTCTTACTACGTCAGCAGGATTGAGGTGATATTTTTCAAGAAACTGAATTAATCCACTGGAAACCGCAACAGATGGATCAGATGGCGTTGAAGGCACCTTGAATGTATATTGATCGCCGCTTAACCGATTCACTCCAAAAAAGTCGGTGAAAGTACCCCCTACGTCTATACCGATTATTAGCAAAACGTTTCCTTTTTATGATATACTTGAAATTATATTATTTTGCTGGAGGTTCCAAAAGCAAGATAAAAATAATACGGAGTTATGAAATGAAGGGTATTCTGATCGAAAACGCAGGCGAATTGCAAAGAAGGATAGCTTCCGACTTGCCCAAGCCAACACGCACAACTTCGCAAGTGGTCGTAGAGGTTCACTATGGAGGACTTAATTACGCGGATCTCATGATGTGCAATGGAACTTATCCTCACCCTAAAGGTTATCCGCTAGCTGCTGGAATCGAACTCTCGGGTGTTATCGTTGATTGTGGCAATAGCAACGCAAATTTTAATGTTGGAGACAGAGTAGCGGGGTTTTCGGAAAATGCGGGAGCTTTTAGTGAATACATAAGCATTGGCGAGAATTCTGTTGTAAAGCTGAAAGATGATATTTCTTTGGAAGAGGGCGCAGCGTATTTTGTTCAAACTACTACTGCCTACCACCTTCTTAAAACCATAGGACAAGTGAAAAAGAATGATATCGTCTTAATCCACGCGATTGGCGGTGGTGTAGGACTTAATTTGACTCAGATTGCAAAGCACTTTGGCGCTACCGTAATAGGAACAGTTGGAACTACAGGAAAAGAAATCAAAGCATATGACTGTGGGGCAGATTTAGTTATTGATCGTTCCAAGCATAACTTTATTGATGAAATCGAGACTCGTTACGGCAAAAATCCGATTAGCTTGCTCATCGATTCAACAGGCGCTCAAATTCTTGACGATAGTTTTCAATTAATGGAAAACTTAGGTCATGTTGTTAGCTACGGAGAAGCAAGCGGTAAACCGTATGAAAACCTTTGGTCTCAGTTGGTAAAAAAATCACTGACTTTTTCTCGACTTCACATAGGTCATATCGATCCATGCTCTAAGGGTTGGAAAGAAGCTCAGAACTTTATCCAGGAAAAACTCGTGACTGAGGAATTAAAACTCTACATAGATTCAATCTATGATATGAATGAATGTCATCTTGCATATGAAAAATTAGAAAGCCGCACAGTCTCTGGAAAGGTGTTAATTAAAATAAAATGACATGTAAGTTCTTTGACGAGGAAAATCGCAGCATAGATATTTGTTTTAATACTAGGCTGCAATCATATGAAGATAATTACACAAATGTTGAAGCGCATCTTCCTTCAAGTGGGTTCCAGGAGGCGTATGAAACGATATCAAAGTGGCCAGATTACGAACCAACACCCCTTATTCAATTGAAAAATCTTGCTGAAATACTGCGAGTCGCTTCGGTAGAGTACAAAAATGAAGCATTAAGGTTCGGTCAAATGAGCTTTAAAGCACTTGGGGGCGCATATGCAGTTCATAAATGCTTATCAAATCTTAAAAAGAGCCAACCTGGTCTTAGTAATAGTGACGTGACCTTTACCTCTGCCACCGATGGCAACCACGGACGCTCTGTAGCGTGGGGCGCAAAGTTATTGGGATGTAAAAGCGTCATATTTATTCACGAAAAAGTGAGCGAATTTAGAGAAAAAAAATTGGAAGAACTAGGCGCAAAAGTTATTCGAAAAGGCTCAAACTACGACGAAAGTGTCAACATTGCGAATGATGCGGCTATTTACCACGGCTGGCATTTAATATCCGACACATCATATGAGGGCTACACTGATGTGCCAAAATACGTAATGCACGGATATGAAGTGATGGCGCACGAAGCGTTGAAACTGCAAGGCAGCATGCCTACTCACGTATTTCTTCAAACTGGAGTGGGCAGTTTAGCAGGTGCCGTCACCGCTAACCTCTTTAGAAATCTTACATACTTACCACACATAGTTTTGGTTGATCCAAGCGAAGCAGATTGTTGGGTGCGTTCTGTGCGTGAAGAAAAACCAACAAATTGTAATGGAGAACTCGATACAATAATGGCAGGCTTGGCTTGCGGCACGGTATCAAAAATCGCTTGGAATATCTTGAGTACCTCCGTATCTGCTGCAATGAGCATTTCAGACACTGACGCAGCGAACGGAATGAGATGTCTCAAATTTTGCAAACGACAAAATGTTAATATCGAAGCAGGCGAGTCTGCAACTGCTGGTTTGGTGGGTATGATAAAATGTGCTACGAACGCAGATACGAGGAAAAAATTGAAAGTTGGAAAAGATTCCCGGATCCTCATAATAGGCAGTGAAGGTAAGACTGATCCAAAAATTTACGAGCAAATAATTAGTAATAAAATCGCAGTTTGAACATGAAAATCACAAAAAAATATCTGGCCGCGGCGGCTCAACTTGGCGCCATTCAACCACATGATACGAAAGAGCAAGTTGTGGAGCGAATGTATGCTTTGATGCAACAAGCAAAGAGTGCAAATGCTAAGCTAGTTGTTTTCCCTGAACTATGCTTTACAACTTTTTTTCCACGCTATTACTTCGATCAGGAAGCTGACTTGGATAGTTACTTCGAAGAAGAATGTCCACTCGAATTAATTTCTAGCATTTTAGCGCTAATTAAAGACTCTGGTATGCTAATCAGCTTTGGATATGCCGAGAAAGAAGTCCACGATCGGTTTAACACATCAGTAATTCTTAATTCCTCTGGACTTCTCATAGGTAAGTATCGGAAAATTCATCTCCCTGGACATTATGAATATGAGCCACTTAGGCCATTTCAGCATTTAGAAAAGAGATATTTTCAAAAGGGTAATCTTGGCTTCCCAACTTTTTCAACAGAATTTGGTAAACTTGGCATGTGCATTTGTAATGACCGCCGATGGCCTGAAACATTCAGAGTCTTAGCCCTAAATGGTGCTGAAATAGTTACGTTGGGATACAATACACCTAAACATTACCCTCTCGTGCCGGAACATGATCATTTGCAAGATTTTCATAATCACTTGAGCATGCAAGGGGCTGCATATGCGAATGGTATTTGGATTATTGCATCCGCTAAAGCTGGTATTGAAGATGGTTGTGAATTGATTTCCGGAAGTTGTATTATTTCACCAACTGGCGAAATTGTGTCAGAGTCTACTACTAATAATGACGAGTTAGTACTTGGAGAAATTGACACGAATGAATGTCTCAAAATCAGAGAAAATATTTTCAACTTTAAATTACATCGTCAACCAGTAGAATATGAAATTATTAGTAAGCAAATCTAACACTATTTCGAGGTCAGCAAGCTATTGAGATATCAAAAGGAGTAGCCCATGAAAATACTTGTTATTAATCCTAATACGACACAATCCATGACGGATAGTATTCATGAGATGGCCTCCAAGTATGCAAATCTTGGTACTGAAATCATTTCAATAAGTCCGAAATGGGGCCCGCGATCTATTGAGGGTCACTTTGAAGAATATGTATCGGCGCTAGCCACAGTGGAAACAGTTGTTGAAAATAAAGACAAATATGATGGTTTTATCGTTGCTTGTTATGGAGATCCCGGTGTCGCTGCTTGTAGAGAGGTAACTGACAAACCTGTTATCGGGATTGCAGAAGCTTCGATGCGAATGTCGTGTTTTCTAGGACATAAATTTTCGATTGTCACGGTGTTACCACGCATAAAGCCACTGCTAGAAGATTTGGTTAATCAATTGGGCTTAACATCAAAGTGTGCCTCGGTAAGAGCAACTCCCCTTTCCGTTCTAGAAATTGAACATGATCCCAATCGTGCAATAAAAGAAATGATCAATCAGTCTAAAATTGCTATCTCAGAAGATGGGGCAGAAGTTATATGCCTGGGATGTGCGGGTATGGGACCACTTGATGAGACAGTTCAAAGCGCCATCGGAATTCCCGTTTTAGATGGCACCGTATGTGCAGTTAAAGTGTTAGAAGGCTTACTCACCTATAAGAAAAAAACCTCTAAATCTGCAGCCTATTCGTGGCCTGAAAAGAAAGAGCTTTTTATGTGTTCCGATATTTTAAAATCAGTAACTGATTTCTAATATCAAATACAGTCAAATTTGGCATTTGTTCACTATGTGCCGAGCTTTAGTGCCATACGACGATCCTACCTTTTTTCGACGTTGTTACTGATTTATTTTCTTAAATATGGGTGGTTACCCGGAAATTATAAATAAATAATTTTAAACGGCCAGGGGATCAAAACCATCGTTCCAAGATAGGAAAGTGGGAAATTAGTGATAGCGGCGATAGCGACATTCGTGAACCGCGCAAACTAAATAAATTTAATTCTCGTATAACAGAGCAATTAGACAAAACGCACGCGATGTTCGTTGTATTACTATTTGCTCCAATCTGGGTATCAAAAACTTCAAACGCAATAATTTTTAGAATTCTTGTTTGATAGCCAAGTGTTTAGCTTATAGGAGGCTCAAGGCCGGTCAAACTCTCCCAAATGGGTCGATCCTTTTCATTATGCACATTGGAAGATCCACTATTTAACACGGCATTTTTAGTACAGAAGTAATGTGTTTCTACCTACGGTACAGACACAATCTCTCCGAAAGAATTCTGCACCACAAACTCGGAAAAAGCGCATGTTTGGTGCATTTTTTACTCACTCTCGCATAGCTAAAGCAAGTAAATTTTAAATCATTGATATATTTTGCAAAGTGGTGCCTGATGCCTGAAACACTCAACCAACACAAGAGTTTTACATATCATGATACATGAGTGCATTACGCTGGTACGATAAGTAAATGTATAATTCTCTGTTAGGATGCTGAATTGGTTCTACGCTTCACCCACATCAGTAATTTTTTTCTTCGAAATTACTCAAGAAACCTGTTAATTTGGCATATTTTTTAATCATCTATAACAAAAAAGATTAAATATTAATCTAAATACCTTCTCTGAGTGCCAAAATTATATTCCTCACTCTATTATTCTCGCCATCTTGAGTTTTGGTACTCAACAACAGCACACGAGATAACCAAGATGAAAGACCTAGTTGAAGAAATCGCTGAAACACAGCCCCGTACGATTGGGGTGCTTGATTTACGCTTTGGGGGCACGAGCCAATTACAAAATCTGTATCAAGAAGGCGCATCAAAAGCACTCTTCCCTCGAAAACAAAACGGCGCTG
>Ga0181571_10001059_pt1 | contig 19365 bp, 13 predicted proteins | sample 101ome_17_FD_132440 | JGI IMG/M metagenome (GOLD analysis project Ga0181571, IMG submission 132440) | Coastal salt marsh microbial communities from the Groves Creek Marsh, Skidaway Island, Georgia - 101407AT metaG (megahit assembly) | ecosystem: Environmental > Aquatic > Marine > Intertidal... | reverse complement strand
GCGCTCAGGAAATCAACCTGCGGAGGAGGGACGGGGGGAACGACGGCGGTCGGCGACGAGGCCCAAGCCCGGCGAAGAGAAATCGTCCGTCATCGTCTCGCGGGGAGGGTTCGCGAGCTCGTTCTTCGCCGCGAGGCGTCCGTCGTCGCGCGCACCATCTTGTTGTACACCGGGGACCTGTGCCTCGTGCCCGTGAACTGGTCGAGGATGACGCGCGTGGCGGCCATGGTGAAGAGGTTGCCGAGCGCCACCGCGGCTTTGCGCTCGGGGGTGATGTTGTGCCCGCGCGCATCCTGGAACGCGTCCTCTGGGACGCTCATGGGCTCCATGCCGTCGTCGCCGCTCGCGGAGGCGCGCGGCGGACCGCGCGGGCGCGCGCGGCGCGCGGCGCGGCGCGCGCGCGCGGGGAGCAGCGCGGCCGGGACGGGCGCGAGCGTCGACATCGCGGCGCGGATGGCCTCGGGGGGCGTGCGCGAGCGCGCCGAGGGCAGTGGGCCTCGCTCCCCTCGCGCCTGCTGCGGGCCGGTCTCCTCAAATCCGCGAGCGTCTCTCGGCCGCGCACTCGGGTTTGGAATTGGCGCGAACGCAGAGCCCGTCGAATCACGGGCGGCGGACGCGGATCGCGCCGATGCCTATGGGCGTCAGTCTGACGATTTCGCCTCACCTCTCGGACGCGACGACGACAACGACGACTTCAGGTCAACGCTGAGAGCGTTTCTCGCCGCGTTTTCTCCGCCCTCGCTCCAATCGCGCACGCGCGCGCGCGCGTTTCGCGTCCGCCGCGAGGAGGCGCGCGAGACCGCGCGTTCCCAGGCTCCGCGACCGCCCCGCGAGTCTCCCCGCGCGCGCCGGGAGCCGCCCTCTCGGGTCCCGGCGGAGTGGTCGGCGGCGCGGGAGAGGGCGCGTGTGCGTTTCGGCCGATCGTCGCGTTTGGGACGCGGTTGACTCCCGGGGCGCTCCGCGCGGGTCGCGCGCGGCGCGATGGGGTGCCGCCACTCCTCGCCGTGCGCCGTCGCCCCGACGCGCGTCGCGCTCGACGACGAGGCGACGCTCGCGCTCGAGCGCGTCGTCGCGACGCGCGAGGTGCGCGACAGCGCGAACTCGCTCGAGTCCGCGACGGTCCGCGACGACGACCGCGCTCGCGTCAACGACGACGACGCGCGCGCGAAGAAGTACCACCCCCTCGCCGCCGTCCTCGCCGCGCCGGCGTCCCCCCGCCTCGCGCCGCGCGCGGTCGCCCCGCCTCGCGCGTCGCTTCTCGTCGCGCTCCGGCGCGAGACCGCGACGTTCGTCCGCGCGAGCCGCCGCCGCGGGTGTTCGCCGCCGAGCCCGACCGTCATCATCGCGGATCCCTCCTCCCCCGGCCTGCTCGACGCGTTCGCCTACTCGGACGCCTCGAGCGCGCCCCGCGCCGCGCGTCTCGCGCCGCCGCGCCGACCGTCGTCGGCGGTGACGGAGGGCTACCACGGCGGCGACGCCGCGGCGCCGCGCGGCGGCGTCCGCGAGCCCCGCGCGTGGTCCTCGAGCGGATGGGACCCACCCGGGGGCTGGTCGTACGAGCGCGAAGAGACGACTCGGCTGATTGCCCCGAGCGCCGCCCCCGTCCCCGATCGAAGAACAGTTCGAGCGTCGTCGTCGTCCGCGCGCGACGGGAACCCCCCGGGACGGGAACGCTCCCGGGACGAGGACGGCGTGTTCCGGGACGCGTTCGGGGACGTCCCCGGGACGGTCCCCGACTCGGACCGAGGAGGCGGAGGCGGAGCACGAGCACGAGCGCTCGCTCCGCGCGCCCCCGTCGCGTTCGCCGCCGAGCGGGGACGCGACGCCGACCGAACGCGAAGAGGCTTCCTCGAACAACACCCGATCGACCCGACCGCGATCGATCGAACAAGCCGAAACGGTCGAGACTCAGACCCGTCGGTAGGAGGGCGCTCCGTCGCGCGCCATCACCCGTCGCTCGCGGCGGGGCGTCGTCTCGACGCGTTCGGTTCGGTCGACCGAACGGGCCGCCGCCTTCGCGTCGCGACGGACGCGAATTCGTCGGACGCGAATTCGTCGGACGCGTCGGACGGAACATCGATCGATCCCACGCGGGGGTCCGATCCCCTTCGCGGCGCGCCGACGCGCCTCACCCCAAAGACGCGCCTCACCCCCGCCCTCCCGCGCCGCGCCTCCCCGCGCTCGTCCTCCTATTCGCCGTCGCCGAACCGCCCCGGATCCGTCGGATCCATCCGGCGCGTGCCGCTGGCGTCGCTCCGATCGCCGACGGTGCCGCCCGTGCCGCTTCGCGCCAACGCCGCGCCGAGGGTCGTCGCGCCCGTCTCGGAGAAGATGCGAGCGCTCAAGGCCAAACTGCGAACGCTGCAGGTCCCCGGAGGAGGGAACAGCGACGGGAGTGCCGTCGAAAGGGAACAGCGACGGAGCGACGTGACGCGCGCGAAACACCCTTTGCCGAGGCGGAGTCGCGCCGAACAAGGCGCGAGGCAAGGCAAGGGCTTGGAGCGGCCGCGCGACGAGTCCGGCGAAACGGGACCCCGGGCGGCGCGGAGGGCCCCGCGCGCGAGTCTCGGGGGGAGTCTCGGGGGAAGCCATCGGCCGAGGAGCCATCTCCCGACGAGGACGTACTTGTGACGAGGCGTGTGATGTGATATCGGCGTCGCGCGCGCGTTTCGCGTCTTTTTCCAAAACGGGCGGGCCTCTTTTAGTACCGACGGAGAGTCTCGCGACCTCGCGTCGTCGGGATGAATCGCGTGCTTGTTTCGGGGTATCATCGCGCACTCGCTCGCTCTGCAGTCGCGCTCGCACCATCGAAGTATGGTACTGGTATCCCCCCTCTCGGCACAAGTACATATTCCTTTCCGCCGCGAACCCCGCGTCATCGATCGATCGATCGATCAGTTTACGATGGTTCCCGCGACGGCGCGTTCGCTCTCGACGTGGTACCTCCACGGCTGCCACGCCAACACTCCGAGCAACGCGAGCGCGACACACACCACCAGCCCGCCCGCGTCGGCGCTCGCGCTCGCGCTCGCGGCTCCTGCGCCCGCCAGCCTCCCGGCCGCTTTCGCCCCGAACGCGGCGTAGAACACGCACCACGGCGCGAGCCCCCCGACGGTGCCGGCGACGAAGGCCCACGCGGGCGTCCCGGTGAGACCCAACAGGTAGTTGGAGACGGTGAACGGGACGTGCGGCGCGAGCCTGTACATCGCCAGCTTGAACGCCGTCGCCGGCGCCCCGTTCTTATTCACCCCCTTCGCGTCCAACTCGAGGTCCGACTCCAACTTCACCAGCCGTTCTTTCAGAAGCCTCCGCGCGGGGGCGCCGAGCTTGGGCCCTCGCGTGGACGCGAACGACGCGAGCTTCGCCGCGCCCTGCTGCCTGGCGAAGAAAAAAGCAATGACGGAAGCCTCCAGCGCGCCCGCGAGCGCCACCGCCGCGCCCTCGGTGACGCCGAAGAAGAACCCGCATGCCGCGAACAGGGGCTGCGTGGGGACGAAGGGGACGAGGGACGCGAGCGCGACCGCCGTGCCCATCGCCGCCGGTCCGAGCGGCCCGAAAAAAGCGACGACGCTTTTCGCGACGGCCAAGAAGCCGCTCGAACCCGTCTCGCCCCCGACGGCGGCGCCGGACGCCAACACGCCGCCGAGAGCGAACGCGTATCCCGCGAACTGGAGGAACCACTGCGACTCGATGATCGCGGCGCAGATGTTCGCGATCTTGCGCCTGCTCTGGACGAGGTCGAAGAAGATCTTGCGGCGGTCGATGGACGCGCGGCGCTTGAACGCCTTGGCGTACTGTTCGTCCCTCAGCTTCGTGTTGCTCGCCATCCAGCTCCACCGCTCCACCGCTCCGCGGCACGAGACGCGCTGGCGCTCCCACTCCCGCTCGTCCGTCAGAAGCTCCGTCGTGAGCTCGGCCGCCTTGGCGTAATCGTCCCGCTCGTACAGCTGGCCGACCTCGGGGGTGTCGGTGAGGATGTCCTGCAGCCCGCCCGCGCGCACGGCCACCACGGGCACGCCCGACGCCATCGCCTCGAGCACGACGAAGCCCAGCGTCTCGGACTCGCTCGGCATCACGAACACGTCCAGGCTCGCGTACGCCGCCGCGAGGTCGTCCCCGAGCATCATCCCCATGAACGTCGCGTTGGTGCCCTCGAAGTGTTTTTCCAGAGCGGCGCGCTCGGGGCCGTCGCCGACGAACGCCAGGTTCGTCCCGGCCGGACACTTCTCCAGAATCGTTCGAAGCGCCTTCAGATTCTTCTCCGCGCCGAGGCGGCCGACGACGCCGATGACCTTGCCCGGCCGACCGCCGCACAGCTTCGCGTGCATCTCCTCGCTTCGAAACTTGGGGTGGAACGTGACGGTGTCCACGCCCTTCTGCCACACCTCGAGCCGAGGGCACCCCTCGCCGCGGAGTTCCTCCTGGAGAATCGAGCTCGTGACCATCGTCACGTCCGACGCGCGCGTCCACACGCGGATGAAGTCCCACATCGGCTTCACCAGCCCCGCCCACGTGTACCGCGGGATGTAGAAGGGGATGTGCGTGTGATACGACTGCACGAGCGGGACGTCGTACTTCTCGCTCAGGCCGCACGCCGTCCAGATCAGGGCGCCCGGGGAGGAGCAGTGCAAAACGTCGGGTCTCCGAGCGGGATCGGCGAAGAGCGCCTCCACGCGCTTGTCCCTCGCGTAGGAGAGGAGGAGGGTGTCTCCCGGGTAGAAGGGGAGCTTGAACCCGTGCACGCCGATGACCCGCGCGCCGGCGTACGTCGCGGGGGGATCGCGGTCGGGGGTGACGACGACGACGTCGTCGCCGAGCTCCACGAGGTTCTCGATGAGACGCAAAAAGCGGTTCTTCATCCCGCTCACGTGCGAGAACGGGGAGGGCTCGACGAAGATGCACACGCGCTTCGGCTCGCGCGCGGGAGGAGCGGAGGACGCGGAGGACGCGGACGACGAGGAAGCCGCGTCGTCGCTCGACGCCGCGGACGCGAGGGCGACGCCGCGCGAGCCGGGGGTCCCGCGCCGCGCGACGACGAAAGGCGAGGCCGCGGCGAGATCGCGAGAACCGCCGAAGCGGATAACGGGCGACGATCGCGACCGCGCGTCCGAGGCGGGGGCGACGACCGCGCGGCTCCAACGCGCGGGTCCGCGGCGGCGCGAGGGCGCGCGCGCGCCGGGCGCGAGCCGCGCCGGCGCCCGAGCGGAGGGAGCGAGGGCCAGAGCCATCGCGAGGGCGCGGCGGGGACGACGGGACGCGCGCGAGTCTGTTTGTTCTTTTCGCCTCACGGCGCGCGCGGCGCGCGGAATCTTTCGTCGCGCCGGGCGGACGTGGCGGACGCGCGCGGGCGGCCGCGAGTCTCGCGCAGATTCCGCTCAAGGACGCCGCGAGAGCGCACTCCTCCAACCGTCGTCTCGACGCCCCGCGCACTCGCGCCCCCGCCGCGCCCTCTCGCCGCCTCCGCGCGCCGATGGGGTGGTGGCGGCGCGCGTCCTCCGACGCGCCCCCCCCTCCCCCGCGCGCCGCCACCCCCGCGCCTCCGCCTCCGCCCCCCCGCGCGCCTCCTCCCGCGCCCCCCGTCCCCCTGTTCGGCGTGCCCCCACCGCGCCCCCCGCTCCGCAACCCCGGGTGGGACCGCCGCGTGTTCGAGGGGACGCTGTGGAGCTTCGCCGGCGGCCTCGGCGTCGGCGCGATGCGCGCGGCGTACGCGGAGGAGCTCAACTTCGCGCCCGCGATCGCGGCGTTCGCGGGCAACGCCGCCCTGGTCGGCGCCGGGTTCCACCTCTCGCGCGAGATGACGCGCCTCGTGCGGCAGCGGGACGACTGGATCAACTCGTGCGTCGGCGGCGCCGTCGCGGGAAGCGCCGTCGCCACCGCGTTCCGAGGCCGCGCGTACAGCCCCGCGGGCGCGGCCGCCCTCGCCGCCCTCGCCACCGCGGGGCACCTCGCGCTGGACCCGGACCCGAGCGTCACCGCGGGGTGGATGAGGCTCTGCGGCTTCCGAACCGTTCCCAAAGCCGACGGCGAGTTGGATTGGGTCACGCCCGCGTGGTTTCCCATCCGAAGGGTGTCGGACGACGAGCTCGAGGCGAACGAGATCGAGTTCCAGATGAGGGTCAGGGCCGTCCTGGAGGGACGCGTGAGCGCGGAGGACGCGGAAAAGGTCAGGGAGGAGTACAGAAGGAGGCGGGACGCGGAGAGGAGGAGGAAAACGGGCGAAGGCGCCGTCGAAGGCTGAGACGGCGACGGGAGGCGCGTAGTTTTTCATACGGTATGAATGGTGTCGTCTCTCGACGCGAATCGCTCGTACCCCACGAGCTAGAGCTCGAGCTCGTCGCTCGCTCTCGCGCTCCCCTACGTTTCCCTACGCGAGCATGTTCGGCGGGCTCGCGCTGAGCATCATTCGCTTGAGCGTCCCGAGCGCGCCCTCGCGCTCCTCCCCCGGCAGCGCGATGACGAACGGGAAGCTCGCGACGGCGGCGCTGGTGACGGGCGGGACGTGATCCTTCCTCGCGTCCGCCATCGCGAGCGCCTCCGCCATCGCGTCGCGCGTCCGCCTACAAAGCGCCTTCCTTCGCTCCGCGCGCTCCGCCTCGGTCGCGTCGCCGCGCGACGGCGGGACGAACGCCAGCGGCACGCGCCACTGCTCCCAGAACGCGCGGTCTAGGGTTCCGCCGGCGAACCAGGAGGAACCGGGTCGCGAGCCGCCGCCGCCGCCGCCGCCGAAGGATCCCGCGAGACCGCCGCGGCTTCTCGCCGGGCCACCGCCACTCTCCCCCTCGCTCCGCTCGTAGAACCCGAGGGTGAGTTGGTGATGCGTCGTCGGGTCGTCGGGCGCCGCGAGGAGGAGGGCGTCGTCGCGCTTGCGAATCCACGCGAGGAGGGCGTCGAGGCGGTCCTCGACGAGGCGCTCGACGCCGGCGTCGCCGCACGTCACGTAGCGCGCGCCCGAGGAGGCGCACGTCGCCTCGCGCGGGCGAACCGCGCCGAGCGTTCGCGCGAACAGGATCGTGTGGAGGACCGCGCGGAGGGCGTCCGCGGCGTCCGCGGGGGAGACGCGGAGCGGCGAGAGCTGGTGGATCTCGCAGTTCATCGCGAGGACGCCGGTAAGCGCGCGCGGCGGCCGAGAGGGACGCGCGCGCCGCGAGAAGGCGCGCGCGAGCGCGCCCGGGTGTGCGACCGCGCGAAGGGGCGGACGCGTGTGAAGGTCGTTGATCGAGACGAGCATCCGATCGTCATCATCAACTCCTCGCGCGAGATCAGCGCGGGTTCGTAGTTGGGCCCGAGAGAGTCGTGATCAATATCACTCAAAACGACGCGTGCGTTCGGTCTCTCCCTGCGGTGTCTCCCGGCCATCACTCCCCCCTCGCCCTCCGCTTGAGCTCGTCGTTCATCTCCTCCACGAGCCCCTCGAGGTTCGCCTCGAGCGCCCCCGCGTCGCCCTCCGCCTCGCGCCCCCGCGCGAACTCCGCCGCGTCGCTCGCGCGCGCGATGGCGTCCCTCGCGCGCGCCTCCGCCTCGGCCAACTTTCGATGCGCCGCGTTGGACTCGAGCTGCGCCCGCTTCGCGTCCCTCTTCCGCCGCATCTCCGCCGCCTTGGCCCGAAGCGCCTCCGCGCGCGCGCCGAACGTCCGCACGTCCTCCCCGAGCGCCTTCGCGTACGCCTCCGCCTCGCGCTTGACGTCGTCGAGCGCGCCGTGCGACGCGAGCGATCGCTTCGCGTCCTCGGCGCGGTTCGCCAGCGATCGGAGCTCCCCCGCGATCTTCGACTCGAGCGCGTCCACCTTCTCGAGCTCCTCGCGACGCAGGTCCTTCTCCGCGCGCAGGCGGTCGTTCGTCGTCGACGCGTTGTCGGTCTGGCGCCGCTTGAACTCGAGCTCGCTCAGGGCGTCCCGGGTCGAGTCGCCCGCGTCGCCCGCGCCGCCGCCGCCGTTTTCGCCGTCTCCTCCCTCCTTCTCCGCCTCCTCGAGCGCCGCGACGCGCCGCGAGACGCGCTCCAACTTCGCCACCACGGCGGCTTTCCGCGCCTCCACGTCCGCGGCGATGCGGTCGCGCTCGGGCTCGAAGTTCGCGATGAAGTCCAGGAGCTCCTTCTCCTGCGCGAGGAGCTTCTCGAGCTTATCCGCGCGCGCCGCATTCGCCTCCGCCGACGAATCCCCGTCAATACCGGCGGGTCCGCCGGTATTATGATCCCCCCGCGACGCGTCCGCCCTGGCGTCTCTGAGCTTGCCCTCGAGCGCCCTCGCCTGCTTCTGCAACTGCTGCGCCTCCCTCTCCAACTCCGCCGTCTCCGCGTTGTCCGCGCGAATCTGCTCCTTCAGCCGCGCGCGCTGGTCCTCGGGGCTCAGCCTCAGCTTTTCCACCTCCCGCGCCACCCGATCGCGCTCCGCCTCCGACGCCTCCAGCTTATCCCGCAGCGCGAGCGCGCGCCGCCTGGTCGCGTCCTCGGCGAGCTCGCGCTCCGCGGCGACGCACTGGTCCGTAACGTCCGCGAGCTCCGCCTCGAGCTCGGCCTGGGCCTCCGCGAGGGCGCCGCGCTCGGACTCCAGGGCCTCGTGTTCGCGCCTTCGGTCGGCGGGGAGGTTTTCGACGCGCGACTTCAACTCCTCGCGTCGCGTCGCGATCTGGCGCTCGAGATCCTCCGTCGCCGTCTGAGACGTTTTGCGCTCGCCGCACGCGGCGTCGACGCGTCGGCGCTCCGCGTCGTTCCGCGCGCGGATCGTCTCGTGGCGTTCGCGGAGCTCGTCCAGCGCCCGCGCGGGGTCCATCCCGGCGCCGACGAGGACGTCGAGGACGAGGTTCTCGTCGGCGAGAAAGCCGCGGACGTCGTTCAGGTCCGAGCCGACGCTCTCGAGGCGCGCGGCGAGGCGGTCGACGTCCTCGGCGCCGACGCGGTTCGACCGAGACGCGTCGCGGAGGCGCTCGACCTCGTCCGCGATCTCCCTCTCGCGCCGGCGGAGGATGTCGAGGAAGTACGTCTCGTCCATGACCCGGCGCGACGGCGGAGGATGACGATGCGACGAGACGGGATTCGCGATCCCCGCGCCGGGCAGGCCCCGACCGCCAAGCTGGGACCCCGTCATCGGGCGAGGCGCCGCGGAGCCGCCGAGGGCGGAGGACTGGCCGGGGGTTCCCGGCCGGGGCGGGGGGGCGACGCCCGCGACGCCGCGCGGGACGGATAGGCCGCCTGCGCGGGCGGGGACGCGGGGGAGGGAGGGTGCGAACGCGTCAACGCGAACGTTCGCGGAGGGGAGGCGCTTTTTCGTGCCGACGGACGGGGACGTGCGACGGGGGGAGGGCGAGGCGAGACGCGCGCGGACGCGGGGAAAGCGCGGGGAGGGGATGGGGCGCACCGCCGGCGAGCGCGGAGCCTGGGCGCTGCATCGAGCGGTCCGGAGGCGCGCGGCGCGACCGGGAATGCGCCGGGAAGGGGGCGGGCGATGAGGCGTCCGAGAGTTTTCGAACGGTCGCCGCGCGGACGCGGTAGTGCTTGGCGGATGACGAGCAGCAGCAGCGGCGCGCGGCACCGGACGACGGTTCGACGCGCCGACGAGCGCGGACGCTGAGTCATCACCGTCCTCGGTACGTTATGAGATTGTTCTTCGTTCGCCCTCGCCGGTCCCGGCGCCTCGTCACTCGAACCCGCGCGCGTCGTCCGGCGTCTCCGGCTTCGCTCGCCCCTCTCCCCCCGTTCCGTCGCGCGTCGCGACCGTTCGCTCGCGTCGCGCGCGCCTCGCGCCTCCGCGCGTCGCACGCCCGCCGGTCGCGCGATCCCGAAACCCTGAATCGTCGCCGACGACGCCCCCCCTCCCTGATCTCCCCCCGATGCCCGCGCCTCACGACCGCCGCGTCGCGGCGCTCGCGTCGCACGTCTCCCCCCCCGGCCTCCCCGGTCTCGCCCCCATCCCCACGTCTACCCCCCGCGCCACCGATCGCGTCGGCGGGTTCACGGTCGCGGTCCTGGGCGCGGCGGGCGGGATCGGCCAGCCCCTGAGCCTCCTCCTGAAGCAAAACACCCTCGTCGCCGCGCTCAATCTGTACGACGTCGCCGCCGTCGTCGCGGGCGTCGCGGCGGACATCTCCCACGTCAACACCCCCGCGCACGTCCGCGGGTTCGCCGGCCCCGCGCAGCTCGGCGCGGCGCTCGCGGGCGCGGACCTGGTCGTCATCCCCGCGGGCGTGCCCCGCAAGCCCGGGATGACGCGCGACGACCTCTTCGCCGTCAACGCGGGCATCGTCTCGACGCTCGTCGACGCGTGCGCGACGCATTGCCCTCGCGCGATCGTCAACGTCATCTCCAACCCGGTCAACAGCACCGTCCCGATCGCGGCGGAGGTTCTGAAGCGCCGCGGGTGTTTCGACCCGCGCAAGCTCCTCGGCGTGACGCACCTCGACGTCGTTCGCGCGCGGACCTTCGTCGCCGAGGCGAAGGGCCTCGACCCGGCGGGCGTGGACGTCCCCGTCGTCGGCGGGCACGCGGGGGCGACCATCCTGCCCCTGTTGTCGCAGACGAGGCCGTTCCCTCGGGACGGGTTCACGCCCGAGGAGGTCGCCTTCCTGACGAACAGGATCCAGAACGGCGGGACGGAGGTGGTGGAGGCGAAGGCGGGCGCGGGGTCGGCGACGCTCTCGATGGCGGCGGCGGCGGCGCAGTTCGCCGACGCGTGCCTGCGAGGGCTCGCCGGGGCGCGCGGCGTCGTCGAGTGCGCCTTCACGCTTCACGCGCCGACGTTCGGAAACGTCCTCAAGGGAGACAAAGACGCGCCGGCGTTCTTCGCGTCGAAGGTGCAGCTCGGGCGCCACGGCGTCGAGCGCCACCTCGGGATCGGGAGGCTGGACGCTGGGGAGAAACGCGGGCTGGAGATCGCGAAGAAGGAACTCGCCGCGAGCGTCGCCAAGGGCGTCGCGTTCGTCGCCGACGCGGAGAAGGCGGCGTCGAGCGCGGAACGGGGCGCGCGCGACGCCGGGAGACGCGACGCGAGGGCCGCCGCCGGGACGTTCCACGCCGCGGGGCCCGCGTGAGTGGAACGAAGAGAGGCGCGTGAGGTGGGCGATTTAGTAGTCCGATGTATATACGACGAGAGACGATGCCGGCCGGCGTCGAGCGGCGGGGGAGGATCGTCCACGAGGAGGGCGAAAAAATTCGCCGCGAATCCATCCGTGTTTGGCGACGCGTCGATACGACGAGATGGACCCTCCTCTCTCTGTTAATATACGATACGATACCGGACTCGCGCTCCGCGGCGCTCGCTCACATCTCCTCGATGATTCCCGCGATCTCGTCGAACACCTCCGTCTTTGCGCGGTCTCCGTCGATGTTCTTGAGCTTGGACTCGTACTTGCCCACCACCGCCTCGACGTTGGAGTGGTGCACCTTGAGCCTGTTCTTCGCCTTCTCCTCCGTGTCGTCGGAGCGCTGCGTGAGTCGGTCGACGATGTCCTCCGGGGGCGGGGAGAAGGTCATGTGGTAGATCTTCCCCGTCTCCGGGTCGAGCCTGCGCCCGACGACGCGCTCGATGAGCTTCTCGTCGGGGACGTCGAGGAGCAGGAAGACGTCCGGCTCGATGCCCTCCTTCGCGATGGCGTCCGCCTGGGAGGCGCTGCGGGGGTAGCCGTCGAGGAGCCAGCCCTTGGATTTCGCGTCGGGGGTGTCGAGGGCGTCGACGACCATGCTCACGACGCACGAGTCCGGGACGAGGTCGCCGCGGTCCATGTATTCCTTCGCCTCGAGGCCCGCGGGGGTGCCCTCCTTGACGGCGGCGCGGAGCAAATCGCCCGCGGAGATGTGCACGAGGCCGAACTTCTCGACGATGAGCTCGCACTGCGTGCCCTTCCCGGAGGCGGGCGCGCCCGCGATCATGACGCGCTTGGGGCCCGCGGAGACGGAGACGACCGCGCGGCGGGAGCAGGAGGCGGCGCGCGAGCGGGGGCGCGAGGAGCCGAGAGAGGCGCCGACGGCGAACGCGCTCGCGGAGGACATCGTCAGAGCGGCCATGGTGCGCGTGCGGGAGGCGCGATCGGGAGTGTCGGAGCGACGCGCGCAATCGGATAACGGAGCCAGTTGGCCAAGCGAAGCACTGATCGACGTGAGCCGGCGAGCGCGCGAGTCGTGACTCGTCGTCGACGCATCATCGTCCGCCCCGATGAGCAGCAGGTGCTGGTGCGGGCGTTTCGCGCGAATCCCTCAGGCACACGCGCTCGCGCGCCCCCGCGCCCCCTCGCCCCCGCGCTCCGCGTCGCGTCGCCGATTCGCGCGGCGACGCCTCGGGCGCTCCCGCCATGGCGTCGCCCGCGTCGCGCGCGCGCCCGCTCGCGCCGCGCCTCGGCGCCCCCCCTCGGCTTCGCGCGCCGCGCCCTCGTCCCCGACCGCCCGCCGCGACGCCGCGCGACGCCGTCGCGGTGACGTTCGTGCGCCCCGCGCGCGCGGACGCGCCGATCTCGGACGACGACGTCGCGGAGACGACGCACGTCGCCGAGATGGGCGCGAACCTCCTCACAGTCGCCGTGCGCTGCGGCGCGGTCGACGCCGCGGACGAGGCGCGGTTCTGCCTCGAGGGACGATGCGACGCGTGCGTCATGGAGGACGTCGCCACCGGCGACCCCGTCCGCGCGTGTCAGACGACCGTCTCGGCCGACTCGCCGACGAGGCTCTGGCTCGGGGGAATGGACGGCGACGACCCGTGGGGATGGGGCGGAGGCGTCGGCGACGACGCGTGGTGGGACGAGGACGACGCGGAGGGATCGCCGGAGGGATCGCCGGGAGAGGGAGACGTCGACGAAGAATCCCCGGGGACGGAGCGCGCGCGGCGCGACGGACGATAGTTAGCCTCCTCCCAATCATCGCGTCGTCCGCGGCCTACGTTCTACGTCGCGCGCGTCGCGCTCGCCGGTAAAAAATCTCCCGCCCCGCGGATCCTAAACGGCGAGTGAGTACGACGGCAGTTCTACTCATAATATGACTTGTCCCGTTCTTCTTCACTCCTCGTCGTACAGCAGATCCTCCTCGTCCCTTCGCTCGCCGTACTTTTGGTGCCTCTCGACGCCGCCGTTTTTCCCGCTGTTTTTCGTGTCCTTGAGCGTCACCTTCACCCCCGCGGCTTGTCGCTTCTGCACGCTCTTGAGCTTCGCCGCGAACAGGCTCATCCCCGGGTCCGGCTTCCCCCTGAACGCCACCTCCAGGCGCTGGTACTCCCTCAGCGCCGCCACCTGCTGGTCGTCCTCGATCACCTCCTCCACCTCGGCGCCCTCGACGATCTTGGTCGTCGTCACCCGGGACACGTGCTCCGTCTTGTAGCAAAACTTCACCGCGAGTTGCTCTCTCAGGTGATTGAACGTCCGCTTCTCGAGGGGAACCTCGCGGTCGTAGTACGACCCCCCGTCCGAAGCGTCGGGCTGGTTCGCGAGCAGCACGATCGAAGAGTTCGTCTCACGGACCAGTTTGTGCGCCCTCTTCCTCACCAACACGTTCTTCTTGTCGAAATCCGCGAGCAACCGCGTCTTGAGCTCGCGGGGGAAGAGCCTCGCCGGCGCCAACGCGGGCTTGGTGATCAAAACGTCCGCGGACCGCAAGACGCCGTTGCGAACGTCCACGCTCAGGGTGATCCTGGGCTCGTACCGCTCCCAGAGCTTGCGCGTGTCCCTCGCGTCGTCCACGTACGTGAACTCGGTGAGCACCGCGTCGGAGGCGCGGTCGGCGACGACGTCCTCGTTGTGAAAGCCCTTCTTGCGCAGAAACGCGAAGAAGTTCGGGACGTCGAGCTTCGCGTCCAGACGCGCGAGGAAATGGATCGTCCCCGTGCTCTGGTCCTTGGTGAACCGCATGTAGTACAGCACGCTCACCCCGGTGACGATCCACGCCGCCATGGCGAGCCAGAAGAACGCGCCGTTGGACGCGAGGACCACCGGGTACGTCAGGGTGTGCTTCGCCCACTGGTCGAACGCCACGCTCCATTCCCCGGTGAACCGGTCGATGATGCCGAAACTCAGAGTGCCGGCGAAGATGAGCTGCATCACGTCCCTGCTCGCGCTCGTGTCGTTCAGCTTCATCTGCTCGGACGAGCTCTTGTACAGGTCCCGGGTCGTGCGGTTCACCTGCTCGCGCAGGGCCTGCATGACGTTGGTGATCTGGTTCCCAAGAAACTCAATCTCGTTCCGCGTCGCCGCGACTTGCTTCTCGCAATCCTGAATCCGACCCCTCAGACTCGCCTCCATCTTAGGAATCTGCAAGATGTGGTACAGACGCTTCCCCGCGCGCGTCTTGGGCATCCGCTCGGGCGGCAGCGCGTCCTTCTCCATCGACGCCTGTAAGTTGCGCATCACCTCCTCGAGCATGATGCAGTCCTCGTTGATTTGCGCCAGCGCGTTGCGAATCGCGTTGACGTGCGTCGGGTCCTCGTAATACGCGTTGATCAGCCGCTGCTGCTCCGTCATCTGCTCCGCGACCAAAAAGAGGCGGTTGAAGAAGTTCGTGACGAAATCCTCCCTGGCTTTCAATCCCAGATACGCGAGCAGCAGAGTCTCGTGCTGGATGCACTCCGGCCCGGCGAACAGGACCCCCGCGTCGCCGAAGATGACGACGTCGTCCTCGGTGATGTCGAACGCGTGCTGCGTGTCGCCGATGACTTGTTTCAGCTCCGCCTCCAGCGCGTCGCCGTCCAGGTACCGAAGCGCCCTGAGCTTCGGCGTGATCTTCTCCGCCACGAACACGTTCACCTTGTTCCGGTTCATCTCGTTCCCGCTGAAGACCATCCTGAGCAGAGCCGCCTGGTGCTCGCTCGTGAGCGACTCGGTGACTTTGCTCGAGTCGATGTGGATGTCCGTCATGACTCGAGCGAGGTTGTCGAGCGAGATGTCGTTCAGGACGCTCTCCATCACCGCCTCGAGCTTCAGCCCGTACAGCGTGGTGCCGTCGCGCTGGTAACGGATCCCGAAGTTCTCCACCTGCGTGATGCCCTCGTCCTCGGGGTACTCCACCTCCGCCTCGATGTTGATCCACTGCGCGGCGTCGCACGAGTTCACGCTCACCTTGGTCAACCCCACCGGAACCTCCAGCGTCGTCTTCGTCGACTCCTTGTCCACCGTCGCGGTGAAGTACCCGCCCTTGACGCGGTCGTTCGCCCCGAGCTTCTGCGTCAGCTGCATGATCTGGTTACACCCGAACGGCACCCACTCGCCGACCAGGATGACGAGCCTCGACACCGAGAGCTGCACGTCCAGCTCGTCCTTCACGGAGCTCGCGCCCGTCGCAGACTCGGACGCGCGGTGCGCGTTGCTCGCCATCGGCCGTCTGAGGTCGCGGAGCGTGAACGGCAGGTACGGGCTCGAGACGTACGACACGTCCTCCGTCTCCGTGATGGTGGAGTCCACGCAGAACGCGTTCTCGCTGTGCAGCCGGAACACGCCCTCGTCCCGGTCGAAGGAGACCATGAGCAGGGCGCCCTCGGGGTCCTTGATGACGTCGTCCACCTCCGCGCGGTCCGAGCTCGACAGCGCCTTCGTGACCCGAAGCTTCTCCCGCCCCGCCTCCGTGATCTGATACGCCACGACCGGCTGCTTATCCGACGCGATCGTGCGCAGCGCGCGCACGAGCTTAGCCTCGACGAGGTCGTCCAGGTTATCCCTCCCCTCCTGGGTGACGTTCAGGTAGATGCGCTTCCCGGCAACCGTCGCCGACGCGGGCGCGTAATCGTAATCGAAAACCCCCGCGACGATGAGCTCGTACATCAGCACGAGCAGGGGCTGGTACCGGATCCACCGCTCGTCGTCCGTCACCTTCTCCGCGAACTGGCTGTACTTGGAGACGAGGTAGAGGATCTTGAAGTGCTCCGACGTCAAGTTGTCCAGCTGCTCCTGGGTGACTAAATCTTCGAACTCGACGTCCCCGGCGTCGCTGAATCGCACGTCGTACCCGCCGCTCGGGCGGAACGCGTCGTGGGTCAGCGTGTCGTCGTTGATCGAGCGCATCTTCGCCCTGAACGCGGGGCCGTGCTCGTAGAAGGGCTCGTGCTCTTTCACCACGCCGGAGAGGAACAGGTCGGCGTGGATCATCGCGTGCAGCATCGCCTCCTTGGTCATGTTCGTGAGCTTGAACTTGCGCATCGCCTCCGGCATGCGGATGTGCGCGGACCGGCGCGGGGCGCCGCCCCTTCGCCGCTCGATCGCGCACGAGACGCCGCACATCAGGTTCTTGTGCTCGCCGTGCCACCAGCCGGGCACCTTCGAGCACAGGCAGTACCGGTAGTCGTCGTCGTCGTCCTCGCGAGTGAACCACGAAAACGTCACCTCGCTCAGGCGCGACCCGAAGTACGCGCCGTTGTAGTACGCGAACAGGGCGTCCGCGTCCGCCCACCGGTCGTTGTTCACGCCGCTGAGGTGTACCACCGCGCGCTTCGCGTCCAGCGCGGCGCGGGCGCGACCCCAGTTCTGCTTCGCGGACTCCGCCGCGCGGCGGGACTCGGCGAGCGCCGTCTCGTCGGAGATCTCGCGGTCGGTGGCGTCCTGACGCCGAGCCGGGCGACGGCCCGTGCGCTGCGAGGCGATCTGGTCGTCCACCGCCGCTCCCTCGGCGAGGTCGCGCGCGGCCCGAGCCTCTGGGTCGTCCGCCTCGTCGCCCGCGCCTTTGTTCATCGCGCGCGCCATTGCGACGGCTTTCTCGCGAAGCGTCGCGCCCTCGAAATCGTGGATGTTCGGGAGCGGACGCGCGTTCTCGTCGTTCAGCTCCGAGGCTTGCGCCTCCGCCGCAGCGGCCGCATCCCTCCGCTCGCGCTCCAGACGCGCGGCCTCCTGCGCCTCCATGCGCTGGGCGGCGAGAGCCATGCGGCTCATGACCGCGCCACCGCCGGGGGGGGCGGAACTGCCCGCGTCCGCGTTCGCGCGGCTTCCGCTCACCGCGCTCAGGCCGCCGCGAGACGAGGTGGAGGGCGCGGCGCGAGAGGACTCGCTCCGACCCGCGTCCGAGCCCGCGTGCGCCCGCGCGTCGTTCGAGCCCGGCGAGCCCGACATCGCGACGGCTCGAAGGCGCGCGCGGCCCCACCGACGCGGACGGCCGCCGCGAGAGCGCTTCCTCCGCCCGCGCGCACCGCCTCTGACGCCACGAGCGACGCATTCAAAAAGGGCACCAACAGCCGCTCGGACGCGACGACGGTGAGGTGCAGGCGAATTGTACACTTCGCTCGCTAACGTTCGACACTACGAAGGCAGATCTTAACCAGAGGCCCGTGCGAGTTTCGAATTCGCACGATTAAATCACTGATTTTATACAAAGCTTTCGAAAAGGGGGTCAGATCCTGTCGGACACCGCGCCTCTCTCCCTTCCGACCACCTCACCGCGCCCCCCCCCTCTGAATCGCGGCGCCACTGAAGGGGATGATGTTCGCGCTCGCATGGTGCCCCTCACTCAGCAGCGGATGCTCGAGGAAGACCTCCGTCGGGTACGCCACCCGGCCCGTCCTGCCTTCCACGAGGTCCATCAGGTCCATCAGCACCTTCGACCGCACCTTGTAGTGCAGCGTCAGATCCACCTTATACGCATGCGCCTCCACGTTGAGCACGAGATGGTCCGCGTTGTTCGCGGTGACGTTCACCCTGATCGGGTGCGCGTCCGAGTCGATCGACTCGGACTCGGTCAGGTACTGTTCGAAGTCCTCGATCAGCGCGGGCACGTGCGTCCTGTCCTCGTACCGCACGCGAAAGTTGAGGACTAACACGCGGTGCGTCTGCCTCGTGACGTTGATGACGGACTGAGAGAGGAACATCCCGTTCGGCACCGTCACGGGCTTGGTGTCCTTCGCGACGAGGACCGTGCTGTACCACCCGATCGACCGGACGTTGTACTCCGCGATGGAAGGGTCCGAGGAGCCGCGGAACTGCCCGCTCTGCTGAATGAAGATGTTCTCGCCGACGTCGAACGGGCGAAGGACGCTGATGATCATCATGCCCAACACGTTGGAGATGATCTCCTTGCTCGCGAGACCGACCGCGAGACCGCCGACGGAACCGACGCCCAAGATCGCCTTCGCGGAGGCACCGAACAGAATACCCGCCTGGGCGATGCTGGCCGAGACGACGATGACCTCGGTGATGCGCGTGAGCACCGAGCGGAGGGAGACGGAGGTGACGGCGAACTTGGTCTCGAGGACGCGGGGGAAGTAGCGACCGACGGCCATGGCGGACGTCGCGCCGAACGCGAGGGCGTAGATGCCGAGGTCGAAGCCCTTGGCGTCGATGAAGCCGATGCCCTCGACGATCCTGAACACGCGCCCGAGGACGTCGTTGAGGTAGCACACGGTCATGGCGTTGGAGATGACGCTCATCGGGCCGGCGAGCCAGCGCAGGAAGTGGTCGCGTTTTTCGAACTCGTCGTCGAGCTCCTCGGGGGTCTTCCCCTTGTCGCTCTCCTTGAACCTCGCCAGGGCGCGGAAGATGACGCGGCGGCCCTTAGAGATGGCGAGGTTCCAGAGCAGGATGACCCACACGTCCTCGATATCCCAGTCCTCCTTCATCTTGCTCTTCGCCGTGTCCGCGACGTGGCGAATCTCGCCCGCGATCCGATCGAAGCCGGCGTCGAGCGCGCGCTTCGCGGGTGTGGGCAGGCGGAACAAGTTCGGGTCGAGGTCGCGCGTGGTCGCGCTCGGAGCGGCCGCGACCGCGGAGGCGGCCGCGTGCGCGGGGGGCGTCGGCATCGCGAGCGGCGCCGCGAACGCGCCGAGCGCGAGGGCGGCGGACGCCGCGGCCTTCCCGGCCGTCGTCACCTTCCCGAACGGAGAGGGGGGACGCGCGTCGCGGGAAACATCCGCGGCTTCGAAGATGACTAACCCTTGTCGACGCGCCGCGGAGCGAACACCCGCGCGGCGCGCGACGACGCGACGCGATCGCGCGATGCGCGCGTCGCGAGGGTCGACGCCCGAGCCAGACAGGCTCGCGGCGCGTGCGGCGATCATGGAAGCGCGCGTGTGGCGGCGGCTGCGGGGCGGCGCGCGTTCAACTGTCGGCGACGGTACGCGGTGGACGACACTGCTCGAAGCGACGCGACAGGTACTTTTGCTCTCCGTCCACATACGGCGTCGCCCGAACAATCCCCGAACGACAAGTGGACAAATGCGGGAGGGTTTCTGATTGGCCGGCTCGACCAAAGATGGCGCGCAACAACGTCGATGCGTCCGACAGCTTTTATCCGACTGCTTCGGCGTGGAAAAGCGCATCGCGAGCCGTCGAAGAAATGCGTCACTGACGTCGGGGGGGAGTTCGAGAGCATTTTCGAAGACTGTCGCCAAGGGCCATTGTTGAAAAGTGTGTCAAAGACTTCGAATTTTTCTCCCTGCGGCTCATCATCACATAAAAAAAACGCTCTCTTCTCTTGGCTCGCGC
>Ga0181571_10001044_pt1 | contig 19481 bp, 17 predicted proteins | sample 101ome_17_FD_132440 | JGI IMG/M metagenome (GOLD analysis project Ga0181571, IMG submission 132440) | Coastal salt marsh microbial communities from the Groves Creek Marsh, Skidaway Island, Georgia - 101407AT metaG (megahit assembly) | ecosystem: Environmental > Aquatic > Marine > Intertidal... | reverse complement strand
TGGATATGGGGAGTCCCTCCCGCTGTGGGTCGGTATCAAGGATCGGCCCCTCAAGCCCAGCTCCCCTGAAAATCACCACAAACCGGTGTCCTTTGCCCGGTTGAATGATCACCTCGGCCGAGCCCACTTGTTTAATCTTGTCGGCCAGTAAGCCACAAAGACGCTCACAAACATCCGTTTCGATCCTGCCGGCACGTCGATCGGTGACCAACCCTTCTGCATCCAGGCTGCAAAAATTGGCTCGGGCTGCGACATCACCCGGTTTGAGTTCCAACCCCAACCCGAGAGCTTCGATCACCCCTCGTCCGACCTGTGTCTCGATCGGGTCGTAACCAAACAAGGCGAGATGTCCGGGCCCACTTCCAGGAGTAATCCCTGGGGCAACAGGAGTCATCCTTCCCTGAATAGCCTCTCGACTCAGTTGGTCCATGTTGGGGGTTGCAGCAGCTTCCAGCGGTGTCTGGTAAGCGTGATCCTTGACAGCAAGGTCTCCAACCCCATCAAGCACGATAAGGGCCAACTTGGCCTTGGTGGGCAGAGTGAGATTGGCGTAAAGGTCGTCCAGTTTGGTCATATGCGTGTTCAGCGTTCTAAAGATGATGGGTGAAGGGCGTGGGCTCGGAGGCTCTTTCCAGAGCCACCGGATTCACCTGCTGTCCACCCGGCAGGCACGGATATTGGAATCTGGGATTGGCTAGGTCAATGGGATATTCACTCCATTGACTGGTCGACGCTTGAATACTTTGATTGAGAGGATACTGCTGCTCATTCACTGGACGGATTGAATCAATCCTGTTTCCCCATCAGGCATGCTTATCCTATCCCCAGCAGAGCGCCCCATCATCGCTGCACCGAGAGGCGAATGCTGGGTAATCACGGTGACCTCAAAACCAGAAACCCCGATAGTTTGTCCCCCTCCCTGTCGTAGAAGTAGAAAGTGTTCGCACTGCCCCCTGAGCTCAACGCTCACCAATGCCCCTATCCCAACGGGATGCCGTTCAAAGGAGCGCGCCTCCAAAGCACGCAATTCATCCAACTGAAGGGCCAACTCCTTGAATTGCCTGGCGTGCCCTCTGGCTAGATAAGAAGCCTCCAAACCATTGGTATCCCATTTAGTCTCCGCCCTGGATTGCTCATCGGTCGCACCGGCAGCAGCTTGCCGATTAGCCTGATGATGCCTTCTGAGTAAGGCTTCCATTTCAACCTGGAGCTGGTTCAACAGAGTCGATTTATCCATCATTTCTTCTTTGCTTGCCTAGGATGTTTAGGCCTGTCAATCGGATTGATGGCTGAGGATAGCAGCCGGACAAGCCCGACATACATGATCACTGGGTTTATCGACCATGCCCAGCAAAACACAAGGTGTTCGGCTTGACGGGGTCGACCATGAACCTAAACTGAGGCGGGTCGCAACTTTGAGGCGAAACCCGTGTTCATTGCTTAAAGAGCTCTATGCCACAATTTTCATTCAAAGCGCGCAAGCGCAGCGGCGAACTCGTCCAGGGTGTACTCGAGGGAGCTGACCGATCTGCCGTGCTGTCGGAGATCGAGCGTCAGGGAATGCTACCCATCTCCCTGGAGGCAGCCCGAAGCAGATCCGCCAAAGCGGCATCCAAAACGCCCTCCAAGCTCTCGCGCAATGCCAACAACTCCAACACGGCCTCACCACCTTTGCTCAGGGAATGGTTTGGTAAACAACGCAAACCAAAACTCCAGGAATTGGCCACCTACACCCAGCAGCTGGCCAACCTACTCCGCTCAGGGATGCCATTGACAGTGGCTCTCAACAGCATGAGTCATCTGGAGGCCAAGGGGATCCCTCAGGATGTCAGCACTCAGCTCAGGCAGGATGTCATGGAAGGCAAGGCACTTTCCGACGCGATGTCCAAACAACCTCACATTTTCACCGATCTTTACATCAACATGATTCGGGCTGGTGAGCAAAGTGGGGCCCTGGAGGAAGTGCTACACCGACTGGCAGCTCATTTTGAGCGTTTTGCAGAGGTTCGCCAGAAATTTGTCTCCGCCATGATCTACCCAATCATCGTGGGAACGGTGGGTGTCGGCATCATTGGCCTGTTCATGACGGTCATCCTGCCTAAATTCACACAAATTTTTACCGACATGAAGGTACCTTTGCCCGCATCGACGCAGGCCTTGATTTCCATCAGTCGGGTCTCGGCAACCTATTGGTGGCTTGCGCCACTAGTCGGGGTGGTCGGATCGATCCTCTATCAACGATTCCGCTCCAACCCAGCTGGTCGCCGGACGCTTGACCGGTGGAAGCTGACCATGCCAATCATCGGCAAAGTTTTTAAGCTGAATTTGTTCAGTCAGTTTGCCCGCACTTTGGCGACCTTGCTCAAAAACGGAGTCCCGGTGCTTACTGCATTGAAAATCTCCGAAAAGGTGATCCCCAATGTCATCCTGGCTGAAGCCATCGCCAAGACGCGTGAAGATGTCACCGATGGTAAGACCATTTCCCAGCCACTGGCTCGCAGCCAAGTTTTCCCTCAGCTGATGATTGACCTCATCAAAATCGGAGAGGAGACGGGTGATGTTCCAGGTTCGCTGCAGAGCGTGGCTGAAACTTATGAAGATCAGCTGACCATAGCTCTGCGCGTCATGACCAACCTGGTTGAACCAGCCATGATCATCCTCATGGCAATTGGTGTCGGAGGTCTCTTGTTCAGCATCCTTTCAGCCATGTTTCAGATCACTTCCTCGATCGGGAATCGATGAAGCCGCATTTCAAAGTATCTCAACGTGGTTTCACGTTGATCGAAATCATGCTCGTGACCGGCATGATGCTGCTGATGCTTGGCTGGGGTGTCCCCAACATGATGCGAGCACTTGAAAAGCACGGAATTGCCAAGGCATCGATGGATGTCATGGATGGATGCAGGCAAGCTAGGGCTTTGGCTATCCTCAAAGGTAAAGTAAGCGAATTGGTCATCACATCCTATGAGGATGGGTATGCTTTGCATGTGAGGCTGGCTCAGTCTCCTCGACTACTCAATGAAAACACGGGCGGCTTGCCCGATTCATTTTTCGAGCCTCCAGAAGCCCTTGACACCGGTAAGAAGAAATCCAGAAGTAGCTTCGCTGAGCTGGATGGATTCAAACGCACCCTGGGAGGTGACATCGCCATAGAAACACTGGATGTCAATTTCAACAACATGCTTGAAGGCCAAATCAACGAAGCCAGTGTGCGCTTTTTTCCCAACGGCACGTGCGATGAGTTCACCACAACCCTACTGCTCAATGAGGACCGGCGCATTGTTTCAGTCGACGCCATCACTGGCCTACCAAGCGTGGTGGACCCAAGCAATTTAGACTGGTAGGGAAAATGATGGCAATCGCAGGCAAAAAAGTTCCCCTTGACTCAGGTCGCAACCAGAGTGGCTTCAGTCTCCTGGAGGTCATGATCGCCATTGGCATTTTCTTTACCTCTGTTTTTGTCATCTTGGAGCTGACGAGTCAGCATTTGCGCACCGCTCGCATTCTCCAAACCATGGATGTTGACCGAAGCAGCTTGCCCGCCCTGCTCTCCATGACCAATTACCTGGAACTCGGCCCCCTACCGATCGACATCAAGATAGCCTACGAGGACAGCCACCCTGGGGTGACGGTTGATGGCATGATCGAGGAAGCAGGAACCAACGGCCTCTACAGGGTGGACTACAGCATTCACTGGATAGCCGAAAACAATGTTCGGCAGACACGCAACAGCATCCTGCTGTGGCGCCCTCAGGGGCTTGGGGGAGCCGTTAGCCCATGAATCCGATCAAAACAAACTCGGGTCTAAAGGGGTTTACCCTGATTGAAATCATGGTAGCCATCGGTGTACTAGGAGGCTTAATGGTAGCCATTTTTGCTTCTTGGCAAGCCATCATGAAAAGTTCTCAAATCGGCATCACTGCCTCCGTAGAAGCTCATCGCAATCGAATTGCCGTACGGGCCATCAATGACGCGCTCGCTTCAGCTGTGATGCATGAACTTAACCTTCCCTATTACGCTTTCGTGACCGACACAAGCGGGGATTTCAGCGCCTTCAGTCTGGTTTCCCACCTCCCCGAATCCTTCCCGGGAAGTGGTCTCTTTCACGATCAACCCGTACGCAGGGTCACCTTCAGCGTGGAACCAACTAACTCGGTCAATCAACTCATCCTGCGACAAAACCCCATCCTCGCCCCCCTGGAGCAGGGCCAGGAGCCCTATCCGCTCATCCTTGCCAAGCAGGTAGGGCAATTCAAACTGGAGTTTTTTGATATGCGAGCAGGCGAATGGCTCCCCGAGTGGATCAACACAAATCAGCTTCCCGCCATGGTTCGATTCAACCTGGGTTTCACCCGCCCAGACTCCAAGGAGGTGGATGAAGGCAGAATCATAGAGCGTATCGTTCACATCCCCGGCCAAACCGTGCAGGCAGCCTGGCAACGACCTGTGGTTCCAGCAGGCATGGCCAACCCCAACGGACTGCCCACTGCCCCAAACTCAGGACGCTGAAGCCCAGGCTCATGAACACCTTTGCAACAAAAAGCACGGCACGGAACAGGAGGAACTCCGGCATTGCATTGGTTATGGTCATGGTGGTGGTTTTGGCCATGGGAATCATGGCAGCCCATTTTAGTTTCTCCATGAAAATCGAAACCCAATTGGCAATGAATACCACTCGCGACCCGGATATGGAGTGGATGGGACGATCGGGAGTGGAACTAGCCAAATATGTTTTGGCAGAAAAAAATCGTATTCCTGTGGAGAACCAATTTGACGCACTGAGCCAATTCTGGGCTGGTGGCGTCTATGGCACCAATGAAGTGCTGGCGGGGATGTCACTAGAAAACATTGCACTGGGGGATGGAACCATCAGCGTGCGAATTGAGGATGCTGAAAGTCGCTTCAACATCAATGTCCATGGGCCAGAAATCATCAACCAAGCACTGATGTATATGGGGGTTGATACGTTTCAGTCCTCGGTCATCCTCGATTCACTCCTGGACTGGGTCGACCCGGATACCGATATTCGAGTCAACGGGGCCGATGAAGAATCTTACCTGGCCGAACCCAACCTGCCTTTCCCTCCTTACTTGGTCAAAAATGGTCCTCTGGACGATATTTCCGAACTGCTTCTGATCAGGGGAATTACCCCACCTATATACTATGGCTCTGGGAGCAGCTCGCTTCCAACTGGCCAGATGCCTATCGATGGGGGCTTCGGCAATTTCGGCCTGATCGATCTATTTAACACCCTTGGAGATTTTCAGATCAACATCAACACCGCCTCGAGGGATGTCATTCAAATGCTTCCAGGCATGGATCCAAATCTTGCCTGGGAGATCACCATGACGCGTGCAGGGCTCGATGGCATGGACGGCACCGAGGATGATATGCCTTTCATGCGCCTGACTGACCTCATGAACGTACCGGGCATGACCCCTGATGTCATGTCCTTGATGAGGCGTTATGTGAGCAATCGTAGCAACACGTTTGAAGTCTATGTGACCGCCCGTATCGATCTCTACGAGAGGGTTTACAGAGCTGTGCTCATCCGCGTCAACCCCACCAGTTTTGCCACCATCAATATGCGTTGGCAGTAGTCAAATTCATGGGTGGGTTTTCAAGACAATCCCAGGCTAAGAGGTCTACCGCTCAGTTGACTTTTGTCACAGCCAATCACACTGGCGTTGGCAAGACCCTCCTTAGTTGCCTGGTCCTGAGCTATTTGCGCTCCAAAGGGGTTCAAGCCGCAGCTCTCAAACCTTTCTGCTCTGGAAGCAGATCGGATGTGCGTCACCTGATGCGCCACATGGATCGCCACCTAGACCGGGACACCATCAATCCTTGGTATAACCCACTGCCCGTTGCTCCCGGAGCTTGGAAAGACCCTCGATCACGCCAAGAGGTCATCGCCCACATCGATCACATACAAGCTCGCCCTGACATCCAACACCTTATCATCGAAGGAGCAGGTGGGCTGCTCTCACCCTTGGGAAATCATTACCATCTGGGGGACCTCATCAGCCACTATCAACCAAGGGTAATCCTTGTGCTGACCCAACAGCTTGGGGTCATTAACCAGACGCTGGTCCACACACATTGGCTCAGTCAACTGCCCTGCCCCATCAAACCTCACTTGGTTTTCATGCAGCCCCGCCGAACCGATCCCTCTTTTGAATCCAACCTGGAGGTTATCAGTCGCTGGCTTCCTGATTACCCAACCACATGCCTGCCTTATCTTGGACCAAAGGCCATGGACCCTAACCGGATCCAAGAACATACCACCAAGCTCGCAGCTAAACTGTCCGAACTCTTTCCCATCTGATAGGGCTTGCCTGAGCCTTCAGGCACTCTCAAAATGATCGAACTAAAACTTTCTCCTGCTATGATCCTCATTTTATTACGACAGGCCCTGTGTGGTTTCCTGCTGGCAGCCTATGCCTACAAGGTTCAGGCTCAGACAACGGCTTCCTGGATTTGGCATGCCGAGGATGAGGCGCAACAGGCACCCAATGACCCTAGGTATTTCCGTTGCCAATTCGAGTCGGACACTAGCCCAGAGAAACTTATCCTGGAACTCTCGGCAGACAATCAAGCGACGGTCTATTTAAATGGCCAACAAGTCGGTCAATGTCGCGATTGGCAACGCCCCCTGATGAAGGAAGTCGGCTCTTTCATGGTGAAAGGAACCAATATCCTTGCCGTACGGGCTAACAATGAGGGAGGCATGGCTGGCCTGGTCGCCCGCATGACATTCAAATCAGGCAACAAGGTTTCAACCCTGGTTGTGTCGGATCAGTTTTGGAGGAGTAGTCAGCAAATTGAGGCAAATTGGATGACCCAGGGTTTCGATGACTCACATTGGAAGCCAGTTGCTTTAATTGGCCCGGTTGGGACATCCCCTTGGGGAGACATCTTCAACCCTCCAAGCTCCACGTCCGCTGAGGATCTGGAAGTGATCACAGGATTCGCAGTCGAGCATCTGCTCTCGGCAGATCGATCGCAAGGATCATGGATTGCCATGACTTTTGATGCAAAAGGTCGCCTGATCGTTTCACCTCAATCAGACAATGATCCCATGCTACGCATCAGCCAGCAACCCGACGGGCAATGGGCTGTTGAGCCCTTCGCCACGAGCCGGGTCCGACATGCCATGGGGCTGCTGCACGCTCACCAAAGTCTCTACATCAGCGGACACGGGCCTGAGGGAACGGGCCTATACCGTTGGGTCGATCGCAATGAGGATGACAAATGGACTGATGATGAATCGATGTTGCTCAAGCCTATCCGCGGCGAAGGCGAGCACGGCTATCATGGACTACGCCTTGGCCCCGATAACCTGATCTACATGATGAACGGTAATCACACCCAGATCATAGAGGGCATCGCCGGGTCGTCCCCACATCAACATTACGGAGAAGATCATTTACTGCCCCGACAGTGGGATGCAAATGGTCATGCTACAGGGATCATGGCCCCAGGAGGCTATGTGGCCAGAACGGACGCCGAGGGCAAAGATTGGGAATTAATCATGGGAGGTTTTCGAAACGCCTATGATTTCGATTTTAATACGGACGGAGAACTCTTCACCTTTGACAGTGATATGGAATGGGATTGGGGAACACCCTGGTATCGACCGACTCGAGTCATTCACGGTGTCAGCGGTGGGGAATACGGATGGCGCTCAGGAACAAGCAAGTGGCCAAGCACCTATCCTGACAGCTTGCCTGCCACCCTGGATATTGGCATCGGCTCGCCCACCGGCGTTTGCTTTGGCACGGGCGCAGCCTTTCCAGAACGCTACCAACGAGCCCTTTATATCATGGACTGGTCCTACGGACGCATCCTGGCTGTGCACATGGAACCATGGGGAGCCAGCTACCGAGCCGCCAAGGAAACATTTATCAAGGGGCGTCCATTGAATGTCTCGGACATGGAAATCGGACCTGATGGATGCCTTTATTTTATTGTGGGTGGCCGCGGCACGCAGTCCGGCCTATACCGGGTGCGGTATGTGGGTTCAGAAGCGACCCAACCCGTCACGGTCCCTTCTTCAAAAGACCTAGACTCACGCATGTTGAGGCGCTCGCTGGAATCCTATCACGGCAAAGTCCACCCCATGGCTGTTGATCAAGCCTGGCCACATCTGCGAAGCCGTGATCAGTGGATACGTCACGCTGCCCGTATCGCCATCGAAAGCCAACCTTTGGAAAAGTGGCAGGATCGAGCACTGGCTGAAACACACCTGCGAGGAGGCCTCACCGCCTTGATGGCATTGGCTCGCACAGGCGGCGATGCCCACCGGGCCACTCTGCATCAAAGACTGAGAGAACTGGCAGATGAGTTAACCCAGCCCCAGGATCGCTTGCTGCATGCCCGCGTCTTGCAATTGGCTATCATCCGCCTAGGCCGCCCCGATGAAAAAGATTGGCAGCTTTGGACTCAATCCATCAGCGAAACCTACCCATCTAGTCACACACCCCTGAATCGCGAATTAGCTCAATTGGCTGCCTATTTCAATATACCTGGTTCTCTTGAGGTGGGTCTGCAGTTGATGGCAGATGCCAAGCATCAGGAAGAACAGTTACACTATCTCTTCACGATGCGGCATCAAATCAAAGACGGGAATCTGGACCAACTCAGGCGATATTTCAGCTGGTTCAATCAAAGCCAGGAAAGCAGACAGCAACCGCCCAACATGATCCAATGGTTTTTCGAGGCTGATCGCTCCATCACCAATGGGGCCAGCTACAGCAAATTCCTTGAGCGCATTCGCGAGGAAGCTTTAGTGGGCATCGGGCCTAGGGAACAAAAGGCACTATCAGACATCCTGGAAGGAGGCAAAGTGCGTGAAGCCAACCAGCAACCTAATCCCATACTCCAGCGAAGTGCTTTCACGGCATGGAGCCTTGAGGCCATCAAGCCACATCTTGACGGGGTGAATCAGGGACGCCAATACGAGCAGGGCAAGTTGGCCTATGAGGCCGCTCAATGCGGAACGTGTCATCGTTTTGGGGATGCAGGTGGAGCGGTCGGCCCTGACCTGACCGCCGTCGGCAGCCGATTCACCCCAAGCGATGTATTGGATTCTATCCTTCACCCATCCAAGGTTTTATCCGAGCAATATGCCTACGAAACATTTGTCCTCGAGGATGAGGAATCCATCACCGGACGCGTGATGAGTGAGGACAAGGACCAAATCATGGTGCAACAAAACCCCTACGCATCGGATGTCATTGCCCTCAGCAAATCAAAGCTCATCCGACGCAGCCCCTCTCTGGTTTCCCCCATGCCTGAGGGTCTCATAGACATCCTCAAGCTTGAGGAAGTCCTGGATCTGCTCGCTTATCTCAATAGCGGTGGCCACGCCGATCATGCAGCGTTCAAACCATGAATAAATTGGTATCGTTCGAGAAATATCTTGTCTCACAACATGAAAGCACGCAGTTTGGGTAGGCTTTTCTCTGCGAGATGAGCTGTGACCCCATTTCTTCGACTCATGAGTGATCTTAAAAACGTCATCGAGGCCAACTTTCGTGAATATCGTAATCAGCTCAGATCTATTGGTTGGATCGTGCTTGCCTCCATCATCCTGATTTCAGCTTTCACCACCATTTACACGGTTCAGGCAGAAATGCAGGGGGTGGTCCTTCGATTTGGCAAATTCATCAAAACCGTCGACCCTGGGCTCCGTTTCAAGATCCCCTTTGGTGTCGACCAGGTTCTGATGGTCCCTGTCAGACGACAGCTCAAGCAGGAATTTGGCTTTGGTTCCCAAGGTGCCACCAACCCGACCCAGACCTCTTCCCCTAGAGAGTGGGATCAGGAAAAGAACATGGTTACCGGCGACTTGAACGCTGCCTCAGTGGAATGGATTGTTCAGTATCGCATCAACGATCCCCGACAATTTCTTTTCAACGTCAGAGAGCCAGGCAACACCCTGCGGGCAGTATCCGAGTCAGTCATGAGAGAGGTGGTTGGCGATCGCACAGTCGATGAGGTCATCACCATTGGGCGTCAAGAAATCGAAGTGGTCGTGCTCCAGCGACTCCAGGAATTGGTCAATAAATACGAAATGGGATTGAGCATCGACCAGGTTCAGCTTAAGGACGTTAATCCCCCACAGCCTGTGAGATCCTCCTTCAACGAAGTCAACCAGGCTCAGCAGGAACGAGTCAAGCTGGTCAATCAGGCCAACCAAGAATACAACAAGGTCGTGCCCCTGGCACGCGGTGAAGCTGATCAAAAGATTCAAGCAGCCGAGGGCTATGCACTCAAGCGTATCAATGAGGCTCAAGGTGATGCCACACGTTTCAAAGCGCTGTTTGCCGAGTATGAGAAAGCACCTGAGGTCACACGTCGCCGCATGCACCTTGAAACCATGAAAAACGTTCTCCCAAATATGGGTCGCAAAATCGTCATGGATGAGGAAGCCAAGCAAATCCTTCCCTTGCTCCAGTTGACCAACGAACCCCGATAATCCCTGACCCTATCCATCATGCAAAAAGCTCTTTCCTCGCTCTCTGGTTTGGTCGGAATCCTGGTATTGTTTGTCGTCCTGAACAGTGCTTACACCATTCACGAAACCGAGCAGGCCATCATCACTCAATTTGGCAAACCCCAGGGTGAGCCCGTTACCACGGCGGGCCTGCACTTCAAGATTCCATTCGTTCAACAAGTAAACCCGATTGAGAGCCGCATTCTCGCTTGGGATGGGCAGCCCAATGAGATGCCAACCAAGGACAAAACCTATATCGAGGTGGATACCTTCGCACGCTGGCGCATTATGGATGCCAAACAATATTTTCTGCGGCTCAGAGATGAACGTAGCGCTCAATCACGTTTGGATGACATCCTGGGTAGTGAAACCCGCAACGCCATCGCCAAGCACGAGTTAATCGAAATTGTTCGAACCACCAAAGATCGCCAACCCGCCATTGATGAACTCCTCATCGCAGAGTCCAGCAACCTGGGTCAATTGTATCCTATCACCAAAGGGCGAGCCCTCATCGAGCAGGAGATCTTTGAGCAAGCTGAAGGCAAATTGATCGATTTCGGCATCGAATTGCTTGATATCCGATTCAAACGCATCAACTACAACGAAACGGTTCGCCAAGAGATCTATGCTCGTATGATTAGTGAACGCCAGCAAATTGCCGAACGCTTCCGTTCGGAAGGAGCCGGAGAAGCGGCTCGTATTATTGGCAAAAAGGAGCGAGATCTTCAGGAAATCGAATCCAAGGCCTACAAAACCATTCAGGAAATTCAGGGACAGGCCGATGCCGAAGCGACCCAGATTTATGCCGAGGCTTATAATCAATCGCCCGCGTCTGCTGCATTCTATGAATTCCAAAAGACTCTGGAAACCTACGAAAGCGTGATCAGTTCGGACACCACCATGATCCTCACCACTGAGAGCGAGCTTTACCGCTATCTGAAATCGGCATCGGTCGAAAAGCAACAAACGCCCTGATTGATTGGCCTGAGGCTAAGCATCCACCTTCCCACTGACTCGCTCATTGAATGCCTTCATGAGCTGGCAGGTCAGCTCCCCGGGTGCTTGCCCCCCCACCTTAAGTCCATCCAAATGGCTCACAGGCCAGATCTCGACCGTCGTGCCCGTCAGAAACAACTCGTCAGCCTTCCGAAGCTCCTCGAGGGTCACAGCATCCTCCAACACCGACATTCCCCTGCTCCGTGCCAATTGGACCACCACCTGCCGGGTGATCCCATTAAGGATCCAATGATCTGGGGGGTGGGTACGTAGGACACCATCGATGACTGCAAATACATTGGTGTGAGATCCTTCTGTGACCCGACCGTCACGATGGAGGATGGCCTCTGCACTCCCTGTTTCTTGAGCCTTCTGGGCAGCCATGACCGCACCCAGGAGTGAAATCGACTTGATGTCGCAATCCAACCATCGTCTGTCATCCACTGATGTGGACCGAGCCATGGCCCGATTCATAAGATCCGGTCTGGGAAGAGGGCTAAGAAAACCAAACGTGGAGGGAGCCACGGGGGGATTGGGAAAAAAATGTTTTCGGGGGGCAACGCCTCGAGAGGTTTGCAGGTAGAGCATGCCATCCATCAGCTGATCTGACTGTTGAGCCATCAAGGCATCTAACACCACTTTGAGTCTTGGATACTCTTGCAATAGCCCGATGCGCTGGGCACTTCGATCAAAACGTTCTTGGTGAGCCTCTAATTCAAAAGCCATCCCTTGATAGATGCGAACCACTTCATAAATCCCATCACCCAGGAGAAAACCTCGATCCAATGGATTCACCTTTGCCTGTTCCTGAGGTACAACCTCTCCATTCCAATACACGTTCATAAGGATAAGCTTTTCCCAAAAATCATGGCATGACATCGAGTTGCATTCAATCCAATCGAGTCCCTAACTACAGGTGTCAAGTCGACTCAAGCCCTCAACACAAAGTTGACCTGTAAGCCTAGTATGCCTTAAGAAGGGCTCATGAATCCACTCATTGGCAGGCTCTCCGGCTTATCCCAAGGATCCACAGCCATGCCTCAACAGACCAGGCGTGCGTGGATAAAAGGCCTTTTAATTTCGTCAACTGGGGCCTCGATGCTAATGCCTGGGAACCTATTGCAGGCCGCCGTCTCGCACGGTTTCCGGCTTGATCTGACCGTATGGAAGCTTGGTATTCCCGGCAGTCAGGACGAGGCGATCAAATGGGCCAGTCAACATGGTTTCGAATCTGTCGGCGCGCACACCCTTGAAATCGCGAGGTGGTCAGATGGTGACTTTGAGGCTACAGCTCAACGCCTTCAGGAGGCCAGCTTGGTATGGGGCACGTCAAACATGCCGGTTGCCTTCCGTGGGGACGAGGAGGCTTTCAAAGATGGCATGGCCAAATTGCCAGCCACCGCAGCCGCTTTGGCTCGAGCTGGGCTCAAGAGTTGCATCACCTACATCATGCCTTGTCACGACTCTTTGACCTATCTGGAAAACTTCAAGCTTCACCGTCAGCGCCTCGGTGAAATCGCAAAAGTTTTGGCCGACCACGGCCTTGCGTTAGGCATGGAATACGTAGGAACTCAGTCACTACGCAATCGCCGACGCTTCCCATTCATTCACACCCTCAGGGAGAGTTTAGAACTGATTCATGCCATGGCCATCCCACAGGTTGGGCTAGTCCTGGATTCATGGCATTGGCACAATGCCGGTGATACCGCTCAAGATCTGCGGCTTCTCAAACCCTCACAGGTGATCAGTGTCGAACTCAATGATGCCCAAACTGATGTCGCTCGGGAAGATCTGCAAGATGGAAGCAGGGAGCTACCTGTGGCAACGGGTGTTATCGACACAGGCCGTTTCCTGAATACTTTGGCAGCCATGGGAGTCAAGGCTCCCCTGATGGCGGAGCCCTTCAATCAACCTTTTAGAAACATGCCACGTGAGCAAGGCATCAAAACGCTGCGACAAGCACTCGGCAAGGCAGTTGGCCTGATTGAGGGCTAAGCAATAAAGGATACGATGGACATCCTGGCACTATTCCACTGGTCGACACTGATTCCCTGGTTGTTGGGCATGACCTTTGGTATTTTTGTCGGGGCCACCCCTGGACTCACTGCCACCATGGCTGTGGCCTTGATTGTCCCACTAAGCTACTACTTACCAGCTAGCGCGGGATTGGCAATGATCATTGGAGTCAGCTTCACCGCCATTTTTGCTGGTGATATCCCAGCCACATACTTACGTATCCCTGGCACCCCTGCTTCAGCAGCTGCCACCCTGGACGGTTATCAGATGGCCCGCCAAGGCAGAGGCTACCGAGCCCTTCTGATTGATCTCTGGTGCTCAAGTCTTGGAGGCCTGATTGGAGTCGTTCTGCTCATAATTTCCGCACCGCAGTTGGCACGTTTAGCGCTCAAATTCAGTTCCTTTGAATATTGCTGGCTTGCCCTTTTTGGCTTGAGCATGAGTGCGGTGGTCAGCGCAGGCAATACCTTCAATGGGCTGATGGCAGCAGCTCTTGGCATGTTACTTTCCACCATCGGCCTTGATATTGTCAGCGGGGCTCAGCGATTCACCTATGGCCATACCGGACTCATGGATGGCATTCAATTCATCCCTGTGATGATTGGTCTCTTCGGCCTCTCCGAAGTCATGCGTCACCTATGGCACTTTGGAGAACAGCCTCATGGCAACACCAATGCCCCATCCGAAAACGGCAAAACAGGCTCAAGTGAAGGTCTTTTAAGAACCCTATGGAGCCAAAAGAGACTGATCGGACAATCCTCTCTGCTCGGCACACTTATCGGAGCACTCCCCGGAGCGGGGGCTGATATCGCAGCATGGGGATCCTATGGCCTAGCCAATAAAACCTCCAAAAATCCCGAAGCATTTGGCAAGGGAAGCGATGAAGGGGTTGTGGCGCCCACCAGTGCCAACAACGCAGCGGTGGCTGGGGCTTGGATCCCGGCTCTGGTGTTTGGGATTCCAGGGGATGCGGTCACCGCCATTGTCCTTGGTGCCTTGATGGTCTATGACATCAAACCGGGCCCTATGGTCCTGGAACAAAGCGGAGAACAGGTGAAAACCATTTTTGCCATCGCTCTGATCACTCAGTTGTGGCTCATCCCAGCAGGCTGGATCGGCATACGCTCCTTCGATAAGCTCCTACGCCTCCCAAAACGGGGTATCCTGACTGCCGTGGTTTTGTTTTCAATCGTGGGAGCTTACTCACTGCAGAACAGCCTTTTTGATGTCGGGATCATGCTTGTCTTTGGTTGTTTTGGCTTTTTCCTCGAAAGACTTGCCATCCCACTACCACCGCTGATCCTTGGACTCATCCTCGGCCCCATGGTGGAGAAGAATCTCAGAACAGGGCTCATCAAGACCCAAGGCGATTGGCTTCCATTCCTCACCCGCCCTTTCTGCCTGAGCATGGCATGCCTTATGGCTTTCATCCTGGTTGGCCCGAGGCTTTACCAGTGGTTTAAAGCCAGGAAAGCCGTGAAAGCCTGATGGCTAGGACGCCCGGATACGATATGAAGCATGGCAAAAAAAGCCCTGACATCATGAATCCTCATGGCTCCTAACCCTCCCACGAAGGGATTTGAGGGCGCCACGACGTCTTTTGCTTTCGATGAATCGACGTTTCAGAGGTTGAGGTCTCGTAGCTTGTTGTCGTCGCCGTCGTTCTCGTTCATGCAGAAGCCGCTGCTGCCTCGCCTTTTGATGCCCCTCAATCAAGGCATTCAGTCGTTGACGGGCCAGGCGACGATTGGCTTGCTGTGATCTCTCACTTTGAGCATGAACCTGCAAGCCTGTGGGAATGTGAATAAGCGTGACACGGGTTGACACCTTGTTGACCCGCTGACCTCCAGGACCGCTGGCACGACTGAACCTTTCGATAATCGTTTTTTCGTCAACCGGCATAACCGCTATGGGGACTTAGCCAAGACTCTCGACTCAAGCAGCAAGCGATCCAAGTTGGAGTCAAGCGAGAAGCCAACGATGCAGCGAGGTAGCCCACTGATCAGAGAGGTCTCCCCTGTAGCCAGTGGCTGGTATTCAGCCTGCGGTGATCATTCAGAGGCTATTGCTCTGAAGCAGCGTCCTCTTCATGCAACCCAGCATGCTTGAACTGATGCTGGTGAGTCTCAATGGACTCAATGCGATAGCGCCTTGTCTGGCCATCTTGCTCCATATCAACTTCCTCACCTACTGACTTGCCTATCAGATGTTTCGCAAAGGGCGACAGGTAACTGATGATGCCCGATTCAGGATCCGAGTCCCAGGCCCCAAGTATGGTGAAATTCTCATTCCTGTTTTGGCTTAGCTCATTGACGCGGACAAGGGTACCAGGATTGACTGTCGCCGTATTCACTTCAGCGAAATCGGTTCCGCGAGCTCGTGTGAGGTCCAATTCTAACTCGGCTTTGCGCTTCATCAGAATTTTCTGCATCTCCTTGGCTGCCTTGTATTCGTGGTTTTCTCGCAAGTCACCATAACTCCGCGCTACAGCGATTTCCTTTGAGTTTTCCGGAATCTTCTTTTGGACCAGTTCTGTGTATTCGCCACGACGCCTGAGTAGACTGTCCCAAGAAACCAACAGTCCCCTGTCCTCGGAAGCCGTCGCCTCACCCGAAATAAGGGCTTGGATAGCAGGGTAGATCTTGACGATGCGCCCAAGCAGAGAACGCTTGTCCATATCATCAAAGCAGGATGAAAATTGCAGGGCTCGGGTCAAATCCTTGACCACCTCAAGATCCGCTTTGGCGATAAGCTCAGGCAGCAGATCCAAGTCGCCCATGATGAAATCGTTCAACCGGCTGGTTCGCTTTTCGTTAAACTGATCTCGCTCCATGGCCGTAATCATGGCTCGAAAAACCTCTGGCCCGTAGACATCAGCGTGGTCGTCCGATCGCGATTTCCCCAACCAGAGCATCAGCTCACTGCTGGCTTGATGTTGATTGACCAACTTCTTGATGGTTTCCCAGATCAACTCTTGCTGACCAGCATCCTCAAAGAGCTGAACCACATCACCAGCGAGCTTCATTTGCGATTGATTGAGCAATTCAATCAAATCGTTTTCCCAACTTTCAGGATGATGAGACTTATAGGAATTCAGAGCAGGCTTGTTACGGGTCGCAGGGAGTGCGTCCATGAAGGCTGGAAGGTCGCTGACCATGTCCCAAACGGCTTGGTCTTCTATTTGCCCCTCTGCTGGCTCAGCCCGGAGGGCCTTGCGCATGTCATTGCGAGCAAAAATGGCGTCCAGAACCAGTTCAGGCTGGTTTTTCAGGTAGTTGGGGATTTCATGGTCCAGCAAGTTCATGGCAAGCTGGTAGGCCTCAGTCACATTTTCGAGGTCATCCTGGCTTTTCAGAATTTCTGAGGCGACCACCAACTTGGCCTTCAGACCCCTGGCTTCCTGCATGTCGCCCAACAGGCGAGCCTGAAGGGAAACCACCTCTTCATTGAATTCAATGGGCTCGGACTTTTTGACCGGAACCCTGAAATGACCATCTTTTTTGATTTCTTTGCGGACTGCTTCCCACCACTTTCGCCAGTCATCACCGATGACATCCGGCACCAGCGCTTCCTGAATCTGCGCGGCGGTGGCGCTACCTCCGTAGCTCTTGAGCACCAATTTAATCAGATCAACATGATTGACCGCGGCCATTTCCTGTAGGCCCTGAAGATCAGTGGCGACTTTGACAAGCACATGGTCCTTGGCCAAAGGCGTGAGGGTCTTGGCCGCAAAACCTAAGTCCATGGAGTGACCTTCTCGGTCAGGAAAATCGATGAGGAATCTTAAAAGCACCGTGTCAACGGTCGTGATCTTACCCAATCCCCATGTCCTGTGCGTGCAATAACCACTCTCGGTCAATTGCTCCAGAGCATCCAAGTCCTTAGCCCTAACTTTCCCTTCTGAGGCCAACTTTTCAAATTCCTCTCTCATAATCCTCGTAAATAGCTCGCGTGAAACGTCGAAGGATCATTATTACTGAGCCGTGGATCAAAAACCAAGACAAATTGCCGCAGGAATCCTCTTCGAATGGGATGCAGGCCTAGGTTTTGCCGAGAACCTACTTCGCAAGCATATCTCCAGATCACGACTAAGCAGCGCTGATCGCCGCATGGTTCAGGAAATCGTCTATGGGGTCATCCGAAACATGGCGCTACTGGATGCCTGGATTGACTCCACGGCAAGGCAGCCCCCGGGGAACACTCGAAGTCGTTCCCTTCTCAGGCTTGGATTCTATCAACTCGGGCTCATGGATCGCATCCCAGATCACGCCGCCGTGCATGAGACGGTCGCTGCGGCGAGACGGTTCGGCCTTCACTCCCAAGCGGGGTTCATCAATGCTCTCTTGCGCCGCTTCGTCAGAGAAAAAGTCATGTTCATGGATCAATGGGAAGCTTGGAAGCGGGATCAACCAGCCATTGGTTATTCACACCCCGCCTGGCTGATCGAGAAGTGGCAAAATCAATGGTCCGACGCTGCCACCCGCACGCTCTGCCAATGGAATCAAAGCCCACCACCGGTCTATGCTCGCTGGAACCCAATGGGAGGTAGCTTGAACGACCTTTTGGAACAGTGGAAAAAAGAAGACCTCAGCTTTGAGGAAGCATCTTTTCCATGGAGCGATGCCCACTCGATTTTTGCGATCAAAAACATAAGCGGTTCCCTGGCCGAGACGGAGAGCTTTTTGCAAGGCCGTTTCTACGTTCAGGACCCGAGCACCTTACTTGCCGTCTCGTTGCTTGATCCCGTTACTGAAGATTGCCTGCTCGATGCCTGCGCTGCACCGGGAGGCAAGACCACCGCCATAGCCAGTATCCTTGAGGGTCGTGGCATCATCCATGCAGTGGATCCCGATTCGGGAAGACTCAAGCGGCTAGAGAGTAATCTGGAGCGCCTGCAAATCAGGCAAGTCCAAACAGCGGAGAATATCTCTCAATTGAATGGAGGTCAGAATCCATTGAAATATGATGGTATTTTGATCGATGCGCCTTGCTCCAACACAGGTGTGATGCGCCGCCGCCTTGATGTGCGCTGGCGAATTGATCCCCTGGCATTGCAGGCCTGCATCGAGGAGCAGGCAAAGCTCCTTGATACCATGACGCCCCACCTCAAACCTGGAGGAAGGATGGTCTATAGCACTTGCAGCCTGGAGCCAGAGGAAAACCAACAACAAACAAGGGATTTCCTCGAACGGCATCCTGGCTGGACGATTGAGAAGGAAGTTCAACTTCTACCTTGGGAAAAAAAGGTCGATGGGGCCTATGCAGTCAGACTGAGATCACCCAACAGCCAAGGCTCAGGGGCGTCAGCAAAACTCCCTGTATGAAGGATGTCCGATCGCCTGACTGAAACCTGGGCCTGAACAGAAACCTTTCATCCAGCTCCCAGAGTTGATGAGATCAGCTCTTGCAACGCCAAAGCCTTCAGCATCACATTGTACTATTGATTTGTCATGATCACAGTGCGACGCAAGTTAGATGATGGCTATGGCAATGTGTATATTGTCCAGCAAGGATCCTTTGCCAGCCTGCAGTCCCTGATCGCCCGCATCAATGCGGATCAGCTTTTGCAGATTCCACTCTATCTGAGCACTGAGGCATTCGATCGGCTCATCGCTGAGGACCCTCAGCTTGCGCAGCAGGTCAAGGCATGGGTTGATGAACACCTTCCAACCAAGCTGGACATATCCTCCCTGGGAAACCCAGATGGCCACGGCAAGGAGGTCGACGCCTGGGAAATATGGGGAACATGAGTTCATCGAAGCCATGCATCCCTTTGCCAAGCAGGCCTACTGCACCTGCGGTAAGCAGCGATCCAAGCGCCGGGAAAAATCCCTTAGAAAGCTTTCCCGCCAGCGACTGACCGTCCTAGCACCGGGGTGCACCCCTTCTGACAACTTGGGGTCGGGGTTATCAATCCACCAATATGGATGATTTTGAGCAACTTTTTCAGTGCGCTCAGCTGTAGGCGCCT
>Ga0181571_10001040_pt1 | contig 19516 bp, 14 predicted proteins | sample 101ome_17_FD_132440 | JGI IMG/M metagenome (GOLD analysis project Ga0181571, IMG submission 132440) | Coastal salt marsh microbial communities from the Groves Creek Marsh, Skidaway Island, Georgia - 101407AT metaG (megahit assembly) | ecosystem: Environmental > Aquatic > Marine > Intertidal... | reverse complement strand
GTGGCCGACGGTCACGTCCTTTTTTCTGTAGAAAGTTTCTCTGAATATGGAGCGCTGTCAGAGCGCAGTGTCGACGACATGATTGCCGGCGCCCGCGTCGAGGTGGCACCGTATAAACGAAACCCGATGGATTTTGTTCTGTGGAAGCCATCTGACAAAGATGTTCCGGGATGGGACAGCCCGTGGGGCCGTGGGCGGCCAGGCTGGCACATCGAATGCTCTGCTATGTCATATGAGTTGCTTGGGGAAAGCTTTGATATTCACGGAGGCGGCAATGATCTTCAATTTCCGCATCATGAGAATGAAATAGCGCAGTCAAAATGCGCTCATCTCGGTGGAGATTTTGCACGTTTATGGATGCATAACGAGATGTTGCAGGTCGAGGGGAAGAAAATGTCCAAGTCCCTTGGTAACTTCTTTACCGTCCGCGATCTTCTCGATTCAGGTGTCCCGGGCGAGGTTATTCGATTTGTGATGCTGAGCACGCATTATCGGAAACCGATGGACTGGACCGCTGAGAAAGCGCAGGAAGCCGATAAAACGCTCCGGAAATGGTACGCAAAAGTGGACGCAAATGACACCTCCGGACCTGTCCCTGCCGAAATCCTTAATGCGCTTGGCGAGGATTTGAATATACCGCGTGTGCTGTCTTTGTTGCATGAATTTGTGAGCGCAGGGAGATTTGCCGATCTTGCATCGTCACTGACCCTACTCGGGTTGATGGGTGACCATAAACCGGAGTGGGCAGTTTCACCGGATGTGGATCTGTCACGTCACGCCGAGCGTCTGACATCTGCTCGAAAGACCGCCATGATGACCAAGGATTTTTCAGAAGTTGATCGGCTGAAAGCTAGATTGCTTGACGCGGGTGTTGAGGTGCGAATGTCAAAATCAGGGGTCGAACTCGTTCCCGGCAGCGATTTTGATGCGGGAAAGCTGGAGGAAGTTTGATGCCAAAAGAGAGGCTGTATCTTTATGATACGACGCTGCGGGATGGGCAGCAGACACAAGGCGTTCAGTTTTCGATGGCTGAGAAAATTCGCATTTCTGAGGCGCTCGATAGGCTTGGTGTCGATTATATAGAAGGTGGATGGCCAGGTGCAAACCCGACAGATAGCGACTTTTTTGACAACGCCCCAAAAACAAAAGCGGTGTTGACTGCTTTTGGTATGACCAAGCGAGCAGGACGTTCGGTTCAAAATGATGATGTGTTGGCTGCGGTTCTGAACGCGAAAACAGATGCCGTATGTCTAGTCGGCAAGACCCATGATTTTCATGTCGTAACAGCGCTGGGCATTACTCTGGATGAAAATTTAGAAAACATCCGGGCGTCAATAGTTCATGTAACCGCTGAAGGCAGAGAAGCGCATTTTGACGCGGAACATTTCTTCGATGGTTATAAGGCAAACCCTGATTATGCGTTGAAGGCGATCCGAGCTGCGTTCGACGCCGGCGCACGGTGGATCGTTCTTTGCGATACAAATGGCGGTACGCTGCCGTCAGAGGTTTATGAAATTGTCGGTGCCGTTGTCGCCGCTGGGATTCCCGGCGAACGTCTCGGAATTCATACGCATAATGACACGGATCACGCGGTTGCTAACAGTCTGGCTGCTGTAGATGCTGGCGCACGGCAAATTCAGGGTACTCTAAACGGCCTAGGCGAGCGTTGTGGAAATGCGAATTTGACAACGATAATCCCGACGCTGTTGCTCAAAGAACCATACAAATCCCGTTATGAAACAGGGGTTACAAGTGACGAGCTTAGAGGTTTGAGGCGGTTGAGTCGTATGCTGGACGATATTTTGAACCGTCTACCTGCAAAGCAGGCGCCTTATGTCGGTGCGTCCGCGTTCGCGCACAAGGCTGGTTTGCATGCAAGCGCGATTGCGAAAGATCCGACAACTTATGAGCACATCGATCCAGCTCTTGTCGGCAATAGCCGCATTGTCCCGATGTCCAATCAGGCTGGACAGTCAAATCTGCTGATGCGCTTGAAAGAAGCTGGATTGGAAGTTGAGCGGGGTGATCCGGCACTCTCCAGAATTCTTGAGCGGATCAAAGAGCAAGAAGCCCGCGGGTATTCTTATGATACAGCTCAAGCCTCGTTCGAATTGCTGGCGCGTGAAGAGTTAGGCACGATGCCGCATTTCTTCGAAGTTGAGCGCTACAGGGTCATCTCTGAGCGCCGCAGGAATGCCCGTGGTGAAATTGTGACCGTTTCCGAAGCAGTGGTGACTGTTCAGATGGGGGCCGAGAAAACAACGTCTTTCTATGAGAACGAGCATGGCGGCGCGCTGGGCGATAGTGGCCCAGTTAACGCTTTGAGCATGGCGTTGGGTAAAGACTTGGGGCGGTTTCAAGAGTATATCGCAGATATGCGGCTTGTGGACTTCAAGGTGCGCATCACTAACGGCGGCACCGAGGCCGTTACGCGGGTTATTATCGACAGCGAGGATGGCAAGGGGCGACGCTGGGCGACAGTTGGGGTTTCGGCAAATATCGTCGATGCGTCATTTGACGCGCTCGTTGATGCAATCAATTGGAAACTCTTGCGAGATGGGGCCCGGCCTTGAACATCGACGGGTGCGCTAGGCTCGTTGAAAGCGGAGATATGGAGAGGTTCAGAGTGCTGATGTCACTTGCACCCGAGATGCGGGCGAGGTTGATGCCGCTCTTTGCTTTCAATGTTGAAGTTTCCAGAGCGCCCTGGATGACCAAGGAGCCGATGATCGCGGAAATGCGCCTGCAATGGTGGCGCGACGCCATCGCGGAAATTGGCGCTGGCGGGTTGGTGCGAAATCATGAGGTAACAGTGCCACTTGCGCTCGTTGTGCGCGAAAGTGAGATCGATACAGAGTGCCTCGATCAGATGATCGCCGCTCGGCGCTGGGACATCTACATGGAACCTTTTGAGGATATGGTTCACTTCGAAGGCTACCTTGAGCAGACTTCTGGCGGTCTCTTCGTGGCGGCTGCGCAAGCTCTTTCCTGCAACGCCACTGACCTTTCGTTTGCCCAGACGCTGGGGAAGTGGGCCGGTTTGGCAAATTTTCTACGCGCAGTTCCGCGCCTTGAAGCGAGCGGAAAGCGCCTATTCCACGAAAGTGATGTGCCAGTCATTCGCGATTTGGCTCAAAAGGCTTTGAATGACCTTGCGGCGATACCTGCGCGCAAGGGTTCTGCCTTTCGGCTGGTGCATCGTTTTGGTTGGTTGGCTCGACCGACCCTTGAAAAGGTTGTGCGAGATCCTGAAGTTGTGAAAACAGGTGGTCTGGAGTTTTCAGAGTTTCAAAAACGCTTTCGACTGCTATTCACTTAATCATTTGGCCCTTCACGGGGCTGGCAGATTTGGCGAGCATTGCCAGCCAGATCAGAGCTGCACCCGCCAGAGTCAGTAAAGGCAGCATCGCAATGTTGACGGCGGTCCAACCTGTTTCCGGTGTGCTTCCGGCGCAATTCATAAGCCCACCCGATGCAAGGCTGGCAAGCGTAACGCAACCAAACACGATCAGGTCGTTCATGCCTTGAACCGCGCCTTTTTCTTGGTCGTTATGCGCCGAGGATAGAAGGGTTGTCGCTCCAATAAATCCAAAGTTCCACCCAACCCCAAGGAGTGCGAGAGCTAAAAAGAAGTTCTCAAGCTCCACACCCATGATCCCAACGACACCTGCGCCGGACAGAATGATCAAGCCTGCGGCCATTATTTTGTAGGTGCCGAACCGGTTGATCAGGTGTCCGGTTGCGAACGAGGGGAGGAACATCGCAAGTACATGGGCGGTCACGATATCGTTGGCATCGTTCGTGGTGTATCCGCAACCGACGACGGCGAGGGGCGTTGCGGTCATGACAAGATTCATCAACGCATAGCTTACCATGGCGACAATTATTGCGACTTTGATTTTTGGATCGGTCAATAATTCGCGGCGAGTGCGCGAGGGGCGTACCACTGCTTTGGTCGTTTCGTCAGGCGATTGCGTTCCTGATTTTAATCCGAAGAACAGGAAAAGCCCCAACAGGTTTACGACGACGATGACCACATAGCTGCCTAGGAATGGAACGACAAAGGTATCTTGGACCAATTTGTTGAGCTGAGGGCCCAATATCGCAGAGATCAGTCCACCTGCTAGAACGTAAGAAATGGCGCGAGGGCGGAATGCCTCAGACGCGGAGTCCGCGGCTGCAAATCTGAAAAAGCCCTGTGCAGACATATATATGCCGGAGAGTTAACTGCCTGTGAGGAATATCAGGAAAGAACCCTGATAGAGACCAATAGCTGAAACCATAGCACCTGCCGCACCCGCAAATGTGCCAATTGTAAAACCAAATTGACGGCCTCTCCGCTGCATTAGGGGGGACAGCCAAGGTGCGGTTGTCATCGAGCCGAAAATCACCATTGAGATAGGAAGGGTCGCCCAGCAGGGGTTTGACGCCAGCATGCTCCCCGCAAGGCCGCCGATCACAAAAATCATCGGCAACTGTGCGCCAAGTGTCGCTTGTGCGATCACAAGGATCAGAACATTTCGCTTGGCGTCGGTAGTTGAAAAAGCGGTCATGAATCCATCTGTAGATAATTATAAAAAGATCGCATTGTTTGATTGTTACTCAAATCAGTGGGTTGATTATGTGAGCAAAGGAGCCGCTCACATTTCCGTCGCAGAGGCCCATGTCTGGTAGGGGAGCCCCTTCCGCATCCCAAGCCTGAAATAATGGTGCGCCAGTCGACTGTATGGTCGTGGCAAAATGAAATTCGTGCGCGGCGATCTGTGCTGTATCTTTGTCTCCGAACCTTTTCAGGGTGCGATAACCGAGGTGCAGCTTTCGTTGCGCGAAACTTGTGTGAAGGTCGAGCAGGCCTGCCATTCGATGATCGCGACCATCGACTGAGGTTAAGGTATGCCCCAATACCATGTAGCCGCCGCACTCTCCGTATATTTTAGTAGTGAGGGCAATACGTCGTAGAGACGTTAGGAATGTAGATGCGGACGCTATCGTTTCAGCAAAGAGTTCCGGATACCCCCCCGGCAGGTAAACTTGATCGGCGTCGGGGACAGGCTCGTCGGCCAGAGGTGAAAAGAAACGAATTTCAGTTCCGGTTTCCTGCCAGTTTTTTATGAGATGAGGGTAGACAAAGGCGAAGGCTTTGTCCTTAGCTACGGCGATGCTGTCATAACTCTTTTGAGGAGTTTTATCGGAACGGGTGCCAGGTTTGTGAAGTGGAGCCGCAATTTGCTCGACGGCATCGATGTCAACGGACTCTTCAATCTGCCTTGCGGCTGTGTTGCTGAAGCCGTCGATATCTTCATGTTCCAATGCCTGTACGAGGCCGAGATGCCGCGACGGAAGAGACAAAGTAGTGGATCGGTTTACGCAACCGACGACCGGGATCGGTTGGTTCGAGAGTGCCGTTCTCAAGATGTGCTCATGACGGGGAGAGCCGACGTTGTTTAAGATAATTCCACCTATCCGCACCTCGGGATCAAAGTTGGCGAACCCTTTTACAAGCGGAGCGATGGAGTGGGCCATACTTGCTGCGTTGACTACAAGAATAACTGGAAGTCTAAGAGCCTTTGCGAGGTCGGCTGCTGACCCGCGACCGTCGGGCGGTGCGCCATCAAACAGCCCCATCGCAGCTTCAATAATCAACAGGCTACCGGAGGCATGCTCGGCTGCGCGAATTCGTAGCGTATCAGGAGCCATAGCCCAGGCATCCAGGTTGAGGGATGTTGCTCCCAAAGCCGCTTCGTGAAACTGCGGATCGATATAATCAGGACCGGATTTGGCAGCTGAAACGCTCCGCCCGCGTTGTTTAAACGCTCTTAAAAGGCCGAGGGTAATCGTGGTCTTGCCGCTTCCCGAAGACGGTGCAGCTATGATGACACCTCGGCCCAACACGTTCAGGATGCCTCGGCAGGGCGTCCTCTGCCCAACGGATCCAAGTTGCGCGGGGCTTCTCCTCGGCCCTGACTTTGCCAGTCTAGAACTTGTCGCATTTGTACAGAACGACCTACGCAAATAATCGCTGGAGGCTCAAACCCCTCAGCCTCGATGTCCGCGACGACAGCGCCTAGCGTGGTTTCGAGTACCGATTGTTTTTCCGTGGTTGCGTTCGATACCACGGCCACCGGCTCAGAAAGCGATCTGCCTGCCTTGATCAGCGCTGTTTGAATCTGGGAGATGTGCTTCATTCCCATGTAAATGACGATGACTTGGCTCCCTCTCGAAATTGCTGCCCAGTCGAGAGAATCAGGCGTTTCGCCGGTTTGATCATGGCCGGTCACAAATGTGACGGATTGGTTTACGTCTCGGTGTGTCACTGGGATGCCAGCATATGCCAAGCCGCCGATACCAGCCGATATCCCGGGGATAATTCTAATTGGGATACCATGCTGTACAAGCGTTTGCGCTTCTTCCCCACCGCGCCCGAAGACGAACGGATCTCCGCCTTTGAGGCGCAACACGCGCTTGCCTTGATTGGCTAAATCAACGAGGTGAAGGGAGATGTCACGCTGTTTTGCAGATGGTTTACCGCCTCTTTTTCCCGCATAAATGTGCTTTGCTTGCGGTGCCCATTTAAGAATTTCTTCTTGCACCAATGCGTCAAAAATAACCACGTCGGCCTGCCGAAGGCCATTTAGCGCGTGTATTGTTAGCAGGCCGGGATCTCCTGGACCTGCACCGCATAACCACACCCAGCCAGGCTCAAGGATTGGCCAATCCATTGTCGGAAAATCGAAAGAGTTGCTCATGGGGACGTTATGCCTTGTGTCTTGCCGCTGATAAAGATTGCATACGACAAAGAAAAGTGGATTGGCGGCATTTAACGGGGTTTCTATAGTTCGGCTGTGAGCGATACTTCATCTAATAATCTGCGCCGTGGGTGGACGACGGGGGCCTGTGCGACCGCTGCGACAAAGGCAGCGTTGCTTGAGCTGTTGACGGGTAAGCCAGTTTCGTCCGTGTCAATCCGACTGCCAAGAGGAGAAATGCCTGTCTTTGACATCACGCATCATGCTTCTGGAGATGGCTGGGCTGAAGCCGGTGTAATCAAGGATGCAGGTGATGATCCGGATGTCACGCATGGCCTTTTGATTGTTGCGCGTGTGCGGTCTTCAGACGGTGGTGTGCAATTTGCTGCTGGCGAGGGCGTTGGCAGGGTGACGCGGAAAGGTCTTCCTCTCGACGTGGGGCAACCCGCGATCAATCCTGTCCCACGGCAAATGATGGACGAAGTGATTTCGGAAATCTCTGTCGACTATGGAATAAGTCCAGATTTTCGAGTCGAGATCTCAATCCCTGGTGGACGCGAAATTGCAAAAAAAACTTGGAACCCGAGGCTGGGCATTGTGGATGGATTGTCGGTCCTAGGCACAACCGGAATTGTTAGACCGTTTTCTTGCTCCGCTTGGATTGCCTCTATTCACAGGGGAATTGACGTCGCGCGTGCTGATGGCCTCATGCATGTTGCGGGAACGACCGGCGCGACGAGTGAAAAGGTCGTACAGAATCTCTACTCGCTGCCAGATCATGCCATGCTTGATATGGGCGATTTTGTTGGGGGAATGCTCAAGTACCTGCGACGACATCCTGTTCCGCAGCTGACGATCGGTGGTGGGATAGGGAAGATGAGCAAGCTTGCACTCGGAGCGATGGATCTGCACTCTTCCCGAAGCCAAATTAACTTTAAAAAACTGAGCGAACTGATTGGCGATGATCGAATTGATGGAGCGAACAGTGCATTGGACGCGTATGAGCGCGTTGGGGAGCAAATGGCTTTAAGGGTCGCTGAAGCCGCCAAGCGAAACACTCTCTCCCAATTCGAAGGTTATTTTCCTCCTGAAAAGTTAAACATAGTCGTGATCGATCGATCTGGTAATGTGCTCGCCAAGGTGGAGGAATGACGGTTCTGTTACTCGCGGGAACGCGAGACGCCCGCCAAATCGCCCAACAGCTTCATACATTGAAAATTCCTGCGATTGCATCATTAGCAGGTGAAACAGATGATCCGGCAAAGCTGCCTATCCCGACCGTTTCGGGGGGCTTCGGAGGCGAGGCCGGATTTGTGGAGTTTCTTCAAAGGAAGAATATCGGCATGGTTGTCGATGCAACGCATCCTTTTGCCTCTAAGATTACAGAGCGAACATATGCAATCTGTCAGGCATTGGCGTTGCCTTTCGTGAGATTTGAACGTGGGAGTTGGTCACCGGAAATTCATGACAAATGGCGGTACTTCGATACGATAAGCGACGCGGCGCTGGCGTGCCCAGAGGGAACTTCAGTCTTTATCGCTACGGGACGCAAAACCTTTTCTGATTTTGGCGAGTTGCGAGGCTGCAAGGTATTCGCTCGTCAAATTGAACACCCTCAGGAACCATTTCCCTTTGCGAACTGGCATATTTTGACCGCGCGACCGCCATACTCTCTCGATGCTGAGCGCAGGGTTCTCAAGGAATATGGTATCGATATTTTGGTGGCTAAGGACTCGGGTGGAGTCGACGGGGCGAGTAAATTGATAGCTGCCAGGGAGTTGGGGGTGGAAGTGTTCCTAATCTCGCGCCCAAATCAGCCAAATGAAATTGAATCTGTGAGCTCATACAGTCAGGTCATTGCTTGGGTGGAGCAACATTACAAATGACCGTGTCACATCAAGGTAGTCAAAAGGTAATCAATAACCAAGATGACCTGCATGAAGGACTGAAAGAGTTGGCTCGCCTTGAGCCTCGCTTTGGAGAGCTTTTTACCCAACTTGGAGTGCCGCCATTGCGGCGAATTGAGGCGGGTTTTCAGGCACTTGTCAAAGCAATCGTGTTTCAGCATATCAGTCGCGCTTCAGCTGAAAGCATCTGGCGGAAACTTGTCGCACAGGGCCTGATCACAAAAGAAGCGTTGTTGTCGGCAACCGATGAAGACTTGATTCAGACCGGTTTGTCCTACCGCAAAAGACATTATGTGCGGCGGCTCGTGGAGAGCGATGTTGATTTTGCCCAGTTGAATAACCAGTTGAATAAATTGAATGACCAAGATGCTATTTCTGTTCTCGTTTCTTTGGAGGGGATCGGCAGGTGGACGGCGGAGGTGTACCTTTTGACAGCAATGGGCCGTGCGGACGTTTTCCCAGCTGGAGATCTGGCGCTGCGGAAGGCGGTGCAGGAGATTTGGGACCTTTCCGAACCGCCTCGTGAGACTGAGTTGCGTGCTCTGGCGGAAGGGTGGTCGCCTTGGAGGGCGGTTGCCGCGCGGCTTCTATGGGCCTACTACGGTGCCGTGATCAAAGGTGAGGGAAAGAGATGAGTAGAGTTCTGGAAGCGCTCCGCCGCGAACCTTTATCAGGTGAAGCCAGATCGGTTGTGATCTTTTTGCACGGTTACGGCGCAAATGGCGCGGACTTGATTGGGCTGGCCGATCCACTGGCTGAACATTTGCCAGATACTTTGTTTCTAGCACCAGATGCCCCTGAGGCATGTGCGGGTGCCCCTTACGGATTCCAGTGGTTCCCGATCCCATGGATTGACGGATCAAGTGAAGAGGAAAGCCGCCAAGGATTATATCGTGCGGCAGATGATCTGGACGCATTTATTGATGGCGTCATGGTCGATGAAGATGTGCTGCCTGAGCAGGTTTTTGTTCTGGGGTTTTCGCAAGGAACCATGATGGCACTTCATGTGCTACCCCGCCGTGAGGATGCAATTGCTGGGATTTGTGCTTTTTCAGGGCGTTTGCTTGAACCGGAATTACTGAAAGATGATGTTCTGTCGCGTCCGCCGGTTTTACTGGTCCACGGTGATCAGGATGACGTCGTTCCGATTCAGGCACTTCCTGCCTCGGCTACAGGTCTGCAAGAAGCGGGTTGGGAAGACGTATTTGCACATGTCATGAAAGGCACAGGTCACGGGATCGCTCCCGACGGGCTTCAAGTTGCGCTTGCCTTCATGCAGGACCGCCTAGGCTATCGCTAGGCGGTCTACAAGGTTTATTCGGCGGCGCGCAGGGTTTGGGTCGTGCCGAACGTACTGGTCGAGTCTTCTGACCAAATGATCTCGGGTGATTTAACACCGCGTGCTTCGCGCATCGTTGCCCAGTCTCTTGCGGCTTGGCTGCCGCGACCAAACGACAGCTTTGCCAGCAGCCGCGCGGCCCATCGTGCATAAGTTGTGACCCAAACTCGCAGAGCGAGCATCGAGGGGGTGAAAATAAGGGTCAGGACTGTCGCGATACCGAGGCCGAATACGACTGCAGTTGCGAGCTGCTTCCACCAAAGAGCGGTTGGGCTGTCGATTGTGTATCCGCCGTTCCAGAAGTCCAAGCTCAAGCCGAACATCATAGGTGTCAGACCAGCCATTGTTGTAATCGTGGTGAGCAAAACGGGCCGAATGCGGCTTTCTGCGGTCCGTGTAATTGCCTCGATACGGGGCATGTACTGCTCGTATTCTTGATAGGTATCGATCAACACGATGTTGTTGTTAACCACGATACCAGCCAGCGCGACAATACCGGTGCCTGTCATGATGATCGAAAAAGCCTGATCCATCACAACCATGCCGATTAGAACACCAGCGGTTGACATCACGACTGCCAGAAGCACCAGAGCGGAGTTGTAGAAGCTGTTAAATTGCGCCAGCAAAATGATGAACATGAGGCCGAGCGCACCTGCGAAGGCTGTTGCTAGGAAGGCGGTGCTTTCTTGCTGATCTGCGAGGTCGCCAACCCAACTGTATGTCACAGTTGAAGGCAGGTTGGCTTCGGTTGAGAGCCATTCCTCAATCACTTCGATCCGCTCGTTGGCGTTTACAGCGATCGACTTTAGGCTGCCGTCATTTATCCCCGACATCAGGCCTTCGTTCGACTGAAGATCTGTCTCAGCAAGAATTTGACGAACGTCTCCTGTTGCGCTGTCCACGATTTTAACAAGCCCCATTTCGACACCCGCCTGGATATCAAAATAGCGCATTTGGTCTACGCGATCGATTTGCGCCAGTTTGGGAACGGGCGTCCGTGTCACGAAGTTTGACAACGGGATCAGGCCGGATGGTGTCCTGACCCTTAGAGTATCGAGTGTGGATAAGACTTGGTACTCTTTGGGGAGACGTACCCGAATTTCGATTTCTTCGTCAGATGTGTCGACCCGCATGGTGTCGAGGAAGATCCCGCGGGTCACCAACTGCACCATGCCGCCGACTGTCGCCACATCGGCACCGAACCGACCTGCCTTTTCGACATCGACATCAAGTTGCCAGTCAATACCGGGCAGGGGGCGTGTGTCTTCTACAAGAGTTAGGCCGTCTATGCTGTCAAATTTTTCGCGCACACGCGCCGTCAAATCGATCAGTTCCGACCAGTTGTCGCCTCGCAAGCGCAAGTGAACTGGTTTTGACGAAGCTGGACCCATCGCCAAATTTAGGATTTCTGTCTCAATTCCTGGGATCTCGTTCAGCCGGTTCTGAAGTGTCTTTATGACTGCATTGCCACCAAGGTCAGCGATTGAAACATCGGGGTTAGAAGCTGCAAATTCGGCGCGCTCTTCCCATGGTACCAATTCGAGTTGGAGCTGCCCGATAGCGTCGCCAGGTCCGCCTGCACCAGCTGTATTTTGATTGAGGCCACCGGCACCAGCAAAGGAGAATACGCTGCGGACTCCCTCGACGGTCAGGGCGATTTCTTCCGCCTGCTTGACCAATGCGTCTTTTTCAACAAGCGACAGATTTCCGCGCGCCTGCACATAGACGATGGCCTGTTCCGGTTCCGTCTCAACGAAGAATTCGACACCTTTGTTGTTCTCGGAATAGAGCGCGAAGACCCAAGCAATGAAGAAGCCAACCGCTGCGATGGAAACCAGCGGCATGATTGGATTACCGGCGATAAAATGAATGCAATGTCCGAAGACAGAGCGTTTGTAACCTGCATTAACCTTGCGATCTTTCCGTTCGAAACGCGCAGCGCCAATGGTGATCGAAATGGCAACACATCCTACGAGGAACAAAATAATGCCGGGAAGGGAGTCAACGAGCCCACTCGTCTGGCGCGCTACCCCCGAAAAGTAGCCGGGGTTGAGGGTCAACATAGCGCCGGTAAAGACTGCGATGCCTGACGCAATAACCAAAGCGGCGCGGACGATCCAAGGCGTAGAGTGTCTAAGGGCGTTTGAAGAACGCGTAAACACGCGACTGACCCTACCCGATACGCCGCCAACGACCGGCAGGTAGACAAGCGCAACGACCAATGCAGCGGATAGAACGAAAATCAGTGTTACTGGCAGCATTCCCATGAACTCGCCCGGAACTCCCGGCCAGAAGAGCATTGGCAAGAATGCGCAAAGTGTTGTGGCCGTCGAGGAGATAATCGGCCAGAACATTCTCTTTGCGGCTTCCACATAGGCGTGCATCGGGCCGGATCCTTCAGTGATCCGCTTGTCGGCATATTCAACGACGACGATTGCACCATCTACGAGCATGCCAACGGCCAGAATGAGGCCGAACATAACGATATTGGAAATGGAAATCCCTGTTACCGCCAGAAGCGCGAAAGTCAGCAAGAATGATGTTGGAATCGCGAAGCCAACCAGCAGAGCTGGTCGGGGTCCGAGCGAGGCGAGCACGACGATCATAACAAGAGCGATCGCCGTAAGGACGGAGCCTTCAAGTTGGCTCACCATCGAGGAAACGTTACGGCTTTGGTCGTTGGAAGTTCCAACGCTGATGGCGGACCGCAGTTCTTCCGGCCAGCCAGCTTCGATCTCGGCAACGGTTTCTTTTACCAGTGTAGCGGTATCAATGAGGTTGAACCCTTTTCGCTTCACGACTTGAAGCGCCACGGTATTTTCCCCGTTGAAGCGCGCTGTCGAAACACGGTCTTCGAAAGCGAGACGGATTTCGGCCAAATCCCCTAAAGTGACGACACGGTCACCGTTCGTTTTGATAGGCAAGCTGTAGATGTCTTGCGGTTCGTCAAAAGAAGAGGGGATCTTGACGGCAAATGTACCTTGATCGGAGGTCACCTCACCCGCTGCAATGAGCAGGTTATTTTGTGTCACTACATTGATGAGATCACCGGCAGTGACGTTATAGGCTTCCAGACGCAGTGGATCGATTTCCACAAGAAGCATTTCATCTCGCTGTCCCGTGAGCTGCGCTTCGAGGACAGCGTCAAGGCTCTCCAAACTGGTTTGCATATCCTTGCCTACTTGGATCAAGGTCCGTTCGGGGAGGCTGCCGGTCAAATTGACGACGATAATGGGAAATTCCGAAAAGTTGATTTCGTTTACGGAATATTTGTCGGCACCCGATGGGAATTGTGCTTCAGCACTGTTCATGGCGTCGCGGACGTCGGCCATTGTGCGGGTCTTGTCCCAGCCGAATTCGAACTCCAGCGCAACACCTGCATAGCCCTCCGAGGCCGTCGACCTCATGCTTTTGAGGCCGTCGAGATCCGCAAGTTCGGCTTCCATTGGCTTTACAAGAAGAGTTTCCGCATCAGCGGCTGAAATCCCGGGAAATGGAACAGACACAAACAAAGCGGGGATTTCGATGTCGGGTTCGCCCTCTTTAGGCAGGCCAACATAGGCGTAGCCGCCAGCGAGCAGTGAAAGCGCAATAAATGCGAGGATCATGCGGGCTCTGGAGGCCGCCCAATCAACCAATCCGGTCACGACTTTGTCTCCTCAAGAGTTACAGCCACCTGTACGCCATCTGTTACATATTCTTGGCCGATGGTGATAATGCGCGCGCTGTCGGGAAGGCCGGTCACCCATACGCCTTCCTTGCTGTCGCGAACGATATCGACGGGTGTAAACCGGACGATATCATTTTCATCGACGATGCGCACGCCTAGCAGCCCTTCATTGTTAAGTGTGAGGGACGATTGTGCCAAAAGATGTGCTGTTTGCCCCGCTGTGGCGAGCAGCATTTCAGCAGTCTGTCCATCACGAATACGGCCTTCACCGTTAGCGACCTCAACTTCGACACGGAAGGTTCGGGTTGCTTCGTCTGCTGAGCGCGAAAGGAAGTTTACATTGCCGAAAACCTCCTCGCCCGTTGCCAGTCTAGCTGCGGCAGGTGCGCCTATGCTGACTTTTGCTACGTCGGTTTCAGGGATGAATCCCACCAACCTGATTGGCTCCAGTTGGATAACAGTCGCACACAGTGAGCCTTGCTGTAGCAAAGCACCCAGCTCCGCGGCGTCTGTCTCCAAAATGCCCGAGAACGGTGCGGCGATTTCCAATCTTTCAAGTTCGGTCCGTGCGCGAGCAACGGACGCTTCGGCCGATGCTATGCCTGCTTTGGCGCTCTCTACGGCGGATGATGCTGAAGCTACACCAGCTTCAGCGCTGGCAATGGATGCACCAACACCCTCCAATGCGCTCTCTGCGCTGCTGACCCCTGACTTTGCGGATTCGAGAGCTGCTAGAGCGTTTGCTACGCGGGTTTTCGACGCAAACCCTTCGGTCTCGAGGGTTTGGGCGGTGCGTGCGTTGAGATCGGCTTCTTCAAGCCGAGCGATTGCTTCGCTCCGGCGCGCCATCGCCTCGGCCAAGCGGGATTGAGCTTCCAGCAAACGCGCTTCGGCTTCGGGAATCCGTGCCTCGGCCTCAGGCAATCGAGCCTCGGCTTCTGCCAGCCTCGACACGGCCTCCGCGAGCGCGACTTGACGCGTTCCCGGATCCAGTCGGCAAATTACCTCGCCTTCTTGAACGCGGGAGCCTTTGCGAAGCGGTTCTGAAATGACTTTACCGCTCGTCTCTGCCCGCAATTCTACCTGCCGCGCAGCTTCGGTGCGACCTCTTACGATGACGGCGTTTTCTAGCGGGCGCGCGACCGAGTCTCTGGCAACAACTTTCACCAAGTTTTCGGGTGACACCTGTATCTCAGTTGGTGTCGCATCGCTCGACGAAACTGAGGTATCACTGGAATCTGCGGTTTCATCCGTAGACGCTGCGCTGGTTTGTTGGGACACGAAGTCAAAGAGCATGTCCCGCTCAATGACGATGAAATATAAAGCGATCGCTGCAACAATCGCGGAAATGATCGGGAAGATCCTCATTTATTGGTCCTTCGTGTACCTTTGCGGCCTTGGAGATATGCTCTCTACGGCGATGAGCAAGCCGTTTGTTCTTAGATTACGCTAAACTGATCAGTTCAGATCATTTTTTTTTGACGTTTGCTGCATTGCCGCATCACTTGTCGGCGCGGCTGGCTCTTGGCAAATCGGCGTTGATGCGGCTAATTGGGGCAAACGCACGATCCTTGGAAGGGTATTGAGGTGAGTAACAACGAAAGCTTCATAGATGAAGTAAACGAAGAAGTGCGGCGCGATCAGTTGTTCGGATATATCCGGCGGTACGGCTGGATTGCAGTCTTGGCGGTACTTATCTTAGTCGGTGCGGCGGCTTGGACTGAATACAATCGTTCGCAAGAACGCGCTTCGGCGCAGGCTAATGGTGACGCTATTATTAATGCGCTCTCGATGGATAACCCCGAAGACGTTCTCGCAGAGCTTCAGAAACTCCCCGCGAATTTGGTCACCTCAATGCTTGCGGCATCCGCCGCGCTTGAGACAGGCGATGCCGACTTGGCAATCGAGCTGCTTCAGGGGATCATCGACGAAGAGGGGACATCAGAACTTTACACGGAATTGGCGCTCCTGAAGCAGGTGATGGTGTCGGAAGGTATCGTTTCAGCAGAAGATCGTGCAGAGAAGCTTATTCCGTTGACTGCCCCCGGGAGGCCATTTGCACTTCTTGCCAAAGAACAATTGGCGCTTGTTCAGGTGGAAATGGGCGACGATGAAGCGGCGATTGCGACGCTCAAAGGAGTGCTCGAAGACGCTGCTGTGACACAAAGCTTGCGTGAACGTTCGCAACAGATGATTGTGGCCTTGGGCGGAGATCTGTGATCTTTCGAGACGAAATCAGCAGAGATTTGTTTCACCTATTACATGTGGGGACTTAGATGTTGAAAGCTTATCACCTTGTCTTGTCTGGACTATTTCTTATTGCCGCATGTGGTGAAAAGGAAATCATTCTGGAAGGTGACAGGCTTGATCATCGGGCCGGGATTTCTGGTGATACGACTGAGTTCCAAAACCGCGTTCAGGCTGTACGTTTGGCAGCGGCAATTTCCACCGACGATTGGACGCACAAAAATCTTTCGCCGGATCATGCGGGCGGACATCTCGCATTAGCTGACGAACTTTCCCAAGTATTTGTTGCTGATGTAGGGCAGGGCAACACCAGACGTGCGCGTATTTCTGCAGACCCTGTCGCCTCCAACGGCGTGATCTACGTTATGGACTCTCGCGGGATCGTATCGTCAGTTTCCAATGACGGTACCTTGCAGTGGCAGACTGAGCTCTCCGATCTGGCGGGGGATAATAGCATCACATCGGGAGGTGGGCTTGCTATCGGTGGTGGAAAACTTTTGGCCACAACCGGGTTTGGAGAGATGATCGCTCTGGATTTGATGGCAGGAACTATTGATTGGCGACAAGACCTGAATGCGACGGGCCTTAGTGCACCGACAGTTTTGGGCGACGTCGCCTTCGTCGTCGATCGGGAGAGCACGGCTTGGGCTGTCAATGTCGGCTCAGGGCGCATTGAATGGAGTGCGGATGCAACTCCGTCCAGATCGAGTTTCGGGTTCGGGGCTAGCGTCGCAGCCAATCAACGCATTGCGGTCATTCCCTTTGCATCAGGCGAGATCTCTGCTGTTTTCCCACGTGGAGGGCTAGAGAGATGGTCGTCAGTCGTGAGAGGGCAGCGCTTGGGAAGTGCGGCCTCGACAGTCTCTGAAATTTCAGGCGATCCGGTGATCGTTGGCGATAAAGTTTATGTGGGTAATTTTTCAGGGCGGATTGCTGCGCTCCATTTAGAGACGGGTGAGCGCGTTTGGACCGCGCTCCATGGCGCCACAGGCCCGATCTGGCCGGTCGGTGATGATTTGTTCGCGGTCAATGATGTGTCCCAACTGATACGACTGGATGCGCGTAATGGTGAGGCGATATGGGCCGTTGATTTGCCGGACGGACGCGACAATGAAAGCAGGCTTGGCTGGCGGCGTGATCGCGAGATTACCGCTCATTATGGCCCCGTATTGGCAGGCGGTCGCCTTATTGTCGCATCGTCCGACGGCTTCCTGAGATCTTACAACCCTGTTGACGGTGTGCTGGTTTCGCAAGTGGCTTTGCCGAGTGGCGCTGCAAGCCGACCAATCGTCGTTGGCGGTACTCTGTTCGTGATGACCACTGAAGGACAACTCGCCGCTTTCCGTTGACTTTCGTTTGGTATAGACGCGCGTTCTTGAATAGTGGATCGGAAAGCTATGTCGTTTACGTTGGTCATTGTCGGGCGCCCAAATGTGGGAAAATCGACCCTTTTTAATCGCCTCGTCGGGCGGAAACTTGCACTTGTCGATGATCAACCGGGTGTTACACGCGACCTCAGAGAAGGAGATGCGCGCCTAGGGCCACTGCGGTTTACGGTTATGGACTCGGCGGGCCTTGAAAGCGCAACGGATGATAGCCTCCAGGGCCGGATGCGAAGATTGACAGAGCAGGCCGTCGATATGGCGGATGTCTGTTTGTTCATGATCGACGCGAGAGTTGGTGTGACCCCAGCCGATGAAATATTCGCGGATATCCTCAGGAAAAAGGGCGCGCATGTCATTCTAGCGGCGAACAAGGCCGAGGGCCGTGCGGGCGAGTCCGGTCTACTGGAGGCTTTTAGCCTTGGGCTTGGGGAACCGATCCGCCTTTCCGCCGAGCATGGAGAGGGAATGGGCGAGCTACTTGAAGAACTCATGCCATTTGCCGAAGCAGCGGAGAAGAAAATCGAGGAAACGCTGCCTGAGCTTGATGTCGATGTAAGCGACGACGATGAGTTTGATGACACAATCAGCGCACCGACTGCCGATAAGCCGCTACAAATTGCGATCGTCGGGCGCCCAAATGCCGGCAAGTCAACATTGATCAACAAGATCCTGGGCCAGGAAAGGTTGCTGACCGGGCCCGAAGCAGGGATCACACGCGATGCGATTTCAGTGCGGACGGATTGGAATGAGACTCCAATGCGTATCTTTGATACTGCTGGCATGCGGAAAAGGGCAAAGATCCAAGACAAGCTGGAGAAACTTTCAGTCTCGGATGGTTTGCGTGCCGTAAAATTTGCCGAAGTGGTTGTTGTACTACTCGATGTAGAGATCCCTTTCGAACAACAGGATCTCAGGATCGCGGACCTTGCAGAGCGGGAAGGACGTGCCGTTGTTGTCGCTGTCAACAAGTGGGACATCGAGGATGAAAAGCAGGAAAAACTCAAGCAGCTGCGGGCTGACTTCGAGCGCCTCCTTCCTCAATTAAGGGGCGCACCGCTTGTTACAGTTTCGGCCAAAACCGGACGCGGACTGGAGCGCCTGCACGATGCAATCATGCGGGCTTATGAAATTTGGAACCGACGGGTACCAACCGCCGCGCTTAACCGATGGCTTGTTGGAATGCTCGAGCAACATCCGCCTCCTGCCCCGCAGGGACGACGGATCAAGATGCGGTATATGACACAAGTGAAGACAAGGCCGCCGGCTTTTGTTGTGATGACATCGCATCCGGACGTCGTGCCAAGCAGCTATTCGCGTTATTTGGTCAACGGGTTGCGGGAGGGGTTCGATATGCCCGGCACACCTATAAGGCTGTATTTGCGGGATCAGGGCGACAAGAATCCCTACAAAGACCGCAAGAAGAAGCAACCTTCACGCCTCAAGAAGCATATCGGAAAAGGCGACCGTTAGGTCGCCTTTTCTGTAAGCACTATGCAAGGCGTCCATTCGCAAGCAGCCTTGTTTTCCCACCTACATAAGGTTGAAGCGCAGAAGGGATCAAAACAGATCCATCTTCTTGTTGGCCATTTTCGAGAATGGCTATCAGTGCACGACCAACGGCTAAGCCGGAACCATTTAATGTGTGCACGAATTGCGGTTTGCCCCCGTCTGTTGGTTTGAAACGGGCATCCATGCGGCGTGCTTGGTAGTCTCCGCATGTGGAAACCGAAGAAATTTCCCGATAAGTGTTCTGTCCGGGCAGCCAGACCTCAATATCATGCGTGCGGCGCGCACCTGCGCCCATGTCTCCTGTGCAGAGAATAACCGTCCGATAGGGCAATTCGAGTGCTTCAAGAATTGCTTGCGCACAATTTGTCATGCGGAGGTGTTCTTCTTCCGAAGCATCCGGATGCGTAATTGAAACCATTTCGACCTTCTCGAATTGGTGTTGACGCAGCATTCCAGTTGTATCCCGACCTGCGCTGCCTGCCTCGGAGCGGAAACATTGTGTATGCGCAACGTAACGCTTTGGAAGGTCAGATTCGTCAATTACGTCGCCGTTAACAGTATTTGTAAGCGTCACTTCAGCCGTCGGAATGAGCCACCAACCATTCGTCGTTTGGTAACTGTCATCGCCAAACTTTGGAAGCTGACCAGTGCCAACCATCATTTCTTCTTTGACAAGAACCGGTGTGTTGGCCTCAACAAGGCCGTGTACGTCG
>Ga0181571_10001028_pt1 | contig 19594 bp, 10 predicted proteins | sample 101ome_17_FD_132440 | JGI IMG/M metagenome (GOLD analysis project Ga0181571, IMG submission 132440) | Coastal salt marsh microbial communities from the Groves Creek Marsh, Skidaway Island, Georgia - 101407AT metaG (megahit assembly) | ecosystem: Environmental > Aquatic > Marine > Intertidal... | reverse complement strand
CGTCACACGGTGTTAAGTTGTTCTCCCCTTCCTCCTCGCGGTGTTGCTTCGTGGATTCTGTGTTTGAGCTCACCTCTGAGTGGAAAGCAGAGTCGCATTTCGCAATGTGTGTTGCACGCAGGGTCTGCCTTGCTGACTCGACCCGATGCACCTCAGCCTCGGTCTCGGCCTTCATTCGTTCTATCCTTGCATGTGACTCTTGCATCCACTCCTCGTGCATCCTTTCAGCCTCGGCTCGCTCTCTGGCGAGCTCCTGCAGTCGTGCCGCTGTGCCCTCCTCGACAGCCGCCAAATTTTGCTTCTCTGCTTCGGTGTCAATCCCTGATGACACCTTTTGCCAAGGCGCCGACGGCGGAGATTTCAGTTGAATGCGCTGAGAAATGCGTCTGAGTTCATCAAGTCGCATTTTCTGACACTGCTCGCCAGCGCTTGTAGGAAACCGTGACGAGAGGGTCAAGACCACTGCCCTCTCCTTCCAGTTCTCACTCCATCGTCTGTCCAATCCTTCGAGCATCACTCTCCGTGCGCGTCCGAATCAAACCTGAATAGAGCGAGGAAGTTCGAAAGTACGGAAGTCTCGCGTTCCCAGATTGCCGTCGTGTAGCTATGTAGTAGCTTGATCGTTTCGCCGCTTCGGCGAGCAGACCCCCGCGCAAAAGAAACGCCCGTGCGGCGAAAAAACGAAATATCGACGCGCGTCGTTCCCCTCAAACAGCTCAAAAAAGTCCAAAAAATTCCATCATAGACTACGAAGGTATAATACGAAGGTAAAATACTTCTGCCGCCCATGCCCAAGACTCTTCGTTGACAAAACACTAGAGTCTACATTAACTTGTGGAATCTATGATATTTCCGTGATGATAAGGCGGTCCCATGACTATCGTGAGAGAAAGGGAAGCCCATGGGGTTGACCCTTAGAGTCGCTTGCGATTTGTCATCGAGCGAGGTCCGCAGCTGCAACAAGGCTTGCTAACCCTTCCATGACAGCCTCATCGTCGTGATCTATCCTCAGATCGAAACGCTGGTCCAGCTGTTGATGCACCCATGTTTGAACCTCTGCAACCGCAGCAGAGAGTGGCGCTCGCTCGCTGATTGGGATGCACTCTGCCTTCTTGCATATCCCCTCCAGTATCCTCTGTGCGCGGGAGATAACTATCGCGCGTGTCTTTGCAGGGAGTGGTTCCTTGATGGAGGACACCACGCGGCGCAGCTGCTCCATCACGCTGCTAAGCTTGGAGATTTCTATCGAGTTCTTCCTGCGTGCCTTTTTGAAGGCTTCACGCGATACGGGGAGATTGAAACGCTCATCCTTTGACGCACCGACAAACCCACCCCAAGAGTGGTGGTGCTGGTTGGATAGTGCCAGACTTGCCTGCTCATTCTGCCACTGCCACAGCGCCTGACTGTTCGCCTGGCTACCAGGATTTACTGACGCTCTCTGCATCATCGGATTCATTGCTTCATCGCCGACGGTTCCACTAGGAGTGTCTCCCGAGTACCCTGCGCGAACAGCCGCAGCCGCAGCCTTGGGCACGGAAACTGCCGAGCACCAACCCCGCGAAGGCCTCTTGAAAGCCGAGGTGGGATCATTGTGGAAGGATCGTTCACCCTCTCCCGCGTGGACTGACGGAGGCTGATGATTGTAGAACCTGGATACAATATCGCCCACGGTGGAGCGCCTGAGCTGAGCTGAGATGGCAAATGCCTGTACAACCGCACGCGACGCAGCCGCTGCCTCCTTTGACAGCGAGGCGAGGTGAGGCGACGGTTGCTGGTAGGGAAGGTAGTTGAGGAGATTGCGTTCCCCATATGTTTGATTGATAGCCTTCTCCTGACCTTGACTGTCGACGCCAGGTAAGGATGGATCTGCACCTTCGACCCGGCGAGAAGCGTAGATGTTTTCCTGTTCACGAGGTGTCATCATGGAATCCATGACACCGTCCCCAAGACGGGCACCCTGTGCATCCCACGAGGAGCTGCGCTTCCACTCTTTACCCATGTTTTGGGTCTCAGGCGACGCGTTCGATTCAAGTGGTTTCCTTTGGCTGTCCGCTTTGTCCTCCTCGCTGCCACCACTGGTATCTTCAATCTTCGTCACGCGTGTCGTCGCGATGGCTTTGCGCTTGCGAGGAGTGGGAACCATGTTGCTCGCAGCCACCGCAAGCAGTCCTGCCGCAGCGAGCTCATCCAAATCGCCTCCCTCCTCCTCGGCATTCTCGGCATTCTCGGCATTCTCGGCATTCTCGGCATTCTCGGCATTCTCGACATTCTCGGCATTCTCGACATTCTCGGCATTCTCGACATTCTCGGCATTCTTGGCCTCGCTGGGCGCGAGATTAGCCACGATTTTATTGTCCATCGGGACACGCGCTTCGACGACCAAGGAAGATATAGAAGTTGTACGCGCGTAGATGCTCGACAAGTTATGGTACGGTCGTGCCTTTTCACTGGTGCTGTCAATCGTTGGCCCAGGGACCCGCAGCGAGGTCTTTTCGGCAGCAGCATCTTCTCCGGCAGATCTATTCAACGGCCCTCCATCTTCGTTTGCTGCGGTCGGGCGTTCTTGTATTGACAGCTTCTGCTGCTTCTCCAGTTGTTGAGGTCCCTGACTGTTGTCTGGCGCACGCGTGGGCCTGCGTGCGCTGCGGCGAGAAGGTCTGCCGTCGCCCATATCGTCCGAATCTTGGTTATGTCCAGAGGTTGAGGGGTCCCGGGAAATCCCTGGGAAACCCTCGCCGACGTGGCCGGAGATGACTTTCGTCATTTCCTGAGGCGCTCCATCGGCGCTTGCGTCAACTGTAACATCGGGGCACCCTTCGCCTTGAACCCCGGCGCCGCCGCCAGCCTCACCGCGCCGGGAGGGCTTCGCCGCCGTCGCCGCCCTCGCGCCCGACGGAATCTTCACCGTGAACGTGGTGGTGCCGGAGCCGAGTTCGATGCGTCCGGACGTTTCCCCTGAGAGCTGATCGAGGCGATCTTTCAGAGGAACGCGGACGTCCCCCCACGTCACCTCCGGCGTGCGCCCAAAGTCAAAACCTCTTACAAGCACACGTTCGCAGAGTTCTTTCGCCGTCTCTCCGGGGTAGACCTGCGTCGAGGGCGGGTTCTGTCAGCGATGGGTCGATATGGGATTGAAAAAGGTCGAGGCACGTTGAGGATGCAAACGTATGCGAGAACGGTCGGCGAGAGGAAGAGGAGGAGACCGGAGGACGCGGGGATCTGGGCGATGGACTCCTAGCCGGGGCGGGTGTGTTTTCGTCCGCACGGGCTCTGTCGCGCACCTCTAAAACGAGCGGCTCCGCGAGCGTCTGATCCTTAGTTGTCGACCCATGGCGCGAAGATTTCTTTGAGTGACTGCGTCCTTCGCGCGCCAATGCCTGCGGAGGAGGGAGAAAGGAATCGGCTGGTGAATCCCATGTTTTCCGCAGTGAGGGCTTTTTGGGCGGTGAGCGGGCGGGGGAGTGGGGGGCGGGAGGTTGTGTTACTGTCGGCGGTGTCGTGAGCGCAGAGGGGCGCGTGCAAAGATCAAAGATCACGAACAGACAGCAAAGGTCGAATTCGCGAGAGATGCTGCGCGCGCATCGAGCGGTATCGCGAAGAGCAGCGGGCGGTCCGAGTCCGCGGCACTCACCGCAACAAAGTTAATCGACACGCTCCAGGGACCACCAACCCCTGCCCCGGGTTTTTCACTCGCGGCCACCGACTCCGGATGGTCTCGGGCTTTCCGTTTCTTGAAGCGAGAACTCGAACCCATTTCGGAGCACCGGGGATCCAGAACCGCGATCGGTGGCTTTCGAACTTGGTGCGCTTCGCGAGTGCGAGTGCGCACGCGGGGGCGAAACCCAGCAAAGGTGCTTTTTAGACGACCCCGCTTCGAGCCTCGGAAAAACGTGCTCGACTGCCTGCGAACTCTCCATCAAGGATGGTCGATTGGTGTGATTTTGCGAAACAATTTTTTTGCGTCAACACTGCGACAAGGCACCTGACTGAGCCCGCTTGAGCACCCGACGGAGCAAGACTTCTAGGTTCTTCGGCGGACGGCGGGCTTGGAGCTCGCCTTCTTCCCTCGTTTAACGCCCCCTTCCGCGGACCTCTTGACGCCCGCCGAAGTCGCCGCCTTGTGCGTCACCTTCTTCCCTCCCACTCCAGCGCGCTCATCCCCGGAGGATTGTGTCCAGTCGAAGGCGTCGCCCCCGCCGGCGGTGACCTCTCCCCTCTGCTTTCCCTCAGCCACCGCGACCGGCGCGTCGCGGCTCTTCTTTCCCGAGTTCTTGACGCGGTTCATGATCTTGGCCAAGTTTGGCATCCTCACCTCCGGATTGAGTACGTCGTCCTCCGAGTCGGAGCCCTCACGGAACTCGTCAAACTCGGCGTCGGACCCGGATTCGCTCTCGGACTCACTCTCGTCGGACTCGGATTCGGACTCGAGCACGTGCGCGGGGGGTACCCAGCACCCCATCTCCTTCGAGAATCCCCCGTTGATGCGTATGCGCTCGCGCTCCGCGGCCACCTTCGGATCGATCTTCTCCTCGGACTCGTCGTCCTCGTCGGGAACCTTCGCCTCTCGCTTTCGCGCCGCGGCAGCCTCCGCGGCTGCTCGCCTCTTCGCCTCCGACGCTACCTTTCGAGCCTCTTCGGATCGCTCCCGCTCTGCGAGTAGTTCCTCCGGCGGTCTCTCGTCGAGCAGCTTTCCCTCGCCGCTGGTCAGCAGCTCGATGCCTCGCTCGAACCTCTTGCCCGTGCTGTGCTGCACCACAGCGCTCTCCTTCGCCTGCACGAGCCTCCCCGTGATGCGGCAGAAGAGTTTGTCGGGATGATACTTGGACCGCACGATGTGGGGCTCGAACTCTTTCAGGGACTCCATGTGCTTATCCTTTGCAAGGGCGGCTGCGTACTTCTTGCCCCTGACGTAGGGCTGCACCGCCTCGAACCTGGGCGCCATCACGTGACCCGTCAGGGCGCAACGGACTCTGCCGTCCTCGAGGCGCGCCAGGGACGGGAACTCTCGAAGGAGCGCCTCGATGTCGCCGCCGTCGTTCTGTGTCATGTCTAGCCCTTACTCTACTCGCGATGAATTGTCAGCCGGGATGGTGCCGAACCTGACAACGCCGCTTCGCAAACTGGCGGCGGGGCTGTTCTCAGATTTGTTTCAGTGTCTCGGGAGGTAAAAACGTTAGAATCCACGATTCGATTCAGCACTCGCAGCAGTTAGCACTACCTCGTAACACTTAGATCCCGTCGCTGAGGCACAGCCTCGTCTACACCCTCGCGTCGTCCTCATCCGGCTTGCTGCCGCCCTCCAGCTCTGCAGCCGCAGCAGCCGCCGCTTCCGCCGCAGCAGCCGCAGCAGCCGCCGCCTCCGCCGCCTTGGCCTCGAGCCTCGCTCGCTCCTGCGCCTCCTCCGCCTCGCGATAGGCGCCGATCCTCGTGGCAGATTCCTCAAAGTCGAGCGTCGCCTGGTTGGTCAGCGGGTCCCCGAACATGTCCTCCGCAACCTTGGCGCTGATGGTGAACGTATCGCAACCCGCGGCCGCCAGCTTGGCGATGTCCCCGACGTTCCTCACGCTCGCCACCAGGATCCTCATGTCGCTGTCCAGCTTGTCCGCCGTCTTCTGCATCTCGACGATGGTGCCGAATCCGTCCCTCCCCGCGTCGTTCATCCTGCCGAGGTACGGTGCCACGTAGTTTGCACCCACCGCCGCCGCGAGCACAGCCTGATGCGAGGCGTACGCAGCCGTGATCGTGACCCTGATCCCGTCCGTCACCAGCGCGTTGGCCGCCTTGATGCCCTCAAACGTGCCGGGCACCTTGACCACAATTACATCTGGGTCATACTTCGCGAGTGCGATGCCGTTCTGCCACATCTCGTCGCTGGTCTTGCCCCAGGTCTGCACCTGGAACTCCTGCACGGCGTCGTACGCCAGTGCCTCCTTCGCCAGCTCCGTGAGCGCCGCGATGTTACACTCCCTGCCGTCCCTCTCGAGGATGATCGGGTTGGTGGTGACGCCCGCGAAGATGCCGGAGGGCAGCCACTTTGCCCACTCCTCCTCGCTGGCGGAGTCCAGAAACATGCAAAGATTCCCTGAGTAGTCCACGTCCTCGTCGTACATGTCTGCGTCATCACCGACGCCACCCAGGTGCGCCGCGCGGAGGCGAGAACCCCGCGAAACGATTCGCGAGGTGCCATTTGATCGCGACGCGGACGAAGCCGATACTGACGCGCGGCGCGTCGGGCGAGCGCCTGGAGCCAAGACCTGGGCGAGGGTTGGAGCGCGGCATGTGACGATCGCCATCTTTGGCTTCGCGGTTGCCGAGGATCGGCGAGTGCTGGCCCGCAGCTGGGTTTGCCAGGATGATCGCACAGCCGCGCCGACAAATATCCGCTCCGCTTGACTGCCTGCTGTCTGCCTGATTCCTCTCTTTTTCCCGATGACCAGCTGATAATTGGGGCAGGGTTTCAACTTAACAGATCAGACAGCGCCAAACGGAAGCAAGAGCCGTTCCGAGCGATCTGACTCCAGACAGAGGCACTCGAGTTCTTGTCCAATATTGATCGAGCCATCGCGCGGGCAGACCCGGGCGGAGACGAGGATCCTTGAGCTCAAGTTCAGTCACGGGAGGGGCGATCATTTGTTTGATTGATTCGTGCAAGCACCGACGGCTGCGGGCGCCATGTCATACAAGTTCACGGGAGGCCTGTCGCACATTCGCAACGTGGTAACTGAGGGTCTCAGGTACCGTCTAGTGGATGCACGCGGCGAGGTGGTCGGGAGGTTGGCGTCCAGACTCTCCATCCTGCTGCAGGGAAAGGACAAGCCGACGTATCAGCCGCACAAGAGCGAAGGGGACGTGGTGGTGGTGGTGAACGCCGCGGAGGTGACGCTTACGGGACGAAAGATGGATCAGAAGAAGTATTATCGTCACACCGGTTACGTGGGTGGATTGGTTGAGCGAACGGCGAGGGAAATGATGAACCAGGAACCCACGTTCGTGCTGCGCAAGGCTGTAGAGCGGATGCTGCCAAAGAACAAGCTGCGGAGGGAGATGATGCGAAAGCTTCGGTTGTTCCCCGGGGAGAGGCACGCGTTCGAGGAGCACGAGCTCGTCCCGTTCGAGATGCCCCCACGCGCCATACGGAAGAAAAAAACCCCGATCGTGGACGTGCCGGATGGGTTTCAGCCCATGAACCCCGAACAACACCGACGCGACGTGGCGCTCGCAACCAAAAGCAACGCGGCGAGGGAGGCGTTGCGGCTGCGGAGTGAAAGAAAAAGGGCCGCACGGGAGGGAAGCGCGGGGGGTATGCTCGACGAGTCCTCATAAGGTCCGGGGCACGCGATTAGAAACTAAATATGTAACGGGTCATCCTCTGAGCGCGGTCCTCTGAGCGCGGTCCTCTGTTGTTCTTTGATATTTTCACCATGTCGTCGTGCAAGTCAGCTGGCGTTTTGGAGCACAAACGCGTACGGGTTGAAAAGGTGTCCGTGGGCGCGGACGAATCGATATCCTTCTGTATGCAGAGTAGTCTTAAAATGTGTTCATCATTCGATAATCATAATGTGTACACTTATTTATATTCACTCATGATCACGCAAGATTACGCAGGCGTGGCGTCGCGGAGGACGCACGGCGTGCGTGGCAAAAAGGTCCCAGGGGGTTTTAGTACTTGTCCGCGTCGACACAGTACGACCTGTAGTACTGCAGGCGGGAGATGATGACGAGCGTGGAGGCCCAGAGGAGGAAGTAGCCCATGGCGACGAGGAGGAATCCAGCGTAGAGGCTGGTGAGAGCAGTAGCCATGCCGTCGCAAGGGCCAACCATCCTGGAGAAGGCTGTGGAGACAAGCTCGCACTGGAGAAGCGACTCAATCATGGGGACGACATCGAGCACCGTTTGCGCGAGCTTGGCGGTCGCTGCCTTGGCGTCGAAGACATCGGAGGGAAGCTGCTTCATGGTGTAGCACTGTCCCATCGCGAACTCATTCACCTGAGTCATGGCCGCGTCATCGTAACCTTTGAAGGGGCATCGGAGCGGTCTGAGACCAGTGCTGAAGTTTCCGAGAGGGACACTGTAAAAGTCGGTCGGGTACGGGCAGAAGGCATCCGGGAACATCATCAAGTCATTGACAGTGGCGTCCCATGAATTCCATTTCTTCTTATCCGCGATCGATCCGAGTTTCTTCTTGTTCTCAGCTTCGCACACGAACCTTGAGTAACCCAGTTCGTGGTAGATGGTCGGATTTACGCAGAGATCCGTCAAGGGGACCTTCGCGTAGTTGTAGCACAGGTACTTCAGGTACGGGTTTGAGCCAGCGTACTCTTCGAGCTGATCGTTGACGGCGGCGATACCCGTCGCGACCTGTTCCCTCGCGACGTTCATGGTCTTCACGGCAACATTGGGATCCATACAAGGGATGAGCTCGCTGAGGTCAGAGTTGTACCTGTCCCTGAGGTAGTCGTTCATGGCCCAGCAAAGGTCGTCAACAAAGACCGTCAGCAGGCTCAGCAAGCCCCAGACGATCCAGCCGACGACCATCATGATGGAGAGGATGATCGTGAAGAAGATCAGGAGACGCCAGAATCCGATGAAGCCGAGGGCGAAAACGATGAAAGTGATGCCAAACATGACACCCGCGGCGATGGTAACATACAAGCCGGACATGTCGACGTATTCCTCGATCTGATCCTGAGCATCCTGCACAGTTTTATCCACAGATTTCATCGCATCCTTCATGCTAGTAGTTGTGCTGCTGACGTCACCGATCTGCAGGAGTGGATCACTGGCAGCAGCGTCCATGGCATCCGCAATTTTCGTGACGTTTTTCGTAAGCTCAGAGATGGTGTCCGCCATGGCGCCAGTGAGGTCCTTAGTGTTTTCGAGGAGAGGAGGAGTCTCCGCGAAGACGGTAAAGGCGCCAGCCGCAGTGACGGCACAGAAAACGAGGCATACCAGCTTGTTGATCTTAAGATCCTTCTTGCTGAACCTGCGGGGCTTGTAGGCGCCGTTGCAGCACTTGCAGAAGGTAAGACCGCACAGGGTGGCCACGATGTACACGACGAGCATGAGAATCATGATGACGACGAGGAGAACAGCCATGACGACACCGGGAAGCATCTGTCCAGCGACGGACGTGAGGTAGTCGGTGTTGGTGATATTGAAGCCTCCATCGTACTCAGAGCCGTCGAGACCAATGCGGGGGATGCCAGTCACGGCGTCTGGGAGCTTCGCGGGAGGTGAGTTGAGATTTGAGGGAAGAGCGATCGTCTTGGGTTCGCGGATGGGTGCGGGCGCCTGGCCGGCCGGAGCGGGTGCCGGAACGGTCGCCGAGATGTTGCCGTAAGTGTTCATGTTGCCGTAATTGCTCGACCCAAGCCCAGCGCTCGTCTGGGTGTTGATGCTAGTCAGTTCGTTAGCATCGAGCGAGCCTCCCTCCTTCACGACCTCCGCCTTCACGATGGTGGAGCCCTTCGAGACGGACACGATCTTCACCTTGAAGGTAGGGCTAGGGCAATTGCATAGAGCCTTGGCAAGGTTGCTTTCGAGCTCCTCCCTTTTGTCCTTTGCGGCTTTAGTGTCACCGAGGAATCCAGTGGCATCCTTGAGCCTGAGATCGATCTGAACTTTCTTGGCCGTGGCCGTAGGGGGAATAGAAATAGGCGGAGGCGCAGGAGGAGTCTTGGCGGGACGCGCCTCAACCTCTGCCTTGATTTGGGCTTGAGTTTTACCGTCAAAGCCGTTGGTGGGTAGAGTACCTGGGCAGGCACCGAACACGGCGGTATCGCACGCATCGAGTCCGTAGGCGGCGGTGCACTTGACGAAGGATTTGGCTCCATATGATGTCGCGCATTTTTTCGCTTCCTTGAGCACGGTGTTGAAGAAATCCTTGTCCTGGTCGGTGATTGCCTCGACGCAGAAGCAGCCAGAGTCAGCCCAAAGTTTGTTTGAATCAGTTTCAGTTCGGCTGTATGTGCCCCCGGCGCCGGGGAGTTCAATTTGAGTCTTGTAAATGCCATTGCAGCACTCTTTTTGCTGATCCGCGGTTAATTCCTTCCCATCGTCCGCCTGGCACGGGAACAGCTCGATCGCGCGCGCGATGTTGCACTCGACGCCTAAAGGGTGAATGGAAAAATTCCGGTGAGATACAGTTGGGAATTTCGCTTCGTGTTCGTTGGGGGGCGCGGCGGAGGACGGTCCGAGAGGGATGGACAGCGGGAAAAAGGGTTCGACCGACACGTCCACATCGCGGAGATTCACGATCGTGAAAAACTGTCGCGCGCGGGTGCAAGCGCGTGACGGGACGTCCCGAGTGAGCGCGCGGCACGACGATCCGGGGAGAAAGGAGCACCGTGAGAGAAATTACGAAAATTACGTGCCACGGGAAGTCAACGGGTGGGATCGCACGCACCGTGAACGCTGCGGATCAAGCCCGCCACGAGGGCGATGAAGAGGAAGACACGAGTCACACGCATCTTTCGAATGCTTCTCTGCGACGCGGAATGGCTTGCGCGCGTGAGAAATGGGGCAGGGGAAGAGAAGAAGCCAGAGGATCGGTGCTGACGAATCCCACGTTTTTCCACCTGCTGACCGAGACCATCGTCAGCTCGCTTTCGAAATCGGCGATGGGTGACGATTTGTTGACGAATCAAAGACGCAAGGATTTTGGATGAGACAAGAAATAAATATCTCACGAACCTTCGAGCGCCGCAGAAAACCCGACAACAAATCCCGAAGTGACAACAAATGATTTGTTGATTCTTGTACCCGGGCGGTAATAAGTCCTTCTAAAGCGACCCTAAACCCTCACCTAACCGCAAATGCGACAACAAAAGTGACCGCAAATGCGACAATAAATCACTTCTCAAACTCTCTTTTGTTACCTCATAGCACTGGCTAGCTGGCAACCTGGAGACTGGCGGGAAAGTTAACACTACTGCTGGACCACTTCCGCCACCAGCTTCTGCGAAGTGTGCACCACCGCGGCGCGCGTCGCAGCGACCTCCTCAGCCTCTTTCTTCGCCCTCAGCTCGTGCTCCAGCCTTCCCCGAAGTATCTCGAACACCCCCTCGTCCTCACCGCCGCGCGCGGAGTCCGTCAGCCCGTTGACCCAGCAGAGCAGGAAGAAAACCTTTCGCTCCAGCCGCGACAGGGCGCCGCGAGACAGCCTGGACCTACCCCCGCCCGCGCGCGGGAGTCCACCTCCGCGTCCCCTCGCGATATCCACGTCGTTCACCGCGCCGCGCTCGGACAGTTCCGCCGCCGCCGCGAGGACCATTCGCCGCGTGTCTGCGAGGGCGACGACGACGGCGCCGCGACCCCCGCGCAGCAACGAGAGGATGTCGCTCGTCATGCCACCCGCAGAAACGGCAGCCGCGGCCGCCGCCATGACGCCGCTCGCGCTCGATGCAGCCCTGGATCCGACGCCGTGCAGAGCGGCGGCGGCCGTGCATGGAAGGTCCGTCGACGATGGAAGGTCCGTCGACGCCGCGTCCCCCGCCCCGCCCGTTCCCCGGCTCGGTCGCTCCGCGCCGGCGGCGAGAACCGCGGAGAGCGAGAGGAGGGCGGCGACGGCGGCGAGGGGATCCGCGCTCCAGTCACCGTCGTGCGCTCTCAACGTCAGGGTGTACGCGCCGAGCACGTCAAGTAGGTGCCACCGTAAGCTGTGGGAGGGTTTCACGGGCGTGAGGCGCGAGAGGGGCGGCAGGGACTCGTCCGGCGGCGGCGGAACAGCCGGTGCAGCCGGCGGAACAGCGTCGTTCACCGCGGACCCAACCTGGGATCTGACCTCTCGCACGAGCCTGCCGCCGTCGCCGGCCAGGACGATGTCGGTCGCCTCGGGAAGCGTCCACCACGCCTTCCACGGTTCGACCATGTGACTCAGCTCGCCCGTCGCCGCCGATCGTTCGAACGCCGCGCGCTCCTCAGGGGAGAGGTCCTCGGCGCACAGCTCCTCACCCCTGGCCAGCTTTTCGAGGTTCGCCTCCGACAGGATGCACGCCCCCAACGAAGACGGCGCCGACGCGCCGGCATCATCCTCGTCCCCTTCCTCGTCATCGTCGTCGGAATCCACCTTGTCGCCCTGAAAACCCGCGTCACCCGCGTCCATCTTGGCGAACCTGGCGAGTATCTCCGTCATGCGCTTTTTCCCTTCGTCCTCGGCTCGCGTCCCTTTCAGGGCGTCGCCGAAGTTCTCGCCGTGAAAGGACTCCACGCAGCGTCCATCGTGTGCCTTGTAACAGGGAAGCCCGCAGTATCGCAGGAAACACCGCGGGCACGTGTACTTGGCGTGAGCGCGCTGACAGACCCTGCAAGTCACCACCAGCTCTCCTGGCGCACCCTCGCCGATCGCAACCGTCGCCACGTCGGGCTCGCCATCCTGCACCCGGGGCGGAATCAGGATGGCATCGGTCCCTGAGAACATGACGAGAGCGGAGAACGGACAGCTCCCTTGTCCTCCGCGCCCGCGGCAGTGCCGCTGCCGGGCGAACGAGCGCGAACACTGAACACTCCCGGCGATTCACTGTTCCGAGAGTTTTTTATCACGTGCATCGGCATTTGAGACTGGCCAGCTGGCCGCGCTTCCTACAGTTGCTTCCTAAGAGTTTTTACCAGCTGGCATTTGCATCGACAGATCGACTGCTCATCATTTTCGAGTTTTCATCGGCTAGAATAGTGTGCATCGGTCTCGGGTTCGCCCTCCCTCGCCCACATCGCCAGCCCGCCGCCGCGCCCCCTGGCCGCGATGCATTTATCGTCCGTGTACACGAACTTGAAAAAAGGGTTTGCCCCTGGTTTGCTGGCCTTGCCCTTCTCAACCTTGCCCTGGCCCTCGCTAGCCGACTGCTCTGCCGCCTTGACCGCGTCCCACTTGCCGTCATCGATGTCAAACGACCAGGGCCCAAGGGGACCGAGCCCGAGGCTCACCCTGGTGAACGTGAACTCCAGCATGCTCAGCTTCTCTCGCCACACGAACGGTCCGTCGAAGAAGAACTTGACCGGGCCGAGGTAGATGCCGTTGCGGATCCGGCCCGCGGCGACGTCGAAGGACTGCACGGCGGGCAAAGGAAAGTACGACCCTCCGAACCCGGCTCGGTTGAGATTCGCGGCGACCTTCTTCGTGCCGGACGTGTACACCAGCCGCCACTTACCGTTGAGCTCCTCGCCGTTGATCCTTCGATCGCCCTTCTTCGCTTTCTCCATCGCCGAGATGGAGGCGTAGAGGTCGTCGACATCGGCGCCGCGGTCAGCGGCGGCGGCGTGAAGCGTAGCAACTGCGTCGGGGGGCGCCGCGGGGTCGTCGCTCAGCGCCTTGGTGACGAGCCTCTCCTCGGGGCAGTAACCGAGGATGCCGGCATCGTTGTGACGAAACACGCACGCGCCATCTTGGAACACTAGCGACCCGCCGCGCTGCACGAGCAGGTTGTCATCCGCGGGCGCGAGGTCCTCCCAGTTGGACAGAATCTCGGTCATGTTCGTCAGGCGCAGCGTGGCGAGCTCGAACGGCCTTTGGTACCCGCCCCCCAGCGTGGCGTCCATCAGCTTACGAATCGTGGGGTTATCGTAGTTCGAACCCTCGCGGAAGATCGGGTCCCTGTATTTGGATCCGACGTAGCCCCCGAAGACCGCACCCAGGGTGCCGGGCGAGCCGATCCCGGCGCACATGACCAGGAGTTTCGCGTAGCCGTTCACGAAGGGGAACTTCTCCCCGATCCAACCGAGCTCACCGCCGTCGCGACCGAAGCCCGGGGCGAAGTCGAGGGCTTGGTACGCGGCCGCGGTCTCGTCCGCATAGAGGCGGTCGAGCGGGAAGTTGGTGCGCCGGCTGAACTCCTTGGCCGCCTCCACCGATCCGATCCCGACCGCCACGAGGGTGACCCCGTTGGCGTCCAGCTCGGGGATATCGTCGACGAGCTTCTGCGCGAGCTCCCACGAGTCAAAGTCCGCGAACTGCGTGAGGAACGGCACCACCACGCGCCCCGAGGAGGGCACGATAGAGGCGGCGTCCACGGTTTGCCCGTCGGTGGCCCGCTTCAACTCGACGCCCTTCAGCTTCGCGAGGGGCTCATCGGAGGCGACGGCGGAGGCGACGGCGGAGGCTGCGGAAGCGCGGGAACGGATGGGCACTTGCTTACGACGAGAGGGACGCTTCGACACGGGATTGCGCCCCGCGACGGGCTGACCCGCGACTCGGAGGAGGCTCATCATCTGCGCTGCCATTTCTGCGCCACGAAACGTCAGCCTCAGCTGTGGCCACACGTCCTGGCAAGCGCCACGTCTCGCGCGAGAAAAAGCTCGAGTAGCAGAAACTTTCGCTTCTAAAGCGTAAACTATCAAGATGGAAGTACATGCAAACAGTTAGAATCAGTGGCGTCGATCCCGATATTTTGTGAAATGGAATCCCGAATCTATGCGCCCATTCGGTGATCCAATCACGTGTCACGTGTGGACTTCCGCCACCAGCAGAGCAGGGTTCCGTTATTTTTGAGTCTTTTGTCGTTCGCGTGACACACTTTTACAGAGAGAGAAGGCGGAGGGGGCTGGGCAAGATGCTCAGGGCAAGCTTGACGCCCAGTGCGCTCGTTCCCGCGCGAGCCCTCGCATCCCGTCGGGCGCGGGCTCGGCCGTCTCACTCGAGCGCCGCTGCCAGCGTCGTGTCCCGGAGCGTTGCTGACTCGATTTTTCCGCGGAGTCGTTTCCCGCGAGATGACCGAGCGCGCGTCGTCGTGTCCGCGAACGCGGTGTCCGCTCCGGACGCCCCTCTGCGGCCGCCGGCGGTACCTTCACACGTCATCCAGCTCGCTGCCGCAGTCGCCGCCCCGGCTCCTGCCGCACCCGCCAAGATGACACTCGGGTTGAAGGTCCTCTTGGGCGGCCTCGCCACCATCTTGCTCGCCGTCTTCACCGCGTGCATCGCCGGCTTCCTCGTCGCGGTGCGCGAGATGGTCCGCGCGTGCCGCGAGGCCACCATCGCGAGCAGGTCCGTCGCCAACGCATGCGAGAGCGTCAGCCAGGCGTGCTTGTCGCTCAGGGAGACCCTCGTCCAGGCGGACTCGGTGCTCTACAACGCCGAGGTTCTCAGCAGCGGCGGTGCGTCCATTTCGAAGGAGATTGGCGTCCTGCAACGGCGACTCTCCGACCTCCCGAACACCGCGAGTCGAACGCTGATGGAGGCCATCACGCGGCAGTACTCCTCCCCGGAGAATCCCGCGGACATCAAGAAGCAGGGGGGCGCGTGGGTCGGCGGCGTCCGCGTCGAGATCGGCGACGTCATCAAGGGCGAGCGCGTCGGCGTTCGGTGGATCGGCGGTAAGAAAGGGTGCAACTTCGTGTTCGACCGCGCCAACCGCTTCCGCGTGGGAGAATACTGCGCCGTCCCGAGGAACGACCAGACGTACACCTGGGGGGTCATCGAGCTGAACGACGACGACTACAGCGTGGAGAAGAGCTCGGACGACGACGACGCCGGCCTCAGCTGCGACTGGCCGCCGCAGGACTCGGGCGACCCCGCGCTCAGCTGCGAGTGGCCGCCGCGGGATATCGACGCCATCCCGGATACTGCGACGACGTCCTCCTCGTTCGACGATGGAGACGCGGACGCGGCGAAGGCTGCCGTGGGTTTCGGCGGGTGGTTCGAGCGGGGCGTCGTCGCGGTGCTCGGACCCAAGCGGGCGTACACAGCCGAGGGTCTCCTGCGAGAGGTCACCGGACTGACGACCGTGGAGGAGAGGGAGTACAAGGTGGTGGTCGAGTTGGACACGAGCGTATACAGCTTCAAGATCATGAACGCTGGAGACCTTGGCAAGCGCGAAGTGTCAGCGAGCGAATGAGTTGTTTGGAATAATTGTGTTGTTCTTGCTGCAGTTTTGAAATCCACGAGAAGAGTTCAATCGAGGTCGAAGAGCTCTTCCTCCTCAACCACCGCGTCGCCCTTCGCCACGGGAGTGCCGTTCGCATCTATCCCGACTGCGGCCAGTCGTGTTATCGCCTGAGCCGCAGCGTGAACATCTTCCGCGTTCAGCGCGTCGTCAAACCCCTCGATATCCGCCTCGGTCCAGTCGCCCATCAGCTCCACCCCGGTCGATTCACCGAGCTTCCTCAAAGCCTCTGGTGACAGTTCGCTCGCGTGCACGGCAGCACAGCTCGCGGCCGGATGCGACATGATCGCCGCCCGAGTGACATCTCGCGCCGCCGCGTCGCCGGCATCGACCAGATGCGGCTGAAGCGCGGCTCTGACGGCGTGGTAAGCCGCGAAGGGTGACGTCACCGCAACCGCTGCCAGCGTGCGTGACGCGGAAGCCCTCACGCCGGCGTTCGGATCGTCGAGCCGGGATCGAAGCTCGGGTAATGCGGAAGCCACCACATCGCGCGGTTCCATCGCGCCCCGCCGCCCGGCGAGAATCTCCAAGACACGCGCCGCGTCCGCTCGAACGTTTGCCGGCGCCGCCTCCGACCCGAGGATGGAAGCAATGTGACACGCGACGAGGGACGCGGCTTCTCGCGCGGCGGCGTCGCTCGAGTTGACCGGTTCGAGCACCGCGGCCGCGGCGGCCAGCGCCGTGACAGTGAACGAGCCGCCGGGGTCAGCCGCCACCGGGGGCAGCGCGGCGCTGAGCAGGAGCTGCACGTCCCCGTCCTCGAGCGGTGCGGAGAGTCGCCCGCGGGAAACAAAGGGAAACGCGAGCAGTCGCGAGCGCACGCCCTTCGCGGCTGGACCCTCAGTTACCAACGAGGATAATCGCACGAGATCCGCGGCGTCCGCGGGTGTGCACGTGCCCGGAGCCTCCGCCGCAGCCGCGAGCACGGCGGCGTCTGCGGCGCGCCAGCCCCGAGCCGGAAGCAATCGAAGGGGCGCGACGAGCTCAGAGCGAATGGACCCAATTAGGTCCGCGCCCGAGGCGAGTCCGCACGCGGCGGCCAGTTCCGCGACGGCGGATTCCATGTGCGCCGCCGACCCGTCGAGTCGTCCGATCTCGCCGCCACCCGCTCGAATCGCCAGGGCGCACAGTCGACTCGCACGGGATCGCCACGTGGCGGGTTTCTCCCTTGCGCACGCCGCGACAAGTTTGCACAGCTGGATTCGAAGTTTGGTGTCCGAGGACCCCGAGACGGATCGATCCTCGAGTGCCTCCAGCACGTCGTCGCAGTTTGAACGTTCGCCCCCCTCCTCGTCGAGCTCCTCCATCGCTTCTTTGGCCGCACCCGAGAGGCACCCGGTGAGCACCGCCAGCGCCCCGACCCTGGACGCGGTGTCGGTAAACCCCGAACCCCGCACCTTCTCGAGCAGCGTACCCATCCAGTCACCCGGCCGCACGAACCTTCCTATGAGCTTGCAGCAATCCCTGACCTGACGCCCCACGGCGTCGTCCCTACTCGCGGAGATGAAAGCCATGCAGAGGTGGTGCACGTGCTGCGTCGCGTTGTCTTCGAGGTACACCAGCATGGTGCGAAGCAGCACGGCCGCCTTGGCCCTCAACTCGATCTGCCAGCTGGACATCTCACCGATCACCGGGTTGACCACGGACGTGAAGTTATTCTTTACCAGGATGCGGGATCCCAGCCGCGGTCGACGGGTGAACGGCGACGGCAGCGTCAGCGCATCCTCACCGATGCCGTAGATGTCCTCACCGAATGCCTCGGGCATGTAATACATCGTTTGCTTCAGATCCTTCTCGTGCTCCTTCTCGTATTGGATCCCGAGACGGTCCATCAGGTCCATAGCCTCCTTCTGCACTAACTCAGCCTCGTCCGTGAGCGCGGAGATGACGTAAGGGAGCAGCCGCGATTCGTGGTCGAGTCGCTCAATCAGCGTGGTCATCCAATCACCAATCACCCTCACAAACTCGCACCGCACCTGCACGCTGCCGTCCGTCGCGAGCTTGCCGAAGTAGTTCACCTTCTGATCTTCCCCGTAGAACGCCTTGACGGGCACCAGATTCGGGTGCTGAAACGCCACCAGATCGAGGATGGTCTCGTGCGCTCCGCAGTGCATCAACCCCCTCACGGCGCGAAGCGTCGCGACCCTCACCTTCGCGCGCCTGTGCGTCAGGTTCGGGAAGAACATCCACGCCAGGTTCTTGCTCACGGGCGCCAGCTTCCTGCCCAGGTTGTGCACGAGAGCCTCCAAGGACTCGCACGCCAGCAACGCCACATCAGCGTGCGAGTCCTCCACCGCGAACTCGAGGATGTCCACCGCCTCTGGTGCGCACGACACGCACTCGTCCTCCCCCTTGGTCAGCAGGCTCACCAGCACGGCGTGGAGCTTGGCCCGTACCTCCTCGCTGGGCTCCTTCGGGTCCTTGCCATCCAGAACCGCGGGACCCAGGCGTACCCTCAGCACTGCCATGGCGTACGGCAGCAGGTCCATCGCGGACTCCATCCGTCTTGTCAGCGCGGCAAACGCCTCCGCAGCCTCCTCGCGGCACTGCTCGGACGCGTCCTCGAAGCGACGAAGGAGCGGCTTAGCGAAGGAATCGAGGGATGCCTCACGCAGAAGACTCGCGTCGATGGTGTCGATGACCCCTCGGAGCACCCTCAGGCTCCTCAGGCGCGTCGACGCGGGCGCCTGCGTGTCGGCCAGCGAGTTTAGATCGCGCGCCAGTCCCCGTGTGAGATCTTCCAGATCCGCATAGCTCGCCGGGCTCGGGCTCTCAGGCTCGGGGTCGGGGGTCGGCTCGGAGGTTGAATCAGAGGTGGAAGGGGCGGAGAAGGCCTCCAGTAAGCCGTCTCCGTGCGCCGCAGTGGGCCCTCTGCCCGTCCCTTGGCTCGACGATCGCGAGGATTGAGCCCCATGCCGCGACGTTGACTCGCCCGCGTGCGCCCCTCTCAGAAGCCGCTTGGCCTTCAGCGCGTGCTGCGAGGGTGCTGACGATGCCTTCAGCTTCTCCCAAATGTCGTCCACGCTTCCGCCCATGCCCATTTGTCCTCTCCTCCCGCCTATGCACCGGCCCTTGGGACTGACCGGATTGGCATCTCATGTTCAGTTTTTCTCGCAGAGCATTCTGTTCGCCATCTTGCACCAACAAAAATCATACGATATTAACACCAAACTAATATTACATCTCATAACATGTGTGACTAGATGTTAGGGATATCTCAGAAAGATCTCGGAAAAAAGAGGTTCAAAGGAAACCTCGATTTCGGCGGCGGGTCACTTGCACCTGGTCGCTGCGCCACGTGCAGCACCCCAACGAACATGACCATGGCGTCCGTCATTCGGCTTAACGTCGCGCCCATCGTGGGCGCGCGACGTGGCGCTCCCCAGAAGAGCCGCAATGGTGCGCACCCTCGATCACCCCCCGGGCGGCCAATCATGAAATATTCCAACGATTCCTGGTTCCTTGCTGACCCCTCCCTTCCCCCCACCGCAGCCGCCCCCATTCGCGCGGCCGCCGCTGCGAAGAAGTATGATGCCGCTGCAGCGAGCGGCCAGTACGCCCGCGAGCTCGAGGTGGCCACGGACGCCGTCCGCATGGCCTCCACGCTGTGCCAGGAGGTCCAGGCGCAGCTCATGAGGCAGGATGAGCAGGCGGAGACGAAGGACGACAGGTCTCTGGTGACTCTCGCGGACTACGCCGCGCAGGCGATCATTTGCTGGAGG
>Ga0181571_10001027_pt1 | contig 19600 bp, 8 predicted proteins | sample 101ome_17_FD_132440 | JGI IMG/M metagenome (GOLD analysis project Ga0181571, IMG submission 132440) | Coastal salt marsh microbial communities from the Groves Creek Marsh, Skidaway Island, Georgia - 101407AT metaG (megahit assembly) | ecosystem: Environmental > Aquatic > Marine > Intertidal zone... | reverse complement strand
TCACGCTTTGCGCGGAGACTGAGACGCAGACGTACGGCATGACCCGCAGGATAGCCGCCGAAGCCGTCCGCGTGGAGTTGAGAGGGGTAAGGGTCGAGACCTGGGAGGGTCCTTCGACATCCGCGTTGGCACTGAGTGTTGGTGTGCACGACATGGAGGCGTGGATGGTGATGAGGGGCGGTGACGATGAGGGCGACGGGAACGCCAACCGGATCCGGGCCATGTGGCGCAGGAGCGACTCTCAGCTGGGCGACTCCGGCGGACCCGTCGTGAAGGTCACCCAACGACGGACCATCGGTGGATCCGAAAGGGATGATTCAACCGGCGTTCAGCCGTTGGAGGTTGCCGTCGCGCCCCTCGTGATCGTGGCGCACTCGCGCATCGCCGCCGCGCTCGCCGCGTTTCCCCAGGAGATTCCCGGTTCTCACTTTGGACGCTTGCTTTCCTCGGTGTGCGGGCTGAGGGGCGATTCCTTCAGGGAGCGCCTGGTACGAGCGACGACGTCCATCGACCTCGAGTTACGCGCTCAGCCGTGTCGACTCGCGGTGCATCACACTTTGTTTTTGCTTCCTTCCGCGCACACGTCGAACGATCCCAAGGCGTGCGCCGATTCGTGTGCGGCGGCTCTCGAGATATCTCGGCTGGCGGTGGAGTGGTCCCCGGGCGGCGCGAGGGCGTTGACGGCTTTGGAGATGGGCGACGTCAGGGCGCACGCGGAGGCGTTGGTGCGTGACCCAAAGTCGGACCCCGAGGATGTTAACGAGGCGTTGTTCGCGCTCGAACAGGCCGCCTCCACGCACCAGATTGCCGCCGCGTTTTCTGGCGTTCAGGTGAGCGTCCCGGTGCTTCGAACCTCGAGGGCGGGCGGCGGCTTCACGTGGTCGCCCCTCTTTGACGAGTTTAGCGGGCGCGTCACCGCCGTGATGCGCTCGTTGGCCGTGGGCGGCGGTGACGCGTCGAACAGGGTACGCGCGCGCCTTGGGGTGCTCCACGTGGGTGTCACGCCTGCGGTTGTGTCCTCCCTGGTCAGGGTTCAAAACGCCGTTGAAAAACTAGCGGCAGAGGTTGACGCGTCCGTGCCTCAACACGTCGGTTATGCGTTCCTCCCGTTCAGTTCCAACCCGGCTCTCGACCTGGACCTGAGCATGGAGGAGCTCTCCGTCGCCGCGAGCTCGACGGCGACGAGCGCGCTGTACGTCGCGAAGCTGACATCGATGGATGCGCGTGTCGGCCAGTCCAGGTCCGGACACGCGTGGATAAACTGTTCGGTTCAGTCCGCGGGGGTGGATGTCGCCAACGCCAGTCTCCTGCGGGTCAACGCCCTGAGGGAGAACATGGTGGACGTTAAGTCGTTCCTGCGAGTGGACGGATGCGTTCCCGCGAAGGGATACGGTCCGGGCAAGGTAAACGTCGAGGCCTGCGGTGTTGAGGCTGTGATGACCAGCCGCCTCATCGTCGTCGCCGCCGAGTTTGCCGGGCTCGTGGACGCGACCGGCGGCGACGTGCCGGCGGGTGGCCCCAGGGACCAGGCGAACTACGTCACCTTGCTCGGTTCGGGACGTCGACGATCCGTAAGGCGCTCGCTTCACTTCCTCCGAAACGCCGTCGAATCAGACGCCGGGACTTTGAGCGATGAGACGAGGGACGCCGATTGGGCCGCGCTGGCCGATCCGTTTCCCATGTCTCTTCCCGAAGATGTTTCTTCAAAGGATGGTGACGCGGTGACTGTTTCGTTCGCACTCGCGACCACCACCCGCGTCGTCATGTTCGAGCACCGGGAGAAGGGTCCGTCGGAAACGTCCGGTGAGCCCGTCGCCGTCGTCGACGTGTCCACCGCTGAGCACAGCTCGGTCGTTCCGAGGAGCGCAAAGTCTGCGTCGGCGCAACACTCGTCTGCGGTCAGGAACGTGAGGGTATGGTCTCCGGCCTCGAGCCCAGCGACCGCGGACGTGCTTCCATCTTCTGACCCGGGAGAGAAGGACGCCGTGTTGTTGAACGTGGGCGTCAGAGTCAAGGTTGACGCGTTTGAAGGATCCAAACAGCCCGTGGTTGATGTGAGCGTGACGCATGTTCGCGCCGGGGCGCACTCGGAATCCATCGCGAGAATCGCTCGATTCGGCGCTGCGTGCGCCAAACACGCGGCGGCGTTATCTCCCCCTGCGACTGCGGTAGAGGACGCGTCGAGCGACGCGAACGGCGCCGCTTCGTTCGAACCGGGATGTTTGACCGTGAAGATCGCGGATGCGTCGGTATTCGTTCCATCCCCGAGGCGATTCGATCCAGCCGGATACTCCGACGGTCGCGGTCTTTTACTCGCGTTGGGTGGCACGAATATCAGCACCCGTCTACCTTTCGCGTCCGCATGGAAAGACGACCCGTCATTTGTACTCGCCAGCTTTGGCCTGCAGAGCGTCAGGTTGGCTGCGACCGAGCCCGAGGAGTACGAGTGGATCGTCGCGTTGCAGCCGCAGAGATCCGCGGCGATGAATCGTCGGCCTATGATCCATGCCGACCCCATCAACGTCCCGGCTTTACTTTCCATAGGAGCCGTGCGCGGGATCGAGAAGCCATCTGAGGCGATATCGCTTTCCGTCGAAGTCCCGCTCGTGTCGTGCACGTTAACACCCACGTCAGCCGGTCTGGTGCTCGACGCGGCTCGAGCGTTCTCCGCCGCGGACTTTGGCGAAAACTCACCGGCTTCCGCCGCTGCCGAAGAAACGACTGTCACCCGCGGTAATAAAGGGTCCGATTGGTCCGTCAACGTCGCGGTCGATCGCGTTTCCGCTCTGATTCAGTCATCGGACGAGCGCGAGGGTGAGTTTGGCGGCGACGGTGAGGAGATATCCGCGCTGATCACCTCCTCTGTCGTTGGCCTGAAGGTCAAGTCGGCGTCCTCGGGAGCATCCACCGCGTTGAAGATTGCGGCTTCTTTCGACCGCGCGCACGTGCTGGATGTCAGCGCCACCGCCGCGGGTGAGGCCGAACGCATGGCCGCCGGTGTCAAGCTAGGCGCGGAGCAGGACGTTGGAGTCTCCCTCGCGTGGATCGGGGTTGTTTCCGGCGACGAATCCAACCGATCCACTCTCACCGCGAGGGCCCTGTTCGATGATGCGACGGAGGCCCCAACCTCCGCGGGGCTTGACGTCGCCCTCGGAGGTGGTGGGTTCGCGGTCAACATACCCGCATGGGATCGGGTCGTCGCGCTCGGTTCGGCACTCGCGGAGTTTGACGACGCCGACGCCGCGAAGGGTCAGGAAACGTCGCACGCGTCTTCGCTCGCTCCCGTCGCGGAGGATGACTCAAGGATGTCGAAGAAACCATCCCCGCCGCTGATTGTGAAGAGCGCGTTCTCCACCGGCGAATGGACGGTCACGCTCCCGTGGAAGCCTTCCGAGACTGACGCGCGAGCGATGCGCCTCGTCGTTGACGCGCGCGCTTCAGCGTCTGCATCCTTGGACGTCAACGCCGGGTACGCGGTGAAGAGTTGGGGCGGCGCGGTGACTCTCGACAGGTTGTCGTTGGACGTGAGGGAAAGTCTCTCGGAAAGTCTCTCGCAGCGGACGCACTCTCTCGCCGAGGCCAAGGGCGTCTCCCTATCGGCCACCTCCGATCAGAGCGACTGGTCCACCGGCGTGTCACTAGACCTGGTCGTGCGTGACGTGTCCGCCGCCGTATCCACGCGGCGGTTGCAGCTCATCAAGGAACTTCAGGGTCTTTTTGATGACGGCGCCGCGCCACCGCACGCCAGATCGCACGGCGGCTCGTCGGCCCAGAAAGAAGCCAAGACGTCGGTGCCACTCGCGTTCCCGCCAATCTCTATGAGCGTCCAGCTCGACACGGTGGGTACTCTGATTGTCAACGACGGCGAAGAGGACGAAACGATCGGTGTCCCGCTGGTGGAGGCTGCCGTCCTCGGTTTGTCCGCGTCACTCACGGCTGACGCGGACACGCGATCGGGTCTGCGCGTCTCCGTCAACGTCGAGGCACAGGCGCTCGTCGACTTTCTCAACCACCGCAAGGGTGCGTGGGAACCGATAGTGGAACCTTGGAGGGTCCGCGTCGGCGTGGACGCGCTCATCGCCCCGGAGAAGACCTCGGCTCCGACCAAAATCGGTGTCAAGGTCGTCGGCGTCGATCAGCTCGAGTTCACAGCCACCGAAGCCGGCGCTGTCGCGACCGCGGCTGCCGCGCTGGCGCTTCTCAACGGCGTCAAGGCATCCGGCTCGACGACAAACGCCGACGGCGAAGACGTTCCGTCCAAGGCTGCGCTCCAGTTACAGATCAAGACCAGGCGGCAGCACCACTCGTACTGGCTCCACAACGCGACCACTTCGCCGGTTGAGTACTGGCTGAGCAACAGCGACCAAACGTCCACGACCAACGGGACACGCGCCGATCGGTGTGGGACCGTCCCCGCGGGCGAGAGGGCGCTCCTGTGTTTCCCGGACGTAAAGTCGAGGGCTGCGCCGCGGTACTCGTGCGTCGCGGGCGTCGAGACCACGGCCGTGTCACCCGCGCCGGCTCCGCCCCCGGCGCCGACACGCGCCGTGGTGCTGAGGGTGGAGGGTTTCGGTTCCGCGTCCAAGCCCATCGTGCTGGACAGAGCCGCGGCGTACGTCCTCGACCAGTCAGTGTCAAACGATGGGCCAATCAGAAGTGCCGAAGGATCATCGTCCGACGCTCGTCTCGTCGCCGAGGTGCGGCAGGTGGTGGACGCGCATCACGGGATATCCTCGAGGGAACTGAGCGGCACGGTGCGATCGGAGCTCCTGCTTCGGTCCGATCTCGCGTTTCAGAACGCGACATTGACACCCGTGGAGCTCAGGTTCGACCGGCGACTTTCCGTCGCGTTGTCCCCGTTGTCCCTCGCCGTGGACGCGGGCCAACGAGTCTGGCTGCCGGCGCCGTTGGCCGGCGGACCGGCGCGCGTGCAGTGGCGTCCGCTCCCCGAGCCCGACGAAGCGCCTCGCGGCGGCGCGGTCAAAGTCGGCGCCATTCAACGGGGCGACGGCGCGAGGGGTTCGCTTCCGGAGTTGCCAGACGCTTCGGAGTACGGTTGGAGCGACCCGGTGTCGCTGAGGACGCTCGCGGCTGCCGCGGCGGCGGTGACTGATTCCGACGATCGACCCGAGCCACCGCACGCGACGGCCGCTTCTCGGTGGGGATCGAGAGCGACCGGATCCGGATCGTTCAGGTGCATCGTCACCGCGCATCACTCGCCCAAAGCCACCGCGTCGGTCGTCGCCCTGGCGCCTCCCCTGTACCTCACCAACTCGCTTCCGGTGTCCGTGTCGGTATCGGTCGGCTCGGGTTCCGCCGGTTCCGAGACGAGCCCGGACCGTGTAGGAGCATCGTCGCGAGCCGAACATCGGAAGTGTCGGGGTGACTCCTTGATCGTCGCGCCCGGTGCCACCGTGGCCGTGCACGACGGAGCCGTGGACGCCTCGTCAACCGTCAACGTCCAGGTGCGACCGGCGGGGTACACAAACTGTCCCGCCGTCGCCGTCCCGGTTATGCCCCGAACCAAACACGGAGACGAGGCTGAAGGAGCCGTGTGGTCAGCGCGTCGCGAGGTTTTCTTCGCCGACGACGGCACCGGCCGACTGGCACGGCGGGTGCCCGTCAGTCTGAAGATTGAAGCCACGGTGGATGAGCACGGCGCGAGGCGGGTGCGGGTGTCGTGCCCCACCAGCGCCGTGAACAGATCCACGGACCCTCTCGTCTTGCAGCAGGTTCGACCGCCCAGGCCCAACACGTTCGGTAAGGGCGACGCGGCGAGCCTCGGTCTGGCGGGTTCGGACCTGAGAGGTTGGGCGAAACGGCGCAGGGACAGGGAGTCACGCGTGAAGACACCCGGCGAGGGCGACTGCTGGTTGCCCGCGGCGACGGAGGTTGTGACCCTCGCCGACGTGAGCGGCGGGGGGGGTGTTCGTCCCCGCACGCCTCGCCGCTCGCACGGTCCGGGTGCGTCGTCGTCGTCGTCGTCGTTCGGGGTCGCGGCGATGCCGTCGCCGAGGATGTTGACCGAATCACAGGCGCACGGCAACGCGCACATCAGCTCCGGGTCCCACCATTCGCCGCCCCTCTCGGTTCACGACGTGGCTATGAGCGCTTCGGACGGGTTCTCCGAATCTATGTCCGCGTCCGCGAGTGAAACGTCGTTGGCCCGCGACAGCGGCACGAGAAAGTACAACACCGACGATGAGGGCGTGACGCTTCGCCACGGGTCGACGCACAGGTCGCTCGAGACGGTCATCAACGCCATCGACGCGAGCGTAGGGTTGAGCCCCGGCGACGGAACGATTCGCGTACGCGACGGTTCACCCATGGATCCTCTAACGGTTCCGGGGGTTCGAGGATCGTTCCCCACGGGTGTGTTGGGACGGGATCCGTCGATGTCGGTCGCGGCCGTCGATGCGGGATCCACCAACTGGAGCCCGGGCGTGGCGATGTACGGCAGGTCGCCGCACAACGAGAGCCGTTCCGAGCTGGTCGTGTCCCAATTTGTTCGGTTCCGATCGCCGGATGCCACGCACTGGTCCGCCACCACGCGTCTCAACCCGGGCGACAGGCCCGTCGTGGTGCGTTGCCCGGCGGCGTTATCCCCGGCGGCGTGTTACGAATACCTCGTGTCGCTCCGGAACCCGCTCACGAACGCCGGATCCGTGGGTGGAACGGTCAGCGTCGGGCCCAGGTTTGTCGTCCGCGGCAACCCGCTCGGGTCGAACGACGCCATCTGGTTCAGGCAGCCCGAGTCTGCGCACGCGGGAAGGTTGCTGGCGGGCAGGGACGAGTCCGTCACGCTGTGGGGCGATGCGATGGGTCCACGATCCCTGAGGTTTAGGCCCGACGGAGGCGCGTGGTCTTGGTCCGCGCCCGTGCCGGTGGACAGGCCGGGTGTCGTTTACGTCAAGACGACGTGCCTGACCCGCGACCCGGCTGAGATTGCCAGGCTCAAGATGTCGAAGATGTCGTCGGGTCTGACCACCCCGGGCGAAGGTAGGGACTCCGTGTCCAGAAGGCTGGGTTTCCACTCGCCGCCGCTGCCGGGCACGCCCAGGCGGTCCAACTTTTCGCCGAGGCCGTCGACCTACGCGGGACCCGGGAGCTCGTCCGGTGTTTTGTGTCGAGTGTTTTGCGTCGCCGTCGCTCAGTCGAGGAGCGTCAAGGGGGGATGGGAGACGGAGGTGTCCGAGCTCGGGCCGGGTGAGATGGACGCCGTCGCGCCCGTCAAGTTTGAGAATAGGTCGGGCACGACGGTGTCGTTCAGACAGGCCGACGCGCCGAGAACGTCCACGGGCGACGACGCGCTCGAGCCCGGTCAGGTTGCCGCGTACGCCTGGGACGATCCGTTTGGATCGAAAAAGTTGGTCGTGTCCATTCCGGGAACCGAGTACGCGACGACCGTCGCCGTCGAACCCGACCCCGACACCGCGGACGATCTCGACTCCGACGAGGACGAGGACGAGGAGACCGGGATGGTGACGCGCCAGATCATCGCACGCTTCGTGGACGAGAAGAGACCCAACGCGCTGCTTCGGCTGAGAATCGTTCGAAGCGAGACGGCGGGAGTCCCTTGCGTCGTCACCGTCGAGGAGGCGGATGCCCACACGAACACCGCCGCGGCGGCGTCGCACCGCGCGTCTGCTGAGATTGAAGCCGTCAGGGCGCGTCTCGCCGCTCAGGGTGCCAGTCCCGTCGAGGGTCTCGTCAACCAGGCGCAACCGTCCACGCCGGCTTCGCCCGCTTCCACCGCCAAGTCGGGACCGACGCCGCAGTCGGGAGCCGCCATAGCCGGCGTGTCACCCGTCGCCACCAGGGTCATGACGCCGATGCTGCCGAGACGTTTGCGCCCGATTGCCAAGGCTCTGGCGTTTGCCGCGGACGTCTCGAGAGCGGCGGTCAAGACGTCGCCGCCGCCGCTGTCCATCGAGGTTGTCCTGGAGATTCCCTCCGTCGGTCTGAGCGTGGTTGACGCGCAGGGCAGCGTCGAGCTTCTGTACGCCCGCGTTGCGGGTGCGCGAGCCGCGGTGCTGGCGCGCGGGGTTGGGTCCGTCAACGACGTGGCATCGGCGATCAAGGAGGGTTCGTTCTCGCTCCGGGTGGCGCACGTGAGGGCGGACCTTCAGACCCCGGGAGCCGCGTCTCAGCCGTCGGTGTTTTCGTCGGGCGGCTCGTCCAACCTGCCGAGGGGAGCGCATCCCAAACCCGCGCTCGCCGCCAAGACGACGGTCGCCAGGGTTAACCAGCAGACGAGCGCCGGCGCTCGACCGGGCCACGCGACTCACGGCACCCAGTGGGAGGTCCAGTCCATCCTCGTGGACACCGCGCCGCTGGTGGTTGACCTGAGGGAGGAGCTCTTGTTGGCGATTCCTCGCGTCGCCGCCGGGTTTGCTCGTCCTTTCAGAGCCGTCGGCGTAGCGACGGACGCGCGCGCGGACGACAAGGACGACAAGGCGTCGGCGGCCAAGCCCAGTCGCAGGGCGATGGCGCTCAAGTCGGCCAGGTCGCTCGAGTCGGGTGTGACTTTGCAGGATTCCGTCGGCGTCGGCGGCGTGAGGGTCGGTCCCTTTGACGTCGTCGTGTCCTTCACGGCTTTGCCCTTCTTGCCTTGGGGGGTTCGGTCCATCGGCGCCGTGGACAAGGCGAGGGTTTTCCTGAGGCCGTTTCAGCTCCCGTCGCCGATATCGCCCAAGCCACCCGCGGGCTCGTCCGTGTGGACCGCCGAGCAGGTGGCGACCCTCGCCACCCGCCACTACATCGCGGAGGCTGCCGGTCAGGTTGTAAAGTTTGTGGCTTCCAACAAGCTCCTCGGCGACCCGGCCAGGTTCTGGAGTCAGATCTCGGGCGCCGTCGTCGAGCTACGATCGGCACCCGCTCGAAGGGGCGCGGGGCGACGATTCAGACGGAGGATCGCCAGTGCCGTCGCCGAGGCTGCCAAGACGACGCTGCAGCACGCCAGGGAGGTCACGGGCGAGGTGGAGGCCAGGTTCCTCGAGGCGAGGGAGCTGAGAGCCGCGCGACTCAGGCTTCGTCGCATCGAGGAGCCCGACCAGGAGGGCGTCGACCAGGAGGGTGATTCGAACGTCCAGGGCGGCTCCTCGAACGTCGCGCCCTCCGGCGCCGAGACGTCGTCTTCCGCCCGTGTCGAGCATCCCACGTGGGAGGTTGTCGTCGGCGTGCTGCGGGCGGCGGGATCGCTGGTCGAGGCTCCGCTGCAGGGCGCCGAGCTGAGGGGCATTCCCGGCTTTCTGGAGGGTGCCGCGGAGGGCGCGATGGGCGCGGCGGCCAACGTGACGTCCGCGACCCTGACGTTGGCGTCGGCGCTGGTCGATAAACTCGCCGTGTACGGCGATTCCAACGTGGGAGACGAAGAGGAATCGGGCTCCCTCGGGGCTCAATCCGGATATGCCGATCGGATGATTCGTCTCCCCGGGAGGGGCGGCGTCGTCCTCACGCCCCGGCTCCGTCCCCCGCGCCCGCCGCCCTCCAACCACCTGGAACCCCTCCTCCCGTTCAACGGCGTGGAGGCGATGGCGAGGGAATTGCACCAGTACGCCGCGGGGGGACGGTTCGCGGGCGAGTGCTTCGTCGCCGGCGCCAAGCTGGTCCGGCCCCGCGGCGCCTTCGCGGCGGTGACGGACAAACACGTCATCGTCGGCGTCAACGTGGGTTCGTCGTCCGAGACTGGCGCGTCCAAGTGGCTGGCGCGCGAGGCGCTACCTCTGGAGGACGTGGTCACCGTGAGCCGAAGTTCTGGCGAGACGGTGGTGGTGAGGGCGCTGCCGAGGCGGACGGCGAACTTAGGGGGTCGTTTGGATGGTACGTCGGTTGGGATGAGCCGAGGCGGACGAATCGGATACGACCACCCGCACGCAGACGACGCCGAGAGGGGCCGCGCGCCCGCGGGGGACTCCGCCCTGGAGCTGGTGCTGCGTCCGGTGGCGTACGTCGCGGCGTTGGCGCATAGACTCGGAAGGGAGGGCAACTCCGGGAGGGCGACGAACGGAACGGACGTGAACGGAACAGCCGTGAACGGAACGGACGGGTCGGTTTTGACGGGAACGGTTGCCGCGAGACGGAGCGCCGCGCCGGGTCTCGGCATCCGCGAGGTTGAGTTGCACTGCGCGGACGAGGAGGGCGCCGGGGCGTTGGAGCGGTGCCTCGTTCAGGCGACGCGGACGAGCGGGCGCGAGGCCAGGGGGGTGCACCTCGCGTAGGACACGTTAGCATATGTAGTCACGTAGTAGAGTTATCATAGATAGGCTGTAGTAGTCGAACACCCTTGAGCAGTCGGCACAATGCTGTGATGGAAGAGAATCGAGAACCTGGCAGCCTGGCCGAGTCGCCTCGGAGAAAGATCGACTCGCGACAGTCGAGATGGCGCACCGCGCGACCGGCGTCCTTCGGCGCCTGGCGAGGGGGCTGCCCCTCCACGCCGTCTCACATCCTCCCGTGACGACGGGTGCGTCCACGTCGTGTGCAACCCCCGGTTCGTGGACCCGAAACCCGTGGACGCCACCCTCCATCGTTCGCTGGCTGGCGACGGTGCAAGCCAACGAGCTTCGCGTAGGGCAAGTCATCGAGAGGGACGGTTCACTGCTGCAGCTGACCAAGGTTTCGTACACGCAAGGCCAGGCGCGCGCGGCGGGTAACGTTCAGGTGGAGTGGAGGAACGTGCGCACCGGCCAGAAGCAGTCGCTGCGGCTGTCGCCCTCGGACAAGCTCGACAGGGCTGTTCTCGACGAGGAATCGTACATTTTTTTGTTCCAAGCCGGCGACGATCTCGTGTTGATGCACCCCAAGACGTACGACCAGGTGGAGGTGAGGGTAGAGGTGCTCGGTGAGGTTCAAAGAAGGTTCTTGACCGATGACTGCGAGGTGAAGCTCCTGATGCACGAGGGCGAGATTGTATCCGCCGCGCTGGCCGACGAGGTGGAAATCGAGATAAAATCGGCGGCGCCCAGCATGAAGGGGGAGAGCATCTCCAACCAGTACAAGCCGGCGGAGACGACGACTGGGGTGTCGCTCAAGGTTCCGTCTTTCGTTGACGCGGGTGACGTGGTGGTGGTCAACACAAAGACCGGGGAGTTCGTGCGACGAGCGAAGCGATAACACTGAGGCGTGATTGAAAATGGGAAGGGTGCCAACTTTCTCCCAGAGCCGACCCGAACTTTGTTTTTTTTTCTCCCCTCTGCCCTCCCCTGGGCCCGCCACTACTCGAGACGCGGAGGGAGACTCGCTCGACCGCGAGCTTCGTCTCACTCGGAACTAACTTAGTGTCTCGCGGCGTCGGGCGGCAGCGAACGGAGCGGCCGCGGTTGGCTCGCCTCGTGCCCCGGGGGAGTATCGTAGTGTCTTGAGTGTCTTCGCTCATCAGACGGTCGAGACGAAGATGGCAGCCCCAGCCCCCAAGGGGAAGAAGGTAGATTCGTGCGTGTTCAACGGCGAATAGTTCGCCGCCGACGACACCATCACGCTGCGTCCGCCAAACTCCAGCGGGCCGCCGTTCGTGGGGAAGTGAGTACGCAACCCGACCACCGACCAGGCCATCTCGCGCGTCACTCGGATCCGAACTTTTCAAATGACCCCCGTCCCTTCACGTTTCCCGACCCGACCCGCCCTCATTCCCCGCCTCGCAGGATATCCGAGATCGTCAAGGAGCCGAACGGGGAGGAGCAGTGTCACGTGTCGTGGTTTTACCGCCCCGAGGAGGCGAGGGGCGGGCGTAAGGCCTTCCACGGGGATAAGGAGCTCTTCACCTCCGATCACTACGACTGGGTGGCGAAGAGCAGCATCAACGGGCACTGCTCGGTGCACAAGCTCAGGGAGTACCAGCAGTTGACGGAGGTGACGGATAACGACTACTACACCAGGTTCTCGTACAAGGCGAGCAAGGGAGAGTTCAAACCCGACAAGGTGCCGGTGTACTGCGCCTGCGAGATGCCCTACAACCCCGACCTGTTCATGGTCGAGTGCGAGTCGTGCGAGGAGTGGTACCACCCGCAGTGCGTCGGGAGCACGAAGAAGCAGGTGGAGAAGCTGGCGCAGTTCGTGTGCCCGACGTGCGATAAGAAGGCTCAGGCGCGGGCGGCGAAGAAGCAACGAGTCAAATGAGGTGAGGAGAGGTGAAAAGGCGACTGGCACGCACGTCGATTGACGATAAAGACGGGTGTGTACGACATGGAGGACGGACGAGGGAGTAGGAATCTACCGTCAAGTCAACCAACAAATTCTTCTACGAAGGGGCGTGCTCAGTCGCCGCCCATGTAGCCCATGGCTTCCCTCTTTCGTTGCAACTCCTTCTGCGACGCCGCCATCTGAGCCGCAAACCTCGCCGCCGTTCTCATCTTTGCCAGCCTCAACCGTGAGATCAGCCGTTTGGCGTTGTGCTGCACCCTCGGGTTCTTGGACAGAGTCATCACCTCGATGGCTGCCATGCCCCCCTCCTTCATGAACTGCTTCTGGTTATCGTCGCCCAACGCGAGGTTCGCCAACGCGGCGACAGCCTCCGTCTCGCAGTACGCGTCACCGCTCTTGGCCATGTCGATCAGCGGCTTCAAAGCCCCGGCGAGCACCATCTTACGTCCGTTCTCCTCGTGCAGACTGAGCTCCGACGCAGCCTTCGCGGCGAATCGAGCCACGTCGAGGTCCTTGGACCGCAGCATCTTCACGACAGCCTCCAAGGCTCCCATCTTTCCGGCGAGCGCCCTCAGGTCGAACGAGCCCGCCAGGTTCCTGATACCCAGCGCGGCGACTCTCTGGAAGTCCTGCATGTCCCGTCGGGCGTTCGACGACACCTTGGACATCTCGACGAACAGCTGCAGGGCCCTGTACTTGATCAGCCTCACGCGTAACATCTTATTCGTCGCCAAATTCGCGATGGCCAGCGCCGCGGGTAGCTTACGTCCCGCGATCGTGTCGTTGGCCTTCACGAACAGCACGCCGAACTTATCCATCGCCGCTAGCTTGTTACCAAACTCTGTCGCCAGCGACAGCCTGGCGACGGCGATGAGGCACCACTTCTCCACGTCCGTGTCATCCGTCTTTGCGATGCGTATGAAGAAAAACTTCACCAGCTCCTCGACGTCATCTTCGCACAGCCTCTCCGCCGCCGCCGGATCGTCCGCCAGTTTAGAGTACCCGATCAGACCCAGCTTCATCACGCTCTCCTTCTTACTCTTGACCATCATCCACAGCTGCTTGTGCACGCCGCCGTCCAGTATCCGCTGTCGCACCGTCTTGTTCCCGCCAGCCTTACTGAAGAAACGCGCGGCAGCCTCCGCGAGTTTTTTATCCTTTGCCTTGTACATGTTCCCAACCTGCGTCAGGAACTCGGGGGTGCCGATCTCCTCCGCGCACCCGGTGTCGTGCATCGACAGCAGCGCGCAGCAGGTCAGGGCGTTAGCCTTGACCTCCGCGTCCTTGCTGCTGATCCACGCCGCCAGCTTGGGTACAACCTTCCCCGACCTGACCACCGCGCTGGACGCCATCTCGGTCTCGGCGACGTCGAGGAGCATCTTGAGCGCCACCTTGGCGGCGGCGTTCTGCTTCGCGGCCGTGAGCTTCTGAAGGATGTCGGGCATGTCATCTATGTCGTGCCTCGCCTGGCCCTTTCTGCCCGGTATGTACTTCTTGGCCTGCTCGAGCTGCGACGCGCTGCACCCCATCTTGCTGGCTCGTCCGAGTAAACAACGGCACCTTTCGCCGACGGGACCCGAACCCCCACGGTGAGCCACGCGGACCGAGGATGCGCTCGGGTTGGTCTCACCGCACCTGCGTGGCTACTCAGAAAGGGCGTCTGAAGCCCCGGCGCCCCGGCGATCGGCGCCTCGAGGGCCACCCCGCAGTGAGACCCGCAGTGAGACCCAACAACGAACACTTCTCGGAAACGGGCAAACGAACGTGTTCGCGAATGTCGAGGGCACCACCGCAGAGATCACCGCACACCCACAGAGGGGAGGTGCACCATGTCAGCCGCCACAATCGCGTCGCTGCGCGCAGCCGCCGAGGCGCAGAAGGCATCGGCGGAGCGCGCGCTTCGCACCCTGGACGAGATAGAGGCGCGCGGGGATGCCGACGACGATGCGTCGGAGGAGCTCGCACGGCTCTCGAGCAAAATTGCGGATGAGTTGGGCGGGGTGTTGGAGTCGTGGCGCGGGTCGGCGGACGGAGACAAGCCGCGCGAGATGGTCGGCGTCGGGTTGATGATGGGGGGTCTGTCGCTGGGTGAGCTCAAGGGTGCCATCGCGTCGAGGCCGTCGAAGAACACGGACGATTCAAACGACGACGACGAGGCCCGCGAAGATCGGCTTCGGAAGATAGGCGTCCGCGTAGTGCCCGCGTCGTCGACGCCCGTTCCGCCCGGGGGCACAGCCGGGGGTAAACCCGCGTGGATGCTGGAGCTGGAGGCGAAGAAGCGGGCCAAGGCGGCGTTGGAGCGACGGATCGGGTGACGAGTGCGGAGTTTTCGAAGAGACGACGCGATGTCGCGCGTGAGTGTCGTACGATGCGTGAGTCGACACTCGTAGCTCCAACGCGAGGAATCGAACCAAACGACTCGTCCGAATCGAACCAAACGAATCGTCCGTCGCTCATCCGCCGCCTCGTCCCGGCCTGGGCGCGACGCAGCCCTTGATCGCCTTCTGCAGCCACTGACCGGGTCCCCTCGGCGCGTCACCGCCCGCCGCGGGACCGTTCGAAGAGACGCCGTTCGAAGCCGGACCTTTCCCGCCGCCCAAGCCGAGCTCGTTCTTGTCCACCAGCATGGACACCTGCCACTCGAGATCCCTGCACCTCTTCTCCGCCTTTTCGAGCTTGGCGGCCACCTCCTGCACGAGCTCCTCGGCGGCGGCGGCGCGCTTGGCCTGCGCCGTCTGCGACGCCGCGGCGGTGACGGCGTTTAACGCGTTGGATTCCTCCTTGGCGCCGAGAGCCGCCTCCGCCTTCGCCGCCCTCGCGGCGGCGTCCGCGGCGACTCTCTTCGCCTGCTCCAGCGTCTCGTCCGCCCACGCGCCGGATTCGGCGGATTCAAAGTCGGCGACGAGCGCATCCAGAGACGGGACGTTCGCCGCGTCTTGCCGCGTCGTCGCCGCCGCTCCAGCGCTCGCCGCCCTCGCAGCCGCCGAGGCGTTCTCCTCCGACGAGCCAAACGCCCAACTCCACAGAGACGAGTCGCCGTTGGAACCGTCTCGTCCCGAGTCTGACGAATGCCCCCTCAGCCGCGCGAGGACGCGCGCGAGGCGCTCCCGCGCGGCCAGGTCGTTTTTGTCGTCCGCGGTGTGGACGGTACCGTGAACGCCAGCCGTTTCGCCAGCCGTTTCGCCAGCCGTCTCGAGGCGAGCCTTGAGGGATTCGACCTCGTCCCTCGCAGCCTTGGCGTCGGCTCGAGCGCGCCTGACCTCGTCCGACGCAGCCTCGGCGCCCCTCTTGACCGCGGCAGCCTCGATGGCGGCGATGTCCACGGTGTTAAGACCGCCGTCCCTCCCGCCGCCCGGTCCCGCGGGACCCGTTCGGACCAAATTCGACGTCTCTGTTCGAACCTTGGCCATCTCCTCCAGCGCCGCGGCTTTACCCTTGGCGTCGGCGAGGTCCGCTTCCAGCGCCTTCGCCTTCACGTTCGCCGCGTCCATCTCCAGCCTTAAACGATCCGCCTCGGCGCGGGCGCTCGCGCACTCCTCCCTCGCCTCCCTCGCTAAACCCTCAGCCTCCTCGATCGCCTCGCCGACCATCTGCTCCATCTCCGCCGACGGCGTCTCGTCTCGGGTTCGAACAAAAAGTTCCGCCTCCTGAACCCGTCTCAACAGCGCCTCTTCCCGCTCCTTGAACTGTTCCTGGAGTTTGGCGAATCGGCGCTTGCGCTCCTCGCCCTCCTTCGCCGTCTCGGCGGCGGCGGCGACCGCCTCCTCCGCTCGTTGATCCGCCGCTCTCGCACGCTGTTCCGCCGCGGCGGCTTGTAAAACCGCGGAATCCCTCGCATCCGTAGCCTTGGCCGCGTCCTCCACGGTTCGGTCGAGGTTCTCCACCTTCGACCTGAGCTCTCGCAGCTCATCTTCCGCGTGAGCCCTGCCGGCGTTAGCCTCGGTGAGTTTTTTGGCGACGTCCGCCGCCGCCGCCGCGGCTCTTCCCGCGGCGGCGCGCGCGTCGTCGGCGCGTTCCGTCTCGCTCAAAAGGCGTTTTTCCGCATCCTTCGTCTCCTTCTTCATCCGTGACACCGCCTCCTCCAGCTCGGCGACGCGCCTCGAAGCCCCCGACCTACCCTCGCGCTCGGTCGCCTCGTTCCGCTCGAGTTCGGCGACGCGCCTTTCGAGATCGTCCGCCCGGTCCTCCGCGCCTCGTCGCGCGGCTTCCTCCTCGGCGATTGCGCTCTCGGCGGCGATCTTCGCCGCCTTGACAGCCTCCAGCTCGGCGCCGAGGTCTCCAACCTTGGATTCGAGCGACTTGACCGCCTTGATCCTGTCAGCGTCGGCGGTCTCGAGCTCCTTCTGCGTCTCGGTCGCGGCGGCGATGGCCTCCTCGGCGGCGCGCCTGTGTTTGTCAACCTCGGCGCGCAACGCGTCCACGACCTTCTCGGAACCCTCACCCTCGAGCTTCATCAAACTCTGCGTTTTGTCCGCCTCCTCGAGCCGTTCGGTGACCGACTTCAGCTCAGCCTTGAGCTCGGCGACGGTGCGCTCGGACGCCTCCAGCTGGGCTCGTAGGGCGTCCGTTTCTTCGCTCGGATGGTCCGCGTTTGTCCGCTCCGAGTCGACCCTCGCGTCCTCCAGTTTGGATTCATCCCGGGATTCAGCCTCAGCCTTCAGTTTGGCCTTGAGGGATTCAACCTCAGCTTTGAGCCCTTCAGCCTCGACCCGCGCGGCCTCGTGCTTGGCCTCGTGCTCGGCCTCGATGGCTGCTGCCAGCTCATTGGACGCGGCGTCGGGTTTGGAATTGTCGGTGTCCGCGACTTCTCGCGACGAGATGAGCTCCTTTTCCGAGGCGGCCAACTTCTCCTTGAGCTCGGTCGCCTCCTTCCGTGCCGCGCCGAGCTCCTTCGCAGCCTCCCTGTTCACCTCCGCGGCGCTCACCTCCAGTTTCTCGACGTGCTGCTCGAGCGATGCGATCTCTTCCCGCGCCGCCTTGAGCTTAGCCGCGTCGCTCGGATCGTCGTGCTCCTTGGACTCGAGCTCGGCATCCTTGTTCGCAACCTCCGCGTACGCATCCTCCATCTTACGCCGCGACTCCTCCGCCTCTCTCAGCGCATGCTCCAGTCGCTGCTTCACCGCGTCCAGCTCCTTGTTCGCGCCGTCGAGCTCCAGCGCGATGCCCTTTCCCTTCTTAACCGCCTTTGCGAACTTCTCCTTGTACGCAGTCGCCTCGGACCTGGCCTCGGCCAGTTCCTCTCGGCTCTTCGCGTCGTCGTCCGAGGGTTTGGGTTCCTTCGTGGGCGTGGTCCCCGCGGCCTTCATCGCCGCCGCCGCGGCCTGTTTGGCGAACCTCGACGCGTCCTCCCGCGCGGCGTCGGCGTCGGCGCGGGCGGCCCGCAGCTCCTCGTCGAGCCGCGTGATCTCCGAGTGGGCGACCGCGAGGTTGCGTCGCAGCGTCACCTCGATCTCGTCAGCCTCGTCGTTCCGTCGCGACATCGCCACGGCGGACGCGCCACCCACCGTTCCCAGCGCGGCGGCACCTCCCATCGCGCCCGCTCGATCTTCGTCGTCTTCGTCGTCCCTCAGGGCGTCCTTCGCCGCGTTCATCCCTTTCTCCAGTCCCTCGTCGAGCATGTCGAACCCTTTGTCGAGCTCGTCCCCGAGCTTGGACGCCGCCGCCTGAGCCTGCTCGGCGAGCTTGGCGACGTTGAGATTGTTGAGCCACGACATGGCGACGAGCGAACGGCCGTGACCCCGGCTGGGGGCACCTCGGTGTGGAGGAGGGGGTTGGCGACTGGTGGGACTTTTCGGTCTGTTGGTTTCGAAACAGATTTTTACTGTATGTGGGTTTTGAACGTCGTCGATCAGTCTCCTTCGGCGCGCCACTTGGTACCCACGCAGAGCGGGGTTCTACGTTGGGAACGACGATCATGGCGACCCGTGAGACCGCGAGACGCCTCATGCAGCGCGTGGCCTCGGTGCGACCACACCCAGCCCCTGAACCCTGCGTCAGATCCCGTGTCGCGGCCCCAAAAAAAGATTACGATGAATGACATCCGCCCCCTCCCCTCGACTCGTCAGGTTGGCCGTGCGCGCCAGATGTCCTACGCGGCCGGCGAGGAGCCCGCGGTGTTCGTCAACAAGCACACCAAGGTCATCTGCCAGGGTTTCACCGGCAAAAACGGCACGTTTCACAGCGAGCAGGCCATCGCCTACGGCACGAACATGGTAGGGGGCGTCACGCCAAAGAAGGGCGGCACCACTCACCTCGGCCTTCCCGTCTTCAACACCGTCGCCGAGGCCAAGGCTGAGACGGGCGCGAACGCGTCGGCCATCTACGTCCCGCCCCCGTTCGCCGCTAAGGCCATCATGGAGGCGATGGAGGCTGAGATCGACCTCGTCGTTTGCATCACGGAGGGGATCCCCCAGCACGACATGGTCCGCGTCAAGCAGGCGCTCATGTCGCAGAGCAAGACCCGCCTGATCGGCCCCAACTGTCCGGGCATCATCAAACCCGGCGAGTGCAAGATCGGCATCATGCCGGGGTACATCCACAAGCCCGGCAGGATCGGCGTCGTCTCCCGATCCGGCACCCTGACCTACGAGGCTGTGTTTCAGACCACCCAGGTTGGCCTCGGCCAGTCCACCTGCGTCGGCATCGGCGGCGATCCGTTCAACGGGACCGACTTCGTCGACTGCCTCGAGAGGTTCGTGAAGGACGACGAGACCGAGGGCATCATCATGATCGGAGAGATCGGAGGTAACGCCGAGGAGCAAGCCGCGGAGTTCATCAAGGCGTCGGGGACCACCAAGCCGGTCGTGAGTTTCATCGCGGGTCTCACCGCGCCGCCCGGCCGGCGGATGGGTCACGCGGGCGCGATCATCGCGGGAGGTAAGGGCGGCGCGCAGGATAAGATCAACGCGCTCGAGTCCGCGGGCGTGACCGTCGTCAAGTCGCCCGCGCAGATGGGTAACGTCATGTACGACATCTTCAAGGAGAGAAACATGCTCTGATGGACGTACGCCGCCGCGCGAAGCGTCACCGTACAAGTACGAAGGTAATGTTAGTTTCTATTTTGAGTTTTGTCATCATCAAAGAATTGAGTTTTTGTAGACTATGATATCATCGCGCGGGGCTGTCGTATCCGCTGTCGACGTCGTCCGCGTCTCCGCCGCTGATGAACGCCCACAGACCCCTCCGTCTGGACGGCGGCGGGCTCCTCTTATCCGCCGAATCCGACTCGTCATTCACGACGAGATCGATCGGCGCCGCGCCGAGTTCGGCCAACTTTGCGTTGGCGCGTCGCAGAGCCTCCTTCGCCGCTTCGTTTTCGCGCGTGAGCCGCGAAATCTCCGAGTCGACGGAGACGCGCCTCAAGCTCGCGGAGGACCCGTTGGACCTCGCCATCGTTTCACGAGGGTTAGGGTTAGGGTTAGGGTTTAGCGGCTTCGTCGTAGTAGCCGGGTCCGTCCGC